>Ga0102590_1003142_pt1 | contig 17264 bp, 14 predicted proteins | sample AraplaMF_Col_mMF_FD_76859 | JGI IMG/M metagenome (GOLD analysis project Ga0102590, IMG submission 76859) | Arabidopsis root microbial communities from the University of North Carolina, USA - plate scrape MF_Col_mMF | ecosystem: Host-associated > Plants > Roots > Endosphere | place: USA...
GGCTGGGTCGGTTTCGATCCCGCCAACAAGATCTGCCCGGATGACCGCTATGTCCGCACAGCCTCCGGTCTTTGTTACAAGGATGCAGCTCCGGTATCGGGCATGCGCATCGGCACACCTGGTGAGACGCTCTCGGTCACGGTGAAGGTCGAGGACGGCAGTCAGATGCAGAGCCAAAGCCAGAGCTGACAAAACAGGCTGATTTGCTGCGGCCGTCCCGCCTATGGAAACACGCAAAAATTGCTGTTGTAACCAATTCGCTACTTTGAACTAACCCGATGTTAAACCGGCTGGCGGAAGCTGTGTGCTCGTGAGACCCGCAATTTCGCGGGTACCGGCACAGTGCGCGCCGGCCTGTTTAATTTAGCGTTTTCAGTAGGTCGTTTTATGTCTCTTCTTATTATCGACGACAGCAAATCCAGCCTGCTTGCCCTCGAAACCGCCGTCCGTCGCTTCGCCAGCTGCCATATCGAAAGCTTCACCAATCCGCTGGAGGCCCTGGAGCGTACGAAGTCAGTCGAATTCGACGTCGTATTGGTCGACTACATGATGCCCGAGCTCAACGGCATCGACGTTGTCCGCTGCCTGCGCGGCCAGCGCGGCTACGAGACGGTCCCTGTCGTGATGGTCACCTCCCAGACGGAGCGCTCCGTGCGCCTGGACGCACTGGAGGCAGGCGCCACCGACTTCCTGGCGAAGCCCTTCGATCCGTTGGAGCTCGAGGCTCGAATTCTCAATCTCCTGACATTGCGCAGCGCCCAGCTTGCGCTCGCCGACCGCGCCCGTTCGCTGGACAAGGCTTTCCGTCGCGCCAGCGAACAGGCCGATATCCGCGAACAGGAGATCATCTGGTGCCTGGCGCAGGCGATGGCCTCGCGCGACGGCAATACCGGTGATCATATCGAGCGCGTCGCCAATATCGCCGAGCTGATCGCCGAAGGCCTCGGCATGGACCGCATCCAGCGCCGCAACATCTATCTCGTCGCACCGCTGCACGATATCGGCAAGATCGGCATTCCCGACGCCATCCTGCAGAAGCCCGGCAAGCTGGAGCCGCACGAAATCGAGAAGATGCGCGAGCATGTGCCGATCGGCGTCGCAATCCTGCGCAACAGCTCGGCTGAGCTTTCACGTGTCGCCACCGCCATCATTGGCGGCCATCACGAAAAATGGGATGGCACCGGTTACCCCAACGGCCTCGCCGGCGATGAGATCCCGATCGAGGCACGCATCGTCGCCGTCGCCGATGTCTTCGACGCGCTGTGCTCCGAGCGCCCCTACAAGCAGGCTTGGCCGATGGAGAAGGCTTACCGCGAAATCATCGCCTGCAGCGGCACGCATTTCGACCCGGCCTGCGTGGCGGCCTTCCGTCGCAATTGGCCGGCAATCCGCATACTCTTCGATCAGACCGGGGCGGAAGACGTTCGGCTGCGCTCCAGGGGCTGATACCCGGTTGGGTTAGTATTTTTCTCCCATAATACAACTTAGCATCATCATCTGACTGCCGTGTTATGCTAGAATGGTGCTGCAGGCCTGACAACTCTGGAGCGCTGTGCGTCCATTCGGACGCACAAAGGACGCTCTGGCACTTTGGATCGACGCATTTGTGAGGGGACGTGCGATGTCATCAATCCAGACCGATACCTATTATTTGTTTGGCGTTCTCTTGCGCTTCATCGCCCGCAATCACGACACCGGCGGCACCTTCAGCCTCATCGAGGCAACCGCTGCGCCGGGCGCCGGCGCTCCGCCCAACAAGCATCCCGCAGACGATGAATCCTTCTATGTGCTCGAAGGAAAATACGAGTTTCTGATCCAGGGCGAAAAACGTGTCGCGACGCCAGGTACCTTCGTCAAGGTGCCCAGGGGTACCGTTCACGCCTTCACGAATATCGATGACAAGCCGTCGCGCATGCTGATCATCAACACACCCGGCTTCGTGCATGACGCATTCTTCTCTCAGGCCGGCGAGCCGATGCCGCCTGGCACGCGTGAACTGCCGCCTCCGAGCAACGAGCCGCCAAACATCCAGCGCGTGATCGATGCCGGCCGGCGCAATGGCGTCGAATTCCTGCTGCCGAAGGGCATGAGCCACTAAAAGCATGTCGCGCAAAACTGTGCCGCGGTTTTGCGTCCAAAATTGCGTAAGAAAAAGAAAAGGCGGGCCAAGCCCGCCTCTCCCATATCCGTATTCCTAGAGCCTTAAACTAGTGGCTGTCCTTGCCGACAGCACTTCCGCGACATCCCTTGAGGAAGTCGAGGTCGGCGCCGGTGTCGGCCCCTTCGACATGCTGCTGATGCAGGAAGGCATAGCCCGATGTCGGCAGGTCATGGTTCGGCTGCCATTCGGCCAGACGCTTCGCCAGTTCCTCTTCGGAAATGTCGAGATGCAGGCGACGGTTCGGCACGTCGAGCTCGATCATGTCGCCGTTCCTGACGACAGCGAGCGGGCCGCCGACAGCCGCTTCCGGCGAGGTGTGCAGTACGACGGTGCCGTAGGCCGTACCGGACATACGGGCATCGGAGATGCGCACCATGTCGGTAATGCCCTTCTTGAGCACCTTCGGCGGCAGACCCATGTTGCCGACTTCGGCCATGCCCGGATAACCCTTCGGGCCGCAGTTCTTCATGACCATGACGCAGTTTTCGTCGATGTCGAGGCTGTCGTCGTTGATCTTCGCCTTGTAGTCGTCGATGTCTTCGAACACGACCGCACGGCCCTTATGGACCATCAGATGCGGCGAAGCTGCGGAAGGCTTCAACACCGCGCCCTTCGGCGCGAGATTGCCGCGCACCACGACGATGCCGCCCGAGGAGGTCAGCGCCTTTTCGGCCGGCAGGATGACGTCTTCGTTCCAGTTGACGACGTCCTTGACTTCGTCCCAGACGGTTTCGCCGGATACCGTCAGCGCATCCTTGTGCAGCAGGCCGGCTTCGCCGAGGCGCTTCAGCACGACAGGCAGGCCGCCGGCATAGAAGAACTCTTCCATCAGGTACTTGCCCGACGGCATCAGGTTGACGATCGTCGGAACGTCGCGGCCACAACGGTCCCAGTCGTCGAGCGTCAGGTCGATGCCGACGCGGCCGGCGATGGCGAGCAGGTGGATGACGGCATTGGTCGAGCCGCCGATCGCCGCATTGGTGCGGATGGCGTTTTCGAAAGCCTGCTTCGTCAGGATCTCGGAGGGCTTCAGATCGTCCTTGACCATCTGCACGATGCGGCGGCCGGTGAGCTGCGCCATGACCTTGCGGCGGGAATCGACGCCCGGGATCGCGGCGTTGCCGGACAGTGCCATGCCGAGCGCTTCAGCCATGGAAGCCATGGTGGAGGCCGTGCCCATCGTGTTGCAGGTGCCCGAAGACCGGCTCATCGACGCCTCGGCTTCGAGGAATTCGGCCTGCGTCATCTCGCCGGCCTTCACCATTTCGGAGAACTTCCACAGATGCGTGCCGGAGCCGACGCGCTCACCGCGGAAATAGCCGTTCAGCATCGGGCCTCCGGTGACGACGATCGACGGCAGGTCGGTGGAGGCGGCTCCCATCAGCAGCGACGGCGTGGTCTTGTCGCAGCCGACGAGCAGCACGCAGCCGTCCATCGGCTGGCCGCGGATCGCTTCTTCTACTGCGAGCGCCGCAAGGTTGCGGTACATCATCGCGGTCGGACGGAAGGTGTTTTCGGAGGCCGAGAAGACCGGCACTTCGAGCGGGAAACCACCGGCTTCCCACACACCGGCCTTCACCTTTTCGGCGAGTTCGCGCAGGTGGCCGTTGCACGGTGTCATGTCCGACCAGGTGTTGAGGATACCGATGACAGGGCGGCCGTCGAACAGGTCGTGCGGATAACCCTGGTTCTTGAGCCAGCCGCGGTGGTAGATCACGTCGCGGCTTGTGCCGCCATACCATTCCTGCGACCTCAGCCTACGCGGCCATTCTGCTTTCTTCTTCATAGTCTCTGTCCTTCAGGATATCCCCTGATCGCCTTGTACGATCAGGGTTATCGTGCTTGGTCTCAAGCCAGCGTGTAGGCGGTCTTGACGGTTGTGTAGAATTCGGCGGCGTACTTGCCCTGCTCGCGCGGGCCGTAGGACGAGCCCTTGCGGCCGCCGAAGGGAACGTGGAAATCGACGCCGGCGGTCGGTAGGTTCACCATCACCATGCCAGCCTCGGAATTGCGCTTGAAATGCGTCGCATGCTTGAGGCTGGTCGTCGCGATACCGGCAGACAGGCCGAACGGCGTGTCGTTGGCGGTCGCCAGCGCCTCCTCGTAATCCTTCACCCGGATGACGGAAACGACGGGTCCGAAGATCTCTTCGCGCGAAATGCGCATCTGATTGGTCGCTTCGGTAAAGAGCGTCGGCTGCAGGTAGAAGCCGGGCGTGTCGCGCGAGATCAGTTCGCCGCCGAAGGCAAGCTTGGCGCCCTCGTCCTTGCCGATCTTGATATAGTCGGTATCGGTCTGGAGCTGGCGGGCATCGACGACCGGGCCGATATGGGTGCCGGGCTTCATCGCATGGTCGACGACGATGGTCTTCAGCTTTTCGGTGAGCGCGGCCACGAACCTGTCGTGGATGCCCTCGGTGACGATCAGCCGCGACGAGGCGGTGCAGCGCTGGCCGGTCGAAAAGAAGCCGGAATTGGCGGCCGCCTCGACAGCGACGGTCAGATCCGCATCGTCGAGCACGACCATCGGGTTCTTGCCGCCCATTTCCAGCTGGAACTTGCGGTTATGCTCGATGGAGGAGGTGGCGACGCGCCTGCCGGTGCCGGTCGAACCGGTGAAGGTGATGCCGGCAATGTCGGGACTGTCGAGCATCGCCTGGCCGACGACCGAGCCCTTGCCCATGACGAGGTTCAAAACGCCCTTCGGCAGGCCGGCGCGGTGCAGGATGTCGGCAATCGCCCAGGAACAGCCGGGCACCAGATCGGCCGGCTTGAAGACGACGGTGTTGCCGTAGCAGAGCGCCGGGGCGATCTTCCAGGCCGGAATGGCGATGGGGAAGTTCCAGGGCGTGATGATGCCGATGACGCCGAGCGGCTCGCGGGTGATCTCGACGCCGATATTCGGACGTACCGACGGGATGACTTCGCCGGCAAGGCGCAGCGCTTCGCCTGCAAAGAATTCGAAGATCTGCGATGCGCGGATCGTTTCGCCGATCGCTTCGGGCAGCGTCTTGCCTTCCTCGCGGGCGAGCAGAGCGCCGAGCTCGTCCTTGCGGGCCATGATCTCGTCGCCAGCCTTTTTCAGGATGACGTGGCGTTCCCAGATGCCGGAGCGCGACCAGGCCGGGAAAGCCGCCTTGGCAGCCGATATCGCCGCCTTGGCATCCTCGGCGCTCGCCTGCGCGTAGAGACCGACCACTTCGTTCGTGTCGGACGGGTTGATGTTTTCGGCGGCATTTGTGCCGGTCCATTCGCCGGCAATGAGATTCTGATGGACGGTCATGGCCTTGGAGCCTCCTCTATGACAAATGACCGGCCGCTTCGTGGCGACCGGTCTTGGAAATCAGAGCTGCTTGACGACGATCTCTTCTTCGGCCGCAACCTTCAGCGGATTGCGCAGCGGCAGACCGAATTCGGCCACCTCGATTTCAAAAACATCGCCCTCTTCCGCCTTGAGACCATCGGCAAAGGAAAGCGTCGCCGTACCGAACATATGGACATGCACATCACCCGGCACACGGAAGAGACCATATTTGAAATGGTGATATTCCAGGTTGGCGAAAGTGTGAGACATGTTCGCTTCGCCCGACAGGAACGGCTTCTCGAAGATCACGTGGTTGCCGCGCTTGATGCGCGAGGTGCCGCGGATATCCTCGGGCGCCGCACCAATCCGGATCTCCGGACCGAAGCTTGCCGGGCGCAGCTTGGAATGGGCGAGGAAGAGATAATTGATCCGCTCGGTGACGTGATCGGAAAACTCGTTCGACAGGGCAAAGCCGATGCGGAACGGCGTGCCGTCCTTGGCGATCACGTAGATGCCGGCCATCTCAGGCTCTTCGCCGCCATCGAGCGCGAAGGACGGCGAGACGAGCGGGGCGCCCGGAGCAGCAGCGCCGTAGCCATTGCCCTTGTAGAACCATTCGGGCTGAACGCCCTTCTGACCTGCGGCCGGCTTGCCGCCTTCAAGACCCATCCTGAACATCTTCATGGAGTCGGTCAGCGTTTCCTCTGCCGCCTCGGTCGTCTTCTTGTGCATGGAATCGCGCGTCGCAGCCGATCCCAGATGCGTCAGGCCCGTGCCGGTCAGATGCAGGTGTGCCGCATCCGGATGCGTGATCGGCGGCAGGAAGCGGCCTTCTGCGTAAGCCTTTTCCAGATCGACGGCATCGCCCAATCCGTGAGCCTCGATAACGGAAACGAGGGACTTGCCGCTGTCTGCGGCCTCCAACGCCAGAGCATAGACGCTCTCAGCGCCCTTGACGGCCTTGGCGGCGGCACCCGGTTCGCGCACGGCGACGATGATCTCCCCGTTTGCGCCCTTGATCTGCGAAATAAGCACGGTCCTAATCCTTTCGTTTGGCGGTGGCAACGCTCCGCCGCTCCGGCTCCATCCGGAGCCGGAATTCAGTTGTCATATGACTGCGATGCGGGGGCTGAGCCTGAGCTCAGCCCTTGTTCTTGTTATAGACGTCGAAGAACACGGCAGCGAGAAGCACCGCGCCCTTGACCATCTGCTGGAAGTCGATGCCGAGGCCGACGATCGACATGCCGTTGTTCATGACGCCCATGATGAATGCGCCGATAACTGCACCGGTGATCTTGCCGACGCCGCCCGAAGCCGACGCGCCGCCGATGAAGCAGGCCGCAATGACGTCAAGCTCGAAACCGACACCGGCCTTCGGCGTTGCCGAGTTCAGGCGCAGCGCAACGATCATGCCGGCGAGACCCGCAAGCACACCCATGTTGACGAAGGTGAAGAAGCTCAGGCGTTCGGTGTTGATACCGGAAAGCTTGGTCGCCTTTTCGTTGCCGCCCATGGCGTAGATACGGCGGCCGATCGTCGTGCGGCGCGTGACGAAGCTGTAGGCAGCGATCAGCACGAGCATGACGATGAGAACGTTCGGCAGGCCCTTATAGGTCGACAGAAGAAAGCCGAGCCAGAGAATGGCAAGCGAGATGAGGAGGTTCTGGCCGATGAAGAAGCCCATCGGCTCGACGTCGATGCCATGGCTCTCATTGACCTTGCGGCGGCGCCAGGCGAGGTAGAAGAGAATGACCGGCATGATGACGGTCAGAACCAGCGAGGTGAGCTGGGTCGGAACGCCGAAGATGTCGATCATGTCGCCCGGCAGGAAGCCGGTGCTGATGACCTGGAATTCCTTCGGGAACGGGCCGATATTCTTGCCGCCGAGAACGGTCAGCGTCAGACCGCGGAAAACCAGCATGCCGGCGAGCGTCACGATGAAGGACGGAATGCGATGATAGGCGATGAAATAGCCCTGTGCCGCGCCGATAAAGCCGCCGATGATCAGGCAGAGCAGACCCGCCAGCCAGAAATTCATGCCCCAGGAAACGGTGAAGATGGCCGCCAGCGCGCCGACGAAGGCAACGATGGAGCCGACCGACAGGTCGATATGCCCAGCAACGATCACCAGCAGCATGCCGAGCGCCATGATGATGATGAAGGAGTTCTGCAGCACGAGGTTCGTCAGATTGACCGGCTTGAACAGGATGCCGCCAGTATAGAACTGGAAGAATACCATGATTGCGACGAGCGCGATCAGCATGCCATATTCGCGGATGTTGCCGCGGATATAGTCGGCAATCGAAACGACGTTGCTTTCCTCTGATGTTGTCGGGTTGACAGGAGTCATTGTTTCTTCTCCCCTGAGCGCATGATAGCGCGCATGATGGTTTCCTGGCTTGCTTCTCCCTTCGGCAGTTCGGCGACGATGCGTCCTTCGTTCATCACGTAGATGCGGTCACATGTGCCAAGCAGTTCGGGCATTTCTGACGAGATCATCAGAACGCCCTTTCCATCGGCGGCAAGCTGGTTGATGATAGTATAGATTTCGTATTTTGCGCCAACGTCGATACCACGTGTGGGCTCGTCCAGGATCAAAACATCGGGATCGGAGAACAGCCACTTCGACAGCACGACCTTTTGCTGGTTGCCGCCCGAAAGATTGACCGTTTCCTGGAAGATGCCCGATGACCGGATGCGCAGCTTCGAGCGGTAATCCGTCGCGACCTTCATCTCCTTGATGTCGTCGATGACGGTGTTCTTCGAAATGCCGAGCAGATTGGCGAGCGTCGTATTGTGCAGGATATTGTCGTTCAGCACGAGGCCGAGATGTTTGCGGTCTTCCGTCACATAGGCGAGACCGGCGTCGATCGCCTTGCGGACCGTCGACGTGTCGACCTTCTTGCCGTCGACGAAAACCTCGCCGCTGACCTTATGGCCGTAAGACTTGCCGAAAACGCTCATGGCGAACTCGGTACGGCCGGCGCCCATCAGGCCGGCAATGCCGACGACCTCGCCCTTGCGGACGTTCACGTTGATATCGTGAAGGACCTGGCGGTCGCGGTGCTGCTGATGGAAGGCGTTCCAGTTCCTGACTTCGAAGATCGTCTCGCCGACCGGCACGGAGCGCGGCGGATAACGGTCGGCGAGGTCGCGGCCCACCATGTTCTTGATGATGATGTCTTCGCTGATCTCGTCCTTGTGACAGTCGAGCGTCTTGACGGTCATGCCGTCGCGCAGGACCGTGATCTGATCGGCGACCTTGCGGATCTCGTTCAGCTTGTGGGAAATGATGATCGACGTGATGCCCTGTCTGCGGAATTCCATCAGCAGGTTGAGGAGCGCGTCTGAATCGCTTTCGTTCAGCGATGCCGTCGGCTCGTCGAGGATGAGCAGCTTGACGCTCTTCGACAGAGCCTTGGCGATCTCGACGAGCTGCTGCTTGCCGACGCCGATGTCGGTCACGAGCGTGTTCGGAGATTCGCGCAGGCCCACCTTGGCCAGAAGCTGCTTGGTGCGATTGTATGTCTCTTCCCAGCTGATGACGCCTTTCTTGGCGTTTTCATTGCCGAGGAAGATGTTTTCGCCGATCGACAGGAGCGGTACGAGCGCCAGTTCCTGATGGATGATGACGATGCCGATTTCTTCGGAATCCTTCAGGACCTTGAAATTGCGCACATCGCCCTCATAGAGGATCTCGCCTTCATAGCTTCCTGCCGGGTAGACGCCGGAGAGCACTTTCATCAGGGTCGACTTGCCGGCCCCGTTTTCGCCCACCAATGCGTGGATCTCACCCTGACGAACCCTGAGGTTCACATTCTCGAGCGCCTTCACGCCCGGGAACGTCTTGGTGATGTTCCGCATTTCGAGGATTGTATTTTCCATGACTAAAAACCCAACGCCGCGACCGAAAATGGCCCGGCGATCATAGAATCGAAGACCGGAACCCGCAATCACGCGGGTTCCGGCCATTCATAATTACTTCAGCTGGTCTTCGGTGTAGTAACCGCCGTCAACGAGAACCGTCTTGTAGTTCTCCTTGGTCACGGCAACCGGCTTCAGCAGGTAGGACGGAACGACCTTGACGCCGTTGTCGTAGGTCTTCGTATCGTTGACTTCAGGCTCCTTGCCGGACATGACGGCGTCAACCATCGAAACGGTGACCTTTGCCAGGTCGCGGGTATCCTTGAAGATCGACGAATACTGTTCGCCAGCGATGATCGACTTGATCGACGGAACTTCCGAGTCCTGGCCGGAGACGACCGGCAACGGCTGGTCAGCCGTACCGTAGCCGACGCCCTTCAGCGACGAGATGATGCCGATCGACAGACCGTCGTAAGGAGACAGGACAGCGTCAACCTTGGCGTCGGTGTAGTTGGCCGAGAGCAGGTTGTCCATGCGGGCCTGGGCCGTTGCCGCGTCCCAACGCAGCGTGCCGACCTTGTCCATGCCGGTCTGGCCGGACTTCACGACGAGCTTGCCGGAGTCGATGTAAGGCTGCAGGACGGACATTGCGCCGTCGTAGAAGAAGAAGGCGTTGTTGTCGTCAGGCGAACCGCCGAAGAGTTCGATGTTGAACGGACCCTTGCCGTCCTTGAGGCCGAGCTTATCGACGATCGTGCCGGCCTGGAGAACGCCAACCTGGAAGTTGTCGAAGGTGGCGTAGTAGTCGACATTGGCAGAGTCGCGGATCAGGCGGTCATAAGCGATGACCTTGATGCCGGCGTCATGAGCCTTCTGGAGAACGTCCGAAAGGGTCGTGCCGTCGATCGAAGCGATGACGAGAACCTTGGCGCCCTTCGTGACCATGTTTTCGATCTGCGAAAGCTGGTTCGGAATATCGTCGTCAGCATACTGCAGGTCGGTCTGGTAACCAGCGGCCTGGAGCTGCTTGACGATGTTGTTGCCGTCGTCGATCCAGCGAGCCGAGGACTTCGTCGGCATTGCGATGCCAACCAGACCCTTGTCCTGCGCCAATGCCGGCATAACGAACGATGCGACGCCAAAGGCAGCCGCAGCCATCAATGAGATAATGGATTTCATTTCTCTCTCCCTTGTTAAAGATTAGCGGACGAAAAATCGCCCGCCCCGAAACTGTGGCAGGTTCCGTATTGGATAGTTACTTCAGATGGTGAGAAACGAAGTAGGTCTCCTCCACGATCTCACACGTGTTGAGTGCCAACCAGCACACGGCGGCAAACTGGTATGGATTCCTATAACTGTCAAATAGAATAACTGGTAATATGCATAACAAATTTGGTATATCGTTAAAAAGTATTACTTTTGATGGAATGCCGCGGGGAGGCCGCAACCATGACGATTATCTCTGAGCCGTTTTCGTTAGAACATGTCGATATCAACAGCGACAATTTTGGCGATGATGGCCATTTGCGCGCGGGACTTAAGCTGAATCACCTGCGTATGATTGTCGCAATCGAAGATAGCGGGCAGATTTCGGCTGCCGCCGAGGTGCTGAACATCTCCCAGCCCGCAGCGTCGCGAATGCTGTCCGATCTGGAATCGATCGTGAAGACTCCGCTCTATGAGCGGGTAGCCCGCGGCGTGGTGCTCACCACCTTCGGAGAGGCCCTCGCCAGACGTGCGCGCAAGATCCTCCTGGAGCTTCGGGAGGCGAGCCGCGAAATCGGCGAGTTGAAGAGCGGCAAGGGCGGCTCGGTCTTCATCGGCGCCGTCACCGCACCCGCCATGAGCCTCGTCGTCCCCGCCATCAACACGGTGCGCAAGACCTTTCCGGGCATCGAGGTCAGCATCCAGGTCGAGACCAGCAACGTGCTGGCGCGCGAGCTTCTTGCCGCCCGCCACGACTTCATCATCAGCCGCATCCCCGACGACCTCAACCCGCGTCTCTTCGAGGTGCGCGAGATCGGCATCGAGAGGGCCTGTCTGATCGTGCGCAGCGACCATCCCCTATTGAAGAAGAGTAAACCGAGCAGCCTCACGGAGATCAGGGATTACGACTGGGTGTTCCAGCCGCCCGGCACGCTGCTGCGCCGCACAATCGAGGACATCTTCCTGTCGCGCGCCGTTCAGCTTCCGGAAAACGTCGTCAACACGTCCTCGCTGCTTTTGACCTGCGCAATGATCTGCGCGACGGATGCGATCGCGCCCGTTGCCATCGATGTCGCCCAGTTTCTCGCCTCTCAGAGCTCGAACGCATCGGATGTGCGCATCCTGCCGATCGACTTCGAGATCAACGTCAAGCCCTACAGCATGATCACCGTGCGTGAGCGCGCGCTGCCGCCGAGCGCCCGTCTGCTCTACGATCTCATTCTGGAAGAGAGCATCCGGCAGGCTCAGGGCAGCGTGGGATAAAATCCCACGCGGAAATCCAGCCCGGCGCCAAGTTGGCGCCGTCTAATGCGCCGCTCGAAAGGGAAGGCGCATGCTGTTCGGACAATCGATATTCCAATCCGTTCTCGAACGGTTGAAAGAGGAAGATGCCGGCGAAGCGGAAGAGCCGGCCGCCCGTCGCGTTTCCGGCTTCACCACCGGCCTCGCTTTCGATGTGATGGAAGGCGTTTCGGCGGCCTCGCAGCGGGTCGGCGAAGCCTATTTCGACAATCTCGGTGCGGAGCCCGCGATCGAGGCGCCTCCCCCGCCCGAACCCGCCATGCCCGCGCATCTGGCCCGCATTGCACCGGAAGAGATTGCCGCTGAACTTGCGATCTCATCTGCCGATACGCAACAGACGCTGAACGAGAAGCGGCGCGCCTTCGCCAAGGCCAATCATCCCGACGGCGTGGCGCAACCTTTCCGCGACAATGCCAACAGACGCATGACGATCGCCAATCTGCTGATCGACGAGGCGCTGCGCCGACTGCCGCACATATGAAGCGTCCCCCTCTGTCGCCGACTGGCGTTTTCGGGGTTGTTCAAGCCGCCTTTCCGGCGGATCAGGCGGCCCGGCCTAATAGCATCAGGTTGAAATTTTCGCCTTTTGATAGCAGATAGTTCACCATCTTTTTGGTGCCGGCGACAGCGCAATTTTACAGGACAATAGACCATGTCCTACGCCCTTTTCGGTAGGCAGCAGCGCTGTTTAGCGAAATTGAATGAAATACAACCTCCTGTAACATAGGCTGGTGCAAATGTTTTCAGAGGACACCCAGCATGTCATCCACAGAAGACCCGAAGCTGCCCCGCAATACCGCGCGCAGACATTTTCTAGGTGTTGCCGCTGCCGTCGGCGCCAGGCTTGCCGGCGCGGCAGCCGTGGCCACGACAATTTCGGCATCCCCAGCGAGTGCGTTGGGGCGGCTTTGGGGACGGGGCGGCTCCGGTGGGCATGGAGGTTCCGGTGGTCACGGGGGCTCCGGTGGAGGCGGCAGCTCCGGTGGGGGCGGTGGTTCTGGCGTCGGCGCAAATTGTTTCCTGCGCGGAACGGCGATCCTCACGGATTGCGGTGAAAAGCCTGTCGAGGATCTGCGCGTCGGCGACCGCGTTGCCCTTCCCGATGGCAATGCCCGTGCGATCAAGTGGGTCGGCCGCCAGGCCTTCAGGAAGAGCGGTGCGCGCTGGCATGAAAGCGTCGTGCCGATCCGTGTATCCCGCCATGCGCTGGGCAGCCGCACGCCGCATTCCGATCTCTACCTGTCGCCAGGGCATGCGCTGTTTCTGAACGGTGCTCTGATCCGCGTGAAGGACCTCGTGAACGGCACGACCATTGCACCGGTCATTCCGGCCGACGACGCCTCGGTCGAATATTATGCCGTCCTGCTCGATACGCATGAAGTCATTCTTGCCGAAGGGGCAGCGGCCGAGAGCTTCCGCGTCGTGAAGAACAACCATGAAGACTTCCCCAATTTTGCAGAATACAGGCGTCTCCATGACGAGGACCCCGCCGACATGACATCCTGCGCGCCGATGTTGAGCGGCGGCTGGCAGCATTTGAAAGCGCTTCTCCTGCTCGGCGTTTCGCCGCTGGTGCCGCTGCGCGATCCGTTCGGGGATGCCTGCGAAAAGATCGACGCGCAAGCCAAGGAACTGTTGCTCTGACGGCACGGACATGCGCCGAAGATCGACTGACGGCACGCCAAAGCGTGCATCGGTTTTGCGATAGATAATGTGAAACAACAATCTGAAGCGTGGCGCGCATCTGAAGGATCGCGACACGCTTTTATTATTCGCCCTTCTTCTCGTCTTCCATCGCCGGCTTGTCCTCGTCCTCGTCCTCGTCATCAGGCGTGACGACTGCCGCAGGTTCCGGCGGCTTGGGATCAAAGGCCCAGATCAGCATATAGAAGGAATAGGCGCCGGCACCGCCGGCAAGCATGCCCCAGAAGGCATCGCCTGTCGTAAATTCGACGATCGCCCATCCGAAGCAGACAACGACGATGAGGACACGGACCCAAAGGTGCCGGTAGGCCGAATGGTTTGGATCGATAAGCTGCATCTCTGTCCCGTTGTCGTGACCGCCCCGTCTCACTCTTGTGATGACGTCACTTGTCTTTAGGATGGATTTCACAAATGTGAAAGGGCTGCGGGCTTGACGCGGCAAGCGGAAAATGGAATGAAAATTCCAAACTTATATCAATTCGGTTTATTTGTTCCGAATCTAGGGAGGCAGTAATGACAGTAAGATTTGGTCTTCTCGGCGCCGGCCGCATCGGCAAGGTCCATGCAAAGGCCGTCAGCGGCGATGCCAATGCAAAGCTCGTGGCCGTCGCCGACGCCTTCCCGCAGGCTGCCGAAGCGATCGCTTCCGCCTATGGCTGCGACGTGCGCAGCATCGAGGCGATCGAGGCCGCCAAGGATATCGACGCCGTCGTCATCTGCACGCCGACCGATACGCATGCCGACCTGATCGAGCGCTTTGCCCGCGCCGGCAAGGCGATCTTCTGCGAAAAGCCGATCGACTTGGATGTTGCGCGCGTAAAAGCCTGCATCAAGGTCGTGGAAGAAACCGGCGCCAAGCTGATGGTCGGCTTCAACCGCCGCTTCGACCCGCATTTCATGGCCGTCCGCAAGGTCATCGACGACGGCAAGATCGGCGATGTCGAGATGGTGACGATCACCTCGCGCGACCCCGGCGCCCCGCCGGTCGATTACATCAAGCGCTCGGGCGGCATCTTCCGCGACATGACGATCCATGATTTCGACATGGCCCGCTTCCTGCTCGGCGAAGAGCCGGTTTCGGTCGTCGCAACCGCTGCCGTCCTCGTCGACAAGGCGATCGGCGAAGCCGGCGATTATGACAGCGTCTCGGTGATCCTGCAGACCGCCTCCGGCAGGCAGGCCATCATCTCCAACTCGCGCCGCGCCACCTATGGCTACGACCAGCGCATCGAAGCGCATGGCTCCAAGGGCGTCGTCTCGGCCGAAAACCAGCGCCCGGTCTCGATCGAAGTCGCCAACGCCGAAGGCTATACCCGCCCGCCGCTGCACGACTTCTTCATGACCCGCTACACCGAGGCTTATGCCAACGAGATCGCCAGCTTCATCGCCGCGATCGAAAAGGGCTCGAAGATTTCCCCTTCCGGCGCCGATGGCCTGGCAGCGCTCGCGCTCGCCGATGCCGCCGTCCAGTCCGTCAAGGAAGGCAAGCTCGTCAAGATCGGCTGACCGCCCTCTCCCGACGGTCGCCACAATGAGATGGCCGGGTTCCCGCCCGGCCATTTCTCGTTTGATTGGGCTAAGCTCAAAAAGACCCCTCCTCACAGGGAAAAGGGAGAGTGAGACGGTGCCTGTCCCCTTCGCCCCACTGGGGCGAAGGGGGAACCACTAATCCCCGCCCTGAACACCCGCCACGACGATATCCTCATCGATGACGGCCAGCGCCCGGTTCAGATGCCCTTCGAAGACGAGAATCTGTTCGTCCGCGACGACCCGGAGCTCCGGCATGCCCTCCATGCGCACCACATGGGACTGGCCGAGCCCCTCCTCGATCCCCTGCCGCAGCAGATCGTAATAGCGCGTGCCGGGTCCGGTAATGGCAATCGGCATGCGCTCCGTCAGGCTCAGCATGCGTGACAATCCGTTGCCGAGCGCAAGCCCCGCCTGCCGGAAGGCAAAACCGGAGATGCGGTGCCCCTGCCGTGCGCGCGCCGCGATCTTGTCGAGCTCGGCCAGCGGCACGAACTTTGCCGGGATCGTGTCGAGCGGCACTTCGAAGGCGGTGCGCAGGATGGCGTAGAAGCCGGCATAGGCCTCGATGCAGCCGCGCGTGCCGCAGCGGCAAAGCCCGCCATTGGCCAGATGCAGCATATGCCCGAAATTGGGCGCGGAGACGTCACGCCCGCCATGGCTCGTTCGCCGCACTATTCCGAGCCCGATGCTGTGCCCGAGCGAAAGGGCAGCCAGCGAGCGGAAATCCGCGCCTTTGACATTCTCCTCACGGGCGCCGAGGGCTGCGGCCACCAGCAATGTCTCGTTGTCGAGGATGATTTTTGCCGGCCAGTCCGGCCTGAGCGCCGATTCGAAATCGATCTGGTCGCTGCCGAAGATGGGCGACCAGACGAGGACCGGCTCGGAGGAATTCACCAGCCCCTTGCTGCTGATCGAGATGAGCAGCACCTTCTCCCGCTCGATGCGCGAGCGCGACAGGATGCGCTCAAGCCCCTCCCGCACGCCGGTGACGAAGCGGGCAGCCCCTGCCGGATCATGCGACCTCTCCTCGCTGAAGCGATCGATCAGCTTGCCCGAATAATCGACGAGGGAATATTGCACGGCGTCCGAGGAGATGATGACGACGATGAGATAGCCGCAGTCCCGCCGCTGGCGCAGAAGCACGCGCGGACGCCCCCGCCCGCTGGCAGGCTGCTGCTCGGATTTCTCGATGATCTGCGCTCTTTCCAGATCGGCGGTGATCGCGGAAACCGTCGCGGAGGACAGCCGCGTGTGATCGGATATCTCAGTATGAGCAAGCGGCCCGTGGCGGCGGAGAGTGGCGAGCACCAGCACGCTGTTTCTCTGCCGTACGAGCTCCGTGCTCGACTTGGTCAGCATCTATCGCCGCCTCTTCCCCGTTCGTTCCGCCCTTCACTTGCCACAGCATCTCCGGCCCCTTTCGTCAAAGGAAATTAACCTGGTAGTGCGGTGTTGACAGTTGAAAAAATCTCTGACAGTAAATTTCTCGACTGTCGAGAAAAAAATCCGAACCTTTCTGGACAGGCTTTCGCGGTGGCCGGAGGAGGCTGAAGCCGGGCCGGCTGCAATTCACTCGGGAGGACAAATATGAAGTCTATTTACAAGCTGATGGCCGGGGCGGCCATCCTCGTTTCCGTACACACGGCCGCCATGGCTGCCGACCTCGTCGTTGGCGTTTCCTGGTCGAACTTCCAGGAAGAGCGTTGGAAGACCGACGAAGCCGCCATCAAGAAGGCTCTCGAAGCCAAGGGCGCGAAGTACATTTCCGCTGACGCCCAGTCTTCGGCTGCAAAGCAGCTGACCGACGTCGAATCGCTGATCTCGCAGGGCGCAAACGCCCTCATCATTCTCGCCCAGGACTCCGACGCCATCGGCCCGGCCGTTGAAAAGGCCGCCAGCGAAGGCATCCCGGTCGTCGGTTACGACCGCCTGATCGAAAACCCGGCTGCCTTCTACATCACCTTCGACAACAAGGAAGTCGGCCGCCTGCAGGCGCAGGAAGTCTTCAAGGCAAAGCCGGAAGGCAACTACGTCTTCATCAAGGGCTCGTCTTCCGATCCGAACGCTGACTTCCTGTTCGCCGGCCAGATGGAAGTCGTCAAGGCTGCCATCGACGCAGGCAAGATCAAGAATGTCGGCGAAGCCTATACCGACGGCTGGCTGCCGCAGAACGCCCAGCGCAACATGGAGCAGT
>Ga0102590_1003144_pt1 | contig 17249 bp, 11 predicted proteins | sample AraplaMF_Col_mMF_FD_76859 | JGI IMG/M metagenome (GOLD analysis project Ga0102590, IMG submission 76859) | Arabidopsis root microbial communities from the University of North Carolina, USA - plate scrape MF_Col_mMF | ecosystem: Host-associated > Plants > Roots > Endosphere | place: USA...
AAGGTCCCCTCGGTCGCAGAGACCATCGACTGGGCGCGCACTCTGCTCGCGCTCGGGGCGGGCACCCTCGACGAGGCCGTCGTACGGGACAGCCTCGGTGTACTCCTCAAGCATCAGGACGACGTCCTCAAGGCGGCCGCCAAACTCGACCTGGGCGCCGTGTGAACTCGCCGGCGGCGCAGACGGGGATCGCGGAACGGCTGACGGGTCTGGTCGGCGCCCTCCGTGGGCACGGCGTGCGTATCGGCACCGGTGAGACCGTGGACGCCGCACAGGCGCTGGAGGCACTCGGGCTCGCCGACCGGGAGCGGCTGCGCGAGGGACTGGCCGCCACTCTGCTGCACGGCGAGGCCCAACGACAGGTGTTCGACCCGGTCTTCGACGTGTACTTCCCGCGTCGCGTGGGCGGCCCGGAGGCTCGGGCGGACACGGACCGGGAGGCGCTGCGGGACCGGCTCGCGGCGGCACTCGCCGCCAACGACGAGGTGATGACGGCGCAGTTGGCCGTCGACGCGGTGGACGGCTTCGGCGGTTACGGCTCCTCGCCCGGTTCGGACGGCTGGTCGTCGTACCAGACGCTCGAGCGGCTGCGTCCACAGACCCTGCTGGCACGTGTGCGCGACACCCTCAGGGCGCAGAATGCGGCGTCCGGGTTCACCGACCGGCTGCTGGAGGACGAGATCCGCAGGCGCATCGAGGTCTTCCGCAGGCAGGTCGCCACCGAGGCCCGGCGCCGGGTGGCCGAACGACGCGGCAGGGACGAGATCGCCAGACGCGCCGTCGCACCGACCTCCGACCGGGTCGACTTCCTGCTCGCCGGACGGACTCAACTCGCCGAACTGCGCAGGGCGGTGCACCCGCTCGCACGCAAACTGGCCACCCGGCTGGCGGCCCGCCGTCGTCGCGCCGCCCGCGGGACCATCGATCTGCGGCGGACGCTGCGGGGATCGCTGTCGACGGGCGGGGTGCCGATGCATCCGGTGTTGCGTCGCCGTCGTCCCGTCCGGCCCGAACTGGTGCTGTTGTGTGATGTGTCGGGTTCGGTGGCGGGATTCTCGGACTTCACGATGCTGTTGGTGCAGGCGCTGCACGACCAGTTCAGCAAGGTGCGGGTGTTCGCGTTCATCAACCGCGTGGACGAGGTGACCGGGCTCCTGGTGCACGGCGGGACCGACCCGCAGGGACTGGCCGCCCGCATCCGGTCGGAGACCACGGTGACGGGCTGGCACGACAGCAGTGACTACGGGTCCGCCTTCGGCGAGTTCGCCGAGCGGTACCCCGACGCGGTGGGTCCCCGCACCTCGGTGTTCGTCCTCGGCGACGCACGTACGAACATGAGCGACCCGAACCTCGCCGCGGTACGACGGATCTCGGAGAGGGCCCGCCGTGTCCACTGGCTCAATCCCGAGCCACGCGCCCAGTGGGGCACGGGTGATTCCGCCGCGCCCGACTACGCCGGGCTCCTGGAGATGTACGAGTGCCGCAACGTCCGGCAGCTCAGCGCTCTCATCACTCGCCTGCTGCCGGTCTGACCACCACCGGCGTGGCTCCGGGTCCGCGTTACAACCGTCCGAGGACGTCCCGAGTCATGTCTTCCCGAGGGGGTGACGTCATGGCCGGTGCCACCGAATGGCTGGTCCGCCACCGGACGTCCGGGTTGGCGGTTTCAGGGCTGTTGCTTCTGCTCGGAGGTCTCACCCTGCTGGCGCTGCCGTACCCGCACAGCCTCTCGACGGCACGGGGATACCAGGAGACGTCCGGTTCGGTCGTCATCCCCGCGGTGGTTCGGGATCTGAGGAACATGCCGTGTTCGTGAGTGGAGATCGTTCCGGGCGTGAAGGTCGGCCGCCGATGGCCTGACGACGGCCGAGCGCCTCGGGAAGTCGCGCGGGAATCGCGAAATACGCCCTGTTCGGCGCCGGTTGCGGCACGGCGGGTCGCACGCCCCGGGGGTTGGCGCATCTGCGCAATGGCCAGTTGCGCCAGTCCCGCGACATTGCCCGCGGCTCGGGCCGAGCACATCCTCAGGTGGTTTCCGATCTCCGCATCCCTTGAGGAGTGCTCCTTGCCTATCGTTCCCAGACTCCGACCAGGGCCGCTCGTGGTTGCCGTCGTCACCGCGCTGGCGGCGACGGCCATCCCGGCCGGCGCCGCGGCGCACCGTGATGCGGGCCGGGCGGTCTCGGCCGTCGACGCGGTGCATCGGCCCGCGGGCCGCGGTGACACCCACAGCGTCACCCTGATCACCGGTGACAAGGTCACGATCGGCACCGCGGCCGACGGCAGTGTCGTCCGGTCCTTCGAGAGCCCCGACGGCGCCACGTCCGGCTTCCACCGCGCGGTCGTCGACGGCTCGACCTATGTGTACCCCGACGAGGTCCTGCCGTACGTCAGCGCCGGGAAGCTGGACAAACAGCTCTTCAACGTGACCCGGATGATCGCCGACGGCTACGACGACGCGCACAGCTCCCGGCTGCCGCTGATCGTCAAGTACACGGACGCCGCCGCGAGATCCCGCACCCAGCCCAAGGTGGCCGGCTCGACCGTCGTCCGCCGCCTGGACAGCATCCAGGGTGCGGCCCTCGCCCAGAACCGCAAGCAGGCACCGCAGTTCTGGGCCTCGCTGACCGGTGGTACCGCGGCTACGGCGCGGTCCACGAAGCCGTCCTTCGCCGGCGGCGTCTCCAAGGTCTGGCTCGACGGCAAGGTGACCGCCGACCTGGCCGACTCCACCGCCCAGATCGGCGCTCAGCAGGTCTGGGCGGAGGGGAACACCGGTCAGGGTGTGAAGGTCGCCGTGCTCGACAGCGGCGCGGACACCGAACACCCGGACCTGGCCGGGCAGGTGGACAGCAGTGCCAGTTTCGTCCCGGGTGAGGACGACATCGCCGACTACAACGGTCACGGCACCCATGTCGCCTCGACCGTCGCCGGCACGGGCAGCGCCTCCGACGGGCGGGAGCGAGGTGTCGCCTTCGGGGCCCGGCTGGCCGTGGGCAAGGTACTCAACTCCGAGGGCAGCGGCCAGGAGTCGTGGATCATCGCGGGCATGGAGTGGGCGGCCCGGGACCAGCACGCCAGGATCATCAGCATGAGCCTGGGCGGCGGCGGTGACCACACCGACCCGATGAGCCAGGCCGTCGACGATCTCAGCAAGGACACGGGCGCGCTGTTCGTCGTGGCGGCGGGCAACGGCGGCCCGCACTCCATCAGCAGCCCCGGTGCCGCGGACGCGGCCCTGACCGTGGGCGCCGTCGACTCGGCCGACCAGCTCGCCGACTTCTCCAGCCAGGGTCCGCGGGACGGCGACGCCGGGCTGAAGCCGGAGATCACCGCACCCGGGGTCGACATCCTCGCGGCACGCTCTCACTACCGTCGCGGCTCCGGCTACTACACCACGATGAGCGGCACCTCGATGGCCACGCCGCACGTCGCCGGCGCCGCCGCGCTGCTCGCCTCCGAGCACCCCGACTGGACGGGTGCGCAGCTGAAGGACGCACTGGTCAGCAGCGCCAAGGCGACCCCGTCGTACACCCCCTACGAGGCGGGCGCCGGGCGGCTCGACGCGCGGGCCGCGGTGCACACCACGGTCTTCGCCACCACGACCGCCTACTCCGGCTTCCACACCTGGCCCCCGAAGCCTGGTGAGACCGACGTCCAGAAGGTGACGTACACCAACGTCGGCGACGCTCCGGTCGATCTCGACCTGGCGATCAACGGCACCGTGCCGACAGGGTTGTTCACGCTCTCGCAGAACCGGGTCACCGTCCCCGCGCACGGCACCGCCTCGGTCACGCTGACCGCGGAGCTGGACCGTCTGGCCGGCGACCAGTCGGTCAGCGCCATGATCACCGGCACCGACGACTCCGGTGCGGTCAGGGCCCGTACGCTGATCGGCGCGGCCCGGGAGGGCCGGCGTCAGAACCTGACCGTCGTCGCGAAGGACCGCTCGGGCAATCCACTGGCCGGCAGGGTCCTCCTCAGCGCCGAGCACCTCTTCACGGTGCTCGACCTCGACGCGTCCGGAACCGGCACGGCACGACTGCCCGTCGGGAGCTACAGCGGCTGGCTCACCGCCGATGTGCAGGGTGCCGGCGGCCCGCACTCGCGGGGCATGGCCCTGCTCGCCTTCAACGACGTGCAGTTGGACCAGGACCGTACCGTCAGCCTGGACGGCCGGAAGATGCGACGGATTCTGGCACGCGTGCCGCAGCAGACCACGGCCGTGGCACCGCGCCTGGACGTCCACAGGTCGTTCACCGACAGCCTGGTCGAGTCGTCGATGCTGCCCGATCCGTCCTACGACAGCATCTGGGCGCTTCCGACCGGGAAGAAGGTCACCGCGGGCGAGTTCGAGTTCGGCGCCCGCTTCCGCCTGGAGCAGCCGGCGCTGACCCTCGGCACGAAGTCGAAGACCTTTGCCGACCCGCTGGTCAAGCGTGCCGCCAGGCCGCTGCCGGCCGGGACCCGAACGCTCACCGCGGTCTACGCGGGTACGGGCACGGCCGAGGAGCTCGCGCGGCAGCACGTGCGGGGCAAGGCCGTGGTGGTCCAGGGAGACGGCACGGCCGGGATCAAGGCACAGGCGGACGCCGCCGCGGCCGCCGGCGCGCAGGTGCTCGTGGTGGTCAACGACGGCACCGGCCGGCTCCAGCCCTGGGACGAGAATCCCTGGAGCCCGGAGAGCCCGGCTCCGCTGACGGTGGCGACCCTCGACGCCGACCAGGGCGCGGAACTGATCGGATCGCTCCGGCACGGCGCTGTCGCGCTCAAGGTCACCTCCCACCCCACGACCGACTATGTCTACGACGTGGTGCACCACTGGACCGGTGCCGTCCCGGCGGACCCGACCTGGCGGGAGGATTCGAAGGACCTGGGACGGGTGGACGTCTCGTTCCGCAACTACCGTCAGGGCAAGGCGATGGAGTTCCGTCCCGACGTCTGGCGGGGCTGGGCCGTCGGCAACCAGCTCACCACACCCGCCCAGGGCGAGCGGACCGACTGGGTCACCTCCGGCGCGACCTGGCTGGACGACGCCTTCATCCAGGGCGAGACGGGACAGCACGCGATCGACGTCCTGCACTACCCCGCCAGGAAGACCGCCGAGGTCGACTGGTTCGGCCCGATCCAGCGGCCCCGCATGGGTCCGATCGGCTACCAACCGGTGCGCTACCTCGACACGATGTACATCACCGCGCCCGGCTGGGGCGACTCGGGATCCGGCCATGTCGGCGAGGCCGGAGCGAACTTCGACGTCAAGGACTGGATGTCCCTCTACCAGGGTGACCAGCAACTCGACTGGGGCAACGCCGAGTGGCTGCAGGTCCCCGGGCTCGGGGCGGAACGCCTGCCCTACCGGCTCGTGGTCGACAACGACCGGGGCGCCTGGGCCAACCCGTACTCGACGCACACGCTGACCGAGTGGGACTTCACCTCCGCGGTCACCGGCAGTGACTCGGCGGTGTCCCTGCCGCTCATCCAGCTCGACTACGGGGTGGACACCGACAGGGCCGGCCGGGCCGATCGGCACGCCCGGTTGTCGGTGGCCGCGTCCCACCTGCCCGGTACAAAGGCCTCGATCGGGAAGCCCACGCTCGACGTCTCGTACGACGACGGCGCGACCTGGCAGCGGGCCGCGCTCGGCGCCCAGGGCGAGGGATGGGGGACGGCGCTGCGCGCACCGAGGTCCGCCGGCTTCGTCAGCCTCCGGGTCACGGCCCGGGACAGTGACGGCAACAGCGTCTCGCAGACGATCACTCGGGCCTTCGGCCTGCGCTGACGTCGCCCGATGCGCACACCCGCCGGGCGGGGCCGCCGACAGCGGTCCCGCCCGGCGGCATGTGACGGCCCTTCGATCGCCCCGGAGGTGAGACCGTCATCCTCGACGCACGCACCGGCAGCCCGGCGGCCCTGTCCACCGACCCCGGCCGGGCCGCGCAGGGCCCAGGTCCAGCCTCGAGGCGACCGCCACCGAGCGGGAACCCGGGCGTGACCGACGGCGGCGCGGTCGTCCGTGGGGGGCCGATCAAAGCCAGGAGAGGAACGAGTGGTGGCCGGGGCGGACCCTTTGCACAGGTCGCACCCCGGCCACCCCTTCGGACCGGTCCCCTCCGGGAACGTCAGGCGCCGGCCGACTCCTCGGTCCGGCGCACCTCGAGCAGCAGCGCCTGGTTCGGGTTGAGGTTCGGCATGGGCAGTCCGGCGATAGCGAGGACGGCCCCCGGCAGTGTCAGCCAACCGTCGAGCGCAGAAGCCAGCCAGGCCGGGCCCGAGGTCTGGTGGAGGGACGGCAGGCCCAGTTCGGTACGGACCCGGACCTGGTAGGTCGCCTCGGCGGCCAGCCCGGGCAGGGGTACCCGTCCGTACTGGCCCTCGGGCGATGTGGCCACCCGCGCCCAGCAGTAGACCGCGGACGCCCGGTCCTGCGACACGACCCCGTGCAGCAGGGTCGCGTCGCCGCCGAGGTCCGCACGGACGGTACGGCCGCTGTGCAGCAGCGGGCGCAGTTCACGGTAGAGAGCGGTCCAGGCGGTGAGCCGGGCGAGCTCCTCGGGGGTGCAGCGGGTGATGTCCTGCTCGATTCCGGCGTGCCCGAACAGGGCCGTGATCAACCGGAAGGTGTCGGAGGTGATCCTGTCGGTGGTGTGGCTGGTGGCGGAGCCGACATGGGCGCCCATCAGCTCGAGCGGCAGCAGTTGGGCGGTCCACCGCTGAATGCTCTGACGCTCGACCGGGTCGATGCAGTCCGAGGCCCACACCCGGTCGGTCCTGGCCAGGATGCCGAGGTCCACGCGACCACCGCCGCTGGCGCAGCTCTCGATCTCCAGGCCGGGGTGGCGCTCCTTGAGGGCGTCGATGAGCCGGTACAGCGCGAGCACCTGGGCGTGGGCGACCGGACGGTCCCCGGCGCCGTGAACGGCTTCGTGCAGCTCACGGTTGTGGTCCCACTTCAGGTAGCCGATGCCGTACTTGTCCACCACGGCGTTCAGCGCGTCCAGGAGGTAGTCCCACACCTGGGGGTTGGCCAGGTCCAGGACGTACTGGTTCCGTGAGGAGGGGCCCGCTCCGCGGGACGGACCGAGCACCCAGTCGGGGTGCTCCCGGGCAAGATCGGAGTCGAGATTCACCATTTCCGGCTCGACCCAGAGGCCGAACTCCATGCCGAGCGAGCGCACATGGTCCACCAGCGGCGTGAGTCCTTCGGGCCACACGACCGGATCGACCGTCCAGTCCCCCAGACCGGCGTTGTCGGAGCGGCGTCCGCGGAACCAGCCGTCGTCCAGGACGAACCGCTCGACACCGACCTCGGCGGCCTTGTCCGCCAGTCGCAGCAGCCGGTCCAGGTCGTGGTCGAAGTACACCGCCTCCCAGCTGTTGAGGATGACCGGGCGCGGACCGCGCGGATGGTTGGGCCGGTCCCGCAGCAGGGTGTGGAAGCGTTCGGCGAGTCCGTCGAGCCCTTGGCCGGACCAGGCGAAGTGGCACACCGGGGTGGTGTAGGACTCCCCCGGGGCGAGGCGGATCTCTCCCGCCCGCAGCAGCTCGCCGCCGCCGAGCACCGCTGCATGGGCCCCGGCGCCCTCCGGAAGTTGCTCGACCAGGTACTGCTGGTCGCCGCTCCAGGCGATGTGCACGCCCCACACCTCGCCCGCTGCGAACCCGAAGCCGGGCACCCCCACCGTCACGAGATACGGCGAGTCCAGTCCCGGCTTTCCACGCCGCACCTGTCGCGCGTAGGTACCGAAGCCCAGCGGTCTGCGCTGAGGCGAACGCTCACGGCTCCACTTGCCGGTGAAGTCGAGGATCTCCTGAGCCCTGCGGGGCAGCGGCAGCAGGGTGGCGACCTGCGCCAGGTCGTACGGCGCAGGGTCGGCGTCCTCGTGCCGGGTGATCCGGCTCTCCACGGCAAGCACCCCGGAGGGCTCCAGCCGGTAGGTGACCGTGACGTCCAGCCCGGCCCCGGGTTCGGTGAGCCGCAGGGACAGTTCCCCGCCCTCGTCCTGCGCCTGGTACGAGGTCCCGGCCAGGCTCAGCCGGGGTGCGGTGGAGGCGCCGGCCAGATGGCCCTGGTGGGCGGGGGTCCCCGACCATCCGTCGGCCTCGGTGGGCCAGACCGTGAATCGGCGCGGGATGTCGATGGAATTGTTGAGCACGGCGGGTTCACCGGTGAGGGCGAGCGCGGCCAGGGCGGACTCCGACAGGTCGCCCAGGTCGGCCCCCCAGTGCAGGACTCTGGGCACCGGCTCGGCGAGCTCCACGACGAGTGAGGTGCCGGCCGCGCGCAGGGCGAGGATCCGCGCGGTGGTGTCAGACATGCAGAGTCCTTTCCTTTCCTTTGTGCCGGTCCGCCGGTCGGCACCTGGTCAGGGGCCGTTTACCGCGGGCCGGACACCGGGTGACCGGCTTTCGGACGCCGGTCGCTGTCGGTTGTTCAGCTCTTCGTGAGCAGCTTCCTGCTCGTGTCCCACATATTTCAGCAGTTCGACGTCGCTGACGGTGCCGGTCGACCCCGCAGCCGCACAACAAGGGTGCCGGTTCCTGGGTGGGTGATCACAGGGTGATCCGGTCCACGTCGGACGCGTAGTCGTCGGCGTTGCCGAAGGTGATCGTGTCGGCGCCCGCCTTCAGGTGCACGGGCACGGTGATGGACTTCGGGCGGCCCCAGTTGTTGTCGTTGCTCCCGGGCAGCGGCACCTGGAAGGACGTTCCACCCGTGGTGGCGACCATCGTGCGACCCGAGGAGCCTTCGGTGTAGTCGATCTTCATCAGGTAGGTGCCGAGCCATGGGCGTACTCCATCTCGGCGCGACTGCAAGCGGCCTTCCGCCTGGAGGAATCGAGCAGGATCGAGGCCGGTGTACCGGTGGGCGAGGTTGGTCCCGGAGCACCGTCCAAAGAGATCGAAGAGGAGCGTGCGGCTACGCTCCCCACCGGGGTGCCTGGGCCGCCCCGACGAGGAGTGCGGCGAATGTAGGCAGACTTTCCTTCCATCGTCAACATAGTCAGGTCCGGATAGTCCACCTACTGCCCGCCGCTACTTTCCGGAATACCGGGGAAACCCTCCCAAGGTCGACCTCCGACAGGGCCCAAATCCTCCCATACCGCCCTTGCGTTAATTTCCAGTGGAAATGTAGGGTCCCTTCATGAGCCTCGCCGACCAGTCGCCCGCCGCCGTTCTGGTCTTCCAGACCCTGCTCCAGCACGGCCCACTCAGTCGCGCCGAGATCGGCCGGCGCACCGGACTGTCGCCGGGTGCCGTCACCAAGGCGGCCACTCCGCTGATCGCCGACGGCTGGATCACCGAAGCGGGCCGGCCCAGCGTGGAGCGGACCACCGGACGTCCGGCGACGCTGATCGCCGTGCGGGCGGCGCGTGCCCGGTTCGCAGGGGTCAAGGTCACCGGGGACGAACTCATCGGCGTGCTCGCCGATCTGACCGCACAGCCGCTGGCCTCCCGGCGGGCACCGCTCGGATCACGCGATGTGGGCACGGTGGTGCTGGCGATCGGCCGGCTCGTCGACGAACTGCGTGAGGCGGCGGGTCTCGTCGAGTCCGACGCGATCCACGGCATCGGCGTCACCATCGCGGGCGACGTGGACGGGCGGACCGGGCATGTGCAGTACTCGCCCTTCCTGGACTGGCGCCGGGTGCCGCTCGCCCAGCTCGTCGAGTCGGGCACCGGCGTTCCCACGGTCATCGAGAACGACGTACGGGCCCTGACGGTGGCGGAGCAGTGGTTCGGCGCGGGAGCGGGCCTGTCGTCCTTCGCTCTGGTCACCGTGGGCGCGGGCATCGGCGCGGGACTCTCCGTCGGCGGCAGGGTGATCTCCGGGGCGCACGGTGTGGCGGGCGAGGTCGGCCACCTTCCCGTCGGCGCCATTGACCGCACCTGCACGTGTGGCAACACCGGGTGCGTCGAGGCGGTCGCCTCCACCCATGCGATCACCGAACAGGCGCGGCAGGCCACCGGCGATCCCGAACTGACCATGGACGAGGCCGTACGGCTCGCCCACGCCGGCGACCCTGCCGTCCGAGCGGTCTTCACCCATGCCGGACACACCCTGGGCCTGGCCCTCGCCTCGGTGGCCAATCTCATCGGCCCGGAACGGATCGTCATCTCCGGGGAGGGCGTGGCCTCCTACGACCTGTTCGCCGATCAGATCCGGCAGACCTTCGCCGATCACGCGTTCGGTGCCGCGGCGGACTGCGATCTCGTGGTCCGGCCGCTGCCCTTCGAGGAGTGGGCCCGGGGTGGCGCCGCTGTCGCGGCCCAGCGTGTGTTCGCGCCCGTCAAGCAGGCCACCGCTCCGTTCCGGCCCGCAGACCCGTACGGATCCGTCCACGCGTGAGTCGGCGCACATCTCCCCCGGTGGCTCTGCGCCCGCTCATGTCGTTCCGGTGGACTGCTGCGCCCAGACGGTCTTCCCCTCCGTCTGGAACCGGGTGCCCCAGTGGGTGGCAAGGGTGGCGACGATGAACAGGCCGCGTCCCGTCTCGTCGACCGTACGGGCGTGTCTCATATGCGGCCCGCTGGGCGCGGTGTCGCTGACCTCGCAGGTCAGCATGGCGTCGTGGATCAGGCGCAGCGTCAGGGGCGGACTGCCGTAGCGCACCGCGTTGCCGACCAGTTCGCTGACGATGAGTTCCGTGGTGAAAGCGGTCTCCTCTTCGACGTTCCAGGTGGCGAGCCGACGGCGTACGGTCCGTCGCGCAAAGGGTGCGGCCTCGGGACCGTCGGGCAGTCGGCAGGTGAGGATCCGTTCTTCGGGGAGCGTTCTGGTGCGGGCCAGCAGCAGCAACTTCTCGCTCGGCCACCCGCCCTCCTTGAGCGCGTAGGCGATGGTGTCGCACAACTCGCCCAACGGCCGGTCCGCACCGTCGTCCAGAACCGATCGCAGCGCCGCCGACGGTGCGAGGACCTTCTCGGCCAGTCCTGCCGTGCTGATGGCCACCAAGCTTCCGGCAGGCAGGTCGGCGGTGGTGGCGGGAAACGGAGCGTTGCCCGTGCTGGCGAGCAATGGGCCCGCAGGCACGCAGAGGGTGGACGAACTGCCGTCCGGGAGAACGACGACGGGTTCCGGCAGCCCGGCCCGTACGACGGTGATCGTCAGATCCACCGGGTCGCACACCGCGATCAGACAGCCGGCGATGAGCGGCTCCCGATGCAGGGGGTCGCCGGTGGGCAGCGCCGCGCGTTCCGCGGCCAGACGCACGGCCGTGTCGTTCAGCCGGGCGAGCAGTTCGTCCGGCTCCAGGTCCAGGGCCGCCAGGGAGTAGATGACGGTCCGCAGCTGTCCCATCGTGGTGGCCGCGGCCATCCCCTGACCGGCGACGTCACCGACGATCAGGGCCGTCCGCGCTCCCGCCAGAGTGATCACGTCGAACCAGGCGCCCCCGCCCTCGGGTCCGGGGAGGTGCAGATGGCAGAAGTCCACTGTGGTCGACCCCGTGGGAGCCTGGGGGAGCAGCCGGCGCTGCACCGTGGCGGCGATGGTCCGCTCACGTGCGAAGCGGCGGGCGTTGTCGATGCACAGCGCCGCGTGTGCGCACACATCGGCGGCGAGCGCGAGGTCCTCCTCCTCGAACGGGTCCTCGAGGTCATGGCGGTAGAAGCTGACCACGCCCAGCGCCTCGCCCCGCAGGGCCAGCGGGGCCACGATCAGGGAGTGGACGCCCGAGCGCTTGATGGCGTCGGCCCGGGGCGGATCGGCCGCCAGCCACAGGGTGTCCTCGTCGATCGGCAGCAGCCGCGGGCGCAGATCGGACAGCACCCGTGAGAAGGGGGTCCCGTACGGCAGATGGCGTACGTCCCCCACCGGATACGCGGTCACCCGCCCCCGGAACGCGGCGCGGCGCAGGGGCACATCCCGGTCCACGGGCACCAGCGGCGGCGCCTCACCGCGGACGACGTCCTCGATCACCTCCACCACGGCGATCCCCGAGAACGCCGGCACCACAGCGTCCACCAGATCCTCGCAGGCCGCGATCACATCCAGCCGCTCCCCCACTTTCTTGCGCACCTCGTCCAGCACGGACAGCCGCTGCAGTGCCCGCTCCCGGTCGGTGACATCGACCGCCGAGGCGACCAGTCCGAGGACGTCCCCGTCCGCGTTCTCCAACCGGATGTAGGAGACCGAATAGATGCTCCGCCTCTCGTCCCCGTACACCCGCATCCCCCGCACCAGCCGGTTCAGGGACGGCTCCCCGCTCTCCAGGACCTGGCGGGCGACCGTCTCCTCCTCCTGCGGATCGGCAAGCCGATAGGCCTCGGTGAACACCTGGCCGACGAGACGGCCGACCGGTGCACCGCGCAACGCGCGCGTGGCCGTGTTCATCCGGACGATGCGCAACTGGTCGTCCAGCACATGCAGCCCGACCGGCGACTGGGCGAACAACGGCTGCAGGATCGCCAGATCCTGGTCCGACACCGCATGCCCCGCGCCACGCACTTCCCAGTCCACGGACGAACCCGTCAGCACCGGCCTCACCAGCAGCGAGCCCATGCCGTCGAAGCCCACCCGACGCCGCACCGCATCGGCAGCGGTCTCATGCACGAGGAAGGCGACCGACCGGCCGACGGCCTCCTCCGGGGACCACCCGAACATCGCTTGGGCCTGCGGACTCCACTCGATCACCCGCCCGCTCTCATCGACTCGCATGAGCACGCCACCGCCGAGCATGGAAACACCTCCGCAGCATCCATGCCCCGGCCGGCGGTCGGCAGGACCACCCGCCGTCAGCAGCCACCGATCGGCGCAGCACGGACCGCTCCCCGGGCAGCCGCACGCTCCTCCCGGCCACCGGCACTCCCCGTCACGCGCGACCGTACCCCTGGGGAAACGGGCACGTGGACCGCACGTCCGTGCGCGCACAACAGCAAACGGCCGGGGCCCCCGAGAGGGCCCCGGCCTACCACCCGAGCGATCACACCGTCACCCGGTCGGCACCGTCACATCGTGAGCGCCCGGTGCAGTGGTACGGCGTCGCCACCCGCTACGGCAACGCCGCCGCCGCCCACGAGGACGGACACCACATCACAGGGATCCTGCTCGGATCGGGACGGCCCTCCGGACGAATCCGACTAGCGGCGACCGAGGAAGCGGTGGTGGTGACGGTCGTTGTGCCAGCGCTGCCATCCGTTCCGGCTGTGGTGCCGGCCCCAGTTGCCGTAGCGACCGTGGTTGAAGTGGTGGCCGTACCGGCTACGGTTGCGGTCCCGGTCGTGGCCGCCCAGCAGGAAGCCCGGACGGTGGGCCTGCGAGTAGCTCCGGCCGTGGTCGCGGCCGTGGCTGCCGCTGTCGGCCAGCGCCGGCATGGCGGCCGCCGCGACGAGGGCGCCCGACGCCACGAATGTGGCGAACAGGCGGACCGTGGTACGAGAAACAGACATGCGCTGTCCCCTCACTTTCGTGCACACCCGTCCTGTTCAGGACCGGCGTGCCATCCGATTTCCCGGCTCGGTGCCGAGGTCCGCAACTGTGGCCGGTCGCCGGGGCGCTAGATCAACAACAGGGTTCGTGTTACGAAACACCGACATATCCGTAACACTCCCTTGCATAGGGCATCGATACCGGTGGACCGTGCACCATTGGTCCACTCTTGCCCCGAACTGCGCTCTGATCAGCAGAAAAGCGGTCGGCATCGCACGGCGCTCCTCATGAGCACACCGCCCTGCCTCCCTCGACCGGAGCAATGGGTTTTGTAACGATCACGGGGCCACCGTTCGGGTGACCCCCCCGTTGCACCGAGGACTTGGCGTCGCTTCGTGACCAAGGCGGCCGAACCGGGCCCCTGTCCCTGCGGCCCGCGGCGGTGGCGGACGGAGGGGCGCCCGCCGCGACACCGACACTCCACACGAGACGACCGGTCGCCGCGCCGACGACGGTCGGCTGGGGTGTCGAGGCCGGGGGGACTGTGTCACCCGCCGGGGGCGCACACATACCGCCGGGGCGGACGCACTGTGCCGGCGTGGCCTGCCGTCCGGGCGTGCCGCAGCGGTGGCTACTGTGGCGCCATGTCCGAGCCCGTGCGCCTGCGCCCCGTCGTCGAACCCGACCTCGATCTTCTGGAGCGCCTCTACGAGGATCCTTCGCAGGCAGGGGACTTCGGTTTCTTCGGCTACCGCAACCCCGGTCAGCTGCGTAGGCAGTGGTCGGAGCAGGGCTTCGTCTCCGGCCAGGGCGGGCGCCTGGCCGTTGCCGCGGGGGACGGCCGTTTTGTCGGTGAGGTGCAGTGGCGGCAGGTGTTCCAGGGCCCTGACTCCCCCTGCTGGAACATCGGCATCGCGCTCCTTGCCGCCGAGCGCGGCAAGGGGCTTCGGCAAGCTCGCCCAACGGCGGCTCGCCGAGTACCTGTTCGCCCACACACAGGTGAACCGGATCGAGGCGAGCACCGAGAGCGCCAACATCGCGGAGCAGAAGGCTCTGGAATCCGCCGGCTTCACGCGGGAGGGAGTGCTTCGCGGAGCCTGCTTCCGCGGCGGTGCCTGGCGCGACATGGTCCTGTACTCCGTGCTGCGGGGCGAGGTCGCGCTCGAGAGCTGACACCCGCGATCACCGCCGGCGCCCGTCCGATCGGGTGCCTCGGCGGTACGCAGATCATCGGCGTCGAGGCTTCACGGTGGTGCCCGGGTCAACCCCGCCGTCGTCCGAGTCCCGATGCATTTCTTATGATCCCGAGCGTGCACGCACATGTACTCGTCGCCGAGGACGACGAAAAGCAGGCCGAACTCATACGCCGCTCACTGCTTCGCGAGGGTCACACCGCGACCGTGGTCCACGACGGCGGGGCCGCCCTGGAAGCGGTCCGGCGCAATCGTCCCGACCTCGTGGTCCTGGACCTGATGCTGCCGGTGATCGACGGGTTCGGCGTGTGCCGGGTGCTGCGGCAGGAGGGCGACGTCCCGGTCCTCATGCTCACCGCGCGCTCCACCGAGGAAGACGTCCTGCAGGGCCTCGACCTCGGCGCGGACGACTACATGACCAAGCCGTACAGTCCTCGCGAACTGATGGCGCGCATCCGTACCGTGCTGCGACGCACCGCTCGGCAGCACATGGAGCAACAAGTCGTGCGTGCCGCCGGGATCACCGTCGATTCCGCGCGGCGCGAAGTGCTCTGCGACGGCGAACCGGTGAGGTGCACGCCGGACGAGTTCGAGATCCTCCTGGCCATGGTCTCCGAACCGGGGAGGGTGTTCTCGCGGCGCCAGTTGCTGCAGTACACCCGGGGCATCGACCGGGAGTCCACGGAGCGGGCCGTGGACGTGCACATCATGAACCTGCGCAAGAAGCTCGAGGCCGACCCCCGCCGGCCCGTACGTCTGCTCACCGTGTTCGGCGTGGGCTACAAGGTGAGCGGGGATCGCGGCTGACAGCGGTCGTATCGCTGCGCGAGGACCGCGGCTCGCAGGGCTACCGGTCCCGGCCGGTGCACCCGGCCGGGACCGAGCCCGTGGCGGACCGGAGCGGCCCGCCCGGGCCGGGACGGACTCAGAGCGCCGAACCGGCCCGCCACTGACTCCACGACATGTTCCAGCCGTTGAGGCCGTTGTCCGGCGCGATGGTCCGGTCGTTCGAGTTCCTGACCACGACCACATCGCCCACCAGGGAGTGGCCGTAGAACCAGGCCGCGTCCTGACCCTGGTCCCCGCCGCCCTTGATGTCGTTGAGCCCCACACAGCCATGGCTGATGTTCTCGTGCCCGAACACCGAGTCGGGACCCCAGTAGTTGCCGTGCACGAACGTGCCGGAGGAGGAAAGCCGCATCGCGTGCGGGACGTCGGGGATGTCGTACTCCCCGGCAAAGCCCACCGTGGCACCGTTCATGCGGGTCGTACGCAGCTTCTCGGATATCACCATCTGTCCGTTCCAGGTGGTCCTGCCGGGCGCGCCCGCCGTGATCGGGATCGTCCGCAACAGCGCCCCGTCGCGCTCCACGCGCATCGTGTGGGCGCTCGCGTCCACGGTCGAGACCTGCCGACGGCCGACGTGGAAGTGGATGGTCTGCTCCTGCTCGCCGTAGGCTCCGGGCGCCCCCTCGACCCCGTCGAGGCCGATCCTGACCGTGACGTCCGAGTCGGCCTCCCAGTACTGCTCGGGCCGGAAGTCCAGGCGCCGGTCCCCGAACCAGTGCCCGACGACCGTCTGTCCGCTGCCGGTGGTGATGCGAAAGGCGGACTCCACCGCCTTCCTGTCCCTCACCGGACGGTCGAAGGTGAAGGAGACGGGCATGCCCACACCCACGGTGGACCCGTTCTCCGGAACGTGCGTCGCAAGGTAGCGGTCGCCCTCGGCGAGTGTGGTGAACGCGATCCGCCGACTCACCGTGTGTCCGTGGCCGTCCGCGGCGGTGGCGGTCAACCGGTAGGAGGTGCCGTGCCGAAGCGGGGACCCGGGTGCCCAACTCCTTCTGTCCGCGGAGGGCACGCCGGGCACCGGGGCCCCGTCCGCGGTGGTCAGCGAGACCCGGGTGATGCTGCCGCCGGTGACCCGGACCTGTCCGCCCCGCGTGACGGACACGTGCTTCTGGCCGTCCGAGGCGTTCAGCGTGAGGACCACCGGCGGTTGGGACGCGCCGCCGGCCGAGGGCGACGCCTTGGTCGCCTCGGGGCCTCCGGCGCCGCAGCCCGTGAGCAGCAGGACCGTGACGGACAGGGTGGCGACGGCCGGGACGGCACGGGTGTGGCGCATGGGTGGGACTCCGGGATACGTCGGGATGCCGCGCCGCCGGACGCGCGGCCCCGGCGCGCGCGGCCCGGGGTCTCCGCTCGCCCGGCGATGCCGGCGGAAGGATGCCGATCACCACCCTGAGCGGCACTCTTCAGGAAGTTGTCAGGACCGCCGACCGCATCTCGGGCTCCGCCGGGTCCGTTCACGGCAGCCCGGGTCGACGGATCGGCGCACGATGGGCGGCGGGACTCGCGTACGCGTACCCCGAACGTCGATGGCCGGGGCTCGTTCGTGGGAACCGCTTCACCGTGCTGCGCGGCACACAACCGGTCCGGGAATCCTCAAAAACCCGTATGAGCCGCAGGCCTGTCGGCCCTAAGAGCCATCACGTAATGCCGGCCGGGACCTGCTGCCCCGCGAGGGGTGGTTGGCTTACCGGATGTCGAGCTTGAGGTTGTGGAGTGCGGCGACGCCGGCGACGGCGTGGTTGATCGCCTCGCCGTGGCGTCTGCATTGGCGGAGGATCTGGTGGTCCTTGAGCCGGGCGATGGTGTGTTCCGCCACGGCCCGGCGTTTACGAAAC
>Ga0102590_1003145_pt1 | contig 17245 bp, 3 predicted proteins | sample AraplaMF_Col_mMF_FD_76859 | JGI IMG/M metagenome (GOLD analysis project Ga0102590, IMG submission 76859) | Arabidopsis root microbial communities from the University of North Carolina, USA - plate scrape MF_Col_mMF | ecosystem: Host-associated > Plants > Roots > Endosphere | place: USA...
GGGCGGTCGTACCGGCCAGGTGGACCGCGGCGACACACACGGGGACGAGCGGACCGACGAGCACCAGCAGGCCAGTTCCGACCAGGGCGACGGCACCGAAGGGACCCATCACGGCGGCGACGAGAGCCCCACCACCGGCGTCCTCACCGAGAGCGGCGACACCACCGCCCCGCACAGCCCCACGACGCACGTCGACCGGCCGGCCGTCGACCACGCACCCGGCAGCACGGGCTCGGCGTCCCCGCACCCCTCGTCCGCTTCGCACGGACCGCGTACGACGTCCTCCGACGGGGCCTCCACCCCCCCGGACACCACCGAGGCAGCGGACGACCAGGGGGACACGACGGTCACCCCGGCGCCCGCGGTCGACCCGGCGCCCCCGGTCACTCCGGCGTCCACCGTGGGCCCGCCCACGTCCTTGACGGCTCCGCCCGCGCCGACCGTGCACCCGTCGGCAGCACCGGCCGCCGGCAACACCACCCCCGCCGAACACGACGCCTGGCGGCGGCTGATCACCACGCCCGACACTTCGCACGCGTCACAACAGCAGCTGCTCGACGAGATCGCGGCCCACCGCGGCGGAGAGATGCCCTCGCCGGCGGAACTGGACCTGCGCAGGGCCGTGCACGAGCAGCTGGCCTCGCTGCCCGGGGTGACGGTGGTGGTGGACGACGCCGCGAACTTCGGCCACCAGGCTGCGGCCACCATGCTGATGGACTCGCTGCACGAGCTGGGCTACGACGGGCGCATCACGGTCGTAGCCCCGGAAAGCGTCCAGGACCGGCTCCAGTTGCTGGTGCCGGACGCCATGAACCAGCGGATCGACTGGCGGACGGGCACGTTCGGGTCGGGCACGTCGGGGTCCGGAGTCCAGGCCGGGAACCTCAAGGACTCCCTGGTCCTGGTGGCCGCGAGCGACCGTCTCGACCCGGACCCGAAAACCGCCAAGGAGTTCCTCGACTTCGTCGGCGCGGACCGCGCGATCGTCCTCAAACCGTACGCCTGGGGCCAGTCGCACCGGCTGCTCTACAGCCGCCCGGGTGCGGAGGGACAGGTCACGGTCCATGACCTGGAGGACGACGGAACCGGCACCCCGCCGATCCCCGGCGGCGCCCTGTACCGCTTCCATGTGCCGAAGCCGACCGGGCCCGAGCTGGACAGCCTGATCACCGACCAGGTCGGCGGCGCGCGCGGTGAGGGTCTGCGGGCCGTGGTGGACGCGGTCCTGAAGAGCCGGGCCGATCTGATGCCCGTCTACGGCCTGCACAATGTGGCCGCCTCCGGCCGTGCCTCCGCCGTGAACACACTGGCGTCCGGAGCGCATGCGGCCGGCCTCGGCAGGCCTACGGTGGTGATCACCTTCGGCGACGCCACCGTGCCGTTCGCTCCGCGCCACACCGCCGACTGGCTGGATCACGCCGACCTCGACACCGAAGACCTGGCGGACCGTATCGCCGCCCTCGGTCCGGACCAGGTCCTGATCGTCAACGGCGGCAAGCTGCCGCAGGACGTGTTCCGGCAGGTGTACCGGCTCGGCACCCTGCCCGCCGTCCTGGAGGGTGCCAACACCAGCAACCTGGCACAGCTTCTCGGGCGCCCGTTCTTCTCCGTGCTGACCCATCACACGCCGTACGACCGTCACGATCCCGAGGCCGCCGACCGGCTCCAGGACGTCACCGAGGCGATCGTGCGCAAGAGCGAGTGGGGTGCCCGCTTGGAGAGCGCCCCGGGCTGGGACGACCTCGAGAGGACTCATACCGCACGCTCGGTGCTGGGCGCGCTCCCCTCCCAGGACGGGGGACGGCTGCTGACCCAGGACGAGATGCTGCGGCTGACCGACGCCCTGCCGAAGGAGCGGATCACCGGCATCCTCGGGAACGGCGACACCGTCCAGCGGATGGTGGACTTCGACTCGCACGATCTCGCGAAGGTCAAACGGCAGATGCGGGATCCGGCCGAACTCGTCCTCACCACGGACCAGCACAAGCAACTGCGGGACGTGGTGGACGAGTTGCACGCCGGTCACGAGAGGACCGTGCGGGACGCCACCCGCACGCTCTCGGTGGGTCCGACGCCGGAGCAGACGCGGGCCGTGGCGGACGCGATCAGGGACTCCGTGACCGAAGGCGCCCCGCTCCACACCTACTTCCGGAATCTGGCGGCGCAGGCCCGGGACCCGCGTAACGATCAGGTGCTCCAGGCGCTGAGGATCGCCTTCTCCGGGGCGCAGACCGACGCCGCCTCCGGCCGGCCGGACCCCTTGCCGACGGTCTCCGCCCACGCTCCGGCACCTGCCCCGGAGCAGCAGAGCGCGCCGCCGAGCCCGGTCCGTACGGAGTCGGTCATCCCGCCCGCCCCGGCCAACGTCACCGTCGGCACCGGTCCGACGCGGACACAGGGGCCGTCCCCCGTGTCCACCGTGTCGGCGGCCTCGGACGGCCCCGGAGATTCCCGCCTTCCCGACGATTCCGAGGATTCCGAGGATTCCGAGGATTCCGACGAGGACTTCGGCGACTTCACCGATCTGCTCGGCTCCTCCGACGACTCCGACGAGGACTTCGGCGACTTCACCGATCTGCTGGGCTCCTCCGAGCCCACCACGGGAGGCCGCACCGATCCGCCCGACTCCTCCGAGCCCACCACGGGCGTCCTCGTCGAGAGCGGCGGCGGCAGCACCGCGCATCAGGACACGTCCGACCACTCGGCTCCCTCCCTCGCCTCCCGGCCTGCCGCGACCGGCGGGGACCTCACCGCCGAGCAGTCGCTGACGGCGGCCCCGGCGGACTTCCTGGGGGCGAACGTCCTGTCCATGGACCTCGACGAGGGTCTGGCGCTGCACGCCCCTGCGCTCGACCCGAACGCCCGTCGTGCGTTCGTCAGGGCCCTGGCCGACCCGGCCCTGGACCAGCACCGGTTCGTACTGGTCGAGGACAAGCGCAGGGACCCCGGCGGGCGGCCCGTGTATGTGCTGGCACCGGCGGTCGAGTGGTACGCGCACCACTACGCGGACGTCAGGCCCTTCGGTCTGCCCGCGGACGCGCTGCCTCCGCTCCGTGCGGAACACGGCTATGTGGAGGCCGCCTTCGCTCCCTACCTCACGGGAGGCACATCCGACCCCGAGCGCAGCGTCGGGCACACCTCTGTACCCCGCGATCCACGCGACGGCTCCGGTCCCGGGCTGGTGGTGACGCCGGCCATGAACGGCTGTGCGTTCGTGGTGTCGGGCCATGCGGCACCCGACCGCTTCACCGTATGGCACTACCAGTCGCCGGAGTCGAACTTCCACCACACCGTCGGCTTCCGGCGCGACATACGGCCGACCGACTGGTTCGGCCACGACGAGTACTACGGCGGCGACCACGCGGAGGGCGGCGACCGGCTCTTCGAGGTCGCGAACATGCTGTGGCACGGTCCGAACGGCTGGGAGGTCCTCAGCCAGGAGAACCACACCAGTGCCACGGCGAAGGACTCCATCTCCTTCGGGCAGTTCCGCAGACGTCCGCTGGTCCTCGGCCCCGGCCGGGAGCTCGAGCACACCGTGCGGTTCTACCAGGCGATGGTGCGCAGCGAACGCGAGCAGCACAACTGGCCACTGCAGCAGCTGCGCAGGAAGATCCTCGACGTGGGCCCGGTGGGCGGCGACCCGCAGCTGCTGGCCAACCTGTTCGACGCCGTGGACGCGCATGTCGACCGCGAGGTGGCGGCGCTCGGGCGTGTCAGGGACTTCGAGTCCCTGCGTGACCTCGCGGACCAGTTCAAGGCACAGCGCGCCTCGCTGCGCGATCAGCTCGAGAGCCTGATCGGCCAGGCGAGCGTCATCGGCGGGAATGCCTCCAGGGAGCAGCGCGAGGCCGCCGTCAAGGTGCGTGATCTCGCTCAGCAGTTGGTGAACGAGTTCATCCACAACCCGGCGAAGAACTGGACGGAGCTGCTGCGGGACGAGGGCGCGGCACCGCACCCCCGGACGGTCGCCGGGCTTCATCTGGCCAAGGCCCGGGCGGAGCGGGACGACCCGGGTTCGCTCCTGAACGTACGCCGTGACGACCTCGCGCGCACAAGGCCCTCCGGTACGGAGGCGACGGCGATGCAACAGGTCGTCAGCCGCGTCCAGAGCCATATATCCGACGAGATCAGGCAACTGGAGCAGGTCACCGACCTCGCGGCCCTGGAGCGACTCGCGACGGGCCTCGTCGAGGGGCGGCGAAACCTCCACCGGGAGCTCGTGGGGAACTACGCCGGCATGATGGCCGCGGCCGCCCAGCAGCACATGTCGACGGCCGCGAGGCAGGCCATGGCGGAGCGGCAGAGGCTGACGTCGCAGATGCTGGAAGTCTTCGTCAACAAGCCGTTCGACGACTGGATCAGCGGCCTTGATCGTGCCACGTCGGCCCTGGCGGGCCAGGGCCCGGCGGCCTCCACGGGAACGGCGGGGAGCAGCGCGCACCCCACGTCCGGCGTGCTCACCGAGGGCAGGGGCACCGGCGGCCGTTCCGTTCCGCCCGCCCGTCTGGTGACCCGTCCCGTCACCCCCGCGCACTCCCCGGCCCCCGTCCCCGCCGTCCGTACGTCCTCCGTCCGCACCCTCGACGACCGCACCGTGGCCGACTCCTCGCTGCGCCGGATCACGCTCACGGGGAGCGACGGACGGCGGGTGGGCCAGGCCTCCTACACACCGGGGGACTGGGCCCGGCGCGAACAGCGCATGCCCACCGTGCTCGCGGGCGGCACCTACTCCGACCATCGCAGCGACCGTGCCGTCCTCGTGGGTTCGCCGCACGCCCTGCCGTGGCGGGAGGGCGGGGCCACCTTCTTCGCCGGACACGGCACGCCGACCCGGGTCACCCTCGCCCTTGCGGACGGGACCACCGTGCAGGTCACGGGCCGGGAACTGGCCCGGTATCTGGAACGCGGGGACCTCGGACCCAAGGACCGGCCGATCGTGCTGTACTCGTGCTCCACCGGCCGGCCGCCGGAGCACGGCGGGCTGTCCGTCGCCCAGCACGTGGCCAATCTGACCGGCCGCGTGGTCCACGCCCCCACCACCGAGGCCGGTACGGCCGTGGACAGCAAGGGGCAGATACGGCCGATCCTCTATCTGGACCCGGACGGCGCGCCGGGCGCCTGGACGGCCTTCACCCCCGAGCCGTCGGGTGACGCCCTGGACGACCTGGCGCGGCACGCGGGACTGCACGACGGCCCGGAGGCCGCGGACCCCTGGGCCCGCAACCGCACCCTCCAGCTGATCCGGACGCTGCGCGGCACACTCGGCACCGGCATCGAGGGCTCCGCCGAGCACCGTGCGCTGCTGCGCGACCTCGCGGCGCTGGACACGCTTCGCTGGAACCCGGGCGCGGACGGCGCCGCCGCCGGACACACCGACGGCAGGATGACACCCGGCCTGCTGCGCCGGATCACCCGCGACCTGCTCGGTCTGCCCGACACCGCGGCACCGGACGCGGAGCAGTACAGGATCGTGCTGACCGAGGCGGGCAGGGCCCACGACACCGACCCCGCCGCGCCACTGCACCGGCTGTCCCTGTCCTCCGCCCCCGGCGCCTCCCCGTCCCCGCCAGGTCCACCGGGCGAGAGCACACCGGCCACGGACGCCCTGCCCGACGGTGGCGCGAAGGGATCACCCGAGGCGACCGCGGTCCGCACGGTGGCCCGGCAGCTCCCCGCGGCCGGCGGCCGGCCCCGGCTCGACGTGCTGAACGTGGCGGGCGACGGCGACTGCTTCTTCACCTCGGTGCTGGCGAGTGCCGCCCGGCAGCAACCGGCCTCCGAGGTACGGAACATGACCGTGCGCCGGCTGCGCGACCATGCGGCGGACTGGTTCGCCGACTCCGAACTGCGGGACGAGGAGCCCATGCGGATGGATCCGCTGGACGTCCTCGTGGGCGACCTGGACACCGTCACGCTGCGGCACGTACTGGGCGGAGTACCGCTGCCCGCCCTCACCCCTGAACAGCAGGCCCGGGTGGACGGCGCGCCCCGGCAGGACCGGCACCGGCTCGCCGACCAGCACCACGCCGACCTTCTGCGCACACGGCTCCTGGCCGGTCTGCGCGCCGGCGACGAGACGGCGCAGGACCATTGGCGGCGCCTGCTGCAGACCGCTTATCCGCGCTGGGCGCGGACGGCCCCGGACCTCGCCGAGATCACCGGCACCACGACCGCCGGCCTGGTGGAGCGGGCGATCCGTGACGTACGGCTGTGGGCGACGCCGTTCTTCGACCGCGCGCTGCCCGCGGTCGCGCGGAGCATCGGGCTCGACGTGGTCGTGGTCCAGGACGGACGCCAGGACCACCACCTGGCCGAGGGCGCCACCGGACCGGTGTACGTCCACTACAACGGCCGGGACCACTACTCGGCCGTCGCGCCCGCCGCGGCTCCCGGCGGGCCGTCCTCGTCACCGCCGAAGAAGAAGGTGCACTTCGCGACCGGCACCAAGGACGGCACGGCGGGGCAGCCCCCTACGTCCTCACCGGCGCAGAACCGGCCCGGGGCGAAGCCGGACGGAACCGGACCGCAGCGGCCCGAGCCGGGCGAGAGCAAGCCGGACAAGCCCAAGCCCGCCTTCTTCCGTATCGACACCGAGCTCGACACCCACCGTCCGCCCCGGCTCGACCGCTCGCTGCTGCCGCCGCCCCGGGACGGCCGCCCGGTGGTCTTCGGCGACGGCAGCCGGCTCCCCGCCCATCTGACGGGCGACGGCGAGGACGGCACGGCCTCGGGCAGTTACGGACAGGCCCGGGTCACCCTGCGCGGCACCGACCAGGTCGCACGCGAGATCGGCGCGCGGACCGGACTCGACGAGTCGGCCGATCCCGGCGCGGGCGAGGCCCTGGCCGATCTGGAGCGGGCACTGCGGGAGACCCCCTGGGCCTTCCACGGCGACGGCTACGAGTCCCCGCCGTTCCGGGACGCCCGGGGCCGGGTGCGGGTGCTGCGGGTCACCACCCGGCCGCACGGCAACTGGGAACGGTTCACGGACGGTCACGGCGCTCCGTTCAAGTTCGACGGGGTCCAGCGCAGTCAGGTCACCACCGGCGCGGGCAAGAACCTGAGCACTTCGGTGCGGATCGCCCCGAGTTTCGCCATCGGACCGCCCACGGGCGGGGCGCTCGCCGCCTACGGCCGCGTCGGTGGCGCCCTGGGTTACCACCGCTCGTACGACTACGGCATGCAGGAGCAGACCCTCAGCCAGGTCGAGACGCGGACGGGCGACGGGTCCCATCTGCACCTGGACGACGTCCAGTACGAGGTGCAGGTGGTCGGCCCGCGCTCCGGCGTCGCGCGCAGCGGGCTGCCGCGGGCGTTCTTCACCGGCGAGAGCCACTTCACCTTCGGCGTGCGCAACGGACTGTCCGTCCGGCTGTCGGACGGGGAGACCTCACCGTCCCGGGCGGGGCGCGTGCCCCGCACCATGACACTCGGACCGTGGTCCGACTACCGCCTGGTGCACACCGAGGGCTACGGACCGGTCAAGAAGATGCGCGACTGGGCGCTGAGGCGGGCGGGTGCCGAACCGGGCACCGCCGCCTACGACGAGATCGCGGGGTTCTTCACGACGGAGAACTTCCACCGGATGGCCGACCGCCTCGCCCGGGACAAGGTGACCACACGCCAGTTGGTCGGCGACGACCCGCAACGCTCCCCCGTGGGCGCCTTCGTGGTCGAGCGGGTGGTGCCCGGCGAGGCGCGGCTGCTCACCGAGTCAGCCGCCGCGGAGATGCGCAACACCATCCAGCGGGCGGTCAGGAACGAACGCTCGCTGGGCAAGTCGTACAGCCAGGAGATCAACGCGGCCGTCGGTCCGAGCGCCACCTTCGCCGACTTCTTCGGCATGCGTGCCGGGTTGCGGGCCATGGCAGGGCTCGCCGGACGGTACGCGCGCACCACGACGCACACCGGAGTCTTCGGCGGCACCGGCAGCCGCAAGATCGTCGGTCAGGCCAAGAAGGTCCCCACCGACCTGTATCTGGTCCGCAAGACGGTTTACGTCCGCATGACCGGGGACACGGAGCCCACGCCGTTCACCACCTGGAGCCTCGACCGGATGACGCGCACCGAGGCGCGCCGTCATGCGGGCTGGGACGACGGCACCACCCTGCGCAAGCGCCACCACAACGCGCCGCACGCCCCGGTCTATCTGACCAAGGAGGACCCGGCGGTCCTCGGGATGAGCCGCCCCGAGGCGTTCACCCACGACGACGGTGCCCTGACCCGCAGGGACGGGACCGAGGGACCCGAGCGCACCCTGCTGGACTCCTTCACCGATCAGGTCGTCCGGGCGGCGGCCCGCGCGTACCCCGGAATGGTCGCGCCGCTGGAGGAGTTCGGCGATCCGTCCGATCCCCGCTGGCGCGACGCCGAGCACTACCGGATGGCGCTCCAGAACACCCTGAACGTCATCAACACGCTGTCCCACCACAGCATGGCGGGCCATCTCGAGACGCTCGTCACCACCGGCCTGCGGATCGGGCTGGTCGTACCCGGCCGCTTCACCCGGTCCTACCGCTGGATCTGGATCGACGGCCGGCTGACCGACCGGCGCTACGAGGGAACCCAGAACGCCCTCATCGTGCGCGGCAGTTCCCCGGGCACCGAGCGCCTGGACGGACAGCAGAACGTCGTGCGCGGTTACGAGGCCGGGGTGGACGTCTCCGTGTCGGTGCGGGACTCCGCCAAGGACGTCATCGGCCTGCCCCCCAACACCGGCACGCTCCAGGCGGGTCCGCGCTGGGGCCGGCAGACGGGCCGCAGGACCGGCTACGGCGCCACCGTCTCGTACGAATCGCTGAGCATCGGCGCCTCGCCGTCCCATCTGCACAGCTATCGGCTGGAGTTGTCCGCGGTCAGCGGCGGCTACTGGCGCTTCCGCAACCTGTGGCGCGGCGTCGCCTCCCTCGGCGTCCTCGGCACACACCATTTCGTACGGCGTGAGCAGGAGAGCCCACTCGTCGGCGGCACCGCGGGCAACGCGGTGACCGGCCGGGTGCTCCTCGCCGTGCCCGCCGAGCACACCCCCGCCACCGATCCGCACGCGGGAGCCGAAACCCCGGCGCCGGTCGAGGTCGAGCAGATGGACCCGGCCCGGGCCAAGGCCCTCGCGACGGGAGACGTGCGGGGCGCCGGCCGGGAGCACGGCCCGAACCCGTTCGGGGACCTGCCGCACTATCCGCTCAGCGTGGGCGCCCACGGCGAACTCACCAGGGCCGCGGAGGACGTCATGCGTGACGCCTCGGGCGGTTCCTGGCACTTCGGGGAGACCGGCGCCCCCGCCCATGACGCCATGCTGCGGCCGTTCCAGGCGCAGTATCTGACGGCCGACTTCGACCAGGCCTCGGGGCCGGCCGGTTCGCGGATCACCGGTCTGTTCGGGAAGGGGCCCTACCTCAATCGGCTCGGCACACTCGTGCACCGTATGCGTGTGGTCCGTCCGCGGGTCGTCTCCAAGCCGGCCAGGATAGAGACGGAGCAGACGCTCGGCAGCGACCTCCAGGCCTCCGGCGCCGTCACCACCACCCAGAGCTTCACGGTCGTCGGCAGCGCCGCTTTCCTCCACACCCATCCCACCGGGCCCTCGATCGCCGGTTCCTACGGGCTCGTCGGCCGCCGGGGACGGCTGCGCGCGGTGACGCACAGCGTGAACCGCACCGTCACCGCCGACATCAACCCCGTCGACGAGAGCCACAAGGTCCTCGTGGCGGGCGACACCGAGCACGACGTCGCCGGCTCGGTGCGGGCCGACGGGCTGCTGTCCCCGCTGCACTCCCTGGCCACCTGGACGCGGGCCCACTGGGCGGGACGCCGGCTGACCTTCTCCGGGGACTGGCTCGGCCATCTGTCGGAGAAGGCCGCCCACCGGCTGGGTCTGCTCCGGGACCGGCTGGGAGAGGTCCCCCGGTACGCCGCGCAGGCCTGGAGCCAGCCCAAGTGGCTGCGCGACCACCCCTTCGGCTCGTACCCGGTGAACTCCCTGGACACCACCGCGGTGCTCGCCGACTTCGACGGCAAGCTGCGCGAACTGGGCGTCGACGACGCCAGCCGCGACCGCGTGCACTCCCTCGTCACCCCGCGGGCCGTACGCGCCCTGCGGGAACAGCTGACCTCCACCGGCGCCGCGGCACGCACCCGCATCGGCGGGCCCGGGTGGCGCAGCGTCCGCGTCGGCGGGCGCACCGCCGCCCTCAAGGTGGAACTGGTCGCGGCGGAGCCGGAGTTCGACGGCCTCGGCCACAGTGCGGTCCTCAAGGACGGCCGGCACGCCACCGAGACCACCGAGGACGCCGTGAGCAGCAGCGGCACCAAGGCCGTGGGCATGAGCGTCGGCGAGGCGGTGCGCACCGGCGACCCCGTCGCCCGGGCCGCCGGACCGACCTACGGCGAGCTGGGGTCGAGCACCCAGCAGACCACGACCGCACGCTCCACGACCCGCTGGCGGTCCTCGATCTTCTACGCCAACGAGCCCTACGCCGAATATCTCACCCGCTACACCCTGCGGCTCACCCTGGATCTGGGCGGCGGCCGTACCGTCCATGCCGAGGGCGCGGTCGGCAGGATGCGCGAGCAGCTGCCGTTGAGCCTCAGCGTCCCGGCCGCCGCACCGGCGGACGGAGCGGCACCGGATCCCCTGGCGCCACCGGAGCCGGCCGCACCGCCGAAGACGGTCACCGTCTCGGCACTGGGCGGCACCACCTCGCAGGGCTTGGGGAAGGCCGTCAAGGCGTGGCGGGCGACCCCCCATCCGGACGGCACCAGCCGCCCGTTCCGGAAGCCGCCGATCGGGTTCGACGTTCGCCGGATCGTGGGCCTGACCGGTCTGCAGGCCGCCGGGGACCTCGCCATCGCCAGGGCGTACGGCGCCTCGGCCGGCCCCGGAGCCGGCAAGCGGCGCAAACTGTCCGGCGCCGATCTGGAGCAGGCCGTCGGCAGGGCCCGCCGCACCCCGCTGACCAGGCCGGGCACCGCATCGGCGCTGGCGCTGCACGACGGCACGAGCAACGCCTCCCTGGCAGCCTTCTTCGGCGACACCACCACCGACGACGGATTCCAGGTGGCGGGGCTGACCGAGGACAGCTTCGTCGGGGGCGCCCAGGGCGAGTACCGGCTCTACTCGCGGCCGGACCTCGCCGGGGCCCGGCTGCTGGCGGTGGCCCCGGACGCCACGATGGAGAGCGCCGAACGGGACACCACCGGAAGCGACAGTTCCGTGGCCCGAAGCGGCGCGCACGATCCCGCGCTGGGCGGCGGACCGCTGCTGGCCACCGGTGTGGCGGGCACGGCGGTTCCGGCCGTCGCGGGTTCCGACGCCACGGCCGCCGAGGCCGACGCCGCCAGGCTCGGCAGCGCCGAGGGTGCGCAGATCACGCTCAAACCGAAGACCGGCCGCGCCTTCCTGTTCGCGATACCGACGAGTTGGCTCGGTGTCGCGGACGTGGAGCGCAGCTTCAAGGACAGCCGGCCCGGCGCCTGGCTCGGAGAGCACCTGGGCCCCTTCGGTTACGTCAAGCCCCGCCCCCAGGCGGTGGAGGCCGAGACCCAGGTGATCGCCTGGGTCCGCGAGGACGTCGCCCGTGAGCTGGGCCTCGTGTCGGACGAGACCTTCCCGCCCCAGGTCGCGGACGCCTGGTCCAAGGTCACCCGGGCGAGCGACACATGGGTGGGCGCGGACAAGAAGTACTGGCAGCACCGCAGGGCGATGTCGGAACTGCGCGAGCGTCTCGGCGCCGGAAGGCGTGAGCTGACCGCCGCCAAGCTCCGGCTCGCCGCGGCGCTCGAGGCGGACCGTGTCCGCGGGGAGGAGCGGGGCTCCGGGCCACGCCCCGCCGAGGCGGAGCGGCGGGAGGTACACGAGACGGCCGCCGCGCTGAAGGCGATCCGACGCGAACTGCGCGCCACGCACCAGGCCATGAACACCGAGCTCGGCAAGGCGGAGTCGGCGGCCGAGGACTTCCACCGGGTCCGGGCCGCCACGGACCGGCTCACCCGCTGGCACCGGCTGCCCGCCGAGCCCCACGGTCCCGGCGAGCCGGAACGGCGGGCCGGTCTGACCGAACCGCCGGCCGTGGTGCTGGACAAGCCGCCCGCGAAGTCCGCCCCGGCACAGGAGCGTTACACCGAGACCAAGGGCACCGGTGACGCCCCGGCGACGCTGACCTCACCGACCGGTGCCACGTACACGCTGCACGATGTGCCCGCCGACGGTGACGCCTTCCACCATGCACTGGCGGAGGGACTCCACCAGGCCGACCCGGATCTGCTCGGTGACCTTGCAGCGGCGGCGGACCGGCAGCGTCTCGTGACCGGACTCCGCGCCCGGCTGGCCGCAGGCCTCGACGACCCGGGCAACGCGGACCTGCTCGCCTTCGTCTCCCCGGACACCCGGGACACCTTCAGCACGGCCGAACTGGCCGCCGCCGAGGTCTCGTTCGTACCGGTGGGACCCGAACAGCGGGAGTTCGACGACACCGGCCACATGCCCCTGCACGCGGAACTGCCCGAGGCACAGCGCGGTGCACTCGCCGCGGCCCAGGTGCGCCGCGGCGGCGACAGCGCGGACGACGCCGGCTGGGACCACGGCGCCGCCGACTTGCTTCCGGCCCTGGCGGCCCGGTCCTTCGGGGTCCGGGTGACGGTGATCCGGGCAGACGGCGGCTTCCTTGACTTCACTCCACCCGGGGCCGGGAAGGACGAGAAACTCCCGCGTGTCGTCCTTCACCTGAAGGACCGTCACTATCGGTACGCGGTCCCCGACGGCGAACCGGCGCGGGAGCCCGCACTGCCCGCGGCCCTGCCCCGGGACCGGCAAAGAGCGACGGTCGACGACGGGCCGCGGCGCCCCGCCCACGCCAAGGCGCCCTGGACCACCGCGGAGACCGGCGCCTGGCAGCACGGCACCGGCCGCGACGGGGCCACACTGACGGCTCCGGACCGCACCGTCCACGACCTCATGGAACCGTCGGGGGACGGCAACGGCTTCTGGTCCGCGCTCACGGCTGCCGTCCGCCCGAAGCGCGAGAGCGACCCGGTCGCCCTGGTCGGCGGCTCCCCGCTGCCGCCGTCGGCCGTACTGGATCGTGATGCGCCCTTCACCCACGACGAGTTGGAGCGCGCCGGGGTCGCCCTCGACGCGGCGCGGACCGAGGAGTTCCGGCGCTCCGGCGGGAGGCTGCCCGACGACCTGGAACTGACACCACGTCAAGAACGTGCGCTGATCCGCACTCAGCTCCACACAGCTCGCCGCTGGGACGACGCGACCTCCCGCACCGCGGTCGAGGTGGCGGCCGTCGCCCACCGGGTCCGTATCACCGTCGTCTCCGAGGACGGCCGCGCCGAGACCCATGTCCCGCCCCAGGCGCAGCCGGACCGCACGGTGACGCTGTACCGGCGCGGTACGGAGTATCTGGCGGCCCTCCCGAGAACCACGGTGGCGCCGGTGGTCGACGGGACTCCGCGCGACGCAGACGCGCACGAGGAGCCGAGCAGCAGCCCCCTCACCGAGAACGGCGACATCACGGAGGCGGACCTCACCGACGCCTTCAGGGAACGGCTGAGCGCCCCCGCTCTCCTGGGCGCCGAGGTCACCCACGAGGACGTGGCGGATCTCGGGCACGACGGCGCCGCACGGGTCGCCTTCCAGCTCGCCCACGCCATCCCGCTCCGGGAGGCCGGGCTCGGCGAACTGGACCGGGCTCGCCTGGTGCTGCGCAGACCGGAACTGGACCCCGAGTTGGCGGCGGCTCTGGGCAAGCGGCTGGAGGACACCGGGACGGAGCCGAAGCGGCTGCTCTGGCAGCCCGGATACGCCACCGGCGACCAGTTCGGCATCGCGGCCGCGCTCATCGCGGACGAGAACCTCCATGTCGCGGTGATCACCGGTATCGCCGACCGGGCGCAACAGGACAAGGGCCCGGACATCCACGACTTCTACCTGACCGGCGGCATTCCCGAGGAGCGGGTACACCTGGTGCGGCTCGCCGAGGGCGAGAAGCCGGCGAAGGCGGCCGAAACCAAGGCCGCCGACGTCATCGGCCGCAGGCTCACCGGCGGTGAGAGGAAGAACCTCGTGATCCCGGTGGGCTCCGGGACGACCTGGATCGGCAGGCACTTCACCGTGGAGGTCCGGCGCAAGGTGCGCGCCGCATGGCGGCTGGACGACGAGGGCTTCCCGGCCGAGGACCGCGCCGCGGCCCGGGAGTGGCTGGCCGAGCGGCACATCGAACCGTCCCCGGAGCGGGACACCGTCATCCTGTGGTCGCGGTTCAGCGGCAAGAAGGGCGATGTCCACGTCGAGCACGACACCGGCTACTCGGGTGTCCGGCAGATCCTGACCCGGCTGCGGGAGGAGTCGCGCACGGCCGAGGGGGGTCCGCTCGTCATCATCGCCGGCGACGCCTACGCCGACCCGGCGCACGCGACGAAGTACCCCGCGATGGAGACGGAGTTCCGTGCGCACGGGCTCGACGTGCACGACCTCACCGCGTTCTGGGCCAAGGGCGAGGCGAGCGAGCGGGCCGCGTGGGGCGGACACACCCGCATCGGTCAGATGCGGCTGTACGAGTACCTGCGCCGCAGCAGTCGCTCCACCCGCCATCTCGGCTTCCGCAGCGGCAATCTGGAGGCCCTGGCCCTGGCCGGCCACACAGTCCGGTACATGGAGGAACCCGGCAGCGAAGGCGGCGAACGGATGCAGAAGTGGCACGCCGCGCAGAACTCCCTGCTCACCGAGGCGGGCGGTCTTGCCCCCGGCTATGAGCGGCTTCTCGTGCAGGCACCGCCGACCCGCTCGGGCAAGTACCTGGTCGGCCTCCGCCCGGCGTCCGGCGAGCGCAACGGCAAGCCCGATCTGAAGCGGCCGCCGTGGGTGTACGGCGCCCCGAACCGTATCGGGAAGCCCGATGACCTCCGGAACAAGTTCAAGGGCTTCGACCAGGAGGACCTCGACCGGATCGTGCGCTATCTGCTCGGCCGGGAGCCTGAGCCGCGGCAGGCCGGAGAGGGGCCCGGGTGAGGCTTCAGTGGCCCGGTTCCTGGGTGACACCACTGGCCATATGGTGTTCACCTCCACAACTTATGTATCAGGAGCACCATTTCGGAGGGGGACACCGCACGGCCGGTGCGACCGGCGACCGGCTCCGGCCCCGTCCCGCCCGACCATGAAGGAGTCAACGCAGTGAGCGACAGCCCAGCGCCGCGGCCCTCGTCCCCGGACGACGCGGCATCCGGGCGAGCGGCGGACGGCCGAACACCGGAGCCACCGGTCACGGCCTCGCCGTTGCCCGAGATACCCGCTGAGGTACGGGAGGCGGCCCGGCTCGCGCCCGATCACTGGCTCGGCATGGTCGATCCCGCCTGGCGCGGCGAGGGCCCCCCGCCCGGCTGGGCCTTGATCGGGGAGTGGCGCTCCGGGATGAACGGCGAGATCGAGGAGTGGCGCGCCAACGAGGACTACCGTCCCTCGCCCACGGCGCTCGGCTGGCCGGAGCCGACCGACGATGTGGACGAGGCGGTGCAGCGGGCCTCCACCGGATACGGCCCGGTCGACGAGGTCCCCCGGCTGCTGGCGGCCGCGGAGGTCTCGGTGCTGCTCGGGCCCGCGGGCGAACCGCTCGCCGCGCGCACTCCGGACGGCGACGCGGTGATCCCGGTCTTCACCTCCCCCGGACATCTGCGGGCGGCCGGTCTGCTCGCCTCCGAGACCCTGCGGGTCGCCGATCTCGTCGGCCGGTTGCCGCGGGGACATCGGCTGTACCTCAATCCGACCGGCGCCGTCAGCATGGTGATCGAGACGGAGACGCTCCTCGCGGCGCTCGCATCGGGCGCCCCGCAAGCCGCTTCGGGGATCCCGGGGCCGACGCCGCAGCCGGCTGCGCGATGATCAACACGCTCGACCCGCCGCACCCGCCCGTGGGTCACGTCGTACCGCCCACCACCTCCCACACCACCGTCTTCACCGGAAGGACGCCATGACGGCCTCCCAGCGCCCCAGTTCCCCGAACGAGCCGACGCAGGCCGAGACCGAGGAACCCCAGCAGACCGCCGCGGCCACCGCGACCGCCGAGGCCCGGACCGAGCCGGAGCCGGAGGCGAGGGCGGCGGAGGCGGAATCGGCGCAAAAGACGGCGCAGACGCCGGAGTCGGCACCGGCCGGGTCCGACGAGGGCGGCGAGCCGGAGCCCGGCAGCAAGGAAACCGCTGCCGGCACCGCCGAGGCCGAGGAGACCAGGTCCGAGGAGGAGCAGGCCACCGCCACCGCCGAGGCCACGGAGGAGGAGGCGTCCGGCGCCACGGCCGCCGAGACGGCGACCGCCGTCGCGCCCGGGCGGCCCCACAAGAGCCTGCTGGCGGCGGCCGCCATCGTCGGCACACTGCTGGTGTCCGTTCCGTTCCTGGTGACGACCGGCGGTGACGGCGGCAAGGACCGGACCGCCCGGACCGGTGCCGCGCCCGGCACCGTCCTCGGAGGCGAACAACCGGGTGGCGGCGTTCCCGGCGCATTCGACTCGGCGTCCCCCTCTCCCGGCGGCTCGCTCAGCGGATCTCCCGCCGCGAAGCCCGGAAAGCACATCAAGGGATCCGGTACGAGCGGCGGTTCCGGTGGTGCGGGCGACTCGGCCGCCGGTACGAAGCCCTCGTCCGGAACGTCGGAACACCATGCCTCGTCGTCCTCGTCCGGCGGCAAGAAGTCCACGACCAAGGGCACGACGTCGACCGGCCAGAAGACGTCCACCGGGTCCTCGGGTTCCTCCGGCTCCTCGGGAGGTTCCCCCGCCGTCGCCGGTGTCTCGATCTGGAGCCACGCCTCCGGCCGCTGTATCGACGTGTCCGGCGGCCGGGGCAACGACGGCACGCCCCTGGACATCTGGGACTGCGGTGGAACCGCCCGTATGAAATGGCAGTTCATGTCGGACGGAACGGTGCGCGCCATGGGCAAGTGCATGGACGTGGCCTGGGGTTCCAGCGCCAACGGCGCGGTGATCCAGCTCGCGAACTGCAGCGGCAACCCCGCTCAGCAGTTCCGCCTCAATTCCGCCCACGACCTGGTGAACCCCCAGGCCGACAAGTGCGTGGACGTGAAGGACGAGGGCACGGGCAACGGCACCCGACTCCAGCTGTGGTCCTGCAACGGCCAGGACAACCAGAAGTGGAGCAGCGGCTGACGGCCACCGGTCGCCGGGCTTGCAACGCCCGGGCCGGGGTCCGGCCGCCGCGCCTCGAAAAGCCGAAGGTTCCGCCCCGG
>Ga0102590_1003146_pt1 | contig 17244 bp, 19 predicted proteins | sample AraplaMF_Col_mMF_FD_76859 | JGI IMG/M metagenome (GOLD analysis project Ga0102590, IMG submission 76859) | Arabidopsis root microbial communities from the University of North Carolina, USA - plate scrape MF_Col_mMF | ecosystem: Host-associated > Plants > Roots > Endosphere | place: USA...
TGATCGCCGCGCCTTGCACCGATCACAGGTACGACCGACAGGATGATTGCCGTTGCGAGCGCCAGAACCAGCGCATAGTGGCCGATCTCGATGATCATGGCGTTGCCCTTGTCTGTTGCCCCTGGGCTTCCTGAGCCTTGGCTTGTTCGCCCTTGGCTTCAGCACCTTGTGGCGCCTCGCCCTGCGGCGCCTCACCTTGCGATGTCGGGCCCTTGCCCTCTTCCCAGAGGCCCTGAGCCTTCAGCCTGTCGGCCACCTCCTTCGGCATATAGGTCTCGTCATGCTTGGCAAGCACGGTATCGGCGGCAAAGACGTTGCTGCCCGTCTCGAACGTGCCTTCGGTCACTACCCCCTGCCCTTCGCGAAACAGGTCCGGCAGAATGCCCTCATAGCGGACATTGACGATCTCGCCGCTCGGATCGGTCACGGCAAAGCGCACGACCGAGCCTTCGCTGCGGATGACGCTGCCCTCGCCCACGAGGCCGCCGAGGCGGATGCGGGTGCCGGGTGCCACCGGCGTCTTGGCGAGATCACCGGGCATGTAGAAATAGGCGACCGACTGGCTGAAGGCGAACATCACGAGCAGCACGGCGACGAGGATGAAGCTCATGCCGCCGGCAATCACCGCCAGGCGTTTCTGCTTGCGCGTCATTCCACCGATCCTTCCGTCGCAATGCCCAGTTCCTTGGCCAGCGCCAGGAGCTGCCTGCCCTGATCGCCCGATGCCGGGAAGGCGGCAAGCCCGCGCTTCAGGGCATCGGCGGCGCGATCCTTGTCGTTCAATACGGCGTAAGAGCGGACAAGGCGCATCCAGCCCTCGAAATTATCAGGATCGGCGGTCAGTTTGGCATCCAGGCTCTCCACCATGGTGCGGATCATCTGCTGACGGTCGCCGCTGCTCATGGTCTCAGCCGCCGCCACATCCTCGGAAGTCGGGCCGCCCGGCGCCGCGGGCTGGGCCTCGGCCGCTGCCGCCTGACCGCCATTCTTGGCGATGTGCTCGTTGACCAGCGGCAGCCAGGGGGCATCGGCAGGCGATTGCTTCGCCAACGTCTCGAAAGCGCTCCGCGCCTCTTCCGGCTGACCCGCCTGCTCCATGCTCAAGGCAATGTAGAAACGTGCACGCGGATTATTCGGCTCTAGGGAGAGCGACTGTTCGAGCAGCTTGCGCGCATCTTCCGTCACCACACCTTCTGAGACCGCCATCAGCGTTTCGGCAAGACCGTCGAGACGTGCGGGGCTCGGGCCGAGCAGGCGGATAGCGTTGCGATAGGCGGTCTCGGCATCGGAAACGCGCATGGTGCTGAAATAGATCGGCGCCAGCACATCCCAGCCCTTGCCGTCGTCAGGGTTCTGCGCCAGATGCCGTTCCGCCTTGGCGACGAGGACGGCCATGTCATTGCCGGGATTGGCAAGCCGTGCCTCCAGCGGCTGCGACGGCAGGTCGGGCCTGCCGGTATTCATGTAAAGACAGAGCCCGATGACGGGCAGGAGCAGCACGATGAAGGCTTCGGTCAAGCGGTGATGCCGCGCGGGCTTGCGCAGTTCGGCCGGAGCAGCACCGGAAACGGCGATCAGCCGCCGGCCGATTTCGGCACGCGCATATTCGGCCTCATCGGCGCTGATCAGTCCGCCCGAGAGATCCCTGTCGAGTTCGCGAAGCTGATCGCGATAGACAGCCGCTTCACCGGCGTGCGTATCCTCCACCGTCTTTGCTCCACGCAAAAGAGGGTAAAGCAGAATGGCGGCAACGGCCGCCGTCAGGACGGCCACGAGAATCCAGAACAGCATATTGGCCCAAATACTTGAAGCGCGCCCTCATTCCAACTGCCAATGCCGTGTTGACGAAGATTTGAGGCTTTTGGCCGCAAGGATAGCGGGAAAAAGAGATCAACCGAGCGGCGACCAGGTGCCGTTTTCGTTGCGACAGGCGACACCGCGCGCCAGCGTGTCCTTGCCATCGGCAGTGACCGTATGGGTGTACTGGCGGCAGTTCTGCGAACCGACCTGATAGGGCGCTGCGGCCACGACGCTGCCATTGGCGTCTCGGCCGGTCCAGGTGACCGGCTGGCCGACGGCGGCTCCTTCCAGGGCGCGATATTCGGCTTCCAGCGCCCGCTGCTTGTCGCTGTCGCTGAGTTCCACACCGGTGCGGCCGACGATGCCACCCTGCAAAGCGGAAATGAAAGCAGCGGAAGCCGGGGGCTTGCCGCCGAAGAGACCGCGCGTTGTGGCGCCCTTCGTCGTCGTGCAGCCAGAGAGCGCAACGGCGACGAGAAGGGAAGAAACGATCATGCCTTGCGAACGTAGAGTCATTGCAATCGAACCACGATCAGGGGTGAAATAACAGCCGATCGAAGTGCAGAGTCCCCGTGTCAGCATTAAGGCAAAGCATGCTATACATTTGCCACTATCTTTGTGACATCAAGCAGTTGCTCATGCAACATCCTTTGTCACACCCGGCAGGATAAGCTTGGCCTTGAGCCCGCCCCACTCTCCGCGGGAGAGTTCCAGCCGACCCTGGTATTCATTGGAAATTTCCGTGACGATGGAGAGACCAAGGCCTGTTCCGGGCTTGCTCTCATCCAGGCGCCGGCCGCGTTTCAGTGCCTCGCGGATCTGGTCAGGCTCCAACCCCGGACCGTCATCCTCGACGGCAAGCTCCACCCAATGTTTGCGGGCGCTGGCTTCCGTTCCCTTCACGTCGTCACCGGCTTCGACTGCCGAGAGGCGCACCTTGCTCTTGGCGAAACGGGCGGCGTTTTCGAGGAGGTTGCCAACCGTCTCCTCGAGGTCCTGCTGTTCCATGGCGACGGCGAGATGCGGCGGCTGGACAATCAGCTCGAACTCGGTCTCGACATTCAGGCGACGCATGACGCGCACCAGCCGTTCGAGCGCCGGTTCGGCATCGGTGCGCGCAAGCACGGATTCGCGTTGGGCGGCGATGCGCGCGCGGTTGAGATAGGTTTGCACCTGTCCCTGCATGGCCTCGGCCTGATTGCGCACGAGGTCGCCATGCGAACGCTCCAGCACACGCGCTTCATTGAGCAGCACGGCAATCGGCGTCTTCAGGGAATGGGCGAGATTACCGACCTGCATACGGGCTCGCTCGACAATGCGGCGGTTGCTGTCGATCAGCGCATTGACCTCATTGGCAAGCGGCAGGATTTCGCGCGGGAAATCACCCTTCAACTGCTCGCTTTCGCCGGCACGGATGCGCTCGAGAGCGGCGCGCGCCTTATCCAGCGGCTTGAGGCCGTAGAGAATGGCGAGAGCGTTGACGATGAGACTGCCGACGCCGAAGCCTGCCAGCGCAAGATAGAGACGATGGGAGAAATTGCGGACATCGTCTTCCACGACATCGACATTGCCCGTCACGCGGAAGCGTGCGGCGCGGCCATCGGTGTCGAGCACCACTTCGGTTTCGGCCACCTGTACCCGGTTCCCGGAGGCGTCCGTCACCTGATAGTAGCGCTCGTAGTTCTTGTCGAAGGGCGCTTCCACCACCGACAATACCGGGATCGTCGCAGACCCCAGCGAGGGCGAGACGAGTGGCGCGGTCGTATAGGTGCCGAGCGGCTCGACCACCCAGTACCAGCCTGTCTTCGGCTGGGCGAAACGCAGGTCGCCGAGCTGCGGACTGCCTGACAGCGCGCCCTGATCGCCGATCGTGACGGAATTGATGACGTTGTAGAGCTGCGCGCGCAGCAGGTCCTGAAAGCCGCGCTCCGCGCTGCGCCTGTAGAGCGTCGAGATCAACAGGCCGATCACCACCAGCGCCACTGTCGACCAGACCGTGGTCAGAAGCAGCACGCGTGCGGTGAGCGACTTAATTCGCATTGGTCGGCGCTTGGATGCGGTAACCGAGACCGCGCACCGTTTCGATCAGATCGACGCCCATCTTCTTGCGCAGGCGGCCGACGAAGACTTCGATCGTGTTGGAATCACGGTCGAAATCCTGATCGTACATATGTTCGACCAGCTCCGTACGGGAGACCACCTCGCCCATGTGATGCATGAGATAGGCAAGCAGGCGATACTCATGCGAGGTAAGCTTCAGCGTCACGCCGTTGACGATCGCCTTGGACGTCTTGGTGTCGAGGCGCACCGGGCCGCAGACGATTTCGGAGGAAGCATGGCCGGCCGCCCGGCGGATCAGCGCCCGGATGCGGGCCAGCACTTCCTCGACATGGAAGGGCTTGGTCACATAGTCGTCGGCGCCCGCGTCGATGCCGGCCACCTTGTCGCTCCAGCGGTCGCGGGCGGTCAGAATCAGCACCGGCGTCGTGCGGCCTGCGCCACGCCATTTTTCAAGGACAGTCACACCATCCATCTCGGGCAAACCGATATCGAGGATGATCGCGTCATAAGGCTCGGTGTCGCCGAGAAAGTGGCCCTCCTCGCCGTCGAACGCCTGATCGACGACATATCCCGCCTCTTTGAGCGTGTCGCTCAGCTGCCGGTTCAGATTGACGTCGTCTTCGACTACCAGAATGCGCATCGCTTCGCCTTCTTCCGCTGCAAATCACTGGAACCTTGATAAGCCGATTCCGCTTACATCGGAACCTTTACCGTCACCTTGCGCGGACGCTGGCCGTTACCCTGAACGAGAACAGTTATGATGCAGCTATTGCCCACCGGCTGCACGGAGAGAAGCTGGCCGCCCGTCTCGTCCACGACCTGCTGGGCTGCGGCGCTGCAATCGCCCGCCACACGCAGGACAAGCGTGTGCGTATCGTCCGGTGAGGGCGCCGAAACCGCCAGGCCGGCGGCCAATGCTGCGACGCTCAGAGGAGAGGCCATGTGCTGTGCTTTCAATGTAATGCCAACTTGCCCAGACTATGTACTCAAGCGACCTGAATGGCAAATGAATGCACGGCTATGCAGGTTTTTTAGAACAATTCTCGACTATTGCGCGAAATATACCTGATTTCCGAATGATGACCGGAAACTGTCGTAATGTGCTCATACGCAAAGAAAATTCCGACATCGGTCGGACCGGTAGTGGATCTGCTCGATCGAGCCTTTCACCAGCAGGTTGAAGCTGCTATCGCTTGACGCGTCTTCATTCATTTCATTTCAAAATCGATGCAAAAATCATTTTCGCTCCGTACGGCGCAGACGGTTGGCGTGCTCGCCGTCACCCAGCTTATCAGCTGGGGAACCACCTTCGATATGCTCGGCGTCATGGGACGCGTCGTCGCGCCGTCGCTGGGCCTTCCAAATGAGGCAATCTTCGCCGGCCTGACGATCATGATGATCATCAGCGCCTTCGCTGGCCCTGCCACCGGACGCTGGCTCGGCCGCTATGGCGCGGCAAGGGTCCTGGCCGCCTCGTCGATCACCTTTGCGATCGGGTTGCTGCTGCTGGCCGCCACCACGAATGTCATCCTTTATGCCATTGCCTGGGTGGTGATCGGCTTCGGCGGCGCGCTCGGTCTCTCGGCGCCCTGCTACACCGCCGTCGTGGAGCGCGAGGGCGTGAACGGCAAGCGCGTCATCGCCATCCTCATGCTGTTTACCGGTCTTTCGGCCACCATTTTCTGGCCGATCCTGACATTGCTCAACGAAAACTTCGGCTGGCGCATCACCTTCGTCGTTAGCGCCGGCCTGCAATTCTTCATCTGCCTGCCGCTGCACCTCTTCGCCCTGCCCAAACCGGTCGCAAGCCATACACAGGGAGCCGCCGCCGAAATGCCACCGGTGGCGCTTTCGCCGGCCGACCGCCGCAAGGCCTTCCTGCTGATTGCCGTCTCCACCACGCTCTGCACCTTCATCACCTTCGGCGTCTCGCCGTCACTGCTCGAAATCTTCCGCCAGTCCGGCGCATCGCCGGCCCTTGCCCTGCAGCTTGGCTCGGCCCGCGGCGTGATCGGTATTTCGGCGCGTGCGCTCGACATGCTGCTCGGCAAGCGCGGCAATCCGATCCTGACATCGGTCATGGGCGTCAGCCTGATGCTGTTCAGCTTCCTGATGCTCTTCGTCGTGCCGCCGTCGGCGCCTCTGCTCATCACCTTCGTGCTGCTCTACGGTTTCGGCTCCGGCGTACTGGCGGTTGCCCGCGCGCTGCTTCCGCTCGCCCTTTTTTCCGCCAGGGAATACGGGCTGCAGACAGCCCGCCTGTCGATGCCGCAGAACCTCGCCAATGCGATCGCGCCCGTCATCTTCACCGCGGTTCTCGACCGTGCCGGCGCCGGTCCGACGGTGATCATATGCGCAGTGCTTGCGGCCATCGCCCTGGTTTTCGTTTTGATGCTGATGGCACTGGTGCGTGGCGCAAGACCGAGCGTCCAGCTAGCCTGACCGACAGGAGAAGCCCATCCCATTTGCCGGCGGCCGGCTCGTCTTCCAAGGCCGGCCGTTTAAATCTGTTGATTATGATGTCCCCACAACCAGCGGAGAACCGGCGCCCTGCCCTCGGCGCAGGAAGCCCGGTCAGTCGGCACCAAAGACTGCAAATCCGTTAAGCTTCTGAATCATTTGCAGCTTTTTCCTCAATGGTTGATTCCGGCTCTTGACAGATTGATTCATCGGCAACCGGCGCAGCATCCAATTTCTCCCTATCCATTTGAATATGAATAAGAATTTTCAAAATGAGCCTTAAATGCGGTGTTTTGGGCGCTAAGTCATTGATCCTGAATAAGTGATCCACTTTGCCTCAAAACTTCGCGTAAAGAATTTCAAAATCAGAGGCAGCCTTTGCTGAAATCGAATTCAAAAAGAAGTTTTGGCCTTGGATGCATCACTTAAACAGAATCAATGACTTAGCCGACAAATCACGGCAAATATGCCGGAGGCTAAAAATACTTATTCATTTTCAACGGGATAGGCCTTTCGCCGAAGCGGCGCGGTCGCCATCGTCAATGCTGCAGGGGCGTAGTGACTGCCTTATCGCTATCGAAATCGGCCGCAGTCCTGGTATCGCGGAGCGGCTTTACCGTGCGTGTCGAGAGATCATAATCGGGATGCGACTTGTAGGCGGCGAGTGCTTCCTCACTCTCGAATTCGCCGTAGACGACAAAATCGACAGCATTGCCCCACTGGTCGGTCTTGACGTTTTCGCCGATCTCCAGCTTCAGCGCATGCGGGATACCCGTCAGTATCGAGAGCCCCCTGCGCACTGCCTCGCGGTTTTCCTCCGGCACGGTGAAGAAGACGATATGGCGGATCAAGCGGAACACTCCTGGGCAATTCTCTGAGCCTGGGCTCTCAGGGCCGGCAACCGGGCGATAACACGCGCCGCCCGGGCCTTCAACCGGGCTACAATGTCGCGTCACTGGCCAACAAAGCTTGAGCCACATGGGCGAGCCTGATGTTACGACCAAGATCGCGCTGCTGAACCAAACCCAACGATCAGCGCGGCAAGCGCCGCAACCACAAGAAGGTAGGCGATTAGGGCCTGCCACGCTCCCATCGGGAGCCCGACGAGCAGCAGGGTGTCGTTTCCGCCAGGGATAAGGAGCGCGCCAAAGCCCATCAGCATCCCGCCCGTTATCCTTCGCGACACACTTCCCCATGTCGGCCAGGTTAGCGAAAAACGATGTCCGCGAATTCTCGCCGAAACGAGACTGCCTGCGAACATGCAGGCAAAAATGAGCGAACTCGTCACTGGGATCGAAAGCATCGATCCAATCGAGGTGGTGATCGAGAAGCGGGGGGCAAACTCTGACAAGGTGGCCGAAGTTATGCCGATCGTACCCATTGCTAGCGTCAGCCGCCGAAAGTTCGTCTCGGATTTGAAAGAGACGCCCAGTCTTAGAAAGAGAAATGCGGACAGAACCACGAGCAACGCTCCCAGCGCAAGCGGCGGTGCGGCGCTGATCGGCATCGGTGCCGGGCGGAATTCGAGCGCAAAGTCGAGGGAGAGGATGACCAGAATACCGAGGAACGTGAAGCCGAACTCCAAGTCCCCGTTGCCAAAGTGCCCGACCGATCCAAAGACGCAGGCACCGTTCACGTACACGCCGACGCCAAAGAGGATGGCTGCGCCGACCATATGAAGCAAAGGAGACCATCCAGCATGCATGGTCGGCAACGTATCGAGGACAATATATCCGACGGCAGCCCATGCCGCGCATTCGGCCAAAGCAAGAAGTCGTGCGGGTCGGCGCTCGGAAACCAACTCGGTCGTAGCGATGAAGGTGCAGATCGAACCGTAGTTCATCGCGAAGCCTAGTACGAAGCTCAGCGTACCGATAACGCTGAAACCCGCCCATGTCTCGAAACCTGCTGGCTCCGCACCGCCGGGCAATCCGTCCACAGCACCAATCCTCCGTTCAGAAAAGAAGATCGCGCTTCGCAGAATGGCACGAGTTTCGATTTCAGTGAACGGCGAACGCCCCGATCCGAGCTAGATCGGGGCGTTCGCACCAAAGGCTAACTGCCGGGCTCTCGGATCTAGGCTCTGGCGGACCGGATCGCGAGAAGGGAATCCATTGCAATCCAAAGGGATAGCGCTAGTAGCCCGACGTCCTTGAGCAGGAATTGTCCAGGAGCGACCGAAATGGCCGGAAACCCGAGTTCGGGAACAATCACGCCAGGGGTCGTCACCATGAAGCTGATGGTGGTGGCGAACAGTCCGGAAGACAGGACGCCTCCCAGTAGCGAGTAGACCGGGCTAATGAACCTTGCTCCGATCAGAGCGCCGATGCTCAGTTCCAGGACGCCAAGAAAGCTCGAAAAACCTCGAACACTGAAGATCGCATACATCCAGCTTACAAGAGCGCTGTTACTGACCAAATCGACCAGTCCCTGCGCTTCGTAGGCTGTAAATTTCATGCCGCCGAACCAGGCATAAATCACGGTGATCGAAACATAGAGGCCGGCAGTTGTCGCAGCACGGCCATAGGTGTCCGCCAGATGCAAGATGCCGAAGGTGCTCCTGGACGCCGGCTGCTTGCCGAGACGATTGATAGCTGGGGTCATTTCCTTCTCCCATTGAATTGATCTCCAGAGGCTCCTCGCCTCCACAGAAAACGATACAAATCTGTATCGTTGATAACGAAATACTACAGAACTGTATCGTTTCCAAATCACGAAAGCGCGATCGTCAACGCCCTTCGATAGTGAAGGCATGCGAGCTGCCTTGGCAGAAGTGGCGTCTAAAGGAATCTTCCTGCGCTTGCGCGTTGCCATTGGTTGCTGGAATACCTAATTGTCGCTACAGATCAGTTCTGTTTGAGGAGTGACAATGCGGCGATCAGAGATCAGGGACCATCTTCTTGAAACGGCCCTCCGCCTTTTCAACCAGAAGGGCTATCAGGCAACGGGGGTCGATTTGATCATTGCGGAAAGCGGCGTCGCGAAAACGACGTTGTATCGGCACTTCGAGACGAAGGAGGATCTGATCGTTGCCGCGCTCGAGCGGCGCGACGAGGAGGATCGCCGTGAGATGCGGGAGTTTGTGGAAAAGCGTGCCAGTGATCCGGCAGAGCGGATTTTATTGACGTTCGACTTTCTGCAGCTCTGGTTCAAGGACAAAGACTTCAGGGGCTGCAGCTTTATGGCCGCTACCGGAGAACACAAGGACATCGTCGATCCCGTGTTTCGTGCCGCCAGCATGCACAAGCGCCTGACGCTCGCCTATTTCGAAGAACTTGCTCATGCCGCACGGTACCGTGATCCCAGACGCGTGGCGGACGAAATCAATATTCTTCATGAGGGAGCAACGGCCGTAGCCCAAGTGGTTCGCACAGCGGAGCCCGGCCGCCAGGCGAAACGGATGGCCGCGGCTATCCTCGCGACGATGGAACGCGATTAGTCGGAAACCGATAATCGCCCCTTCCGCCATAATGGCAGCGTCGTCGGCTTCAGCTGCTTCCGGCTGCCTCGTTGGCAAAGTGAGCCAACCAGACTTTTGTTCGATGCTTGTCCCGTTCCGCATAGTCGCGGACGGCCTGTTCGAGTCCGCTGGAATCGAGTGGATCGTAGTCAACACCGATCGCGGCGAGCCGCATCGTGTACCATGCGGTGATCCCACCCTCCGGAGCGTCTGGGAACCTGGGAAAGGACGGCTCCGATTTCTGGTCTTCTTTCCAAAGATTGGGAAGAGAAGGCTCAAGGACGAGTGCGCGCGCAAGACCGACCATGTCAATGGCACCGCATGTCACGGCGTCTTCAGCCTGCCCGCGAGTCTTGAAACCGCCTGTCAGCATAAGAGGCTTGGCTGTGACAGCGCGTGCGCGTTTCGCGAATTCGAGGAAGTAGGGCCCCCGGCCCGCCCTGTCGGAGGCTGATTTTGCGCCAGGAAAGTAAGTCCCGCCGCTGATATCGATCAGGTCGATCGAAGATCGGTCCAGCGCCGCCATCACATCGAGCGCGTCATCCTCGTCGAACCCTCCTTCCAGTTCGTCCGAGGAATTCAGTTTCACGGCGATCGGGAAAGCCGGCCCGACAGCGACCCGGGTGGCTTCGATAACTTCCAGCAGAATCCGCATACGATGGGCGATCTCCCCTCCGTATGCATCGCGCCGCCTGTTGAACAGCGGTGAAAGAAACTGGCTCAGCAGAAATCCATGTGCCGCGTGAATCTGCACACCGCCAAACCCGACCTGCTGCGCTAGCCGGGCTGTCGTTGCATATTGCGAGGGCAATCGGCCTAGTTCCGTCAATGTGATTTCCGCGCAACGCAGGCCCTGGAGGTCGAAAGCACTCGGACCCCTCGGGTTGCTTGTCGGTGCATAGGCAAGGGCTCCAGCGTGACCGAGCTGCAGCCAAAGCCCAGTGCCGTTTTCGCTGCCGTGCAGAGCAAGTTTCCGGAACGGTTCGAGGTCCGATGCTTCGTTGAGCACCAGGTTACCGGGGTTCTCGGCATAGCCGGAGGTAAGCTGGACCTCTCCGATTATGGATAGGGCCAATCCACCTTCGGCCCAGCGTTGATAGAGCCTCATCTGCGCAGCGGTCGGATGCCCAGTTCCGTCGCCCAGTGAATCCGACATCGCTGATTTTGCAATTCGATTACCAAGGGTCAAACCGCAAGGCAGCTGAAGCGGTTCAAACAGTGGCCCACGACCTTGCTTTAGAGCTCTCACGACCATTACCCTCGACATTCAATTTATCGCTGAAAACGGGCGGCAGGACAATGTCAGTTGCATCGTCGCGATAGTGTGTTGGCTAGCAGGTGCAAGTCGTCAGCCTACCAGCAGTTTCGACATCGTGAGGCTCGCCGACCCGAGGCGTTGAGATCAGGTCGATGAACCGCATTGCTCCATGCTGATCGCCGCGAGGAAGGTTTGCGCATAGTCGGCGAGCTTCTCGGCCCTGTCGGTGCCGTTGACGATGCGGCGCGCGCTGACCCAGTCTTCCCTTTCCTCATTGAGGTGATCGCAAAGCCGGTGACTGGTGAAGCTGCCGCGCAGCATGCCCTCGATCAGGATCGTCACGGCCGGCGCCATTTCCATGGCGCGATCGGGATGAGCGACGAGATCGATGCCTGTTACCTCGCTCATCGCCTCATAGTTTCTCTTGTGGGTGAGCTGCACCAGCCCGCGGCCGAGCCAGCACTTGCCGTCCTCATCCGCCCGCCAATAGGGCGACTTCACCCAGGACAGCCGACCCGAAGCGAAGGCGGTCTCGAGAATATCCACGGCGCGCGAATCGCTCGTGGCCAGCGTCTCGCGTACAGGCTGCATGGTGTAAGCAGTCTCATGAAATGCGGTCGCTAATATATAGGCCAGCCAGCGCCGATCAGCGGTAGCCAAATTCGCGTTCCAGTAGTCGAGTATTGCGTTCATGCCTTCGATCTGGGCCGGCGTGAGGCTGCCCTTGAACAGGCTGTGCTGCACAGTGTCGAAGAAGAATTGCCGGTCGAGTGGGACGTTCATGATGCTTTTCTCCGAGGCCTGCTGTGGTTAACGTCCGCTTAATCGATTGAAATTTTTTTAATCGTTTCAAGTGTGACCGGGGTAGATTTACACGCTGTTTTTCTTGTGCGATGCCTCCAACCGCAAGCACACTCTTGCTGAGGAAGAGAGGGACACGATGCCGACCACCGCAGAAACTCCGACCAAGATCCCCCAGCACGTCGTCGACCAGATGGAAAACGAATGGCGCCAGGTACGCACGCAACGCGAGAATCCGCGCCCGGTCCGTCTGCCCTCCCAGAACGACTCTTAAACACAATCCTGACGAGTGAGGATGTCCTGAACCCCTCACTCGCAGCCTTCTGCATTGGCGTCATCTGCGCTCCAGCCGCGGCGGCCACGGACTATTCCCCAAGTCTCGTCGCAGCCAGCCTGACGGCCAATCGACCAAGGGTCCTGCGGAACATATCCTTGTCATCCAGCGCCCGCGAGAGCACCAGCGCGCCCTGAATGCCCGAAACGGCTTCTTCGGACGCGGCAAGCGCGACATCCTCGGCGTAGCCGGCGCGGATCAGTGCCTGGCGCAGCGCCTCGATCCAACGGACGAAATAATCCCTGATGACGGGCGAGAAGCGCTGCCGCGTTTCGTCCAGCGCAAAGGCACCGACAAGGCAAATGCGGCTGCCGGAGCGGAAATAGTCCATCACGTTGGCCCACATCGCATCGATCGCCGCCCCGGCATCGTCGCGGCGCAACGGCTCGTAGATGGCGCGTTCGAACCAGCCGTCGACATCGGCAAGGACGGCCGCCGCCATCTCTTCTTTCCCGCCAGGAAAGAAGTGATAGAGGCTGCCCTTGCCGATGCCGGTGCGCTCGGTAATGCGGCTCAACGTCGTGCCCTCGTAGCCGAGCTCGCGGAAGATCTCTGCGAGCAGCGGCACGACATCAGCACGTTCATAAACGGTCTTCACAGTTCACCTTGAGGCCTCAAAGGCCGAGGTCGGAAAGGCCCGGATGGTCATCGGGCCGCCGGCCGAGCGGCCAGTGGAACTTGCGATCCGATTCCTTGATCGGCAGATCGTTGATGCAGGCGAAACGGCGCTGCATCAAGCCCTCCGCATCGAATTCCCAATTCTCATTACCATAGGAGCGGAACCAGTTGCCGCTGTCATCATGCCATTCATAGGCAAAACGCACGGCAATGCGATTGTCGGTGAAAGCCCAGAGTTCCTTGATCAGCCGGTAATCCAGCTCCTTTGCCCACTTGCGTGTCAAGAAAGCGACGATCTCGGCACGGCCCGTCACGAATTCGGCGCGGTTCCGCCACTGGCTGTCTGGCGTGTAGACGAGCGAGACGCGCTGCGGATCGCGGCTGTTCCAGCCGTCTTCGGCAAGGCGAACCTTCTGGATTGCAGTTTCACGGGTGAAGGGAGGAAGCGGTGCAGGCATATCTGGTCTCCTTGATTAATCTGTACCTCTTGTTAATCATTGTACTGATCGGTACAGAAAATGCAACAGACTTGAATACCGGGCTCCTGCGGCATTTTGGCTTCGGAGAAATCCGGTGACGGCCCGGGCAGCAAAAAAGGCCGCTCGCTTTCCGAACGGCCTTTCATTGTGAAGGGTCAGCATGCCTGACAGTAGCAGACCTTGGCAGCCTGAGATCAGGCGAGCTTGCCCTCTTCGGCCTTATAGAAATACTGGCTTGCGACCAGCCATCCCTTCAGCGGTCTCAGCGGCGGAATACAGGTGGCGAACATGAAGGGGCCGGTGACCAGCAACTGCACCCAGAGCGGCGCAGAGAAGGCAACTTCCAGCCATACGCCGAGCAGCACGCTCGGCACGCAGGCAAAGCAGATGACGAAGAAGGCAGGCCCGTCAGCCGGATCGGCGAAGGAATAATCCAACCCGCAGACTTCGCATTCCTTCTGCAGCGTGAGGAACCCCTTGAACATATGCCCCTGTCCGCAGCGCGGGCAGCGGCCCCGGATGCCAGTCTGCATGGGAGGGAGAGGAGGATATTCGGCGTCCATGGCGATCTCGCTTTTCGACTTTGCGAGGCATCAGGAAATCCATTCAATGCCTCATAATGAATGCATACAATATAATTACATTGAAAGGGAATTGCCAGTCCATTAGCCAGAATGACGCAGAGATCTTTTGGGTTAGGCTCATGGGGCGCGAGGGAGGGAAGATCCAATCTTAACCGGACGAGATTGCGCGCTTGCCAAAAGCCCCTCCCCAACCCTCCCCACAAGGGGGAGGGCTAACTTGTGGCGCCCCTTCACTCCTTCCGAAACACCGAATAAGTGACAGCCGAGCGCGGCAGATTAAATCCCTCCCCTTGCGGGGAGGTTTGGGGCAGGGTCTTTATTGATTGAATTGAAGGCGTTAGGCGGAGCAACGGCTCAGAAGAAAGACGCCGACATTTCCGGCGGGCCTTCCAGCGCATGGGCCATGAAGTCCAGCGCGCCCTTAAGCCTCTCGCGGCCGATCGGACCACCCAGGCAAACACGGACGGCTTCGGGTGCTGCACCTTCCACCGTGAAGGCGTCGCTCGCGACTACACCGATGCCTGAAGAGCGCATGTGGCTGCCGAAAGTGGAGCGGGTCCAGCCATTGGTGAGCGGCAGCCAGATGTTGAAGCTGATCGGATCGGCTTTGTAGCTGCCCTCGGGGAGGATATTCGCCACCATCTGCTGGCGAGCACCTGCCTCGGCGCGAATGAAGCGCAGGATCGTGTCTGCCGTACCATCCTCGATCCAGCGCGTCGCGAGCGCCACCGATATCGGCGAGGCCATGACATTGTTGGCGCGCATGGCGCTGACGAAGGGCCAGATCGCCTTGGTGTCCGGCGCCACCACATAGGCCAGCCGCAGGCCGGCGCCGATACATTTGGCGAGGCCGCCGATATGCCAGGTGAGATCAGGCGCGATTGCGGCCAGCGGCGGCGGGCCGTGCAGCGGGATGAAGCTATAGGCATCGTCCTCGACAACGGGCACGTGATATTTGCGGGCGACGGCAGCGATTTCCTCACGGCGCTTTTCCGGAATGGTCAGCGTCAGAGGGTTCTGCAAGGTTGGATTGAGATAAAGCGCCTTCGGCTTCAAGCGCTCGCAGGCTTCTGCAAAGGCATCGGGCAGGATGCCCTCTTCATCCATCGGCAGACCCGAGAGATTGAGGCGCAGCTGGGCGGCGATCGAACGCATGCCGGGATAGGTGATGTTTTCCGACAGCACGGTTTCGCCGGGCTTTGCCAGCAGACCGAAGATCGCCAGCAGCGCCGGATGCGCGCCGGGCGTGACAAAGATGCGCTCCTGCGAGGGGAGTAGGCCACGGCGTGCAAGCCAGGTGGCAGCCGCCTCCTTGTCCATGCCGGAACCACCAAATCCCTGATAGCGCAGCAGCGGAATAAGATTGGCGGCCACCGCCGTCATGCCTTCGCGCATGCGTGTCAGCAGTTCCGGATCGTCAGGCTCGGGCGGCAGGTTCATCGAAAAATCGACCACGGATGTCCGGCGCGGATCCGGCGCAGCATCCGCAAAAAGGTCGCGCCGTTCCCTACCCTGCCCGCCCGTCACGAAGGTGCCGCGGCCGACATGCGATTCCACCAGCCCACGCTTCTGCGCCTCCACGTAGCCGCGCGCAACAGTCGTGAAATCGATGTTGAGGCGCTTTGCGAGTTCGCGCTGCGGAGGGAGCCTGTCGCCCACTGCAAGTGCGCCGCTTCGCAAATCCATCTCGATCAGATCGGCGATCGCCATGTAACGGGGGCTCGAAGAGCGGCTGAGGTCTGGATGCCAGTCTTTCATGTCGTAATCCGCAATGCGCATCCGGACTGATACGGCCGGCCGAAATTGACTGTATATTGTTGGGCGGCGATCCTGTCATCCCAAAAACATCGGCATGCGACAGCGTATCACTCAGCGGACCGTTCCGCCTGCCTAAGCGCATCCCTAAGCACATCAAACACCCTGCTTTCCAGCGTCTGCGAGACATTAAACCGCATGAAGCCGGTGGCCGATTGCGACAGGCTGAAGGCGTTGCCCGGGGCAAGGACAACATTCTGCGCGAGTGCTGCGCGCGCGACCGCCGCGGCATCCAGACCATCCGGCAGATGGCACCAGAGGAACATGCCGGCCTGCGGCTCCAGCCAGGGGCGAATGCCCAGTGATTTCAGCCGGGTTGTCACCTCGAACATCGCCTTCGAGAGGCGGCTGCGCAGGCCCTCGGCATGTTTGCGATAGCTGCCGTCGCTGAGCACACCAAGCACCAGTTCGGCATTCAGCCGGGCGCCGCCGAAGGAGGTGGCGATCTTGAGGTCGATCAGGCCTTCGATCCATTCCGGCCGTGCGGCGATGAAGCCGCAACGAGCGGCAGCCGAGAGCGTCTTGGAGAAGCTGCCGATATGGATGACACGATCGAGGCCGTCGAAGGCAGCAAGGCGCGGTGCCAGCATCAGTTCGAAATCGGCGAAGATATCGTCCTCGATGATGGTGAGGCCGTGTTGTTCGGCAAGCTTCAGGAGCCGGTGCGCCGTAACCGGCGAGAGCGTGGCGCCCGTCGGATTGTGGATCGCGGAATTGGTGATGTAGAGGCGCGGCCGATGCTCGGTAAGCGCGCCGGCGAAGAGTTCGATATCCGGGCCGGAGGGCGTATAGGGGACGCTGACGACCTTGGCGCGGTGGGCTCTGAGCAGGGCATGGAAATTGAAATAGCAGGGATCGTCGACCAGCACGGTATCGCCGGGCTCGATCAGGAAACGGCAGAGAAAGTCGATCGCCTGCGTGCCGGATTCGGTGAGCATGACCTGGTCCGGCGATGCCTCGATGCCGCGCTCGGCCGCGCGGCGTGCGATCAGCTGCCGCAGCGGCTTGAGGCCAAGGGGCGCGCCGTAATCGGAGAGGCTTGCGGCATCGGCGCGCGACAGGGATCGAAGGGTTCGGCGGATCGCTTCTTCGGGAAGCCACGCGGGCGGCAGCCAGCCGCAGCCGGGTTTGAGGTCGCTTTCCTGTGCCTCCAGCGATTGCCGCGACACCCAGAAGGGATCGACGGCGCGGTCGAGCTTCGGGCCGATATCGGCGAGCGAGAGCGGAGCCGTCTGGCTGGCAACATAGAAGCCGGAACCGGGGCGGGAGAGGATCGCGCCTTCGGCGACCAGCCGCTCATAGGCATCGACCACGGTCGAAGCCGAGACTTTCAAGGTTCCCGACAGGCTGCGGATCGAGGGCAGCTTGGCGCCGGGTGTGAGGCTGCGGCCCGCGATGCGCTGGCGGATGGTCGCCATGACCATGCCGACCCGGCTGCCTGCCTGTATCTGCTCGTCCATCCGTACCGCTTCCTTCACCATAACAGTTTCAGAAAACTGTATCGAACTGTGGCTGGCAGCGCCAGTGCGGAAAGCGGATAAGCATGGGGCAAACAAAGGAGTGCCTACATGGAT
>Ga0102590_1003148_pt1 | contig 17237 bp, 11 predicted proteins | sample AraplaMF_Col_mMF_FD_76859 | JGI IMG/M metagenome (GOLD analysis project Ga0102590, IMG submission 76859) | Arabidopsis root microbial communities from the University of North Carolina, USA - plate scrape MF_Col_mMF | ecosystem: Host-associated > Plants > Roots > Endosphere | place: USA...
CTCGCCGTTCTCGATGACGATGTCGGCCTCGGAAGCTTCCAGCGCATGGGCCGCAATCTTCTTGGCCTTCGATTCCATCTTCTCCATCGCCTTCAGGATCGCGGTGAGGCCGACGGCCGCCGAGCGTGAGCCGTAGGTGCCCATGCCGAACTGCACCTTGTCGGTGTCGCCATGGACGATCGAGACCTGGCTGATGGGAACGCCGAGCCGCTCCGCGACGAGCTGGCAGAATGTGGTCTCATGACCCTGGCCGTGGCTGTGCGACCCCGTGAGGATCTCGATGGTGCCGACCGGATTGACGCGCACCTCGGCCGATTCCCACAGGCCGACGCCGGCGCCCAGGCTGCCGACAGCCTTCGACGGCGCGATGCCGCAGGCCTCGATGTAGCAGGACACGCCGATGCCGCGCAGCTTGCCGTCGGCTTTCGCCTTGGCCTTGCGGGCGGGGAAGCCGGCATAGTCGATCGCCTTCATCGCGGCATCGAGCGAAGCGTTGAAGTCGCCGGTGTCGTAGGCCATGATCACGGGCGTCTGGTGCGGGAACTGGGTGATGAAGTTGCTCCGGCGCAGCTCGGCCGGATCGACCTTGAGCTGCCGCGCCGCCGTTTCCATCAGACGTTCGATCAGATAGCTGGCCTCGGGACGGCCTGCGCCACGATAGGCGTCGACCGGCGTGGTATTGGTGTAGACCCCGATCACCTCGGCATGGATCGCCGGGATGTTGTACTGGCCCGACAGCAGCGTCGCGTAGAGATAGGTCGGCACCGAGGACGAGAACAGCGACATGTAGGCGCCGAAATTGGCGTAGGTCTTCACCTTGAAGCCGGTGATCTTGTTGTTGGCGTCGAACGCCATCTCGGCATGGGTCACATGGTCGCGGCCGTGCGCGTCGGTGAGGAAGGCCTCGGTGCGGTCGCCGGTCCATTTCACGGGACGGCCGACCTTCTTGGAGGCCCACAGCGCCACCATCTCCTCGGGATAGATGAAGATCTTGGAGCCGAAGCCGCCGCCGACATCGGGGGCGATCACGCGCAGCTTGTGCTCGGGCGCGATATTGTAGAACGCCGACAGCACGAGGCGGGCGACGTGCGGGTTCTGCGACGTCGTATAGAGCGTGAAGTGCTCCTCCGCGGCGTCGTAATCGGCGATCGCCGCCCGCGGCTCCATTGCATTGGGGGCGAGGCGGTTGTTGGTGACGTCGAGCTTGACCACATTGGCGGCCTTGGCGAAGGCGGCGTCGGTGGCGCCCTCGTCGCCGATCACCCAGTCATAAACCTGGTTGCCGGGCGCTTCGGGATGAAGCTGCGGCGCGCCCGATTTGATCGCGGCCTGGACGTCGGCGACCGCAGGGAGCTCTTCGTAATCGACGACGACCGCTTCCGCGGCATCGCGCGCCTGATTCTTGCTTTCGGCGATCACGACCGCGACGGCCTGTCCGACGAAGCGCACCGTCTCCGGCGCCATCGCCGGCCAGGCGCCCATCTTCATCGGGCTGCCGTCCTTGGAGGTGATGGCCCAGCCGCAGATGAGGTTGCCGACCTTGTCGTCGACGATCTGCTGTCCAGTGAGCACTGCGACCACGCCCGGCATCTTCAGCGCGGCGGACGAATCGATCTTTTTCACCTTGGCGTGGGCGTGCGGGCTGCGGATGAAATGGGCATGGGTCATGCCCGTCAGCTTGATGTCGTCGACGTAGCGGCCCTTGCCGGTGATGAAACGCTTGTCTTCCTTGCGCACGACGCGCGCGCCGATACCTTCAACACCCATGTCTGGTCCTCCCGACCGGAAATTTTATGGCTGCACTTTCCTTCGAAAGCAGCAGGCGGTGATTCATCTTTCGAAGCGCGCCGCTTTACTCGGCCGCCTGCGAGACCTTCATGCGCCCGGCTGCATCCAGCACGGCCTTGACGATGTTGTGGTAGCCGGTGCAGCGGCAGATATTGCCTTCCAGCTCGCTGCGGACGGTCGCCTCGTCGAGCTGACCACCATGGCGATGCACGATGTCGATCGCCGACATGATCATGCCCGGCGTGCAATAGCCGCATTGAAGACCATGATTGTCGCGGAAGGCGGCTTGCATCGGGTGCAGCTCGTCGCCTTTGGCGATGCCCTCGATGGTGGTGATGGTGGCGCCGTCGGCCTGGCCCGCCAGCATGGTGCAGGATTTCACCGCCTTGCCGTCCATATGGACCACGCAGGCCCCGCACTGGCTGGTGTCGCAGCCGACATGGGTCCCGGTGAGGTTGAGGTGATCGCGCAGAAGCTGGACCAGCAGCGTGCGGTCCTCGACATCGACGGCAACGGCCTTGCCGTTCACCGTCAGTTTGACTGTAGACACGTGACGTCCTCCCAAAGTGATTTTGATTGGTTCTAATTAGAGACAGCGCAACGGAACTTTGCAACTGGCATTTTGGTGACCTCGCGTCATGGAAAGGTCATCGTGGCGGTCGTAGCGGCGCGCAATTCGGCATAACGCTCCAAGCCGTCACCAACACGTGGCGCAGCCGCAAGGCAGGTGTGGAAAGTTCGGCATCGCTTCCGCGGGCAATATCGCAGCGTCGACGCCGCGTATCGCCGCCGCTCGCGCGCGAGTTCAGCCCTGTCGCACGTTGTTCTCCCCTGGATGTCTTGTTCCTTGGCGTGAATAGGAGCACGTGCCCGCGGCTTTGTAATCGCGATCTTGGTAGTATGCGGCGGAACGCTAAGTAGTTGATTTTGCTGTGAGTCCTCTGAGGCGATGGGCGCCGAGTCCGCTCGCCTCCTACTTCCTGGCGATTGATCGACGGCGGCTGGCGCCCTATCCGCGCTGACCAAGCACAACGGAGGGTGGAACGATGCAGATGAACGAGAGCCAGCGCATCCCGGCGTCGAAAGCGAAGGTCTGGGCCGCGCTCAACGATCCCGAGATTCTGAGGCGCTGCATTCCCGGCTGCCAATCGCTCGAGATGGCGTCGCCGACGGAGATGACGGCCATCGTGGTGCTGAAGGTCGGCCCGGTGAAGGCGACGTTCAGCGGCAAGGTCACGCTGATCGATATCGATGCGCCCAACGGCTATCGCATCGTCGGCGAGGGCGCCGGCGGCGTCGCCGGCTTTGCCAAGGGCGGCGCGAAGGTCAGGCTCGCCGAAGAGACACCGGACGTCACCATCCTGCATTACGAAGCCGAGGCGCAGATCGGCGGCAAGCTCGCGCAGCTCGGCGCGCGGTTGATCGATTCGACGTCGCGAAAACTCGCCGCGAACTTCTTCGACAACTTCGCCGCATTGGTAGCGCCGTCATCGTGACCGATGCGCGATGCGGCCTGAATCCGATAGCGCATTTCGAGCTGCAAAATAAGGGCAAGACACGAGGCGGGACAACGAGATGAGCGGCGAAAGTCGCCAATGATTTGCACTACTACCTTCCGCCTATACTAAGCGCGAGAAGCCGATGCTGTAATTTCCAACGATGGTTCGCAGACGAACTGCGCATCGCGAGCGCAACGCGCTCAGGCGTCCAACGTGGCGTGCACAACAACATCGTGGAGGGAATACATGACCTTTGGAACGAAGGGATTCTTGGCTGGCATCTCGATGATTGCGGTGCTGGCCGCCGTGAACTCAGGCGTTCGCGCCAACGACTCGCTGATCAAGGCGCAAACGGATGCAAACCAGTGGGCCGTTGCCGGCCACGACTACGCCAATACGCGCTACAGCCCGCTCAAGCAGATCAACACCGAGAACGCCGGCAAGCTGACGCTCGCTTATTCGTTCTCGCTGGCGTCGCTGCGCTCGAACGAATCCTCGCCGATCGTCATCGGCAACACGCTGTACGTGTCGAGCTCCTGGGGCCCGAAATACGTCTATGCGCTCGATGCCGCGACCGGCGCGCGCAAGTGGACCTGGGAGCCCGAAATTCCCGAGGACGTGCTGCAATATGCCTGCTGCGACGTGAACAATCGCGGCGTCTCCTATGCGGACGGAAAGATCTTCATCGGCCGTCTCGACGGCAAGCTGACGGCGCTCGATGCCGCGACCGGAAAGTCGCTGTGGACCACCAAGGTCGTCGACTACAAGCAGGGCTCGGTCATCACCTCGCCTCCGCTGGTCGTGCGCGACAAGGTCATCACCGGGTTCGGTGGCGGCGAATACGGCGTGCGCGGCTCGCTCCAGGCCTTCGACATCAACACCGGCAAGCAGCTGTGGCAGACCTTCACGGTCCCCAGTCCGGACGAGCCCGGCGGCGACACCTGGAAGGGCGATTCCGCCCAGCATGGCGGCGGCGCGGCCTGGCTGGTCGGCTCCTACGATCCCAAGACCGACACCGTCTATTGGGGCACCAGCAATCCCGGTCCGTGGAACACCGGCGTCCGATCAACCGGCGACGGCAATTTCGGCAAGCTGACCAACCTCTACACCGCCTCGACGCTCGCGCTCGATCCCAACACCGGCAAGATCAAGTGGCACATCCAGACCACGCCGGCCGACGCCTGGGACTATGACGGCGTCAACGAGGCCGTGCTCGCGGACCTGAAGATCGGCGGCAACACCGTTCCGGCGCTGATGAAGGCGGACCGCAACGGCTACTTCTTCGTCGCCAACCGTGAGACCGGCAAGGTGCTCTCGGCGGAGAAATACGTCTTCTCCAACTGGGCGAAGAAGTGGGACGTCACCACCATGCGCGCGGTCGAAGACCCGGACAAGCGTCCGGGGCCGGGCCATCCCGCCAAGGACATCTGCCCGAACCTGATCGGCGGCAAGAACTGGCAGCCGATGTCGTTCAATCCGCAGACCGGGCTCGTCTACATCCCCTCGAACAATGTCTGCATGGACTGGTCGGTCTCCGACGTCGCCTACAAGCGCGGCGTGTTCTATCTCGGCGCCGAATTCCCCACCAAGGAAGGCCCCGGCGGCTTCCTCGGCGAACTCGTGGCCTGGGATCCGATCGCCCAGAAGAAGGTCTGGTCGATCAAGGAAGACCTGCCGTTCAACGGCGGCACGCTGACCACCGGCGGCGGCCTCGTGTTCGCCGGCAACATCCATGGCGACTTCCGCGCCATCGATGCGAAGTCCGGCAAGGTGCTGTGGAGCAAGAATCTCGGCTCCGGCATCGGCGCGGGCCCGGTGACCTACAGCGTCGACGGCAAGCAATACGTTGCCATCGTCGTCGGCCGCACGGCGGCATTGCCCGCGTTCCTGGGCGAGGTTGGAAAGAAGATGACGGCCGCAGCCCCCGAGGGCGGCTCGCTCTTCGTGTTCTCCGTCCAGTGACGACTCGCGCGCGTATCCCGAAGGAGACGGGATACGCGCGTGCTTTCTCGATATCGCGCGGCGACGGCACAGGCCTGATCTTGGCTCAGACCCCGTGCCGCAACGCCTGGTCCACCAATTCCCAACTGCCGGAGACGAGTATGCGTCCGATCAATCCAGGGAAAGGCAAGCGCCGACATCACAGTATCGCGGGACGGCTCGCATGGGCCGCAATGTCCGCGGCGATCGCATCGGCCTCAGCCGTTCATGCCGACGAGACCAAGCCGTTTCGCCTGTGCGCCGATCCGACCAATCTGCCGTTCTCGAGCGATAGTCCGTCGCAGCCGGGCTTCTATGTCGAAATCGGCCAGGCGCTGGCGCAGGCGCTCGGCCAGCCGATCACGTATGATTGGTACAAATCCTATTTCGGCAAGCGGACCGTGCGGGTCACGCTGCTGGGCAAGCAATGCGACGCCATGATCGGCCTGCCGCGGTCCGAGGATTTCATGGGGCCGGCCGTGATCTTCTCCGACACCATCGCGAAGGAGGGCTATGCCCTGGTCGCGGCGAAAGCTCAGGCGATCGGCGGCGTCGACGACCTCAGAGGCAAGCGCGTCGCCGTCCAATACGCCAGCACACCGCAAAACCTTCTCGCGACACGTGACGACATCCAGAAGGTGACCGTGCTGTCGCCCGAGGAGGCCATGCAGGCGCTTGACCAGGGCAGGGCGGACGTCGCCTTCATCTGGGGGCCCGTCGCCGGCTGGTTGAACATGACCGCCTACAACGATCGCTATCAGATCCGGCTCACCGAAGGCGAAGGCCTGTCATGGGATGCCGCCATCGGCTTCGCGCGGGGATCGGCCGAGCTCCGCGATCGCGTCGATGCGATCCTGCCGACACTTCAGAAGACGATCGCCGGTCTCGCGGTGAAATACGGCTTGCCGGGCGGCCAGTCCGTCCGCTTCGGCACGGCCGAGGCCGTGCCGGCGGGAACCACGACCGGAGCGGGTCCCGGCGCGGCCGTAGGACAGGTCGCAAATGTGGTGGCGACCGAGACCAAGGGCGATGCAGCGGCGCCGAATGCGGAGATCGCGCGTGCAGGCAAGGAGATCTTCAACGGAACCTGCGCGCATTGCCACGGCCCCGACGCCATCCAGAGCGAGCGCAAGATCGACCTGCGGCTCCTGCGTCACCGCTACGGCGACGACATGCGCGACACCTACTTGAAGACCGTGCATGACGGGCGTCCGGCCAAGGGCATGCCGGCGTGGAAGGAGGTCTTCACCGACAACCAGTTCGACAGCATCTATTCCTTCCTGCTGACGGTCCAGGTCGAATCGAACGACTGAACGGACGGAACCGGCAAGATGTGGTAGCATCCATGCTGCATCTTTCCGACGCCGGACCGGCACGGATGGGTGCGCTGCTGCCGCGAAGTGCGGTGGATCCTTTGGAAGGCGCCATGGCCAGCTTCCTGATCATCGACGATCATCCGCTGTTTCGCGAAGCTCTGGGCAACGCCGTGCGGCTGGCCTTGCCGGAGGCCCGTATCCTGGAGGCGATGTCGATCGAGGACGCGCTGGACATCCTGTCGGCCGAGCAGGGGATCGACCTCGCGCTGCTCGATCTGTCGCTGCCGGATGCGACCGGCTTCTCCGGTTTCCTCCGCTTGCGCGAAACCTATCCGCGCGTGCCGGTCGCCATCGTATCGAGCGAGGAGGACCAGCACGTGGTCCGCGAAGCGCTGGCGCTCGGGGCGGCCGGTTATCTGCCGAAATCGACCTCGAAGCGCGAGCTGGCCGCCTCGATCGAGGGCGTGCTGTCCGGATCGGTGTCGGTGCCGCGAGATTTCGTGGCGACGCCGCAGCGGCGAAAGGCCGAGACCAGCAAGGCCCTCGAGGTCAAGCTCCGCGAGCTCACGCCGCAGCAGATCAGGGTTCTGGACCTGCTGCGCCGCGGCTACCCGAACCGGCAGATCGCGCAGGAGCTCCAGCTCGCCGAATCCACGGTCAAGGCGCACATCACCGAGATCCTGCGCAAGCTCGGTCTGTTCAGCCGCAACAAGGCGATCATCGAGATCGGCAAGATGGATCTGCCCGATCCCAGGAACCGCCCCTATGCGCGGGCCGACCGCGGCAGGCCACAATGATCGGCCTTGCCGTTGTTGACCTCGATCAAGCCGGCTCGCGCCGGCTGAGACATCCTCCGGTCAAGCTCGACATCCGGCAACGATTTGGGGATGGCTGACGCGTGACCCGATTTCTGATTGTGGAAGACCATCCGTTGTTTCGCGAGGCGCTCGAAGGCGCGCTGCAAATGGTGGCGCCCGGGGCCGCGATCCTGCAGGCGACGTCGATCGACGGCGCGCTCGAGCAGCTGTCCGCGGGCGCCGAGCTCGATCTCCTGCTGCTCGATCTGTCGATGCCGGGCACGACCGGCCTCTCGGGCATCGTTCGCATCCGCAAGGCCTTCCCGAAGGTCCCCGTCGTCATCGTGTCGGGACATCAGGATCCCAGAATCATCTCCGGCGCCTTGTCGCTGGGCGTCGCCGGTTACATCTTCAAATCCTGCTCCAAGCAGGAGCTCGCCCAGTCGATCGGCGAGGCGCTGCGCGGTCTCGTCTGCCTTCCCGATGCCTATCGCGCATTGCGGCCGCAGCGGGCCCCAAGTCCCGCCCATGATCTGCTGAAGCGGCTGCACGATCTGACGCCGCAGCAATTGCGGGTCCTCGAAATGCTCAAGCGCGGCCTTCAGAACAAGCAGATCGCCTATGAGCTGAAGATTTCCGAGACCACCGTGAAGGTGCATGTCTCGGACATCCTGCGCAAGCTGAACGTCGTCAGCCGCACCAAGGCGATCGTCGAGATGTCCAGAATCGATTTCGCGACGCTGGCAGGCGAGGGCCCCGTGCCGAAGGGCGATCGCGCCCAACCGGATCAGCAGTAAAACCGCTGCGCATTTTTCCGGATCATGCGTTAGCTAGCTCAGCAGGAACGACAACAGCGCGCGCATCTCGGCGGGCTTGACCGGCTTCTTCAAGACTTCGAGGCCGGAGAGGCTCGCTTGCTTGGCGGCCTTCTCGGAATAATCGGCGGTGATGATCATCGCGGGCACGTCGAGCTTGAGGTGCTCCCTGATGTCGGCGATCGCCGACAATCCGCTCTCGCCGTGATCGAGATGAAGATCGGCGATGACCGCGTCGGGCGCTCCGCCCAGCTCGCTGAGGCGCAGCAGCGCGTCCGCAGCCGAGGGCGTGGTCGCGACGTCGCAGCCCCATCCTTCCAGCAGGGCGGCCATGGCCTCGGAGCCGGATGGATCGTTCTCGACCAGCAGGATCTTGGCGCCCTCGAGGCCGCCATATTGACGTTCACTGAGCTTGGGCTCGTGCACCTCGTCGCTGACCTCGGCGAGATCGGCCGGCTCGAGCTCCAGGACGAACGTCGATCCCTTGCCGACCTGCGACGACAGCCGCACCTCGTGTCCGAGCACCGTCGCGAAGCGACGAACGATGGAGAGACCGAGCCCGAACCCGGCCTGGTCGGTTGCGCTGGCTTCGCCGCGCTGGAATTCGCGAAAGATCGCCTCCTGTTGCGTCTGCGCGATTCCCGGTCCGGTATCGGAGACCTGGACGCAGATGCGGTTGCCTCGGCGCCTGCACCCCATCACGACGCCGCCGCTGCGGGTGTAGCGGATGGCATTGGCGAGCAGATTTTGCAGGATGCGTCGGAGCATCATCGCGTCCGACGACACCGCGACCGGCGAGCTGCGGATGCGCAGGGACAGGCCTTGCCGCGCAGCGAGCGGCGCGAATTCGTTGCGAAGCTGCTCGAACAGCGGCGCCAGCGCCAGCGGACGCACGTCGGGCCTGAGCGCGCCGGCGTCGAGCTTGGCGATCTCCAGCAGCGAGCGCAACAGATCCTCCAGCGTCACCAGCGAGCGGTCGACCTGGTCGATCAGCAGACCCGCCTCCTGCGTTTCCATCATCTCGGCCAGCGCCGAGAGCGTCAGGCGCGCCGCGTTCAGCGGCTGCAGCAGATCGTGGGTGACCGAGATCAGGACGGACGATTTGAGCGAGCTGGCGGCCTCGGCCTGCTGCTTGGCGCGATACAGACCCTCATTGGCGCGTTCGATCGAATGCAGCGCCTCGCGCAATTGGTAGGTGCGGTCGCGGACCTGGCGGTCGAGCGCGATGGCGGTCTCGAACAGCGAGAAGGCGTTGAGCTGCTGGTCCATCGAGCGCTCGACGCGCGACATCAGCGCGGCATTGATCTTCTTCAGCTTCGCGGTTTCCCGCTGCAGCTGCTCGACCGCATCAGGGTCCTGCCACAGCCTGGTCACGCGGGACGCCTGCCGATGGCGACGCCCGTGAAGGTCTGGTTCACGTGCATCGAGCCGAACTGCTCGCCGTAGGTATGAAAGCCGACGACGCGGTTCTGCCGGTAGAGCTCGGACATGTCGCGGGCGAGCTGGTGCTGCTCGGCGTCGAGCCGGCGCAGCAGGCATTCGAAGCCGATATAGAGCGAGACTTCGCCGATCTGGTCGCGCGTCTCCGCGAAGGCCTCGCGCGTCGTGCCGACGAGGCTGCGCGACGTCGCTGCGGTCAGCACCATGCCTTCGTCGATGGCGCAGAAGAAGTGCAGCGAGCCGTCCGGCTCGACGCGCTGGATCGACCGGGCGTAATAGGAGCCGCCGACCCGGACCAGAACCGGATGCGAGGCGAACGAGAACGGGTCGAGCTTTTCGTCCATGATCCCGACGACGCGGGAATATTCCTGCGCCGCGGGCTCGGCGTTCAGCTCCCTGACGGTGCGATTCTCGGTGTCAGCCTCGGTGACCACCATCTTCCGGGGCCGCGGTTCGAAATTGTCGCATTTGAAGACCCGGAACGGCAGCGACGTGCTCAAGAGGATCAGCAGGGCGGCATTGGTGTGGGCCTTGCCGTCGAGAAACACCCAGGTCCGCTCGAAGCGCATGCCGTCGCCCGCAGATCCCCCGACGATGGGAATGTCGTCCAAGGAGGCATAGATCGCGGACATCACTGCTTCCTCGCGGCGGCACAGGCCGTCGATCAGAACCAGGCCGAACGGATTTCCGCGCTCGCCTTGCGACGATTCCCGCAGCAATTCCTGCCGGAGCTCGGTGCCTATCCTGCGGCCGTCCTCGACGCGAAAATTGTCGAGATTGAGAATCGGCCGCACCACGGCCGAGAAGTCGGCGCGGCTGAAGGCCAGGGCAACGACGCTGTTCTCGTCCCAGCCGTCAGGAGCCAGCTCGCCGGCAGTGGTGCAACCGCAGACCTGGGTTCCGTCGAATTGCCGGCTGATCTCTGCGATGAATTGGTGCGGATCGTAGCATGGTGAGACGAAGAGCAGGATGAGTGCCAGCTCGTCGGATGGGAGCTGAGCGGCGAGATCGGCAACGGCTGGCGCGACGCCAGCGGCCTTCGACTTCGCGACGGCAACGCCGGACGCACCGCCAAACCGAAAGTCGGTTTGCCCCACTCCGTTTCTCCCTCAAGGATCCGCTCGGTCTTATGCCGAGTGTCTGACAAGTGCCCAAAGAGTATGGCCTTTTTCGTCTGGTCGCAACATAGCGGCCGGATCCGCGGAAGGTGTGTTCCGTGACCGGCGGCGTTCGGGCACGAATTTACCGCCCCTTGACGATTCTGCCCTAATTTTCATCCCGGGTCGGGCGGGGCTGCTCCCGGCCGTGCTGCACTTTGCAAAAAGCCGATCTGGGGGTGGGAATGTCCGGGCGTATCACGTCGCCGTCAAAGCGCACGCTATTTCCCACGCTGAGGTTCCGCGCCAAGATCATCCTGGGCTTTGCGGTCGTGCTCGCCATCTCCGCGGTGAGCCTCGCCTTCGCCTATTTCGGCTTCGAGCGCGTTTCTGAAGGCGTAGGATCCTACCGTAGCAGCGTCTCGGAGGCCGATCTCGCCCGCAATATCGATCGCGAACTGCTCGGCTATCGTTCGGCCGCCCGTTATTTCGTCGTGACCGGCAAGGAAGACGACGCCAAGGCGGCGCTGGAAGCCGAGGCCGGCCTGAAGAATGCGATCGATCAGGCGATCAAGAATGCCAGGAAGCCGGCGCGGCTGGAGAGCCTCAACAAGCTCGCGAAGGAATTTTCCAACTTCTCGGCGACCTTCGCCAAGATCTTGGAGGCCAAGCGCGACAGCGCGCTTCTGGTCCAGAATCAGCTTCAGCGCAACGCCAACCTGCTGAAATACAAGCTCGACGACATCGGTAACAACGCCTCCGACTCCGAGGCGCAGGCGATCGAATTCGGCACCAAGCAGGTCAACGCCCAATTCCAGACCGCGAGTGCAGCCGCGAGCAACTTTATCCTCAACTCGGACCAGGCCGTCGGGGCAAGTGCGATGGCGCGGCTGAAATTCGTCGAGAACTCGCTCGGCGCGGTCTATTCCATGGATGACAAGATCGTCGCCGGCCTGAAGGAGGCCAAGGCGCTTCTCGGCGCCTATCGCGATGCGCTGGAAAAGCTGATCGCGAAAGCCAAGTTGGTCGACGACCTCGTCACCGAGATGAGCGGCTCGGCCGGTGCGATTCTGCAAGGCGCCACCGCCATGAAGGCGGACCTCGTCGCCGAACAGCAACGCCTGGACTCGGAGTCGGAAGCGACCATCGGGCGGACCGAGCGGCTGGTTCTGATTCTCGCCGTTGGCGGCACGCTGCTTGGCGCGCTCCTCGCCTTCGTGCTCGGCACCGGCATCTCGCGTCCGATGATCGCGATGTGCAAGGCGATGCGGGAGCTCGCCTCGGGCAATTTCGATGTCGTGCTGCCGGGCCTCGGCCGCAAGGACGAGATCGGCGAGATGGCCGGCGCGGTCGAGGAGTTCAAGGTTCAAGCCGTGGCCAAGGCCGAGCGCGACGCCGCCGCCAGCGAGGTCCAGAACCGGGAGCAGGCCGCAAGCCGCCGCGCCGAGCTGATCCGCTTCGCCGACGATTTCGAGAGCGCGGTCGGCGCCATCGTCTCCAACGTCTCGGCCTCGGCCGTGCAGCTGGAATCGGCGGCCTCCACGCTGACCCGCACCGCCGAGACCACCCAGAGCCTGTCGAGCCAGGTCGCCGGCGTCTCCGAGCAGGCCTCCTCCAACATGCAGTCGGTCGCCACCGCGACCGAGGAGCTGTCCGCCTCGGTCGAGGAGATCGGCCGCCAGGTCCGCGACTCCAGCCGCATTGCGGAGGCTGCCGTGGTCCAGGCCAAGGAAACCGACGGGCGCATCGGAAAGCTCTCGCATGCGGCCCAGCAGATCGGCGAAGTGGTCAAGCTGATCACGGCGATTGCCGAGCAGACCAACCTTTTGGCGCTCAATGCCACCATCGAGGCGGCGCGCGCCGGCGAAGCCGGGCGCGGCTTTGCCGTGGTCGCCAGCGAGGTGAAGTCGCTGGCGAGCCAGACCGCGAAGGCGACCGACGAGATCTCCTCGCACATCGCGGGCATGCAGGGCGCCACGGCGGAATCGGTTGCCGCGATCAAGGAGATCGGGGCGACCATCGGCCAGATCTCGTCGATCTCGACCTCGATCGCCAGCGCGGTCGAGCAGCAGGGCGCGGCGACCCAGGAGATCGCGCGCAGCGTCCAGACCGTGGCGCAGGGCACGCAGACTGCGGCCACCGATATCGGCCAGGTCAACCGCGGCGCCGCCGAGACCGGCTCGGCCTCGGAGGAGGTGCTGCACTCGGCCAAGACGCTGTCATCCGAAAGCACCCGCCTGCGCGCCGAGCTCGATCGCTTCATGGCCAATATCCGCGCGGCGTAGAGGCTGCGTGTGATAGACTGATCGCTGCTGCCGCATACTCCGCCGTCGTCCCGGACAAGCGCGCCCTCAGGCGCGCGTAGATCCGGGACCCATACTCCCGGGACGAAATTGTGGAGCGACTTGGCAACTCCGAGTCTTCGCCAAACCACTCCCTGTGGTAATCGCGACGAGCGCAAGCGCTCGCGCGGAGGTCCCGGATCTGCGCTGCACGCCTGACAGCGCTGCGCGCTGCCAGGCGCTCCGCTTGTCCGGGAGGACAGCGGAGTAAAACGCAAAACACCCTTGCGTCATCTAACGCCAGTTGCGGCGCCACAAATTTACCACAGCTTATCCTTTGCCAATTACCGTGCGGACGAGTCGGAGGGCGGGCTGCTCTCGGGCTGCGCCTGGTTTTCCGCGAATGGAATGGGGTGGGGGAATGTCGGTCAAGTCCAAGTCGAACCAATCGAAGCTGCCAACTCTGCGGTTTCGCGCAAAAATCATCCTCGGCTTCGTGGCGGTGCTGGCCATCCTCGCCGTCAGCATGGCCTTCGCCTATTTCGGCTTCGAGCGGATTGCCGGCGCCGTGGCCTCCTATCGCACCAGCGTCTCGGAAGCCGACCTCGCGCGGACGGTCGATCGCGAACTGATCGCCTATCAAGGATTGGCACGGGCCTACACCCTGACCGGGGCGGCGGACGACGAGACCGCAGCCAAGGCCGCCGAAGAAAATCTGAAGGGCGCGATCGCCAAGTCGGTGGCCGCGACGACCGGCGCCGCGCGCCGCGAGCAGGTCGGCAAGCTAGAGGCTGAGTTCCAGCGCTTCACGAAGGTGTTCGGAGAGATCATCACGCTGACGCGCGAGAACAACAAGATCGCGGCCGATGAGCTCAACAGCGTCGGCAACAAGATCCGGTTCAAGTTCGACGATCTCGCCGATACTGCCGCACTGGCGGGGCTGGCATCGGTCCAGACCACGGCCAAGGACATCACCTCGCAATATCTGGCGGTCTCCACCTCGGTCAGCGCCTTCGTCGCCAAGCCGGAGCCCAAGACCGCCGACGGCGTGATCGCCCGCGTCAAATTCCTCGAGACCCTGCTGGTCTCGATCTATGCCAACGACCAGAAGATCACCGACCGCGTGACCGAGATCGGCAATCTCCTGAAGCAATACCGCACCTCCTTCACCAAGCTGTCGGAGAATGTGAAAATCATCGTCAAGCTGAACGGCGAGATGACCAAGACCGCGGCGACCATCCTCAAGCTCTCGGGCGAGCTGCGGTCGGAGCTGACTGCGGATCAGCAGCGCATCGAAGCGAGCGCCAATGCGACGATCCTGGATACCGAGCGACTGATGATGATGCTGGCGCTCGGCGGCCTTGCCATCGGAGCTGTCCTCGCCCTGATGCTCGGCAACGGCATCTCGCGTCCGATGATCGCGATGTGCAAGGCGATGCGGGAGCTCGCCTCGGGCAATTTCGACGTCGTGCTGCCGGGCCTCGGCCGCAAGGACGAGATCGGCGAGATGGCCGGCGCGGTCGAGGAGTTCAAGGTTCAAGCCGTGGCCAAGGCCGAGCGCGACGCCGCCGCCAGCGAGGTCCAGAACCGGGAGCAGGCCGCAAGCCGCCGCGCCGAGCTGATCCGCTTCGCCGACGATTTCGAGAGCGCGGTCGGCGCCATCGTCTCCAACGTCTCGGCCTCGGCCGTGCAGCTGGAATCGGCGGCCTCCACGCTGACCCGCACCGCCGAGACCACCCAGAGCCTGTCGAGCCAGGTCGCCGGCGTCTCCGAGCAGGCCTCCTCCAACATGCAGTCGGTCGCCACCGCGACCGAGGAGCTGTCCGCCTCGGTCGAGGAGATCGGCCGCCAGGTCCGCGACTCCAGCCGCATTGCGGAGGCTGCCGTGGTCCAGGCCAAGGAAACCGACGGGCGCATCGGAAAGCTCTCGCATGCGGCCCAGCAGATCGGCGAAGTGGTCAAGCTGATCACGGCGATTGCCGAGCAGACCAACCTTCTGGCGCTCAATGCCACCATCGAGGCGGCGCGCGCCGGCGAGGCCGGCCGCGGCTTTGCGGTGGTTGCGAGCGAGGTGAAATCGCTGGCGAGCCAGACGGCGAAGGCGACGGACGAGATTTCCTCGCACATCACCGGCATGCAGGGCGCCACGGCCGAATCGGTCGCCGCGATCAAGGAGATCGGCGCGACCATCGGCCAGATCTCGTCGATCTCGACCTCGATCGCGAGCGCGGTCGAGCAGCAGGGCGCGGCGACGCAGGAGATCGCCCGCAGCGTCCAGACCGTCGCGCAGGGCACCCAGACCGCGGCCAGCGATATCGGCGAGGTCAACCGCGGCGCTGCCGAGACCGGCTCGGCCTCGGAGGAGGTGCTGCATTCGGCCAAGACGCTGTCGAGCGAAAGCACCCGCCTGCGCGCCGAGCTTGATCGCTTCATGGCGAACATCAGGGCGGTGTAAGGCCGACGCTATCGCCTCATATTCCGCTGTCGTCCCGGCGAAGGCCGGGACCCATAACCACAGGGAGCGGTTATGGAGCGAGCTGCCAATTCCGAGTTTTCGCCAAACCAATCCCAGTGGTGATGGGTGCTGGATCGGCGCTCGCTTCGCTCGCTTGTCCAGAACGACAGCCGGAGTTGGAGCGCTGTACGAAGTTTCACTCCTTCCCGAACGCCCGCTTCAGCTCCAGCTTCGCGCGCTCCAGTCGCGCGCGCCGGGTCTTCGGCAGCGTCTTGCCGGCGCGGTTGATGTAGAAGGTCAGCATCGACAGCGCCGAGCGATACGCGCCGGCCTTGCGACGCGCGCTGTGCTCGGCCGAGCGCTTCAGCGAGGCCGCGATCTTCTTCGCGCTGGTCAGCTTGAACACACCGCGCTTGAGATCGAGCGCGTCGCTTTCCTCGGTGACACGTTGCGACCATCGCTTCGGTGCGGCGCGGCGACCTGTTCCCTTACGCGCCGTGCTCGTCTTGCGGCGCGCGGTGTTGGGCGTGCCCGTCTTTCGCGAATGTGTCCTCTTTCTGACCTGAGCCATGCGTCAACTCCTTGCGGCTCCGTCGGAAACGGATGCTCCTGACCGCTGTTCCTATGGGAACCGGGCCACATCGCAAACGTTGTCGCAGGTGGCAGGCGGAATGCCGCACCCCCTTGATCGGATCGACCCCGTCCACGTGATGTGAAGCGGGGCCGCTTCCATTGATCAGACGCAACAACGCGATGGATTTGCAGCAAAGCCGAGCGCTGAATGATGGACCTGCGATCCCGGCCGCAGCGGCCGATCGCATCGTCGAGACCAGCATTCCCTCGCGCCTCGACGCATTGCCGTGGAGCGGCTTCCATACGCGCGTCGTGCTCGCGCTCGGCATCACCTGGATTCTCGACGGACTCGAGGTGACGCTTGCCGGCGCGCTCTCGGGCGCGTTGAAGCACAGCGCGTCGCTGCATTTCTCCAATCTCGACCTCGGCATTGCCAATTCCGCCTATCTCGCCGGCGCGGTGCTTGGTGCGCTCGGCTTCGGTTGGCTCACCGACCGCATCGGCCGCAAGAAATTGTTCTTCATCACGCTTGCGCTCTATCTGTCGGCGACGGCCGCGACGGCTCTGTCATGGGACGTCGCGAGCTACGCGCTGTTTCGTTTCCTCACCGGCGCCGGCATCGGCGGCGAATATACCGCGATCAATTCGACCATCCAGGAGCTGGTGCCGGCGCGCTATCGCGGCTGGACGGATCTCGTCATCAATGGCAGCTTCTGGATCGGCGCCGCGATGGGCGCGGTGGCGGCGATCGTGCTGCTCGATCCTGCCGTGATCGGTCCCGATCTCGGTTGGCGTCTCGCCTATCTGATCGGTGCAACACTCGGCCTCGTCGTGCTCCTGATGCGGATGTGGATTCCGGAGAGTCCACGCTGGCTGATGATCCATGGTCGTCCCGACGAGGCCCACGCCATCGTCGACGGGATCGAGCGCTCGGTGATCGGACACGGCCAGGATACGAGCGCCGGGCGCTTCACGAAGATCCGCCTGAGGATGCGCGATCACACGCCGATCGCCGAGGTCGTCCACACGCTGTTCTCGGTCTACCGCCAGCGTGCGCTGGTCGGTCTCGTGCTGATGAGCGCGCAGGCGTTCTTCTACAACGCCATCTTCTTCACCTTCGCGCTGGTGCTGACCGATTTCTACGGCATCAGCGCCGAGAACGTCGGCTGGTACCTGCTGCCCTTCGCTGCCGGCA
>Ga0102590_1003149_pt1 | contig 17236 bp, 14 predicted proteins | sample AraplaMF_Col_mMF_FD_76859 | JGI IMG/M metagenome (GOLD analysis project Ga0102590, IMG submission 76859) | Arabidopsis root microbial communities from the University of North Carolina, USA - plate scrape MF_Col_mMF | ecosystem: Host-associated > Plants > Roots > Endosphere | place: USA...
TGTGCACGGGCAGTGCTGCGGTGCGCGGCGGAGGCGCGGGCGGTGTTGGCCGCACGCTCGGCTCGGGCGTGCGAGCCATGGCGGCCTTCGTTTCGGCGTTGCGGGCGATGTCGCGGGCCATCTGGTCCTGGCCGGTCCTGAGCTGGTCGACGCTCGCCTTCAACTGCTCGATCTGCTGCGTCATCGACTGCAGCAGCTGCGCCGTGTCCGCGGGGAGCGCTGCGGCAGGCGCCGGGGCGGCACCAGCAGGCTGCTCGGTGGCCGGCGGCGCGGCCGCCTGATCCACCGCGGCGGCTTGCAGGGCAGGGGCGCCCGGCGGTTCACCCGACGGCTCGGCCGATGTGGCGGCGTCCTGCGGCGGCGATGCTGCCAGGATAAACTTCGGCGCGTAGCTCAAGGCCATCGCCTTGGCAGTGTCGCCGTAATGCCTCCACCCCGCGGCGGCGACCGCGCTGCAGAACGCGAACACGAAGGCGATAGCTGCCCGGCCCGCCCACTTGCGCATCGCCGAACGACCGGCGGCGTTCTTCTCGAGCGCCGCGGCGCGAAACGGTGCATCCAGTGACGGCGCCTGCAAACCAGAAAATACCTCGGAGTACGCCTGATCCTGCGACGCTGCGGGGCGGACGTCCTTTGGCTTGGCAGATGGATGATCGACGCGTGCTGCCAGGACGACGTCCGGCTCGATAACGAACACGTCGTGCGGATCGGTGTCTTTCAGTAAAGGCGTGGAAGGCATTGGCTGTCCCTGTGCTGTCCAATGTCACCCGCATCAGGACGGCGGAATATCCGACGTTGACGACCCTCTGCCCAAGCCCACACGGCCAGCCGGATTTGACCAAAGCATGGCGATGGGAGGGAGAGGTTGGGGCTCTACAACATAGCGGCAGCGCGGAACTCGGAGCCGTGCGGGGCGGCGGGTTGGGGCTGGACATCTCGCCAGCGCCGGCCCGTGGAAAGCTATGCAAAACAGGACCGAACGGTTGTTCACGGCACCGTCGATCAAAATGTCGATCAAAATGTTGACAAAGACGCTGACAGGATTAGTCTCGCTGCCGTGAAGGCGACAAAAAAGACCAAGGCCAAGGGAGGAATGCGGATGTCCGAGGTGCTCGACGCACTTCGGGAGCGCATCAGCCGTCATGAGCTGCCTCCCGGCAGCAAGCTCCTGGAAGCGGAATTGAGCGCCGAATTCGGCGTGTCCCGCGCCTGCATCCGCGACGTGTTCGGGGTGCTGTCGCAGCGCGGCCTGATCCGCCGCATTCCGCAGCGTGGGGCGGTGGTCGAACGGCTCGATCTGTCGCAGGTGTTCGAGGTCTATGAAGTCCGCGAGGCGCTCGAGGGCATGTGCGCGCGGCTGGCGACAATGAAGATGCCGCCGGAGAGCTGGCAGGATCTCGTCGATCTGTTCGGCAAGCCGATCGAGGGCGATATCGAGCGCGGCGACCTCGAGGCCTACATCATCAAGCTCGAACAGCTGCGGCGCAGAACCATCGACGGCGCGCAAAATCCTGTTCTCGCCGATCTGCTCGACAACATCCAGGATCGCACCCGCGCCATCATCCGCCGCATCATCGTGCTGCCGGGCCGCGCGATGGTCGGCCTCAGCGAGCATCGCGCCGTGTTGCAGGCGATGCGGCGCGGCGATCCCGACGCCGCGGAGGCGGCCAAGCGCGCCAATATCCGCAGCGGCGCGGCCTATCTCAAACGCTATGAATCGTTCGTGCTGTGAGTGACCCGGTCGCCGACGATACCCTGCGCGACGGGCCCCTCACTGGCATCCGCGTGCTCGAGCTCGGGTCGACGGTCGCCGGGCCGTTCTGCGGGCGTCTGCTGGCCGACTTCGGCGCCGAGGTCATCAAGGTCGAGCCCGCCGAAGGCGACACGGTGCGCACCATGGGCAAGCGCCTCGACGGTCGCTCGCTCTATGCTGCCAGCATTTTTCGCAACAAGAGCCTGATCTCGGTGGACCTGCGACTGCCTGAGGGGCAGGAGGTGGTCCGCAAGCTGGTGCGCTCGTGCGACGTGGTCGTCGAAAACTTCCGCCCAGGCGCTCTGGAGCGCTGGAATATTGGCTACACGGAGCTGTCGCGGATCAATCCGGCGCTGATCATGGTGCGGATCAGCGGCTTTGGGCAGACCGGTCCTTATTCCGGCCGTCCCGGCTTCGGCGTCATCGGCGAGGCGCTGAGCGGGCTGCGCCATGTCACCGGCGATCCGGACCGGCCGCCGGCGCGGGTCGCGGTGTCGCTGACCGATTACATCACCGGGCTTTACGGCGCGTTCGGCGCGGTCATGGCGATCCTGGCGCAACGACAAACCGGCCGCGGGCAATATGTCGACACCGCACTGTACGAGGCGGCGTTCTCGTTCATGGAGCCGCATATTGCCGCATACGAAAAACTCGGATTCGTCGCCGGCCGCGCCGGCTCGCGGCTTCCGGACAATGTGCCGAACAATCTCTACGCCACCCGCGACCAGGGTTTTGTCCATATCGCCGCAGTCGGCGATCCGGTGTTCCGCCGTCTTCTGCTGACGATGCAGCGCAATGATCTGCTCGAAGATGCGCGATTCCGCACCGGCATCGATCGGGCCGCCCATGCCGACGAACTCGATGCGATCATCGCCGAATGGACCGAGGCCCACGACCTCGCCAGTCTCGAAAAGCTGCTGCACGAGTCCGACGTGCCGGCGTCGCGCATCTTTACGATGGCGGATATTTTCCGCGATCCACATTTCGCCGCCCGTCGCGCCATCGTCGATGCGCCGGATCAGGAACTGGGATCGATCAAGATGGCGAATGTGGTGCCGCGGCTGTCGGCCACGCCCGGCCGTGTGCGGCGCGCCGGGGGCGGCGTGGTCGGGCTGGACACCCGCGATGTGCTGGCGCGCCTGGCCGGATTGAGCGCCGCCGAAATCGACGGTCTGGCGACCGCGGGCGTGATCGCCTGTCCATCCGAGGTGCAATGATGACTCCGACAGGCGCCGCCGATGCGGCTCAGGACAAACTCGACGATCTCGATCGTCGCCGTCAGACGGCGCTGGCGATGGGCGGCGAGGCCAAGCTCGCCAAGCGGCGCGCCAAGGGCCTTCTCGATGCCCGCAGCCGCATCGCGCATCTGCTCGATCCCGGCAGCTTTCATGAAGTCGGCATGCTCGGCACCTCGGTGATGCCGGGGGATCGCGATCGCACGCCGGCCGACGGCAAGATCGCGGGCTACGGACGCATCGAGACGCGCGAGGTCGGCGTCGTCTCCAACGACTTCACCGTCAAGGGCGCTTCCAGCAGCGCCACCAACGGCAGGAAGATCGGCCATATCAAGCGGGTGGCCACCCAGCGCGGCATGCCGATCGTGTTCCTCGGCGAATCTTCCGGTGCGCGGATGCCGGACACCATGGGCGCGCGCGGCATGGCCACCATGCTGGGCTCCGACCCCACGCAATATCTGCGGATGCGCGAGACGCCGTGGGCCGCCGCCGTGCTCGGCGACTGTTATGGGTCGTCGACCTGGTACACCTGCTGCTCGGATTTCGCCGTGATGCGCAAGGGCGCGGTGATGGCGGTGTCGAGCCCGGGACTGGTGGCGCAGGCGCTCAGCGAGACCGTCGACCCGCAGACGCTGGGCGGCTGGAAGCTGCATGCCGAAACCACCGGACTGATCGACCGCTTCGTCGAGACCGATGAGGAAGCGCTGGCCGAGATCAGGCGCTTTCTGTCGTACATGCCGAGCCACCACGGCGAAGCGCCGCCGCGCCTCGCAGTGCCAGCGGGGCCGTCCGCGACCGCGGGGGATCTCGCCAGATTGTTGCCGGCGCGCCGCACGCAGGTCTACGACATTCGCAAGATCGTCGCGGCGCTTGCTGACCGCGACAGCGTGTTCGAGCTGAAGGCGCAGTTCGGCAAGGTGGCAATGACCGCGCTGGCGCGGCTCGATGGCCGCAGCGTCGGCATCGTCGCCAATAACCCGATGTTCAAAGGCGGTGCGCTCGACACCGACGCCTGCGACAAGATCACCAGCTTCCTCGTGCTCTGCGACAGTTTCAACATTCCGATCGTCATGCTGGTCGATACGCCCGGTTTCAGCATCGGGCCGCTGGCCGAGCAGCGCCGCGCGCCGGGCAAGATCATGAATTTCATGAACGCGCTGTCGCTGTGCACGGTGCCGAAACTCTCGGTCATCCTGCGCAAGAGCTATGGCCAAGCCTATCTCAACATGGGCGGCGGCCGCAATTCCGACGAGGTGGCGGCATGGCCATCGGCGGAAATCAGCTTCATGGATCCGCATTTCGCGGTCCGCATCGTTCACGATCACGCGCCGGGTTCGCCGGAATTCGATGCTGCCCTGCAGGAGATGGAGCGCGACAATTCGGTCTATGGCATCGCCGACATCTTCGGCGTTCAGGCCGTGATCCGGCCGGACGAGACCCGCGAGCATTTGATCCGCCTGCTCGAGGTGCATCAGCTTCGCCGCACGGGCGGTGTCGGCGAGCATCTGATGCGCGCCTGGCCGACGAGTACCTGACATGTTCAACAAGGTCCTCGTCGCCAATCGTGGTGCGGTCGCGGCAAGGGTGCTGCGCTGTCTGAACGACATGAACATCGCCTCGGTTGCGGTATATTCCGACGCGGACGCTGGCGCGCCCTACCTGGCGCTCGCTTCCGAAACGGTGCGGATCGGGGAGGGACCCGCCCAGCGCAGCTACCTCGATCAGGACGCGATCCTGAGTGCGGCGCGGACCGCCGGCGCCGACGGCCTGCATCCCGGCTACGGCTTCCTGTCGGAGAATGCCGGCTTCGCGCAAAAGGCCTGCGAAGCGGGCATCGGCTTCATCGGACCGTCGCCGCGCTGGATCGAAGCGATGGGTCACAAGGCGCGGGCGCGGGAGCTCGCCGAACAGGGCGGGCTGCCGGTCTGCCGCGGCAGCGGCGTGCTCGACGCCGGCGCCGATCTCGCACACATCGCGCGTGGCATCGGATTTCCGATCATGGTCAAGCCGGCGGGCGGCGGAGGCGGCATCGGCATGCTGCCGGTGCGCAACGAGGCGGAGCTGGCCGCGACCGTCGACAAGGCGCGCTCGCTGGCGATGCGCGGTTTCGCCAACGGCGACATCTATCTCGAACGGCTGCTGGAGCGGCCGCGCCACATCGAGTTTCAGGTGCTCGGCGACCGCCACGGCGGCCTGCGTCATTTCTTTGAGCGCGATTGCTCGGTGCAGCGGCGCAACCAGAAAATCATCGAGGAATCGCCGGCGCCGTTCCTGCCGCGCCCGATGCTTGCCGGGCTGGCGGACCGGGTGGCGACGAGCCTGCGGATGCTCGGCTATGACAACATCGGCACGGTCGAGATGCTGATGGGCGCCGACGGCACCTTCACCTTCCTGGAAATGAATACCCGGCTCCAGGTCGAACACGGCGTGACCGAGGAGGTCTACGGCATCGACCTCGTCGCCGGACAGATCCGCTGCGCGGCGGGCGAAACGCTGCATGCGATCCTGCCGGAGACGATCGCAGGCCGCGGCCATGCCATCGAAGCCAGAATCTGCGCCGAGGATCCGGTGAAGTTCTTTCCGTCGACGGGGTGTCTGAAGACATTCCGTTTTCCATCCGGACCGGGCCTCCGGGTCGAGACCGGCTACGGCGAGGGCCGCACCGTGACGCCATTCTACGATTCGCTGCTGGCGAAGATGATCGTCCATGCACCGACCCGCGCCGCAGCGATCGCCGGTTTGATCGCCGCGCTCGAAGACACGGCGATCGAAGGCGTCAAGACCAACATTGCTGCGATCCTGCGGCTGCTGCGCAGCCCATCGTTCCAGAACGGCCCGTTCGACACCGGGCTCGTCGCAGACACCATCAATTGATCGAGGGAATCATCGACATGGCAAGGCTGGAAGCGAAGTCGGAAGTCAGCGGGTCGGTCTGGAAGATCGAGGTGACTGCTGGGCAAAGCGTCGCGGAAGGCGACGTTCTCATCCTCATCGAGTCGATGAAGATGGAAATTCCCGTGGTGGCGGAAGCCGCCGGCACCGTCGCCTCGATCCTGGTCGCGGAGAGCGATCCGATCGTGGAAGGCCAGACCGTCGCGATCCTGGACACATGAGGCCGACATGAGCTGGGAAGCCGAAGTTCAAGAGATCGCGCGCCGGCGGGCCTTTGCCGATCAGCTCGGCGGTCCCGAGATGATCGCCCGGCAGCATGACGCCGGACGGCTGACAATCCGCGAACGTGTTTCGAATCTGGTCGATGGCGAGTCTTTCCAGGAGGTCGGACGGCTGACCGGCAGCGCCAAATATGCCGACGGCGAATTGCAGTCGGTGACGCCGGCGCCCTACGTGATGGGACTGGCGAAAATCGGCGGCCGCGACGTCGCCATCGGCGGCGAGGATTTTACGGTGCGCGGCGGCACCAGCTGGGGCAGTTCGCGGCGCAAGGGCGGACAGGGCGGCTTCGTCGAGGACCTCGCGCACAATTATCGCATCCCGCTGGTCAATCTGATCGACGGCGCGGGCGGCAGCGTCACCTCGGCGGAGCGCCGCGGCTACTCGGTGCTCCCCGGCATCCACGGTTTCGAACAGTCGGTCAGGCTGCTCGGCGAGGTCCCGGTGGTCAGCGCGGTGATGGGAACGGCGGCCGGCGGACCGGCCGGGCGGGCGATCCTGTCGCATTTCAGCGTGATGGTGAAGGAGACCAGCCAGATCTTCGCCGCCGGCCCGCCGGTGGTAAGGCGTTCGCTCGGGCAGGAGATCACCAAGGAGCAGCTCGGCGGATCGAAAGTGGCGGTGGATGCCGCAGGCACGATCGACAACGTTGCCGAGAACGAAGCGGCGGCGTTCGATCAGGTGCGGCGCTTCCTCAGCTACATGCCGCAGAATGTCTGGGAGTTGCCGCCCATCGTGGCCTGCGACGATCCCCCCGGCCGTGCCGATGAAGAGCTTTTGTCGATCGTGCCGAAGGACCGCCGCAAGCCGTACAATATGCGGAAATTGATGGGCCATGTCGCCGACAACGGCTCGCTGTTCGAGATCCAGCCGAGTTTCGGGCGCGCCGTGATCACTTCGCTCGGCCGCATGAACGGGCAGGTGGTCGGCTTCATCGCCAACAACCCGATGATCTATGGCGGCGCCATGGATGGCGCGGCCGCCCGCAAGCAGATCCATTTCCTCGATCTGTGCGACTGCTTCCACATTCCGATCGTGTTTCTCGTCGACGTGCCGGGCTTCATGGTCGGCTTGCAGGCCGAGCAGGCAGCGACGCTGCGTGAAGGCATGCGCTGCGTTCACGCCGCGATGCAGGCCACCGTTCCGATCCTCACCGTGATCATCCGCAAATGCTACGGCATGGCCGGCATGGCCACCTGCGACAAGAACGGCCTCGATCTCAAGGTCGCCTGGCCGTCGGCGGAGTGGGGCTCGCTGCCGATCGAAGGCGGCGTCGCCGCGGCGTACCGGCGCGAAATCGAGCAGTCCGACAATCCCGCGTTGCGTGAAAAGCAACTCGAGGCCGAGCTGCGCGCATTTGCCTCGCCGTTCCGGACGGCGGAAGCCTTCGCAATCGAGGATATCATCGACCCGCGCGAGACCCGCGCCTACCTTTGCCGGTTTCTCGATGCCGCGCGCGGCAAGCTCGCAAGCAGTCTCGGGCCAAAACCAAAATACGGCGTACGTCCATAAGGGCGACGACAACAGGGAGGAAACAGGATGAGGTGGCAGAGGCACTTGTTGGCCACGTTGGCCCTCGCGTCCGTTGCAGCCGGTTTTTCACCGGGCGTGCGCGCAGAAGACACCAAGCTGACAAAGGTCCGGTTCGGCATTCTCACCACGGCGTCGCAGGCGGCGTTCACGGTAGGCGTCGAGGCAGGGATTTTTCGCAAGCATGGCTTTGACGTTCAGGTTGTGCCTCTCGGCACCGGCGCGCAGGCCAACCAGGCGCTGGCCGCCAACCAGGTCGACTGGTCCGGTGGCGGCATCGAATCGACGGTGGTGGCCTGGGCGACCAACCTGCCGTTCAAGGCCTATGCGATGTACGCCAAGGGTGGCGATTCCTACGGCATCCTGGTTCGCAAGGATGCCAACATCACCAAGCCCGAAGATCTGCGCGGCAAGAAGGTCGCCGTGCCGCAAGGCACGGCACCTGCGCAGGGACTCAATCAGGTGATCCGCCGCGCCGGCCTGCCGGCGGACTCCGTCAAGCGCGTCAATGCAGGCTACGGCAACATGGGCCAGATGCTGGTGCAGGGATCGATCGACGCGATGGTCGGGCTCGAGCCGTTTCTCACGCTCACCGAAAACCTGATGGAGGGCAAAGCCGCGATCCTGATGCGGCTCGGCGAATACGTGCAGGGTGGCGGATTCTTCCTGATCACCGACAGCTGGGCCAAGGCCAATCCCGACCGGGTGACGGCCGCGGTGCAGGCGCTGTGGGAATCCCAGCAATGGCTTCGCCAGCACAACAAGGAAGCCACCGAATTCGAGGCGACCTATCTGAAGGTCAAGCCGGACGACATTGCGGCGGCGTTCAAATGGCTGAAATACGATCCGCTGGTCGACGACTACACGCGACAATCGGTCAAGACCACGTCCGAGTATCTGGCCGGCGAGGGCCTGATCCCGAAAGCGGTCGATGCCGAGCAGAACTTGAAGGAACTCGATCGCGTCACCGGCGAATTGAAGACCAGGGCGGCGAGCCTGCTCGAATGAACGGCACAACGGAAATCCTGTCGGCGCGCCGCATCTGCAAGTCGCATCCGGATCCCAACACCGGATACGACGTCGAGGCGCTTCACGAGGTGTCGGTCACCGTCAATCATCATGAATTCGTCTCGGTGATCGGGCCGTCCGGTTGCGGGAAATCCACTCTGCTGCGGATCGTTGCCGGACTGGACCAGCCGAGTTCGGGTGAGATCAATGTCGCCGGACGGCGTGTCACCCGGCCGGGCGCCGATCGCGGCATGGTGTTTCAGGAATACGCGCTGTTTCCCTGGAAAACCACCCAGGCCAATGTCGAGTTCGGCCTGCTGCTCAAAGGCATCAAGAAAGACGAGCGTGCGAAGATCGCCCGGCGCTTCATCGAGCTGGTCGGCCTCAAGGGCAGCGAGCAGAAATATCCGCATCACCTGTCGGGCGGCATGCGCCAGCGCGCGGCGGTGGCCAGGGCGCTGGCGAACAATCCCAAGATCCTGCTGATGGACGAGCCGTTCGCCGCTGTCGATGCGATGACGCGGCAGCGGCTGCAGGAGGAACTGACGGCGATCTCCGCGGTCGAGCGCACCACGGTGCTGTTCGTTACCCACGCCATCGAGGAAGCGGTGTTCCTGTCGGATCGCGTCGTCGTGCTGGCCGGCCGTCCGGGCCGGGTCATCACCGACATGAAGATCGAACTCGACCGGCCGCGGCGCTGGGACCAGCTCGCCCGCGACCCGCGCTTCAACGGTTACTGCGAGACCCTGACCGGGCTGCTGCACGGCAAGGATGCCGGCGCGGAGGCCGTGACATGACGGCGCTGGCTTCCGCGCGCCGCTGGCGGACCACGTCGTGGCTGGCCTGGATCGTCAAGGAGATCGTGCCGTTCGCGGTCGGTGTCCTGATCTGGCAGGCGCTGTCGTCGCTCAACGTCTGGCCAAGCGTGCTGTTTCCATCGCCCGCCCAGGTGTTCGTCACCTTCGTCACCGATATCCAGTCCGGCGTGCTGCTGAAGAGCCTCGGCGTCAGCCTGATCAGCCTCGGCTGGGGTTTTCTGGTCGGCGCCGCCATCGCGCTGCCGCTCGGTTACCTGATGGGGCTGAACAGCGCGAGCCGCGACTTCTTCGACCCGCTGGTCAACCTGCTGCAGGCGATTCCGGGTTTGGCATGGATTCCATTTGCCATTCTGTGGTTCGGGCTCGGGCAGGGCGCGGTTACCTTCATCATCGTGATGTCGGTATTTTTTCCGGTGCTGTACAACCTTCTGACCGGCATCCGGGTGATCCAGCCGGTGCTGGTCGAGGCGTCGCAGACACTGGGCGCCGGCCGCGCCGCCATCATCATGCACGTGATCTTTCCGGCGACGCTGCCGAACCTGATGACGGGAATCCGGCTCGGCATCGCCTTCGGCTTCCGCTCGCTGGTCGGCGGCGAGATGATCGCCTCGACCGACGGCATCGGCTACCAGATCTTCAACGCCCAGCAATACTTCCAGTCGGCGCGCATCGTCGTCGGCATGCTCAGCATCGGCATCGTCTGGCTGATGCTCGACCGCCTGATCCTGCGGCCGATCGAACGCCGCACCACGATGCGCTGGGGGCTGATGCGGGAGGGCATCGAGAATACCTGACGCCCATGTCGGCTACCGCGCCCGCGCCGGCGCCGTCATCGTCTCGGGACGAAACAGCCGTTCGAGCTGTTCGGGGGTGAGCAGCTTCTCTTCCAGCACGATGTCAGCAACCCGGCGCTTTTGCGCCAATGCCAGCTTGGCCACCCGCGAGCACGTCTCGTAGCCCAGTGTCGGGACCAGCGCCGTCACCAGCCCGATGCTGTCGTCGACCAGCGCCCGGCACCGCTCGCGATCCGCCTCGATGCCGTTGACGCATTTCTTCGTCAGGGTGTTGACCGCCGCCGTCAGGGTCCGCAGCGAGGACAGCACGCAATAGCCGATGGTCGGCTCGAAGGCGTTGAGCTGCAGTTGGCCACCTTCGGCGCACATCGTCACGATGAGGTCGTGGCCGATCACCATGTAGGCGACCTGATTGACCACCTCCGGAATCACCGGATTGACCTTGCCGGGCATGATCGACGAGCCCGCCTGAACCGTCGGCAGGCGGATCTCGCCGAAACCGGCGCGCGGTCCGCTCGACAGCAGGCGCAGGTCGTTGCAGATCTTCGACAGCTTGACCGCGACGCGCTTCAACACGCCGGAGAACAGCACGAACGCTCCCATGTCGGAGGTCGCCTCGATCAGATTGCTTGCGGGAACCAGCGGGACGCGTGAGGCCCGCGCAAGCTCTTCGATGGCCAGTGCGGCGTAGCGCGGATCGGCGTTGATGCCAGTGCCGATCGCCGTCGCGCCGAGATTGACCTCGCGGAATAGCGCCGCCGCTTCCCGCAGGCGGGCGACGTCCTCCTTGATGGTGGCGAAATAGGCGTCGAATTCCTGGCCGAGCGTCATCGGCACCGCGTCCTGAAGCTGGGTGCGTCCGATCTTGAGGACATCGCCGAATTCGACGGCCTTCGATTTGAACGCGAAGGCGAGTTCGTCGAGCGCTGAGAGCAGCGGGTCGGTGGCGAAGATGATGGCGAGCCGCAACGCCGTCGGGTAGGCATCGTTGGTGGACTGCGCCATGTTGACGTCGTCGTTGGGATGCAGCGTGGCGTAGTCTCCCTTGGGACGTCCCATCAGTTCGAGCGCCACATTGGCGATCACTTCGTTGGTATTCATGTTGGTGGAGGTGCCGGCGCCGCCCTGAATGGCGTCCACCACGAACTGATCGTGGAATTTGCCATCCTTCGCGATGATGTCGCAGGCGCGGTCGATGGCGTCGGCCTTTTCTGCCGTGATGTGTCCGAGGCGCCGGTTGGCGCGCACCGCCGCCTGCTTCACCAGCGCCAGCGCACGAACGAAATCGGGGAAATGACCGACCGGGACGCCGGTGATGGGAAAGTTGTCGACCGCGCGCAAGGTGTGGACGCCCCAGTAGGCTGTCGCGGGCACGTCGGCGTTGCCGATCAGGTCGTGTTCGCTGCGCGTTGCGACCTGGGTGAGCTCGATCACCTTGGTCGTGGCGACTGCGACGGTCGGGGACACGGTGGTATCTGCGGTCGTTTCAGGCATCGGCTTTCCTCGAATCCGTAGGATTTAGGATGGGTCGAGCTCTTGCGATACCCATCATCGCCGTGTGCAATTGATGAGTTTCGCATCAGCTCAACCCATCCTACACGATTTGCCTGCCGCCGACGGGAGTTTTGACCGCGTTCGCCAGCACCTGGAGCGCCTGGCTCAGTTCGGCCCGATTGCGCGCGGCGCCCAATGAAATCCGCAAGCCGCGGGGCGCACTGTCGCCGACCTCGAAGGCGTCGTCGCCGACCACGGCGAGGCCGTTGCGCATCAGGTGCGACAGCAGGGCGTTGCCGTCGATTGGCTTCGGCAGCGGCATCCAGACGTGATGGCTCGCCGGACGCGCCGCGTAGGGCACGGCTTTGAGAAAACGCGCTGCAAGCTGCTGACGCGCGGCGGCCTCGCTGCGGATCGCCTGGATGATGTCGCCGGCGACGCCGGAGCGCAGCCACTGCGTCAGCAATGCCACCATCAGCGACGGCGGCATCTGCATGGTGGCCTGCAGGCCCGCGCGCATGCTCTGTTCAACGCCCGGATCGGGTGCCAGCAGATAGGCGATGCGCAGCGCGGGCGCGATGCATTTGGCGAAACTCGCGGCATAGTAGGTGCGCTCGGGGATCAGGTTGGCGATCGGCGACAGCGACGGTTCGAGCGGACCGTAGACGTCGTCCTCGATCAGCACGGCTCCTCGCTTGCGGATGATACCGGCGATCGCCTTCCGCCTGGCTGCGCCCATCGTGGCCGTGGTGGGATTCTGCTGGGTCGGGATCAGGTAAACGGCCTTCGGCTTGTGCTTCCTGCAGGCCTCGTCGAGCGCGTCGGGCCGCGCACCTTCGCCGTCCATCGCGACTCCGGCCAGGCGGACACCCAGTTTCGCCGCCGCGGCCTTGATGCCGGGAAAGGTCAGTTGCTCGGTGACGACGACATCACCGGGCGAGGTGAGGGCGAGCAGGGCGTTGAAGATGATCGCCTGCGAGCCGGGGAAGATGACGATGCGCTCGGGGGCGGCGTGTGGGAGCCGGGCCTGCAGCCAGCTTGCGGCGACCTCGCGCTCCTCCGCGCTGCCGCCCGGCCGCGCGTAGCTCAGGAATGCGCTGAAACCGGCATTGGAACGGATGCTGGCGAGCCCGTGCGCGATGCGCATGTCGAGATTGGCCTCGACCGGTTGCGGCGGAATGTTCATCGACAGGTCGATGCTGACCTGAACCGGCAGGTCCGCGGCTGCGCGCGCCGTGGTTTCCGAGACGAAGGTGCCTTGACCGACCCTGGCCTCCAGCAATCCGCGACGGCGCGCCTCGCCGTAAGCGCGGGTCACGGTGGTGAGGTCGATGTTCAAGGCACCGGCCAGGGCCCGATGCGTCGGCAGCCGCTCGCCGCGGTGCAGCCGGCCGCCGGCGATGTCGGAGGCGATCGCCTCGACGATCCGCAGGTAGGTCGGGCCCTGCCATTCGGAAAGTGTAGGGAGCCAATCCATGCAATTTGCCGATTTGTCTTTGATTGTATGCCTCAGGATCCATATTGTATGGATCAGTCGGACGTCAAGGATTGACCGCCATGAAAGACTTTGTATCCCTGCCAAAAGCGCTGCTGCGTGGCTTCGCGATGCGCTGCCCGAACTGCGGCGAGGGCCATTTGTTCGGCCGCTTTCTGAAGGTCGCCGATCATTGCGAGGTCTGTGGCGAGGATTTTACCCCGCAGCGCGCCGACGATTTTCCGGCTTATCTGGTGATCGTCGTGGTCGGCCACGTCGTGGTGCCGGGACTGCTGGCCATGGAAATGGCCTACGCGCCGCCGGCCTGGCTGCAATTGGCGATCTGGCTGCCGCTGACGCTGTTCAGCGCGCTGGGACTGCTGCAGCCCACCAAGGGCGCGATCGTCGGCCTGCAATGGCAGACGCGGATGCACGGGTTTGAGGAGACGAGGGCGAAGCGGGAAGGCGGGGCACCAGGCGATGCGCCCGGCCTGCAGCGTGCCGCGGTGCGGATCTAGCACGCGCGCGCGGAACGCATGGCATGTCGGGATGAAGCAACTGGGCAACCGCGACAGCGGTTGTCGAACGGCGGCGCCCGACCTACATGTCCTGACATGTCTGAGACCCGGTCCACCGCCATCAATGTCGTCAATCCCGAGATCGACGAGGCTTCGGTCGCGCGCCTCGTCCGCACCTTCTACGGCCGTGCCCGCGAGGACGATCTGATCGGTCCGATCTTCAATTCCGCGGTGACGGACTGGGACCATCACATCGGCAAGATCACCGACTTCTGGTCATCGATGATGTTGAAGACTGGCCGCTACGATGGCCGTCCGATGCGGCCGCACTTGGTGCTGCCGCTGACATCGGCGCATTTCGACCGCTGGCTCGCGCTGTTCGAGCAGACCGCGCGGGAGATCTTCAGCGCGGATGTCGCCGAGGCCTTCGTCATCCGCGCGCGGCGTATCGCCGACAGCTTCGAGATGGGCATCGCCACCGTGCGCGGCGAGATCGCACGGCCCCGGCACAGCGTGTAAGCCGTTTAGTCCGCCTCATAGAGCAGCCGTGCCCGGATCGTGCCCTTGACGGCGCGGATCTCGTCCAGAACGGCCTCGGCGTCGCCGCCGGCGCCGTCGGTTTCCAGCACTACATAGCCGATGCCGCCGCCGGTCTGCAGGTACTGCGCGGCGATGTTGATGCCGTGGGCCGACATGATGTCGTTCAGCTTGCCCATCACGCCCGGCACGTCGCCGTGGATATGGATGAAACGGGTGCCGCTGGGCCGCGAGGGCAACTGGACCTGGGGAAAGTTGACCGCGCCCATCGTCGCGCCGACATCGGAATAGTCGATCAGCTTGCGGGTGACCTCGGTGCCGATGCGGTCCTGCGCCTCCTCGGTGGAGCCGCCGACGTGCGGCGTCAGGATGACGTTGGGCAAGCCCTGCAACGGCGTCTGCAGCCGGTCGGCATTCGACGCCGGCTCGACTGGGAACACGTCGATCGCGGCGCCGGCGAGCTTGCCGCTCCTGAGCGCCGCCGCCAGCGCATCGAGGTCGACCACGGTGCCGCGGCTGTTGTTGATCAGGCAGGCATCCGGCTTCATCAGGCCGATTTCCCGCATCCCGATCATGCCCGCGGTCTGCGGCGTTTCCGGCACGTGCAGCGACACCACGTCGCTGCCGGCGAGCAACTCATCGAGGCTCGCCGTCGGCTCGGTGTTGCCGTGGCGCAGCCGGTCGGTCAGGTCGAAGAACACCACGCGCATTCCCATCGCCTCGGCGAGATTGGAGAGCTGCGAGCCGATGTTGCCGTAGCCGACGATCCCCAGCGTCTTGCCGCGGACTTCGCGGCTGCCGTCGGCCGACTTGTCCCAGCCGCCGGCATGGGCGGCGACCGAGCGGGGAACGATCCGTCGCAGCAGCATCACGATCTCGCCGATCGTCAGTTCGGCGACGCTGCGGGTGTTGGCGTAGGGCGCGTTGAATACCGGGACACCGCGGCGCCGCGCCGCGTCGAGGTCGATCTGGTTGGTGCCGACCGAGAAGCAGCCGACCGCGAGCAGCCGGTCGGCGGCGTCCAGGATCTCCTCGGTGACCTGGCTGCGCGAGCGGATTCCGAGCAGATGGACGCCCTTGACCGCCTGCTTGAACGCTTTGGCGTCGAGCGCCTTGGGCAAACGCTCCAGCGAGGCATAGCCGTTGTCGGCGAACATCGCCACCGCGCTGTCGTTGATGCCCTCGAGGAGCAGAATGCGAATCTTGTCTTTAGGCAGGGACAGGCGGGTCATGGCAGCGATCCTGGCAGGCGAAGTGCCGCTGAACCGCGCGGCCGCGCCACCTGCTTTCACGGCGAGGGGCGTTTGGCAAGTGTCGCGTCGGCCACCCCTCCACGTCGTCCCCGCGAAGGCGGGGACCCATAACCCCTGGCGTGCGTGGTTTTCAGACGGTGGCGACCACAGCGGATCAACGAGAGTCCGCGCCGTATGGGTCCCCGCCTTCGCGGGGACGACGATTGGTGATGGTTCCCCGACTTGTCTTCACGCCCCGAATATCGGAACAATCCGAACCACTTCATCGGGGCCCGGACATGCCTGCCGCGAAAAACATCATCTGGATCATGTGCGACCAGCTGCGCCATGATTATCTCGGCTGCACCGGACATCCGACGCTGCAGACGCCCCATATCGATGCGATGGCCAGGCGCGGCGTGCGGTTTTCCAACGCCTATGTGCAGTCGCCGATCTGCGGGCCGTCGAGGATGTCGTTCTATACCGGGCGCTATATGCGTTCGCACGGCTCGCACTGGAACGGCTGGCCGCTGCGCGTCGGCGAGCCGACGCTGGGCGATCACCTGAACACGCTCGGCGTCCGCAACGTGCTGGTCGGCAAGACCCATATGACGCCGGATCTCGACGGCATGAAGATGCTGGGGATCCCTCAAGAGTCGATCATCGGCGTGCATGTCGCGCAATGCGGGTTCGAGCCTTACGAGCGCGACGACGGCCTGCATCCGACCGGCCGGCCGCGGCCGCAATACGATACTTATCTGCGCGAAAAGGGCTACGAGGCGGACAATCCCTGGGAGCACTGGGCCAATTCAGGGGCGGCGGCGGACGGCAGCCTGCAGAACGGCTGGCTGCTGGCGCATGCCGACAAGGCGGCGCGGGTGGCTGAGGAGGATTCCGAGACGCCGTACATGACGCGGCGGGCGATGGATTTCATCACCGAAGCCGAGACCGACGGCCGGCCCTGGTGTCTGCATCTGTCCTACATCAAGCCGCACTGGCCTTACATCGCGCCCGAGCCCTATGCCAGCATGTACGGGCCGGATGACATCCTGCCGGCGGTGCGTTCCGATGCGGAGCGGCAGCATGCTCACCCGGTGTTCGCCGCCTACATGGACATGCGCTACTCGCGCAACATGGCGCGCGAAGAGGCGCGCGAAAAAGTCATCCCGACCTATATGGGCCTGATCAAGCAGATCGACGACCAGATGGGCGTGCTGATGAGTTTTCTCGAAGCCCGCGGTCTGCTCGACACCACCATGATCGTCTTCACGTCGGACCACGGCGATTATCTCGGCGATCACTGGATGGGCGAGAAGGATCTGTTCCACGATCAATCTGCAAAAATTCCATTGATCGTCATCGATCCCTCGGCCGCGGCCGACGGCAGCCGCGGCACGGTCTGCGACGCCTTGGTCGAGGCGATCGATCTGGTGCCGACCTTCATCGACTATTTCGGCGGCAGGCCGCCGTCGCATATCCTGGAAGGCCGCTCCCTGACGCCGCTGCTGCATGGTCAGCCGCCGGCCGATTGGCGTAAGGTGGTATTCTCGGAATACGACTACGCCATGCAGGACGTGCGCCTGATGCTGAACCAGCCTATCGAGCGCTGCCGGCTGTTCATGGTGTTCGACGGCCGCTGGAAATACATCCACGCCACCGGTTTCCGCCCCAT
>Ga0102590_1003152_pt1 | contig 17227 bp, 14 predicted proteins | sample AraplaMF_Col_mMF_FD_76859 | JGI IMG/M metagenome (GOLD analysis project Ga0102590, IMG submission 76859) | Arabidopsis root microbial communities from the University of North Carolina, USA - plate scrape MF_Col_mMF | ecosystem: Host-associated > Plants > Roots > Endosphere | place: USA...
ACACCCTTCCTGGTGAAAGATTATCACAAGCGATAAAAATAAATTTATGAATACGTTTACCCGTGCATGGCAGACTTTTTTCCTGACACCTTCATCGTCCCGGCCACTGGTGTTTTTCAGGATAGCTATTGCATTACTGGGACTGGCACAGGGCATATGGCTGGCCGGCAATACAGTATTACTGTACGGCGAGCACGGACTGGTGCAATGGCCGATCAGCGAAGGGATCGTTGGCGCGCACATGCCGCAGCTGGCCTGGTTGAGGCCTTTGGCAACGGTAACACGTCTTTCAACAGATAAATGGGTATTTACATTGTTGTTTGCATACCTCAGCGCTCTTACAGGACTGCTGGTAGGGAAATGCACCCGTGTCTTGGCGATGGTGGCCTGGGCATTGCATTTCATGCTTATGAATACCGGTTTCATGGCAGCCTATGGCGTAGAAACTTTTATGCATATCGGGCTGTGCTATTGTATTGTAATGCCCGTGAAGCCCGGTGCTCCGGACAGTGCATGGAACACACTATCCATCCGTGTGCTGCAGCTGCATCTTTGTATTGTTTATGTAGCCTCGGGCATTGAAAAAGCCATGGGCATCCAGTGGTGGAACGGGGAAGCTATCTGGCAAACGCTGATGCATACGCAGTTCAGCAGGTTTGATATGAGCTGGTTAGCGCAATATCCATGGCTGGCCAGGCTGATATGCTGGAGCACTTTGCTGGTAGAGATCGGGTATCCTTTCTATATGTGGTTCCGCCGTTTGCGCCCATACGGGTATCTTGCCGTTGTGCTGCTGCACCTGGGCATAGCAATCTATATGGGGCTGGAATTATTTGCTGCAGCGATGATCATCTTTAATACAGCCGCCTTTGGATGGCCCTATGTAGCGCAAGCCTGGTATGGGTTGCGGCAATGGTGGAAAGGGATCAAAGGGGCTTTTACTGCGACATCCTGTTGTGAAACTGTTTAAAGGATTTCAGGAAACCGGATTTATCGGCATACCCTACTTCATCTGCAATATCGTCAAGACTTACAGCTACATTGTTCCGCATCCAGGAAGCTTTTTTCATACATTCTTCCCGCACAAATTCATGCAATGTTTTGTTGAATACCGCCTTGAAGTACCGTTTTAAGGTAGACTGGCTCATGTTGTGCTTCCTGGAGAAATAAGTGAGCGTGTGCTGTTGAATACTCGGATTCCGTACAATTTCTTCGCGTATGCTCATCATGGCGGTCATGTAGCCGGCAGCCCGCAGCTGCAGGCTATATTCCACATCATTCAGCGATTTACGGTATAAGTTCAGCAGGTTCCTGATATTGGTGCTGAACTCTACGAACAGGTTACCGCCAGTCTCCCTGCAGTTGCGCATGCCTTTGATCAGTTCCTGCATCCTGTAATCCATTAAGCGGGGAGTAAGCCCGGCGCCAGTCTTGCGGGAGTAGCGCAGGTAATCCAGCAGCTCTTTCATCTCTTCCCTGCTTTCCGCCAGCTCTTCCAGTAAGGTAGCGCCCAGCACAATATAAATGGATTCATATTCGCCGGTGCTCAGGCATAGTGCATGTGTGCCGGCTGGTAGATAGAAGAAATTGTACTGACCTGTTTGCAGTAATATTTCACCAAGTCCTTCTATTACGCTTTTTATTGGTCCCTGCGTAACAAGCTGCAGCACTACAGCGCCCTCCGTACAACGCAGGGGCAGGCATGCCGGCCGTTCTGCAAGGAAACGGTAGATATAAATGCGGTAGGATTTATATAAAAATGTTTGGGACAACAGGTCTCCAAAGTCGCATTGCTGGTAGGTCGCCGTTGCCCAATTGGCAACAAAGGGAGCCAGCCGCAGAGGTATCTCCGTTGGAGTACCTTTGAGAGTAATTTCCATATGCAGAAAAATGTCACTGATACTTAAACCTTATTGTTGCACGTAAACTTGTCCCGGGACAGCTATGAGCAGTTTTCCCAAGACGGCGCCGGCGCCGGGCAGATCACCAGGTTCGCCGGAAGGCGGGATTGTTGTTTTTCGCATAGGCTGCAAACGTTAGATTTTCAATGAAAATACAGGTGGAAAGAGAACAGGTCCAGGGGTAAAAAATCAGAGTGATTTGCAGGCTAACAAGCCATGCCTTCTTTAATGTTTGTTATTTTGAGTCAGTTCCTTTCACCTTAACAAATTTCCGCAAAACAAGCGTAACTAACTTGTAGTATTACAAACCACTGTCTTGTAATTTTTCTTCTTTTAAGATCTTCTGATAGGTAGTTGGCGTCATGCCGAATTGTTTTTTGAATGCATTGCTGAAATACGCGGCGTCGGCATAGCCTACTGTATAAGCCACATCTATTACATGCATTTGGCCGTCGGCCAGCAGCAGCCGGGCCCTTTTCATGCGTTGTTCCTGTATGTATGATTTAATGGTTTGCTTGTATACTTTTTTGAATTCCTTCTCCATTGCCTGTAAATGCAAGCCGAGCCTCTCTGCCAACAGGGCGATCATCAGCGGTTTTTCGAGATTGTCTTTGATGTAAGCGGAGAGCTGGTGCATTTCATTTTCATGTTTGCTGACAGAAGTTATTTTTTGTTGATGGTGATCTTCCAGGGCTGCTATATACATCAGCATCAGGTCGTTGATACGGGCCTGGTAATACAGTTGTCTGCGCATGCCCTTTAACTGACACTGTTTGATCTTCTCCACCTGTTCCATGGCCTGCAGGCTGAGCGTGCAGCTGCCTGCATAACCGCTTTGAGAGGGCGCCTGCTCCAGTTTGTAGTATACCTCCTTCAGCGGAGACCCATTCTGGGCAAAGCGCGACAGGTAGCCAGAGGAAAAGCCGATCTGGAAGGATTCGTAGTAGCCCCTGGAAAATAATGCCAGGTTACGGTTGGCGGCGGGAACATAGAAGAAATGCAGTTCTTTCTCGCGCAGCATGATATCGCCTACCCCTTGCAGGATACAGGGCACATGTCCCTGCAGCATACAATGCAACATTCCCAATGGCCGCTGTGCCACCGGGTAAAGGCGCACCTGCTTTGAGATAAAGAATTGTACCAGTTGTATCGCCCAATCGTCGCCGGCCACTATTTGATTTAGTACAGCGCCAAAGGGACCACTGGTAGATTCTACCGTTGTAGCAGAGGGAAGTTGAAAATGTTGGTACTGTTTGGGGATCTCAGGGCGTATAGTGGTGCTTTCCAGCATTTTGCCGGAAACATGATACTGCATCATTAGTATCCGATTGAAGGGTAATAAATAGCGACAACCCCTGGTAAGTTGTTCTCCCTTCTGACAGTCAATTCTTTGGCTGCAATATAGCTGTTATAGCTGCGATACTGTTGCGGTTGCTGGCTTTCTTTTGTCCGTTTTAGCGATCGCTATTTTCTTTCAGACAGGATCTTCATGATCTTTTCAAAGATCGCTGTGTTCTCATATACCCCTCTGAAGTCGAGTGAGTGCGGGCCGTAGGCAAATACAGGCACCATCACGGAAGTATGGTCGTTGGTACTGAAATGACCGTTCACATAGCCTTTCTGAAAATTTCCGTCCAACAGGCTCAGGCCACCCGTTTCGTGATCAGCCGTAACGATCACCAGCGTTTCGCCGTTGCTGTCGGCAAATTCCATAGCTGCGCCAATGGCCTTGTCGAAATCCATCATTTCTGTTACGTTATAGGGCAGATTGTTGGCATGACCGCCTATATCTATCTGTGCGCCTTCTGCCATAATGAAAAAGCCATTGCGGTTATCCTGCAGGGTGTTGATGGTCTTTTTCAGGGAGCGGCTTAGGAAATCGCCTCTGCCTTTTAGCACGGGTGCTTCGGCTATACTGTCCAGCAACAGCCATTTTCGGCTACGCATATTATCCAATTCGGAAAAATGACGGCTGATAGTATATCCTTTTTGCTGTAACTGTGTAGTCAGGGAGAGGCCATCCTTTCTGTGCTCAAAATGTTGCAGGCCTCCGCCTATCATGATGCTTACAGGGCTGCTGAGGAAGTCTTTGGCAATGTCGTCTTCCATGGCCCTGTCTGACTGATGTCCATAGAAAGCCGCCGGTGTAGCATCTGTAATATCCCCTGCGCTGATCAGGGCACTTTCCATTCCATAACGCTGTATCAGATCGGGTATGGCTGGTTGTTTTACGCCGGTGGCATCCACGCCGATATAGCGGTTGTTGGTTTTATGGCCGGTAGCCATGGCGGTGCCTCCGCCGGCAGAATCAGTGATATAGTTGTCCGCAGCGCTGGTTTTTGAGAAGCCGATGTTCACCATCTGGAACAGGCTGAGCTGTCCCCTGTTGGCAGTATATCCGGCGTAGATCTGCGTAAGGCCCATACCATCGCCGATCAGCAGTATCACGTTCTTCACTTTTGAAAGCCGGTCGTTATTGACATAGCGTGCGCGGTAAATGGAATGGGTATCGGTAGCTGCCTGGTATTCAGATGCCCGCCGGCTATTCAGATAATCAGACAATGCTTCTATATTATCAGTTCCAATATAGTCTACGCCCATTTTTGCCAGGGTGATCCAGGTGTTCACATTATCAGGAGTGCCCCAGAAGCGGATCTTTTTACCACGCTGATGCGCATTGTTTATCAGTGCCTGCACGCGTTGTTTTTCTGCGGCAACCATGGAGCCTTTGCCATTCCATTTGGCATAGTCCTGCAGGTTATAGCTGAAGAGCGGCAGGCGTTCCATTTGCGCTGCAGAATATGATAGCGAGTTTTTACCATCAAACAGGATATAGGCAGGATATTTGTCCCACTGGGCCGGTACTGGCTGGCTGCCGCTGATCACCAGCTGTATATGTGTATTGCCGGTAATATCCGGGTATTGCTGTAATTGCTGTAATAAAGTTTGCATGGTTAACAGACTGTCTGTTTTGAAGTCTATCAGCAATTGCAGCGGTTTGCCGGTACTGTAGGCATTGCCATTAGCTTTCCGGATCATCTCCCGTAAGGGCTGCAGGTATAAGCTGGCCAGGGTACGGGTGGTGTCAATCTCTTCTTCTTTATGGGCCACGTATAACTGTCCGTTCCGTGCAAACACGTCTGCTTCTATGGAACCGAAGTGGTGATAGTATGCCGTGTAAAAAGGAATATTATGTTCGTAATCGTTATGCGCATGTGCATTGGCAGTGGTGTAGTTGCCGGATTGTGCAAAAACGGAGGGAAGGGAAGATAATAAGAATAAAGCGCTCCAGATATAAGTTCTCATTGAGTATGGCTTCAGTTTAAATGACGGATTACGAATGATGCCGGAGCGAATATAATACTCTGTTTGCATCATTCGTAATCCGTAAGAATTAATTCGTAGTTATATTACCAGCCTGTGTTCTGTATGATCACACCACCACTGTTATCGATCTCGCTTTGCGGTACAGGCCATACGTTGTGCACGGCAGGATTGAAAGTACGGGCAGGCCATACCTCCCTGCCATCAGCGCCATGCAGCGGCTTGGCATAGATTGCCTGGGCGTCTCCCCAGCGTACGAGGTCGTAGTGGCGGTTAGCCCATTCTCCGGCCAGCTCGCAACGGCGCTGTTTTTTCAGTTCCGTCATAGTAGCATTGGTAACGTTAGCGAGTCCGGCACGGTGGCGGATCATATTGATCTCCGCATCGGCATTTTTACCCTGCATCAGCTTGGCTTCTGCTTTGATCAGGATCAATTCTGCATAGCGCAATAAAGGTACGCAGAGGTCTGTAGTAGGGTGGTCGCCGTTAGGGCTCAGGTGAATGGCGCCGGCGTAGGAGAAAGGCTCAATATACTTGCGGTATTGAAAGCCTGAAAGGCTGTTCAGGGAGCTGTATACCCTGTCTTCTCCAAAGAAGGTGAAATGATCTCCCGGTTTGAGGATGGTTGCTTCCCTTCTCAGGTCGCCTGTTTCAAAAGCATCATACAGTTCTTTGGTGGGTGTATAGTAACCCCAGCCATTGTACTTACCCCAGCCTTTGTTTTCCAGCATTACGCCAGGCAGGATACTACCCCAGCCAGAGGGGCCTTTGGCAGTGGATAAAGCGCTCCAGATGTATTCTTTAGACCAGTTGTTGGCAATGGTGAACACATCGCTGAAATTGTCCAGCAGCTGGTGTTTACCGCTCAGAATAACAGAATCGGCATATTTCTCTGCATTGGCATAGTCCTTTTTGTAAAGGAACATCTTGCTCAGGAAAGCCAGGGCAGCTGTCTTATGCGGGCGACCATAGTCTGCAGGCGCCAGTTGATCAAAATAGGGAAGCAGGGCGGAAGCTTGTTTCAGCTCTTTCTCCACGTATTCGTAAACAGTATTCACGTTATCTGCACGCGGAATGGGTTTATCATTCAGCAGGTTGCTCCGGTCTACAATAGGTACGCCACCATAGGTGTAAGCCAGCTGGAAGTACATCAGGCCGCTCAGGAAGTAAGCTTCACCCAGGATACGGTTCTTCAGTGAAGCATCCATGTTGATAGAGGGCACATGCAGTATCACATCGTTGGCGCGTTTGATCACGATATAACGCAGCTTCCATTGTGATTCGGTGTAAGAGCCACCGATAAAGCTGCGGTTAAAGTTCTTGATATTATCACCTTCTGCTTTTACGCGGCCTACGATCTGATCGTCGCTGGCGTTAATGAACCACCAGTAACCACGACCGTAAAAGTTCTCATCGTCAAACTGATCGTACATGGCGTTGGCGCCGGAAATGGCGTCTTTGTCTGTTGTCCAGAAGTTGCCGGTTGTAGGAGAGCCCTCTGGTACAATGTCCAGCTTTTTATTACAGGCGCTGAGCATAGCGGCGCCGGTTGTTGCAAGTATGATATTTTTTATGATCGTTTTCATGTGTTGCAGTAGTTTATCAGCTATCAGAAATTAACATTCAACCCAAATAAAAAGCTTCTGGCCTGCGGATAGCGGCCCTTGTCAATACCGAATTCGTCCATACCCACTTCCGGATCAAAGCCTTTGTAGTTGGTGAAAGTGTAAAGGTTGTTGGCGGTAAGGTAGATACGGAGGGTATTCAGACCGGCGCGTTTGGTCAGCGCAGCAGGCAGCGTATAGCCCAGCGTAACGTTCTTGATGCGCAGGTAAGAACCGTTCTCGATATACCAGTCGGAAGTAGTGCCATAGTTGCCATTATTGTCTTTGGCAGAGATCCTGGGGATGTCACTGCCGGTGTTTTCAGGCGTCCAGGCGTTCAGTATATCATGCAGCATGTTGAAGTTGGTACCTACGCTGGCGTTCATGTTGGTATATTTCAGCGCGTTGAACAGCTTATTACCTTGTACGCCCTGTGCAAACAAGTTAAGGTCAAAACCTTTATAGCTGGCGTTAAATGTGATGCCGTAAGTGAAATCAGGGTAGGCGCTGCCTGCAAATTCACGGTCGTCGTTGCTGATAATACCGTCGCCGTTCTTATCTACAAAACGGATATCGCCTGGTTTAGCGTTAGGCTGTATCAGGTTACCATTTTTTCCTTTGTAGTTATTGATCTCGTCCTGGGTTTGGAAGATGCCGTTGGTCTTTACTACGTAGTAGGAATAAAGCGGCTGACCCACCTGTATGCGTATAGGTGTAAGCGTACTGCGCACGTTCACACCATTAGGCAATACAGTTCTGCCTTCGTCCAGCGCCAGCAGTTTGTTGGTCACTTTTGTTAAGGTAGCGCCTACGCTATACTGGAAAGCCTTTCCGCTGGCGCCGCTGTAGTTCAGTCCCAGTTCAATGCCTTTGTCCCTTGCTTTACCCGCATTCTTCCAGGTATCGTTGCTAACGCCCGCGGTACTCGGTGGCGTAACGGGCAGCAGCATTCTTTCAGTGGTCTTGATAAAATAGTCGGCTACAAAAGACAGGCTGTTGTTAAACAATCCGATGTCGGTACCGAAATTCACCTGCCTTGAGTTGGCCCATTTCAGGTTGGGGTTGGACAGTGCATTTTCTGCGTAGCCGCCTACCTGCACAGGATCTTGGCCGATATAAATCTGGGTAGGGGCCATCGGAATGTTGATGGCATTGCTGGGAAGGCTACCCAGGTTGCCCAGTAGGCCATAGCTGCTGCGTAGTTTCAGGAAGCTGATCCAATCTAACTGTTTCAGAAAAGGTTCTTCTGAAAGCACCCATCCGCCTGATATGGAGTAGTAGGTTTCATAACGGTTCTGTGGTGCCACCCTGGAAGCACCGTCTCTGCGGGCCAGGGCTGTCAGCAGGTATTTGCTCTTATAATCGTAGTTGATACGGCCCAGGTAAGACTCAATCGCCCATTTGTCTTTATTGTCCTGAGGTCTGTAATTGAGCGTAGAGTTATTGAAGTAACGGTACTCTGGACGCTCATCATTAAAACCGCCGGCAAACACGTACAAACCGTTGCCTTCATGCTGCTGGTAGGTGTAACCTGCCAGTATGTTCAGGTGGTGGGCTTTGAATTGCTTATCATAGGTAAGCGTTTGCTCGGAGAGGATCTCTGTGAAATCAACAATGTTTTGCTCGAGTTGGTTGGAGCTACTGATCTTTCCGATCTCCGGAACTTTTGAAGTAAAGTTCTTGGTGTTGTTGAAAGATTTGGTAGCAGCAAAGTTGGAGCGGAACAGCAGGTCTTTGGTCAGCTGTATTTCCGCATAAGGATTGATGTTGATGTTGTTTACCGGGTTCTTATAATCCGTGCGCATCAGGATAGCAACGGGGTTGGCCAGGTCTCCGTAAGCCCCGGCATATTGTGCGGGCATACCGCTGAAAGATCCGTCAGGCTGATAGGGTGTGATGTGGCGCGGATAGCCCAGGGCTGTGAAGATAACGCCAGTATAAGGACTGGTGGTATTGGTGCCGTTACCGTTGGTGTAAGTATAAGAGAGATTCTCACCTATCTTCAGCCAGGGTTTTATCTGTGCATCAGAGTTCATACGGAAGGAGTAACGCTCGCTGTAAGTATTTAGCAGGATGCCTTCACCTTTACGGAAGCCGAAGCCCATGTAGTAATGTGCTTTGGCAGTACCGCCGTTTACATTCACGTTATAGTCCTGGATCTTACCGGTCCTGAATATTTCATCCAGCCAGTTGGTGCGGGTGATCTGTCCGTCAGGATATTTGCTGGCGTCAAAGGCGTCCAGACGTGCGATACCGGCAGCATCTGCAGCGGTGTTCATTACGTCTGCAAATTCTTTGGCGTTGAGTGTCTGCAGTTTTTTAGCTGCGGTCTGGAAACCTATCTTGGCATCTACAGTTACCTGAGCAGCGCCTTCTTTACCTTTTTTAGTGGTGATGATCACTACGCCACCGGAAGCTCTGGCGCCGTAAATGGCTGCAGCAGCATCTTTCAGTACGTTGATAGAGGCAATGTCGTTCGGGTTGAGAGGTCCGCCGGTGTAAATAGATCCGTCTACTACATACAAGGGGCCTTCACCGTTCACGCCGCCAAGGCCGCGAATATATACCTTAGGTACAGACGTAGGATCTCCGCCCTGGTTCTGAACGATCACGCCTGGAGCTTTGCCCTGTAAGGCTTCTGCCATATCATTCAAAGAACGTGAGCTGAGCTTGTCCAGCTGTACGTCTGCAATGGCGCCGGAGAGCGTCGCCTTACGCTGTGTACCGTAACCTACTACTACCAGCTGGTCCAGGTTGAGCGCGTTCTCTTCCAGCATAATGCTGAAGCTGCGTTGATTGCCTACCGGCACTTCAACGGGTTTTAAACCTACCATGCTGATTTGCAGCACAGGGTTGTCCTGTGTATTTACAGACAGGGTGAAGTGCCCGCCTGCATCAGTAGCAGTACCGTTGGTAGTTCCTTTTACTATTACGGTAGCGCCGATCAGAGGGCCGTTCTTATCCGTTACGGTGCCGCTGATGGTTATTTTTTCAACTGCCTGTTGCACGCCGGAGCTGCGCAATTGCGTCTCGTTCCTGTCATAGATCAGGATGGTGTTATAGCGCTCTTCATAGGTAAGGGGCGTGTTATTCAGCAGTCCCCGTAAAATGTCTCCTACCTGGCTTGATTTGTAAGTAGTGGCAGGAACGGCGATCTTTTTAAGTGCCGCTTCATCATAGGCCAGGCGGATGTTAGCGGTAGTCTCCAGTTTCTGCAGCGCATTGGAAAGGCTGCCGGCGGGCACCTGCAGCTGGCGTACTACTTTCCTGAGCGACTGGGCGGTGCTGGATAAGGCCATAGCTACCGAGCTTGCCAGCATAAAGGCCAGCGATGCGATAAAGGCAACGCGGTGGAAAGGTGTAATGATTTTTTGCATATTGGTAATTGTTAGAGGACATGACATTGTCATTAGCGTTTAGCTCTTGTTTTTCGCAGCTAAAAACTTCAGATAATGATTCGTTTGATGTTGGTGATGACGACGGCTAATAGTTCATACTACTAAACTATTGGCGTTGATAAATGGATAGCTGGTTGTTCTCCATGTTAAAGCGGATTTTTGGTTTATAACTGATTTTTTCAATCACGTCCAGCACCTCGCGCAAAGGCATGGCGGCTGGCAGGCGAACGGTATAGCTTCCCTGCCGGATATTAAGGCTGGTACTGGTGTTCACTGCATATTGTTCACGTAACATTTGTATCAATTCCTGCAGGCTGGCATTGCGCAGCACGATCTCTCCCCTGGTCCAGGCCATATTATCTGCCAGAGCGATGGTATCCCGCAGGACCGGTGTTTTTCCGCCGGAGATCGTAATACGCTCTGCGGGGATAAGTACACCATAATTATTATTGCCGGTATGTACCTGTACCTTGCCCGTCATAACGGTTACACGGCAGGCATATAGATCTTTATAGGAGGCTACTGAGAAGGAAGTGCCCAATACGGTGGTACGGATATTATTGCTTTCCACAATAAAGGGCTGTTGCGGGTTGCTGCGCACGTCAAAGAAGGCTTTTCCTTCCAGCAGTTTTACGATCCTTTCCTGTCCGGTATATTTTGCCGGGAAGCGGATCGTGGTATGTGCGCCCAGCATCACCAGTGAGCTGTCCGGCAGTATGAACTGCTGCACCTGCGCTGTAAGGTTTTGCCGGCTGAGCCACCCGCCGTTCCCTGCGTTGTTATGTTGCTGCCACAGGTAATATGCGCCGGCGGTTACCAATGGGAGCAGCACGGCCGCGGCCTTCATCCAGGTACGGAAGATCATGCGGCGGGGCGCAGGCTGGTTTACCGGAAAGATATTTTCCAGCATATTATTACGAATGTGCTGCTTTTCTTCGGCTGAGAGGGAAAGGTCGTCACCGGCATCCTGTTCCAGCAGGTTCAGCCACCTGTGCAGTAGCTGTTCTTCTGCCTCGCTGCAGTTGCCCCGGCGGAATTTTTCAATTAAATGTAACAGGGTAGATCTGTCCACTATGCAGTTCTCGTTTATATAAAAGACACCGCAGCGAAGGGGAATAACTATTTTAAATTTTACTTAACAATTTGGTAATATTGCGCGTTATTTACTTGGTCCCGACCCAAAACCGGGCCCGCTATACCGGAATATAACCCATCAACCTCAGAAGAAAAACCAGCTGATGGAATTCCATTTGATTCTCAGACGCTGTAAAGCAGTATTCAGTTGATTACGGATGGTTTGTTCAGAAGACCCGGTGCGTGCGGCTATTTCGGCCACAGACAGGTTTTCAATACGATGCAGATAAAATACATTTTTCATTTTATCCGGCAGTGTATTGATAGACCGGAGTAGTTGCTGTTCGGTTTCCTTCAGATGTAAGCCTTCTATCAGGGAGTTATCACTTTCCAGCGCAGCTTGCCGGAAAAGGTTAACATGGCGTTCATATACGTGTTGATCTCGGATGGCATTTAACAGGCGATTGCGTAGTGCATGACGGAGATAAGGAGTTACTGCCGCTACAGGTGGAAGTGCGGCATGCTTCTCCCAAAGGTGCATGAACAACCCCTGCGTAATGTCCTGGGCCTGTTCCTGGTCCTTTAATATTTTACAGGCGTAGGTGAAGAGTGCCTCCCACTGTTCCTCAAACAGCTGCCGGAATGCGGCTTCGTCTCCCTGCCTTACCTTGTCCCATATCGTACTGTGGTATTGCATATTGGCTATTACCCGCCTCAAAGTTATTGGTTGTCCCGAATGATTTGCTAATAGTGGAATTTATCAAATTGTTAAGCCAATAGCCAGTCTGTTGTTTCTTATAGTGGCGCCAACCTGGACGCTAAGCTAATAAAAAAAATGTCCTGGTGTATTACCAGGACATTTTCATTAATAAGGTTCACAGGGTTATTTTCTTCAGAGGGAAGCAAACTGCTGATGAAGTAAGGCTGACCTTACATAGCGGCCAGCTGTACTTTTTGTTGTAATTCGATCACGCTGTCGCGGAAAGTAATATCTGTATCCATCAGGTCTTTGACGGTTTGGCAGGAGTGGATCACTGTGGTGTGATCGCGTCCGCCAAAATGTTCACCGATGGTTTTTAAAGAGTTCTTTGTAAAAGACTTTGCTAAGTACATTGTAATCTGCCGTGCCTGTACAATCTCACGTTTACGTGTTTTTTGCAGCAGTTTGTCGTAAGGAACATCAAAATACTCGCATACCATTTTCTGTATGCTTTCAATTGTAATCTCTTTTGAAGATGTTTTAACAAAAGACTTTAAGACGCGCTTAGCCAGCTCGAGGTCAATTTCTTTCCGGTTCAGGGAAGATTGTGCGAGCAGGGAGATCAGAGCGCCTTCCAGTTCACGTACGTTGCTTTGAATATTATAAGCTACATACTTGATCACTTCTTTTGGCATCTCCAATCCATCGTTACGCATTTTCATCTCCAGTATCTCCATGCGTGTTTCAAAGTCAGGCAGCTGCATGTCAGCACTCAGGCCCCAGCGGAAACGGCTCAGCAGTCGCTCCTGCAGTCCATCCAGATCTTTCGGCGGTTTGTCTGATGTAAGTATCAGCTGCTTGCCGGATTGATGAAGATGGTTGAAGATGGCAAAGAATGCGTCCTGCGTTTTTTCTGCGCGGGCAAAGAACTGGATGTCATCCACGATCAGTACATCTATCAACTGGTAGAAATGAATAAAGTCGTTGATGATGCTGTTCTTGGAGTGATCGATGAACTGGTTGATGAATTTTTCTGCACTAACGTACAGTACAGCTTTGTTAGGATGTACACGTTTAACCTCATTGCCGATTGCCTGTGCAAGATGTGTTTTTCCAAGGCCAACTCCACCATAAACTACCAAGGGGTTAAAAGAGGTTCCACCGGGTTTTTCCGAAACAGTCTTACCGGCCCTGCGTGCTACGCGGTTACAATCTCCTTCTATAAAAGAATCAAAAGTATAGTTTGGATTGAGTTGTGAATCAATCTGTACACGTTTGATCCCTGGGATAACAAAGGGATTCTTTACCGGGTTCTGTATGGTCAACGGAAAATCCACCTCACTGTCTTTCTGGGGCTTTGTAAACTGGGTTGGCATATTCACCGTTTTGGGATGCTGATGCGGTGTGCCGTTCTCTACTACGATCCTGTACTCTAACCTTGCTTCTTTCCCTAATTCCCGTTTGATAGTTTTTCCTAATAATCCTACATAGTGTTCTTCCAGATACTCATAAAAAAACTGGCTCGGCACCTGTATGGTTAAAACATTGTTTTCAAGTTTGATGGGCTTAATAGGTTCAAACCAGGTCTTAAATGGCTGCCATTCCACAATATCCCTAATTATATTAAGACACCTTTCCCAAACTTGTTCGCAAGTTTTATTCATTGAGCAATAAAAAATTATTTGTTTTTAATTAAGGATTGTTCTCGAATTCAAAATTTCCCAACGGTGGATGTTGAAAAACTTTCAGACAGGACGACGAATATCTGTAGAAAATGTTGAAAAAAAAAATTTATCTCCCCTTGTTTATCTCCCCCTCATTACAGTTTTTGTCTCCCTGTTTTATGTCCCGGTTTACCTCGTTCTAAGTGTTATTACTGTTGGGTTTTACACTAACGTAATAAAGGTAAAATACACCGATCTGATATACAGTTGCTTCGAATTTTGATTAACCCTTTTACCATAGATATGTATACTAGAGCGATAAAATAATATGGCCTTGTCTTAATTGTTGATTCGTCGTTAACAACGTTAAACGAGCGTGCAAAACTATGTTAGTATCTGCATTAAAAAAAATTGCACTTCATATATCAAATACCGTGCAAATTTATTATATGCAGCCGTGGCCCGTGCACATCCTGTGAAAAATTTATTTCACCACAATCCTGCCAAAAGCCTATCTTTGGCGCATCTGAATAGTTAAAAAATTATTTTTATGAGTTTTGAAATCATAGGAAAGTTAATCGTGAAGTATAATACGGTGCAACGCAGCGAAACCTTTAAAACAAGGGAATTCGTTATTGAGAAGTCTGATGATATCAACGGCCGTGTTATAAACAACTATATAAAGTTCCAGTGCGTACAAGACCGCACCAACATTGTAGACCGTTTTAATGAGGGCGAAACCGTAAAAGTATACTTTAATATTAAAGGAACCCGCTGGGAGAAAGAGGGTAAGGTGAACTACATCACCAACCTCGACGCATGGCGTATGGAGTCTGTAGTGGCTGGCGCTGCCCCCGGTGCAGACCGCATGCCTAACTACAACACCTCCCAGGAAGTGCCTGCTTCCCAGGATACAACAGACGATCTGCCCTTCTAATCAGGAAGGCCATATAAAAGTTAGAGGTCACCATGCTGTAAATGCCTGGTGACCTTTATCTTTGCAGTGTTTTAGGATAAATACCTAACCTGCATGATACAACAGCTCTCTCTTAAACTCCCGCCGCAGGAAGCGGCTTCAGATACTGCCATTACCCGGCAGGCTGCTACGGCCTTAGGCATACGTACTAATGCTATTACCGGCTACCACATTCTTAAGCGTTCTATCGATGCACGCTCCCGTCAGGTATATTTTATATTGACACTCAAGGTGTTTGTAAATGAACCTTTTCATGAACGGGAACTGATCATACCCCAATATGACATTTTGCCTGCTACTGCTCCGCAGGTACTGATCATTGGCGCCGGTCCGGCAGGATTGTTCGCCGCCCTGCGCCTCATAGAGGCAGGCATAAAACCCATTGTGCTGGAACGCGGCAGAGACGTTCGTACACGCCGCCGCGACCTGGCAGCGCTCAATAAACAGGGAGAAGTGAATCCCGAATCCAATTATTGCTTCGGCGAAGGTGGCGCTGGTACCTACTCAGACGGTAAATTATATACACGCTCTACAAAACGTGGGGATGTGAACCGCATACTCAGCATCTTTGTCCACTTTGGCGCTGCAGAGAAAATATTATACGAAGCTCACCCCCATATAGGTACCAATAAACTGCCACATATTATCACCGCCATGAGGGAGCAGATCATCGCCTTAGGGGGTGAAGTGCATTTTAATGAGAAGGTCACCAGGCTGCTGCTCAACGGCGGACAGGTAACAGGCGTGCAAACGGCTGCCGGTAATACCTACAAGGCACAGCAGGTGGTACTGGCCACCGGCCACTCTGCACGCGACATCTTCGAAATGTTGTATCAGCAGCAAATAGCAATAGAAGCTAAAGCTTTTGCACTGGGCGTACGGGTAGAACATCCGCAAAGCCTGATAGACAGTGCACAATACCACTGTGCACTGAGAGGTGACTACCTGCCACCCGCCAGCTACAGCCTGGTGGAACAGGTGGAGGGCAGGGGAGTGTTCTCTTTTTGTATGTGTCCCGGCGGCATCATTGCACCTGCCGCCACTAATCCCGGAGAGCTGGTGGTGAACGGGTGGTCGCCTTCCAAACGCAATAACCCCTATGCTAATTCCGGTATGGTAGTAACAGTGGATGAAACAGACTTTGCGCCCTTTGCAGATAAAGGCCCGCTGGCCGCCATGTACTTTCAGCAGATGGTAGAGCGGAAAGCATACCAGGCAGGAGGCGGTAAGTTTGTTGCGCCGGCGCAGCGTATGACGGATTTCGTGAAAGGCAAGGTGTCTGCTACATTACCGGATTGTTCCTATGTACCCGGCGTGCACAGCACAGACCTGCGACAGGTGCTACCGGCTGCTGTACATAACAGGTTGGCGCAGGCTTTCAAAGCCTTCGGCCGTAAGATGAAAGGATATTATACAGATGATGCTATTCTTGTAGCTGCAGAGTCGCGCACTTCTTCTCCCGTGCGCATCCCACGTGACCCGGATACGCTCATGCATCCCCAGGTGAAAGGATTATATCCCTGCGCTGAAGGTGCCGGTTATGCCGGCGGCATTGTTTCTGCCGCAATGGACGGTGAGAGGGTGGCGGATGCGGCTATTAAATTTTTCAAGGTCACGCTGTAACAAAGCAATTTATCCTTATACTCATACTAATGAAGAAAACGCTCATGATGCACCGCTTATTCAAAACAGTAGTACTGGCGCTGATCACCTGTGGAGGTATAGGCCGGGGCAACACCGCCTCTGCGCAAAGCGCTCCACTGGAACGCTCCCTGCTCTGGGAAATAAGCGGTAAGGGATTGCCTGCTCCCTCTTACCTCTATGGTACCATACATATGATCTGCGGGAACGACTTTCACATGGCCGATAAGATCAGTAAAGCATTTGACCGGACTTCGCAGCTCGTGCTCGAGATCGATATGTTTGATCCGGCAATAGTCGCGCAGATGGAAAAAGCATTGGTAGCTGATACGCCGCTGAGCGCCAGGCTCTCGCCTCAACGTTATGCATTGATGGATTCGCTGTTGCAGCAGCAGGCAGGCATATCTCTGCAGCTGTTTGATAACTATAAACTGGTAGCGCTCACCAGTCTGCTCGGCAGACTGTCTTATACCTGCGATAGCCTGAAAGTGTATGAGGCGGAATTCAAAGAGATGGCAGTTGCAAAAAATATACAGATCGGCAGCCTTGAAACACTGGAAGAACAAATGGGCTACTTTTATAAAGCTTTCCCGGATGACAGCATCCTGGCGCAGCTGACGGAGCTGGACCTGAAAGCGATGAGAACGGAAACCGCCCGCATGGTGCAATACTACCGTACAGAAGAACTGGAGCAGGTGTACAAAAGCGTAACGGAAGAAAAAGGTATGAGCAAAGATGCACTTTACTGGCTCCTTGAAGCCAGAAATGCCAACTGGGTGAAAAGAATGCCAGCCATGATGAAAGCACACAGCACTTTCTTTGCCGTAGGAGCCGGGCACCTGGCCGGTGATAAAGGTGTTATCAGGCAGCTGAGAGCAAACGGATATACCGTAAAGCCGGTACTACGCTAGCGTATTTCACATTTAACATATATTACTTTACATT
>Ga0102590_1003153_pt1 | contig 17226 bp, 17 predicted proteins | sample AraplaMF_Col_mMF_FD_76859 | JGI IMG/M metagenome (GOLD analysis project Ga0102590, IMG submission 76859) | Arabidopsis root microbial communities from the University of North Carolina, USA - plate scrape MF_Col_mMF | ecosystem: Host-associated > Plants > Roots > Endosphere | place: USA...
AGACCAACCACCCCGAGTGCTATCTGATCGTCCTGCTGATCGACGAGCGCCCGGAAGAAGTCACCGACATGCAGCGCACGGTGAAGGGCGAGGTCATCGCCTCGACCTTCGACGAGCCGGCGACCCGTCACGTGCAGGTGGCCGAGATGGTCATCGAGAAAGCCAAGCGCCTGGTCGAGCACAAGCGCGACGTCGTCATCCTGCTGGACTCGGTGACCCGCCTCGGCCGGGCCTACAACACCACGGTGCCGTCGTCGGGCAAGGTGCTGACCGGCGGTGTCGACGCCAACGCCCTGCAACGCCCCAAGCGCTTCTTCGGCGCGGCGCGCAACGTCGAGGAGGGCGGCTCGCTGTCGATCATCGCCACGGCCCTGATCGACACCGGCAGCCGGATGGACGAGGTGATCTTCGAAGAGTTCAAGGGCACCGGTAACTCGGAAATCGTCCTGGACCGCAAGGTCGCCGACAAGCGCATCTTCCCGGCCATCGACGTGCTGAAGTCCGGCACCCGCAAGGAAGAACTGATCACCCCGCGCGACCAGCTGCAGAAGACCTACGTCCTGCGCCGCATTCTCAACCCGATGGGCGCCTCGGACGCCATCGAGTTCCTGCTCGAGAAGATGCGCCAGTCGAAGACCAACGGCGATTTCTTCCAGTCGATGAACACTTAAGCTTGGTGTTTCACGTGAAACACGAAGGGCGGCCGGTGCTAACCGGCCGCCCTTTTTGCGGTTTCAGAGTGAGGAGCGGGCTCCTGTCGCCCGGTTCGAAGTCTAGGGGATCAGCAAGGTCGCTCCGGTCGTCCGCCGCCCCTCCAGCGCCTCGTGCGCCGCCCGGGCCTCGGACAGCGGGAAGGTCTGCCCTACCTCGATCTTGACCGCCCCGGACTCCAGCACGGCGAACAGCGCCGCCGCGCTCTCGTCCAGTTCGGCGGTGGTGGCGATGTAGTCGAACAGGCGCGGCCGGGTCAGGAACAGCGACTTCGTCCCCAGCTCCAGCGGGGCGATCGCCGGGGCCGGGCCCGAGGCGTTGCCGAACGTCACCAGCATGCCGCGTCGGCCCAGGCTCTTGAAGCTGGCCTCGAAGGTGTCCTTGCCGACGCCGTCATAGACCACGGCCACGCCCCGGCCGCCGGTGATCTCCGACACCCGCGCGGCGACGTCCTCTTCGCCATAGAGGATGACATGGTCGGCGCCGTGATCGCGGGCGAGGGCGGCCTTGGCCTCCGAGCCGACCGTGGCGATCACGGTCCCGCCAAGCGCCTTGACCCACTGCACCAGGATCGAGCCGACGCCGCCGGCGGCCGCATGGATCAGCACGGTCTGACCGGGCTGGACCTTGTGACAACGACGGACCAGGAACTCGGCGGTCATGCCCTTGAGCAGGACAGCCGCGGCAGTTTCCAGGCTGACCCCGTCGGGGACCTTTACGGCGCGATCCGCCGGAACCACGGCGGCTTCGGCATAGGCGCCGAGCGTGCCGTTATAGGCGACGCGATCCCCGGTCTTGAACCGGGTGACGCCTTCGCCCAGGGACTCGACCACGCCCGCCGCCTCCAGGCCGAGGATGGCTGGCATCGTCATCGGGTAGAGGCCGCTCCGGTGATAGGTGTCGATGAAGTTCAGGCCCACGGCCTGGTGGCGGACCAGGACCTGGCCCGCACCCGGCGCGGGGAGGGGCCGGTCGACGGCCTCGAGCACCTCGGGGCCGCCGGCGCGGACGGCTTGTATGGCCAGCATCGCGGTCAGCCCAGGTTGGACTTGAAGAAGGCCAGACTGCGGGCGTTGGCCGTACCGGCGTCCGCCGCGTCGTAGTGCGCCCCGCCCACCCGGGCGAAGGCGTGATCGCGTCCCGGATAGGTGTGGATCTCGATCTGCTGGTGATCCTTCAGGGCGTCGAGGATCACCTTCTGGGCTTCCTTCGGGACGAACTGGTCTTCCTCGGCGATGTGCATCAACAGGGGCCGGGCCAGCTTTTCGGCCTCGGCGACGTGCTTTTCGGTTCCGACGCCGTAGTAGGAGATGCTGGCGTCGGCGTCGGTGCGGGTCGCCGTCAGGAAGGCCAGCAGGCCGCCCAGGCAATAGCCGACGGCGCCGACCTTCCCGTTGACGCCGGGCAGGGCGCGGACGGCCGCGATGGTCGCGGCTATGTCCGAAACCCCCGCGTCGACGTCGAAGGCGTTGTAGAGCTCGAAGGCCTTCTTCCACTCGGCCTCGCTCTGGTCGGTGATGTCGATCCCGGGCTCGATGCGCCAGAACAGGTCGGGACAGACGGCGACGAAGCCCTGGGCGGCCAGGCCGTCGCAGACGTCGCGCATCACCTTGTTGACGCCGAAGATCTCCTGGATGACGACGACCGCGGGCGCGGGGGTCGAGGACGGACGCGCCACATAGGCGGAGAAGGCGCCGTCGGGGGTGGTGATCGTGAGGGTCTCGGACATGGGCTCTCCGTATCGCTGGCGGGATCTTTCGGGCGTCGATGGGACTTTCGACCGAAGCGCTCTAACGTGCGCCGTGGCGGTCAGGGCATAACAATATCGTGCCTCCGCCGCAGGGAACCCCAGATCATGAAGATGACCATTGAGATTGACTGCACGCCGGTGGAAGCCCGGGCCTTCCTGGGTCTGCCGGATGTGAGCGCCCTGAACGAGCATCTGGTCAAGGAGATGCAGGAGCGGATGACCTCCAACATGGCCATGCTGGCTCCGGAGGAGCTGATGAAGAACTGGATGGCGTTCGGGGCCGGAGCCCAGGACCAGTTCCGCAAGCTGATGACGGCGGCGGCCGGGGCCGCGGTCGGGGGCATGGGCGGCAAGACCGAATGAACGATACGATCTACGCGCCGGCCACGGGGGCGGGCAGGGCGGCGGTCGCGGTGGTCCGGGTCTCGGGGCCGCGATCGGGCGACGCCGTGAGGGCGCTGGCCGGCGACGTGCCGAAGCCGCGCCGCGCGGCCTTGCGCCAGCTGGCCCGGGACGGCGTAGCCCTGGATGACGCCCTGGTGCTGTGGTTTCCCGGGCCGGCCAGCTATACGGGCGAGGACGCGGCCGAGTTTCACGTGCACGGCGGGCGCGCCGTGGTCGAGGCGCTGCTGGAAGCGCTGGCGGCGGAGGGCCTGCGCCTGGCCGAACCGGGCGAGTTCACCCGGCGGGCCTTCGAGAACGGCAAGCTTGACCTGACCCAGGCCGAGGGCGTGGCCGACCTGATCGACGCCGAGACCGAGGCCCAGCGTCGCCAGGCGCTCGGCCAGCTGGACGGAGCGCTGAGCCGGCGCTACGACGCCTGGCGCGAATGGCTGGTCCAGGCCCTGGCCATGCTGGAAGCGGCGGTCGATTTCCCGGACGAGGAATTGCCGGAGGACGTCGCGGCCCGCGCCCGGCCCGGGCTGCGGGCCCTGGACGCCGAGATCGCCGCCGCCCTGGTCGATTCCTCACGGGGGCGTCGGGTGCGGGATGGTTTCCGCATCGCCCTGGTGGGCGCGCCGAACGCCGGCAAGAGTACCCTGCTGAACGCCCTGGTCGAGCGTGATGCGGCGATCGTGACGTCCACGCCGGGCACCACGCGTGACATCATCGAGGTTCCCCTGACCCTCGGGGGCTACAAGGTTCTGCTCGCCGACACCGCCGGACTGCGGGACACCGAGGACGCCATCGAGGCCGAGGGGGTGCGCCGGGCCCGGGCCTGGGCGCGCGAGGCGGACCTGCGACTCTGGGTGATCGACGCGGCGATGTTCCACGTGAAACAAGCCGAGGAAGACGCCATTCAGTCGGGCGACTGGGCGGTGATCAACAAGATCGACCTGGTAGACGCCGTTCGGCTGGAAGACCTGCGGACAGCCTTCGCGCCGCGAGGCTTGAAGACGATTGAACTGGCGGCCCGCAAGCCAGCAGGCGCGGAGCAGGCGAGGGCGGCCTTGACCGCCCACGTGGTCGACGCCTTGTCCGGCGCGGAGTTTCCGGCCGCGACCCGCATTCGACACGCCGAGAGCCTGACGGAAGCGCAAGCCTATCTGCGGCGGGCGCTGTCCGACGTCGGCTTGGAGGTCGAGTTGGCGGCGGAGGATGTCCGGTTGGCGGCGCGCGCCCTGTCGCGGATCACCGGGCGGATCGACCCCGAGGATGTGCTGGATCGCGTGTTTTCAAGCTTCTGCATCGGCAAGTGATGTTCCACGTGAAACATCGGCTTGAATCATCCACAGGCTGATCACAGATGTCTCGGGGCTGTTTCACGTGAAACACCCGCGAGTGACTCGCCGATCCGGGGAGTTCCACGTATAAGGCTGAATACGCCCCCGCCGCGACGGGGGCGTTCGCATTGAGGCGCGTCTTGTCCAACACCTGGGATGTCATTGTCATCGGCGGCGGTCACGCCGGCTGCGAGGCCGCCGCCGCGTCGGCCCGCACGGGCGCGCGCACCTTGCTGCTGACCCACAAGCGCGAAACGGTCGGCGAGATGTCGTGCAATCCGGCCATCGGCGGCCTCGGTAAGGGCCATCTGGTCCGCGAGATCGACGCCCTGGACGGCCTGATGGGCCGGATCGGCGACAAGGCCGGCATCCAGTATCGCCTGCTGAATCGCTCCAAGGGCCCCGCCGTTCGCGGTCCGCGCTCGCAGATCGACCGCAAGCTCTATCGCCAAGCCATGCAGGCCGAGCTGTTCGCCTATCCGAACCTTGACGTGGTCGCCGCCGCGGCGGAAGACCTGATCGTCGAGGACGGCGTCGTGGCGGGCGTACTCGACGGGGAGGGCGCGGCCTATCGGGCCGCACGTGTGGTCCTGACCACCGGCACCTTCCTGAAGGGCGTCGTCCACCAGGGCGAGACCCGCATTCCGGCCGGCCGGGTTGGCGACGCGCCGTCGATCGGCCTCTCGGACCGGCTGTACGCCCTGGGCTTCGACATGGGCCGCCTGAAGACCGGCACGCCGGCCCGCCTGGACGGCAGGACCATCGCCTGGGATCGCCTGGAAATGCAGGCCGCCGACGCGCAACCCGAGCCCTTCTCGTTCCTGACGTCGCACGTGGACGTGCCCCAGATCCAGTGCGGTATCACCTACACCACGGCCGAGACCCACAGGATCATCGCCGAGCGCCTGGGCGAGTCGGCGGTCTATGGCGGTCGCGCCACGGGAATCGGCCCGCGCTATTGCCCGTCGATCGAGGACAAGGTTGTTCGCTTCGCCGACAAGACCAGCCACCAGGTGTTCCTGGAGCCCGAAGGCCTGGACGACGACACGGTCTATCCGAATGGCGTCTCGACCTCGGTCTCGGCCGAGACCCAGCTGCTGTTCCTGCGCACCATGCCGGGCCTCGAGGCCGTCGAGGTCATCCGGTACGGCTATGCGATCGAGTATGACTATGTCGATCCGCGCGAGCTCTACCCGACGCTGGAGACCAAGCGTCTGCCCGGGCTCTACCTGGCGGGCCAGATCAACGGCACGACGGGCTACGAGGAAGCCGGCGCCCAAGGCCTGATGGCTGGGCTCAACGCGGCCCTGGCCGCGCAGGGCAGGGACCCCGCCGTGTTCGCCCGCGACGAGGCCTATATCGGCGTGATGATCGACGACCTGGTCACCCGAGGCGTCACCGAGCCCTATCGGATGTTCACCAGCCGGGCCGAGTTCCGCCTGATCCTGCGGGCCGACAACGCCGACCAGCGCCTGACCGACAAGGGCCTGGGCCTCGGCGTGGTGGGCGCTGTTCGCGCCGAGGCCTGGGCCGCCAAGAAAGCCGAGCTCGACGCCGTCCGCGCCTTCGCCCGATCGGTCACCCTGACGCCGGCCGAGGCCAATCGCGCCGGCTTCAAGGTCAATCACGACGGCCAGCGTCGCGACGTCCTGGCCATGCTGGCCCTGCCCGACGTCACCCTCGACGGCCTGGCTTCGGTATGGCCGGAGATTTCCACGTGGAGCCCCATGGCCCGCGAGCAGATCGAGATCGAGGCTGCCTATGCCGGCTATCTGGACCGCCAGCGCAATGACGCCGAAGCCTTCCGCAAGGAGGAAGACCTGCGCCTGCCGGCCGACCTGGACTACGGCCTGGTCGGCAGCCTGTCGAACGAGGTGCGCGAGAAGCTGGCGCGGGTGAAGCCGCTGACCCTGGGCCAGGCGGCCCGGATCGAGGGCGTGACGCCCGGCGCCCTGACGGCGCTGCTGGCCCATGTTCGTCGCTCGAAGGCGGCCTGATGTCCGTGAGCGCCGCGCCCTTGATCGTCGAGGAGCTCGATCCGGTCGACGCCGCCGCCTTCCAGCGGCTGACGGGCTGTTCGGACGCACAGCTGGCCGACTTGGCGCGGTTTCAGGCCCTGCTGGCCGAATGGAACGCGGTGATGAACCTGGTGGGCCCGGCGACGATCGCCACCTATTGGAACCGCCACGCCTGGGACAGCGCCCAGCTGCTGCAACTCGCGCCCGAAGCCAGGACCTGGGCCGACCTCGGGGCCGGGGCCGGCCTGCCGGGCGTGGTGCTGGCGATCCTGCTGAAGGACACGCCGGGGGCGAAGGTTCACCTGGTCGAGAGCATGGCCAAGCGCTGCAGGTTCCTGCGAGTCGTGGCCGACGCGTTGGCCCTTCCTGTCGAGATTCACAACGCCCGCGCCGAGGACCTGGACCTGAAGGTCGACGTCGTGACGGCGCGGGCCTGCGCGCCGATGGTCAGACTGCTGGCCTATGCCCAGCCCTACCTGAAGCGCGGCGCGACCGCCTGGTTCCTGAAGGGACAAGATGTCGCGTCCGAGTTGGCGGAAGCCGCCACATATTGGAAATTCGAGTCCGACCAGCGGCCATCCCGGAGCGACCCGCGAGGCCAGATCGTGCAAGTGAAGGGGCTTAAGAGTGTCCGCAAAGTCTGACCAACCGCTGCGCGTTCTCGCCATCGCCAACCAGAAGGGCGGGGTCGGTAAGACCACGACGGCGATCAATCTGGGCACCGCCCTGGCGGCCTGTGGCGAGCGCGTGCTGTTGATCGACGCCGATCCCCAGGGCAACTGCTCGACGGGCCTGGGCATCACCCGCCTGCAGCGTCGCACCACCCTCTACGACGTCCTGATGGGCGAGGCGCCGGTGGTCGACGCCGCGGTCAGGACCGAGCTGCCGGGCCTGGACGTGATCCCGGCCGACGCCGACCTGTCGGGCGTGGAAATCGAGCTGGGCCAGCAGGCGCGGCGTTCCTATCGCCTGCGCGACGCCCTGGAGCCGCTGCGGGCCAATGGTCCCTACACCTATGTGCTGATCGACTGTCCGCCGTCTCTGAATGTTCTGACCGTCAACGCCATGACCGCCGCCGACGCGGTGTTCGTGCCGCTGCAATGCGAGTTCTTCGCCCTGGAAGGCCTGACCCAGCTGATGCGGACCATCGAGCGGGTGCGCGGCAGCCTCAATCCCAAGCTGGAGATCCAGGGCGTGGTGCTGACCATGTATGATCGCCGCAACAGCCTGTCGGACCAGGTGGCGCGGGATGTCCGGGAGCACTTCGGCGACAAGGTGTATGACGCGGTCATACCCCGCAACGTCCGGGTCTCGGAGGCGCCGTCGTTCGGTAAGCCCGTGCTGCTCTATGATCTCAAATGCGCCGGCAGCCAGGCCTATCTGCGGCTGGCGCGCGAGGTGATCAGCCGCGAGCGCAGCCGCCAGGCTCAGGCGGCCTGAGCGCGGTCTGAGGATAACTATCCAAGTCTTTGTCGAAATTGAGTATCGAGCGCGTGAAGGAGTCGGTCGTGGTGGGAGAGCCGGGGATGTCTGAAGGTCGTCGTGGGTTGGGTCGCGGCCTTTCCGCCTTGCTCGGCGAGGTCGAGTCCGCCCCCGCACAGGCTCCGGGCGACCCCAGCGGCGGCTCGCGCGAGGCCCCGATCGAGCTGATCCGCCGTAATCCCGACCAGCCCCGCCGGACCTTCCGGGAGGAAGACCTGGTAGAACTTTCGGACTCGATCCGCCAGAAGGGTGTCCTGCAGCCGATCCTGGTGCGACCGGCGCCGGGCGCCTCGGGCGAGTACCAGATCGTCGCCGGCGAGCGTCGCTGGCGGGCGGCCCAGCGCGCCGGCCTGAAGACCCTGCCGATCATGGTCCGCGAACTGGACGACCTCGCGGTGCTGGAAATCGGCATCATCGAGAACGTCCAGCGCGCCGACCTGAACGCGATCGAGGAAGCGCTGAGCTACAAGGTGCTGATCGAGAAGTTCGGCCAGACCCAGGAGCTGATCGCCCAGACCGTGGGCAAGAGCCGCAGCCACGTGGCCAACACCCTTCGGCTGCTGTCGCTGCCGGACTCGGTGCAGGGCTATGTGACCTCGGGCGAGATGACGGCCGGCCATGCCCGGGCGATTGCCACGGCCGCCGATCCCGCGGTCCTGGCGCGGGAGGTCATCGCCAAGGGCCTGTCGGTCCGCGACACGGAGGCCCTGGCCCGCCGCACCCCGAACGCCGCGGGCGAGGTGCGAGCCAAGTCGAGCGGCGGCCGCCCGCCGAAATCGAAGGATACGGACACCCAGTCGCTGGAAGCCGACCTGTCGTCCTTGCTCGGCCTGGATGTCGAGATCGACGATCGCGGCGGGGCCGGCGCCCTGACCATCCGTTACGCCACGCTCGAGCAGCTGGATGACCTCTGCAACCGCCTGACGCGGGGGGCGTGAGGCTTCGGAAAAGGGTCCTCTGTGGCGCACGGAAGACGGCTTGGCCGTAGTCCTGTCCGCCGAATTCTCGACAGGGCGCGGCCGGCGGTGGGAAATTCTAGATCAAGATATTGATATCTATTCAGAAATGGGGTTTTTCGGCCCGAATTCCAATGACCCCGATAATCCAGGTTTCCACAGGAAATTTCCGGACTGAAGCCTAACGGCTTTGACAGAACGCCCGACTCGCGGGCGACGGCCGCGCCGGCTAGTGGCTCAAGGCCTTGCCCAGCCATTGTCGGACCCTGACCAGGATCGACCGACCGGCGGTCCCGGTCGTCGGCGGCCGGGCTTCCGTCGTCGATGGGTTGGTGGCCGATCCGGCTCTGACGCCCGGGATCGCGGCGGCGGCCTCGACGGCGTGGCCGAACGATCCGGCGGCTTCGAAGACGCCCTTCACCCGAAACGCCCGCTGACCCGCGAGATCGTGCTCCCCGCGCGGGAAGAAGGGTCCGCCCGACGCCTCGAAGAGATGAAGGTCGCCCTGCAGCGCGCCGCATTCCGAGCAATGGTTCGCCCAGTAGGCGCTGCGGGTGGTCTGGCTGAAGGCGCGCCGATAGCGCGGGGCCCGCACGATCGCCTGGGCCGCGACCGGGGAGGGCAGGGCGTCGATGTGAAAGGCGAAGCACCAGCCTTCGCCGCCGCCCCATCGGCCTTCGCCGTCGAGGTCATCCTCCCAGACGCTGAAATCCTCGAAGCCGGGCGCCATCAGGAAGCCAGCGACGGTCGTGACCTGGTCGCAACGCCAGCACCGGCGAGGCGCGGTGACCACATAGGTTTCCAGGGACCGCAGGTTCAGCCCGGGGACGCCGGGGTCCTGCTTGGGAAACCAGCGCCGAAAGGGCAGGAGATCCACGCCATCCGGCACATACCAGCAGCGACGCGAAGGCTCCCAGAGCGCGCCGAGGGCCTCGGCCTGGCTCTTTTCCGCATAGGGCACATCGAGGTCCATGACGGCTCGCCTTGGGTCACCAATACTCAAGATAGACGACGATCGCGGATTCCAAAGCTTGACCGGCGCTAGAGCCCCAGCCGCCGCGCCTTGCCGGCGATCTGCAGGGCCAGGCGTTCGGAGATCAGCTGGTCGGGCGAGCCCGAGGTCTTGCACGCCTTGTCGGCCGCCAGCACCTCGGCCTGGACCAGCAGCAGCTGATCCAGGGTCCAGGCCCGGGCCTGGCGCAGGAATTCGCGCTCGCTCTTCCAGAACACGCCCGAAGCCTTGGCCGCCGCCGCCAGGTCGACACCGTTCTTGTGCAGGGTCAGGGTGCGGCGCAGGCGGCCCAGGTGGTAGCCCATGGCCCGCACGGCGGCGGGTCCGCCTTCGCCCTCGGCGGCGGCGCGCCGCAGCCCGGCCTGGGCGGGGCCGACACGACCGCCGAACGCGTCGACGGCGGCGTCGCCCAGCGAAGCCTCGGGTTCGACCCCCAGGAAGTCCGTCAGGTCGGCCGGCGTCGCCACGACGCCGCTGCCGGGACCGAGATAGAGGGCCAGGCGCTCGATCTCGGCGCGGGCCACGCCGCGCTCCTTGGGCAGGCGCGAAACGAACAGGTCCAGGGCCTCGCTGTTCAGGCTGACCTTGTCCTTGGCGAGGGTTTCGCGGGCCAGGCGGGCCAGGTCGCCGGCCTCGTCCTCGTAGCAGGGGATCACCGCCGCGCCGCTGGCCTTCTCGGCCGCCTTGCGCAAGGCCGAGTCGCGGCCCAGGGCGCCGGCCTCGACCAGGAAGAAGGCGTCCGGGTTCAGCTGGCCCTCGACGTGACGGACCAGGGCCTCGGCGGCCTGCTTGTCGGGACCGCCCTTCTCGCCGGTCAGACGCAGGCGCACCAGGCGTCGGCCGCCCATCATCGACAGGGCCGACAGTTCGTCCTCCAGCTTGCCGGCCTGGCTGTCCAGGTCGCTTTCGGTCAGCTGGGCGGTGTCGAAGGGGTCGTCCGGGCGTTCGAACAGCCGCTTGGCCAGCTGGTCGGCGCGGTCGCGCACCACGCCGCGATCACGGCCATAGATGACCACGGCGCGGACGTCGGCGGCCGGGTCCCGCAGGAAGCGTTCGACGTCCGGTCGCTTCGACAGGATCATGTCGGGGCCTTAAGCCTTGGCCTTGCCCGCCAGCCAGGTGGCTAGGTCCAGCTGGATCCGGCGGGCCAGTTCGGTGGCGGCGCGCTCCTGGCTGTCCTGCTGGGCGGCGATCGAGGCGTAGGGCTGGTCGGCCGAATCGTAGGTCACCGCCGCGCTCGTCGTGCCCGACCGCACTTCCTGCCCGGTCTTGACGTCCAGAAGCCGCCACTTGGCCGTCAGGTTCAGCTCGTAGCGGTTGGCGACGTTGTCGACGCGGACGCCGCGCGCATAGCGTTTCTCCTCGATCGTGTAGACCAGGCGATGCGATGGCAGCAGGTTGACGTTGCGCGCGAAGGCGTCGTCGAGCTTTTCGCGCAGCAGGTAGCCGGCGCGGCCGTCGGCCGCGACCACCTCGATGGCGCTGAGCCCCTTGGTGACCGATTGGGGGCCGTACAGGGGCGTGAAGCCGCAGGACGACAGGGCGAGGGCCGCCACGGCCAGGAGGGCGGCGGGAAGGGTCTTGGAGAGCGGAAAGCGCTTCATGGATCAGCCGGCCACGATGTTGACGATACGGTCTTTCACCACGATCACCTTGCGAACGGTCAGGCCCTCAAGGTGGGCCATGACGGCGGCGTCCGCCAGAGCGATTTTCTCGACTTCGGCCTCGGCCGTGCCGGCCTTGACCTTGATCTCGCCCCGGCGCTTGCCATTGATCTGGATCGGCAGCACCCGCTCGTCGTCGGCGGCCAGGGCGGGATCCGCCTTGGGCCAGGGCGCGTCGACCACCATGCCGCCCTTGCCCAACTGCGCCCAGGCCTCCTCGGCCAGGTGGGGGGTGAAGGGCGAGATCAGGCGGGCCAGGATCTCCAGCGCCTCGGCGCGGGCCGCCAGGACGCCCTGGGTGGCGTTCTCGGCGGGCGCGGCCTTCAGCATGTTCAGGAACTCGTACAGGCGCGCCACGCCGCTGTTGAAGCGGAAGCCCTCGATCGAGTCGGTGACGAAGCCGATCAGGCGGTGTGCGCCCTTGCGCAGGGCCACGGCCGCCGCGTCGGCCTCGTCATGCGCGAAGTCGCCGGCCGGCTGGCTCTCGAACTCGTTCCAGACGCGGTGGGTGAAGCGCCAGGAGCCCTCGACGCCGCTGTTGGTCCACTGCACGTCGCGCTCGGGCGGGCTGTCGCTCATCACGAACAGGCGCGCGGCGTCGACGCCATAGGCCTCGAAGATGTCCTCCGGGGCGACGACGTTCTTCTTGGACTTCGACATCTTCTCGATGTCGCCGATGGTGATCGGTTCGCCGGTCGTGGCGTGGGCGGCGGTGCGGGTATTGCCCTCGACCGTGATGCGGATGTCGGAAGGCTCGACCCATTCGCCGGCGGCGTTCTTGTAGGCCTCGTGGGTGACCATGCCCTGGGTGAACAGGCCGGCGAACGGCTCTTCCACCGAGACCAGGCCCTCGTCCTTCAGGGCGCGGGTGATGAAGCGGGCGTACAGCAGGTGCAGCACCGCGTGCTCGACGCCGCCGATATACTGGTCGACCGGCATCCAGTGATCGGCGGCGACCTTGCTGATCGGCTCGGCGGCCGTCGGATCGGTGAAGCGGGCGAAGTACCAGCTGCTGTCGACGAAGGTGTCCAGCGTGTCGGTCTCGCGCTCGGCCTTGCCGCCGCAGCCGGGGCAGGTGGTGTGGCGCCAGGTCGGGTGGCGCAGCAGCGGGTTGCCCGGCTTGTCGAAGGCGACGTCGTCGGGCAGCACCACGGGCAGCTGGTCTTCCGGGACGCCGACCGGGCCGCAGGCCGGGCAGTGGATGACCGGGATCGGGCAGCCCCAATAGCGCTGGCGCGAGACGCCCCAGTCGCGCAGGCGATAGACGGTCGCGCCCTGGCCCTGGTCCAGGGCCTCGATGCGGTTCACCGCCTCGGTCTTGGCCGCCTCGATGTCCAGGCCGTCCAGGAACTGGGAATTGAAGATCGCCCCGGGGCCGACATAGGCCTCCTTGCCGACCTGGTAGGCGGCGGCGTCCTCGCCCGGCGGCAGGACCACCGGCTTGACCGGCAGGTCGTACTTGCGGGCGAAGTCCAGGTCGCGCTGGTCATGGGCCGGGCAGGCGAAGATCGCGCCCGTGCCGTAGTCCATCAGGATGAAGTTGGCGATCCAGACCGGCAGGGTCAGGGTCGGGTCCAGCGGGTGGACGACACGCAGGCCGGTGTCGCGGCCCAGCTTCTCGGCGCCCTCGATGTCGGCTTCCGAGGTGCCGCCCTTGCGGCATTCGGCGACGAAGGCGGCCACGGCCGGATCGGCCGCCGCCAGCTGCTCGGCCAGCGGGTGCTCGGGGGCGATCCCCACGAAGCTGGCGCCGAACAGGGTGTCGGGGCGGGTGGTGTAGACCTCCAGGCCGTCCTCATGGCCCGTCGGGGCCGACTCCCCAAAAGTGTCCTTGGCGAACTTGAAGGTGAACCGCAGGCCCTTGGACCGGCCGATCCAGTTCTCCTGCATGATGCGGACCTTCTCGGGCCAGCGATCCAGGGTCTTCAGGCCGTCGATCAGGGCGTCGGCGTAGTCGGTGATGCGCAGGAACCACTGGGTCAGCTTGCGCTTCTCCACGGTTGCGCCCGAGCGCCAGCCCTTGCCGTCGATCACCTGCTCATTGGCCAGGACGGTCATGTCGACCGGATCCCAGTTGACCGAGGCTTCCTTGCGATAGACCAGGCCGCGCTTCAGCAGGCGCAGGAACCAGGCCTGCTGCTTGCCGTAATATTCCGGGTCGCAGGTGGCGAACTCGCGCGACCAGTCGACCGACAGGCCCAGGGCCTTCAGCTGCTCGCGCATGGCGGCGATGTTGTCGTAGGTCCAGCCCTTGGGATGGACGCCCCGCTCCATGGCGGCGTTCTCGGCCGGCATGCCGAAGGCGTCCCAGCCCATCGGGTGCAGGACGTTGAAGCCCTGGGCGCGCTTGTAGCGGGCCACCACGTCGCCCATGGCGTAGTTGCGCACATGGCCCATGTGGATGCGCCCCGACGGATAGGGGAACATCTCGAGCACATAGTACTTCGGACGCGCGTCGGGGGTGACCGGCGTCAGGAAGGTGTTGGCGTTCGCCCAGGCGGCGCGCCACTTCGGCTCGATGTCTTTGGGGTTGTAGCGGGCCATGAAACCAGACTTTGGGGGCAGGAACACACGCCTGGGGCGCGGTCCGCGGAAGTCTTAAGCGGTTTCGGCCAGGGCGCGCTTCTATAAAAGTGCGAACGGGAGCCTTTATGTCGCCAGGACGAAAAGGCTCCCGCGAAGAACCAGGGAAACCCTAGTTCTTGATGTTGGAAAGTCGAAGCTGACGGGCGCGGGTCAGGATGGCGTTCTCGATGTCGGTCGCCGTCTGTTCAGTGGCCGCGGTGTCCGTCCAGCCGCCGCCGGCGTCCTTGACCTGCTTGAAGATCGTGACGTTCAGGCCGTCGGCGCGCAGGCGGGTGTCCAGGATGTAGACGGTCGCCTTGAAGCGCTCGTCCGGCTTTTCCGGATTGGTGTACCAGTCGGTGACGATCACGCCGCCGTAGGGGTCGGCCGAGGCCAGGGGCATGAAGGCCAGGGTGTCGAGGCTGGCGCGCCACAAGAAGCCGTTGACGCCGATGGCGCCGGCCTGGGGCGCGGACTTGCCGCCGCCCCGACCCTTGAACGGGTTGAAACCCGGTTCGTTGTCCTGGGTGGTGAACTGGCCGCCGCCCTTGTTGCCGCCACAGGCCGAAACCCCGGTCAAAACAGTCAGCGCCAGAACGCCAGCGGCGACGCCGCGCAACACCGACCCACGCTCAAACGCCATAGTACCTCGCTCCAATGTCTCGCCGACGCGTTCGCGCATCGCTGGCGCGCATCTCTGGCGCGCCCCCGCAGCCGGAAGCCGGTCTATAGCATGGTCGCGCTGCGTCAAAACAGGAATCGCGTGGCAGGACCGCCACAGGCGCCGCTTGAATCGACTCCTGCGACGTCTTGCGTAATCCAAGCGCGGTTGACCGCGTTGTATCAGGGCCTTTAATCGATATTCAGGGAGCCCGCTCCTATATAGGGTTTGACTCTATTTGAGGCGCGGGTTGGGGATTGGGTTCGAGTAACATGTTCGCCGCACGGTATTTCATGGCAGGGGCCGCCACGCTGATCCTTCTGGGATCGGCTTCGGGAGCCTATGCCCAGAGCAAGCCGCGCACGACCACGCCAGACTTCGCCGTCAAGAGCGACTTCAGCAACCCGGCCTCGATCGCCCCGTTCAACCCGCAGCAAGGCCCGAAGAAGTCCCTGAAGTGGGACGACAAGAAGGGCAAGTGGGGCCTCAAGCTCGATCTCGACCAGCCCGTGGGCCGCGAGATGGAAGCCAAGGACGTCCAGGCCGGCGCGTACTACAGCGTCACCCCGTCGATCCGCGTCGGCGGCGCCGTGGCCCTGGGCGACCAGAATCCGGCCCTGGCCGCGCGCCGGAACGAGATCCAGGAACCCGCGCCGCGGGTGAAGCTGGAAACCGCGTTCAAGTTCTAGAACGCGATCAGGCGCCCAGAGGGGCGCTCAGCGCCTCCACCGCCGCGATCCCGACAATCCCCGTGTCCACAAGCTGCGACACCGTATCGGCGCGCACGCCGCCCAGGGCGTAGACCGGGGCCTCCACCGCCTCGACGATCCTTTTCAAGCCCGCCACGCCCAGAGGCGCGCCCGCCGAAGGGCTGCGGCTGGGGAAGACCGGCGACACCACCAGGGCGTCCGCGCCCGCCGCGGCGCCGGCGCGGGCCGCGTCCAGGCCGTGGGCGGCGATCGTGATTAGCCAGTCGGGTCGCGTCCCGCGCAGGCCGGGCAGGGTCGGGGCCAGCCGCTCGGGCAGGTGGAGGCCGTCGGCCTCGACCGCCAGCGCCAGCGCCGCGTCCGCCCCGACCAGGAGCGTCAGGCCCCGCCGCCGGGTGATCTCGCGCAGCCGCGCGCCCCGCGCCGTCGCGTCGGGCGCGCCGAACGCCCGGAACACCACGGCCGAGCCGGGGGGCAGGCGCTCGGCGACCCGTTCGGGGTGGGGCGTCCGCTCCGGATCGGTGAAGAACAGCAGGTTCGGCAGCGGCTTTCCGCGCACCGGCCATGGGCGAAGGCGCGCCGCCGTTCTAGACAGGGCTTCCATCTCGTCGCTCGCGTGTTCGAAGCCCATGCCCTCGGAAGCCTCCCCCGTCTACGCCTCGATCCTGTCGCGCATCCGCGCCGCCGCCCTGGCCGCCGGCCGCCCGGCTGACGCGGTCACCCTGGTGGCGGTGTCCAAGCTGCAGCCCTGGGACCATATCGCGCCCATTCTCGCCGCGGGCCAGCGGGTGTTCGGGGAAAATCGCGTCCAGGAGGCCATGGGCCGCTGGCGCGAGCGCCGCGGTGAGGTCGAGCTGCGCCTCATCGGACCCCTGCAGAGCAACAAGGCCCGCGACGCCGTGGGCTTCTTCGACGTCATCGAAAGCCTGGACCGCGAGAAGCTGGCGCGGGCGCTGGCCGACGAGATCCAGGCCCTGGGCAGGGCGCCGCGGCTGTTCGTCCAGGTCAATACCGGCGAGGAACCGCAGAAGGCTGGGGTGAGCCCGAACGAGGCCGACGCCTTCATCGCCCTCTGCCGGGGCCTGGACCTGCCCGTGGAGGGCCTGATGTGCATCCCCCCGGCCGACCTCGACCCCGCCCCGCATTTCCGCCTGCTGGGCCAGATCGCGGCCCGCAACGGGCTGGAAAAGCTGTCGATGGGCATGAGCGACGATTTCGAGACCGCCATCGCCTGCGGAGCTACCTCGGTCCGGGTGGGCTCGGCCCTGTTCGGCGCGCGGAGTTAGTCCGCCGCGATCTCGACCACGTCGCCGGGTCTGGCCGCCGCCAGCAGGGCCTCGACGTCCTCCCGCGCCAGGGCCACGCAGCCCTCGGTGCCCGGAAAGCCGTCGCGGGCCAGGTGCAGGAAGATCGCCGAACCCAGGCCGGCCACGGGCGGGTCGTCGTTGTGGCCCAGCACCACCAACAGGTCATAGACGCGGTCGTCGCGCCAAAGCCGCTCGGCGCTGGCCGGGTAGGGCAGCTTGACCGGACGGTTGTAGGCCGGGTCGCCCGGCGCGTCGCACCAGCCGTCGCCGGGCCTGATCGGCCTGGCCTCCAGGGCGGTGATCGGGCCCTCCGGATAGACGTCGGGCCGGTAGAGCACGTGGCGGATCGGCCAGGCGCCCGTCGGGCTGCGGTTGTCGCCCTCGCGCTTGTCGGCGGCGGCGATCACCCCGGCCTTGCCCAGGGCGGCGCGCGCGGACGTCCGGCCCCCTTGACCATCCCAGTCGATCCGGCCGTCCCAGGGGCTAGAACCGTCGGGGCGGGCGCGAAAGATCGTCAAGACGCGGTCTCCAAGGGGGTTGCGGCGCCGGGAGCGAGAACCGCCCTTGGCGCCGGGGGCCGCAGCGGTGCATGTTCCCGCTCATGGCGCAACGCAAAACCCTTCTCCTGGTCGACGACGACGATGATCTGCGCGGGGCTCTGGCCGAGCA
>Ga0102590_1003156_pt1 | contig 17213 bp, 16 predicted proteins | sample AraplaMF_Col_mMF_FD_76859 | JGI IMG/M metagenome (GOLD analysis project Ga0102590, IMG submission 76859) | Arabidopsis root microbial communities from the University of North Carolina, USA - plate scrape MF_Col_mMF | ecosystem: Host-associated > Plants > Roots > Endosphere | place: USA...
GGGGCCCGGGAGGCCGCCGAGCGCACGGGGGTGGGATCCGTCGGCCTCGACTTCCTTGAGGAGCCGGCGGCCGTGGATTCCTGCCGTCAGCCGAAGTTGACCAGTTGCATGTACCGGGCCCAGTCCCAGTCGGGTCCCGGGTCGGTATGGTCCGTGCCGGGGACCTCGTAGTGCCCGATGATGTGCGCACGGTCCTTCGGGATGCCGAATCTCGCGCAGATCGCCGCCGTCAGCCGGGCGGACCCCTCGTACAGGGAGTCGGTGAAGTAGCCGGGCCGGTCCACCCATCCTTCGTGCTCGATGCCGATGCTGCGCGTGTTGTAGTCCCAGTTGCCCGCGTGCCAGGCGATGTCGTGTTCGCGGACGCACTGCGCGATGTGCCCGTCCACCGACCGGACCACGTAGTGGGCGGACACCTTCTTGCGCGGGTTGGTGAAGATGCCGAGTGTGTTGGTGTAGGTCGCCTGGGTCACATGGATGACGACGCGGTCTACGGGATGGCTCAGCGGCCGGGCCGAGGCCGTGAAGTTGGCCGGGTCTGCCGACATCCAGACGGCGAAGGGATGATCGACGATTCGGGGGCGGGCGGCGGCGGGTACCGAGGGAAGCAGCGCGTAGGGCACCGCGGCGAGGGCCGCGCCCTTCAGCAACCGTCGTCTGCTCAAATGGTGTTCCGCTTGTTCCGAAGCGTCTTGATCCATGGAGGAAGTGCCTTCCGCGCCTGAGGTCCGCAGCTGTGCCGGTCCTGTTCCTGGAGTGTCAACGCCCCAGTGTTGCGGCCGTTTCGCGCAACTGCGTGTGGATTCCGCGATGCGTCTCGCGCGCGGGCAGCCATTCCTTGCGAATCTTGGCCACACACGTGTAGTTGGTGTCGCAGACGTTCGCCAGCGGCGATTCGACCGTCTGGGTGGCGAACTGATACGCGTCCAACTCGCTGAAGCCGTAGTCCCGCACCAGCCACTGCACCAGATCGAGCTGGGATATCCGGAAGGCGTCCTCCAACGGGCGGGCCGAGCCGGTCGAGATGATATGGGTGTCGGACTCGATCCGCGGCCAGGGCGTGGCGATCCCCTTGAGCAGTTCGACGATCACCACGGTGTTCATCGCACATTCGACGGCCACGCCGCATGTCTCGCCCTCACCCTGCCTGGCGTGCCCGTCGCCCAGGCTGAACTGCCCGCCTTCGACGTTCACTCCCAGATAGCAGGTGACGCCCGCCCGCATCTCCGGAGTGTCCATGTTCCCCCCGTGCGCGTCCGGCACGAGAGCGGAGCGCACCTCGAGATTGGCCGGTGCAACGCCCACCGTCCCGTGCATGGGATCCATCGGCAGTTCGACGCTGATGTCACCGTCGTGCGCGGTGAACAACGCGGTACGCCGCTCCCGGTCGAGTTGCCAGATCCACACGGTCTCCGGCAACGGCGGCTGCAGGGTGGCCGTGGTGTGTGTGGAGGTCAGCGCTCCGAACAGAGGCACCGTGGTCGAGGCCGCCCAGTTCCGGGCGGGCTCGATCGACACGAAATGGATCGCAAGGGTGTCGCCCGGTTCGGCGCCCTCCACATGGAACGGGCCGGTCTGCGGATTCAGGAACGGGAACTCGCACACCTCGGACACGAGGTCCTTCTCCGACCGCACCCGTCCGGCGAAGCAGTCCTCGGTGTACAGCTCGAGCACGGTGCCCGGCACGATCCGCGCGACGGGCGGAGCACCGCCGAACGTCCACGCGTACTCGCCGGGCGCGGGGCGCACGGTCAGGATTCGGGGATCACTCATTGCTGCACGGCTCCGTTCGGGCGGGGATCGGGTGCGGAGGATTCGTCGAGATGGACCCGGGCGGTCTCGGCTATGCGCCCGGGACGGCGCCGCAGCAGGACGAGCAGCACCACGACCCCGGCGGCCATCCAGACACCGACGATCGGCCCGGCGTACGACACCGGTGCCGACAGAGTGGTCACGAAGTCGAAGACGGGCAGGCCCGCCGCGGTCAGCAGGGCGGGCACGAAGGCGGCGATGCCCAGCAGCGGGAACAGCAGATGCTTCACCGGGCTGAACGACTCGCGCCCGCGGCGAAGGAAGTAGCCCGTGCAGGCCGCGTTCACGACGATGTACACACCGATGACGACGGTGACGATGACCGTGGCCAGCATGAGGAACGCCGTGACCGGGTCGTAGTACAGGCCGAGCCCCAGCATGACGGCGACGGCCACCACGCCTTGCACGAGGACTCCGGCCACAGGGGAGAGGTGACGGGGGTGGAGGCGGGCGAAGACGGCCGGGAACACCTTGATCCGCGCGAACGCGAAGGCCGTACGGGTCGACACATTGGCGCACGCGTTGGCGTTGGCAACGGTGGAGTTGACGACCGCCAGGAACACCAGGACCCAGAAGAGCCCGAAGGACGCACGCGCCACACCCTCCCAGGAGGCCGCTCCCGAGGCACCGAAGCCGGCGAAGCGGTCCGGACCGAAGTACACGGTCATGGCGTACGTCGTGACCACGTAGAAGAGGCCGATCGCCAGCGCGGCCCCGAGGACAGCACGGTGCATCGTGCGCCGCGGGTCCTTCGTCTCCTCCGCGAGCGGCGCGGCTGCCTCGAACCCCGCGAAGGCGAGCACCGTGTACACCGACCCGGCGAACACGCCACTGATGCCTTCGTATCCCTTGGCGGTGTGGGAGGTGCCGAACACCGACAGCGTGTTGTCACCGCCCGCCCTGACGATGAGCCAGACCGCGAAGACCAGGAGGACCAGGACCTCGAACGCACCGAGGATCGTGCCGAATCGGGCCGAGGCCCGCACGCCGAAGTACCCCGCCGCGGCGATGACCACCGCTCCGGCGACGGCCCACGGCCACCACAGGTCCTCGGGGTACGAGGGCCATTCCTGGTGCAGCGTGCCTGCCGTGGTGAAGCCGAGCTGCAGGAGCAGCAGCGGCGGTACCAGTGCCTCGACGAACACATAGCCCCAGCCGACGAGGAAGCCGACGGCCGGATGCAGACCCTGCGCCGCATATGTCGCCACCGAGCCCGCCGAGGGCAGCCGGCGGGCCAGTTCGGCCACGCACGACGCGGTGAACAGGCAGGCCACGAGGGCGACGAGCACGGCAAGCGGCAGACTGCCACCGGCGAAGGCGGCTCCCGAGGGGATGGACGCCGCGACCGCGGCGGCCGGCGCCATCGCCGTGATGCTCTGGAAGAGGACTTCGCGCAGACCGATCGCCTCGCGCCGCAAGCCCAAGGGTTCTTGCCCTGCCATATGAATCCCCCGATCCGACTCGTGCGCGGTCGCCGCCCCGCAGCTGCGCCTCGCGTGAACAACGGTAAGGCGCTGGGCGGTTGAGCAGGAAGGGGGCGGAGTCCTCGGTGGACAACGACGGGATTGTGGACAACTCCCTCACTCGTTGGAGGGGGAGTGGGCCGTCGAGAGGCCCGCAGGGCCCTCGCAGGCGGCTCCGCCGGTGCGGCCCGACCGCTACACTCGTTCCGCGACGGCCGCCGGGTCGTCCAGCACCGCCCGCACGACCGAGTGCGCGGCGCCGAGCAGCGGCCCCTCGGGCCCCAGACGCGACACCGCCACCGCGCAGCCCCGGCCCGCCGTCCGCCGTGCCAGCTCCCGCTCCAGGGACGGCAGTAGCCAGGGCGCCAGGGCGGCCAGTGCACCACCGACCACGACCGCCTGCGGGTCCAGCAGGTTGACGGCTCCGGTCAGCGCGATACCGAGCGCGGTCCCCGCCTCGCCCAGCGCCTCGCGCACCTTCGTGTCACCCTGCGCGGCCCTTTCGGCCAGCAGCCCGACACGGTCCTGCCCCGGTGGCAGTCCGGCCGCGCGCAGCACCGCCTCCTCGCCGGCGTACTGCTCCAGGCAGCCGCGCCCACCGCACGCGCACTCCGGTCCGTCGGGGCGCACGGGCACATGTCCCAGTTCGCCCGCGAAGCCGTGCGTACCGCGCAGCAGTCGCCCGTCCACGACCACCGCGCCACCGATACCGATCTCCGCCGAGACGTGCAGGAAGTCACGAGGGGTGGCTTCGCCCAGCCACAGTTCCGCGAGCGAGCCGAAGTTGGCCTCGTTGTCGACGGTCAGCGGCAGTCGGGCGGGAATCAGGGGCCCGAGGTCGAGATCGTGCCAGTCGAGGTTGGGGGCACGGACGACGGTCCGGGCATCGCGCGCGACCAGGCCGGGTACCGCGACGGCGAGTCCGGCGGGCCACAGCCCTTCCCGTTCCGCCTCCGCCACCACTTGACCCACGAGCGCGGTCAGTTCGCCGAGTACCGGCTGCGGTGGGCGGCCGCGGTTCGTGCCGTGCCGCACCGCCCGCGCCCGTACGGCACCGCGCAGATCGACCGCGCACACCGCGAGGTGGTCGACCCCGATCTCGGCACCGATCCCGGCGGGACCACGACCGCTGACGGTCAGTGCGGAACCGGGCCGCCCGACGCGGCCCGGGCGCTCCGGCCCCAGTTCCTCCAGCAGTCCCGTGCGGATCAGCTCGTCGACCAGTGTCGAGACGGCCGCCCGGGTCAGGCCGATCCGCGAGGCGACCGCGGCACGCGACAGCGGACCCTCGGCGCTCACGGTGTGCATGACCCGTGCCAGATTGCGGCGGCGCATGCCTTGCTGGGTGTCCGGCAGCCGGCGGCCGGGGCTGGACGGATGGGCTTCGTGCAGCGGTGCGGTCATGCCTCCCTCGGATCCCGTCAGTGCCGGTCGGGCTCGCGCTCCAGCAGCGGTGCCGCGTCGGAGAGTACCCCGGCGATCCTGGTCAGGGCCGCCTCGTCACGCTGCACGGCCTCCAGCACCGGACCGCGGGCCGTGTCCCAGCGCCGGGCGACGGCGGCCGGGTCCTCGCCCGTCAGCAGTCCGGCAGCCTGCGCGGCGGCCCCCAGCGCGACGAGTTCCTTGGCCTCCGGCACCTGCACGGGACGCCCCGAGAGGCGGCGCACCGTCTCCTGCCACGCCCTGCCGCGGGCACCGCCACCGATGAGCAGCAACGGAACCGTGCGGTCGGCGTCCTCGTCGAGAACCAGGTCGAGGGCACCCAACAGCGAGTGGACCGCCCCGTCGTACGCCGCCTGCAGCAGCTGGCCGGGCGTGGTGTCGTGCCGCAGGCCGTGCAGCAGTCCCGTGGCGTGCGGGAGATTCGGGGTGCGCTCGCCGTCGAGGAAGGGGAGCAGTGTCACGGCGGTGCCCGGTTCGACGGCCTCGCGGTCCCGGCCCAGCAGCGCGGCGATCCGGTCGACGGCGAGGGTGCAGTTCAGGGTGCAGGCCAGCGGCAGCCAGTCACCGTGCGCGTCCGCGAAGCCCGCCACGGTGCCGGTCGGGTCGGTGGGGCGGCGCTTGGAGACCGCGTACACCGTGCCGGAGGTGCCGAGGCTCAGCACCGGGGTGCCGGGGCGCAGGCCGAGGCCCAGGGCGGCGGCCGCGTTGTCGCCCGTTCCCGGCGCGACCAGGGTGCCCTTGGAGAAGGGCAGGTCATGGGCGTCACGCACGGTCCCGGCGACTTCGCCGGGACGCACCACCCGGGGCAGCAGGGCGGGGTCGAGTCCCACGTGCGCGAGGATCTCCTCGTCGTACGACTCCGTCGCGGACGCCCACCAGCCGGTGCCGGAGGCGTCGCCGCGGTCGGTCGTGCCCTGACCCGTGAGACGTTCGGTGAGGTAGTCGTGGGGCAGGCGAACGGCCGCGGTCGCCCGGACGGCCTCCGGCTCGTTCTCCGCGAGCCACGCCCACTTGGTGACCGTGAAGGACGCGCCGGGAACGCTGCCCGTGCGGTCGGCCCATGCCTTCGGGCCGCCCAGTTCCTGCACGAGCCGGCGGGCCTGGGGCGCCGACTGCACGTCGTTCCACAGCAGGGCCGGGCGTACCGGGTCGCCGTGCGCGTCCAGGGTGACCAGTCCGTGCTGCTGGCCGCCGATGGAGACCGCGGCCGCCTCGCGGGCCGCCTCGCCGCACTGGTCAAGTGCCTCGCACAGGGCGTCCCACCACTGGCGCGGATCGCTCTCGCGGCTCGCGCCCGTCGAGACGGTGTGCGGTGCCTGACCGCTCGCCACCACCTGTCCGGTCGATGCGTCGACGACCAGGGCCTTGGTGGACTGGGTGGACGAGTCCACCCCGACGACGAGCGGACCCTCGGCTGCTGACATCGGGCTCTCCTCTTCCGCGGCTGGCGGGATCTGGCCTGTGGGGGCGTGTCGCGGGCCCGTGCGGCCCCGTGTGCTCACATCGTCACCGTACGAAGTCTTCGTACAGGGACACATCGTCTCTTCCCAGAGATGCCTTCGCATACTAATTTGTTAAGCGCCATGACGAAATAGTCTTCAGCGAGCAAGGAGCCGTGGCATGAACTACCAGCCCACCCCCGAGGACAGGTTCACCTTCGGCCTGTGGACCGTCGGCTGGCAGGGACGGGACCCCTTCGGCGACGCCACCCGGCGTGCCCTTGATCCGGTGGAGACGGTTCAGCGCCTCGCCGGGCTCGGGGCCTACGGAGTCACGTTCCACGACGACGACCTGATCCCCTTCGGATCCTCGGACAGCGAGCGCGAGTCGCACATCAAGCGCTTCCGGCAGGCCCTCGACGCGGCCGGGATGACCGTGCCGATGGCCACCACCAACCTGTTCACGCACCCCGTGTTCAAGGACGGGGCCTTCACCGCGAACGACCGGGACGTCCGTCGTTACGCGCTGCGCAAGACCATCCGCAACATCGACCTGGCGGCGGAGCTGGGTGCGAAGACCTATGTCGCCTGGGGCGGCCGGGAAGGCGCCGAGTCCGGCGCGGCCAAGGACGTGCGCGCCGCCCTCGACCGCATGAAGGAGGCCTTCGACCTCCTCGGTGAGTACGTGACCTCCCAGGGCTACGACCTGCGTTTCGCCATCGAGCCCAAGCCGAACGAGCCGCGCGGCGACATCCTGCTGCCGACCGTCGGCCACGCCCTCGCGTTCATCGAGCGCCTGGAGCGCCCGGAGCTCTACGGCGTCAACCCCGAGGTGGGCCACGAGCAGATGGCCGGCCTCAACTTCCCGCACGGCATCGCCCAGGCCCTGTGGGCGGACAAGCTCTTCCACATCGACCTCAACGGCCAGTCGGGGATCAAGTACGACCAGGACCTGCGTTTCGGCGCGGGCGACCTGCGGTCCGCCTTCTGGCTGGTGGACCTCCTGGAGAGCGCCGGCTACAGCGGCCCGCGTCACTTCGACTTCAAGCCGCCGCGGACGGAGGACCTCGACGGCGTCTGGGCCTCGGCCGCGGGCTGCATGCGCAACTACCTCATCCTGAAGGAGCGTTCCGCGGCCTTCCGCGCGGACCCGGAGGTCCAGGAGGCCCTGCGCGCCTCGCGTCTGGACGAGCTCGCGCAGCCGACCGCGGCGGACGGCCTCGAGGGCCTGCTCGCGGACCGCGGTGCCTTCGAGGAGTTCGACGTGGAGGCGGCCGCCGCGCGCGGCATGGCCTTCGAGCGTCTCGACCAGCTGGCCATGGACCACCTGCTGGGCGCGCGCGGCTGATCGCTGCCGAATCCCGCCTGTGGGCGACCTCCGCGCGCAATGCTCCGGAATCATGCGATCCACGACATGACTCCGTATCAACCGCAGTGCGGGGGTCGCGCCATGGGCCCGTCCGGGGCGACTCTGGCGGTATGGCCATCCCGCCCATGCCACCCCGACCACCAGGAGACACGCCGCCCGCGGACCACGGCGGATTCGGCCCGCCGTCCGGAGAGGGCCATGGCCCCGTCTCCGGCGGCTACGGTCCGCCCACCCGCGACCAGGGCGCGCCCTACGGGAGCCCCGCTTCCGGTGGCTACGGCTCACCGCCGGGCGGCGGACACCGGTCGCCGGGCTCCGGGGGCGGCCTGTCCCCGGAACCGCCACAGGGACCGCCCGGTGCCCCCGGTCCGCGCCGCGGTGTGCTCTTCCTCGCCGTCGCCGTGATCGTGGCGCTGGGCATCGTCGCCGTGGTCCTATTGGTGAACCGCGGAGGCGGGTCCCCGGAGCGCAAGCCGCCCGCCGGGAGCAGCCCGAGCGGTTCGTCCGCCCCCTCCCTCGGCATCCCGTCCGGACTGCCCACCGAGCTGCCCTCCGAGTTGCCCACAGAACTGCCTTCGGGGCTCCCTACGAGCCTGCCGACGAAGTTGCCGTCCGGCTTCCCCAGCGAGCTGCCCAGCAGCTTCCCGAGCGACCTCGAATCGCTCTTCGCCACCCCTGCCTCCTGATCCGCGGCGGGACCCGCCGGTCGTTCCTCGCCGGCGGGCGCCACGCGCGTGTCAGGGTTCGCGGCTCAGGGTTCTCTCAGGGTCGTGGTCCGGAACCGGCCGGAGCACGTGCCCGTTCTCAGAACAGAGAGCGGTGCCGCCGAGGCCCGCGAGCGGCTTCGGCCACGAAGGAGGCGACACATGTCGAGAAACACGAAGCTCGCCACGGGGGCGGTGCTGGCCGGGCTCGTCCTGTGGATCTGGCTGCCCTGGTGGGCGGTCCTTCTGATCGTGGTGGGGGTCCCCACGGCGGCGTACCTCACCCTGGACCCCTCCCAGCGGCGCAGGCTGCGCCGCGTCGCACGCAAGGAGATCGGCCGCTGAGGGGTCAGCGGCCGGCCGGGGCGTCCGTCAGGGCGCAGGAGCCGACCACGTCGCCGTTCGCGGGCCTGCCGACGGTACGGTCCGCGGGCGGCCGCACGCCCCGGTCCACCCAGGCGGTGAGCGCGTCGAAGGCGGCCCGGTAGCAGGGCAGGACGGGCCGCAGCCGGTCGGGATAGGTGTCGTAGAGGCCGTCGACATGGGTGCCGCCCTCGACGGTGTAGTAGCGGTGCAGTGCGCCGCGTCCGCTACGGGCCACCATGCGGGCGTAGACGTCCGAGTCCGTGGCCTTGGGCAGCAGGGCGTCCAGATCGCCGTGCAGTGTGATCAGCGGTTTCCCGATCCGTCCCGTGAGGGCGACGCGGGCCACCGCCCGGTGCACGGACGCCGGCCGGGCCGCGTAGTCGTACGCCGCGTCCGAGCGGCAGGGGGCGAGTATCTCCTCAACCGTCGACCCCGCGGACGCGCCGGGGCAGGAGGTGTCGTACGACGGGTCGAACTCGGCGCGATAGATCTTCTGCGTCAGACCCCAGTAGGCCTTCTCGTGGTACGCCCACAGGAATTCCGATCCCCGGGCGAACCCGGCAGCGTAGAGGTCCTCGTCCCGTGCCGAGCCGAGCGCCCGGGCCACGGTCACCGGCAGCGACGTCAGGAGGTTGGGGCCCTCCGTCGTCCACAGGGCACCCTCCCAGTCCACGCCGCCGTCGTACAGCTCGGGCCGGTGCTCCAGCTGCCAGCGTGTCAGATAGCCGCCGTTGGAGATCCCGGTCATATACGTCCGCCGGGGTGCTCGTCCGTAGTGTGCGGCGACGACCCGCTTGGCGGCGAGCGTGAGCTGGGTCGTACGCCGGTTCCACTCGTCGACCGCGTCACCGGGGTGGTTTCCGTCCCGGTAGAAGTCCGCCCCGCTGTTGCCCTTGTCCGTGGCCGCGTACGCGTACCCCTGGGCGAGGACCCGGTCGGAGATCGCCGTGTCGGTCGCGTACTGGCGGCGCGTTCCGGGCGCTCCGGTGACGACGAGACCGCCGTTCCAGTGGTCGGGCAGCCGGATCACGAACTGCGCGTCGTGATTCCAGCCGTGCGTCGTGTTGGTGTGGGAGCCGTCCGGGAAGTAGCCGTCGATCTGCAGCCCCGGCACGCCGGACGGGTTGCGGGTGTCCTTGGCCGTCAGCCCTGCCTGATCCGCCATGTCCGTGTACGGGGTCCCCGCGAGAGCGGACGTCGTCATGTCATCGAGGCAGGCGCTCTGCTGGAACGCGGCGCCCGGCACCCGCACCTTCTCCTGCCGTCCGCAGGGGTCACCGCCGACGGCCGAGGCAGGTCCGCTGAGGGTCGAGGCCAGCAGGGCGGCGGCGAACAGGACAACGCTTCGTGACAGGCGCATGGCGGGGCCTCCGGGACGCGACGGGAGCACGGAGCTGCCCATGCTGCGGCCGCGGGAGCCCGCCGACCATGGGTGCGGGCCACAGGGACGTGGCCGGCTCTATGGGGGTGCACAACGCGCCCCTGCCGGCCGGCCACTGATCCATCCCGATGCGCCGGGCGTCTCAGAGCGGGCGTACCGCCATCTTGTCGAGCGCCTCCAGCAGGCTCGGCAGCTCCGGGCCCCGGCCCACGGGGACCACCTCGCCGGGTTCCTCGTCCAGGAGGACGAACGCGATGTCGTCGGTCCGGGCGATCATGGACCAGCCGGGACCGTCGGCGCGGAGGATGCGCGCGTCTCCCGAAGCGAACGAGGACCGCACACGTCCCAGCGGCGGAGGGGCGTCCACATATGCGCGTGCCTCGGCGAGGACGCGGCGGACGCCGGTGCTGAGCCTGCTCTCGCCCACGACCTCGGCCGGCCCGACTCCCTTCTCGGCCTTCGTCCCGTCGTCTGCGGGTGCGAATGCGTTGTCGTCGAGCTGCTCGCGCCAGACGGCCCACCGCAGTGCGATGTCGTCGGCACCCAGGCGCCGTTGTGCGGGCCCCCAGACCTCGGTGTCCGGCGGCGCGAGCGGCCTGCGGTCGGCGAGTTCGGGACTGGGGTCGTGGGGTGCGGGCACGTTGGGCGCCGCGACGGCCACGGCCAGCGGCCAGCCCGGCAGAGCGGCCACGACCGACCGCTCGTCGGGCGACAGGTCGTACTCCATGCCGCAGTCCCAGGACGCGATCGCGACGGCCACGAGCGAGACGTCGTCGACCACCACCGTCCAGCGCGCCCCATCGCCGTCCTGGCCGAGCACGAGCCCGTATCCGTCTGCGACGGGTGGCAGGTCGAGAGCCGCGCAGGCCTCAGGAAAGTCGTCGCCCAGCACGCTCGGGAACTGCGCGGGCGTCAACAGAATCGCCGTCAGCACATACAGCGCGTCGTCCTCGGCGGCGACGGCGTCCTCGTCCGTCCCGGCCATGCCATCCTCCCCAAGCTTTGGTCCGTCGGCGCACCTTAATGCGCCCGCGAGCCACTTGTCACGAGTGCGAATTCCATGAAGAGCCGCACGTGTCAGGCCGGACCGGGCGAATCGACCGGAGGAAAGTCCGCGCTAGGCGGCGGGCAGACCGAGAAGCGTGCGCGCGACCGCCCGCGGTGACTCGTCGCGCTCCCGCGCAAGGGCGATGACCGCGCGGCAGGCAAGCTCGCTCACGCCGAACGACAGTGCCTCAGGAGAGACCCATGTCGAGACCTCGTCCATCCGGTCCTGGTCGTCCTCGGCACACGCCGCGACATACTCGGAGGCCGCCTCGAAGAGATTGTGCGTGCGCTTCTCGCCGCCTGCGGGCTCCTCCAGGCGCAGGGACTTGACGAGTCTGCCGACCGATGTGCGGATCCTGTCGAACATGCCGGGCCGCCTTCCCCCTCGCGGTTGCCTTCTTCGACGTGCATCTGCTGCTCTCAACCTAAGGTTGAAGCCTCGATGGCAGAAGGGGGACAGGACGGTGAAGCGATTCGATCGACTCGAACGGATCAGGCGTCTGGATCCTGAGAAGGACGCCCTGGAGATCTACCGGCTCAGTACCGCCTACGAGTTCCCCTGGGACTACACCCGTGCCCTGGAGCTGGCCCTCTACCGCACCTACGCCGTCCCCCGTATCGGTCGTCTGCTCGCCGAGACCGGTGAGCTCACCGAACGGGCCCAGAAGCGCTACGACGACACCGCGCTGCTGCTCGGCACCATCGTGGAGCACGGCTTCGACGGCGAACCGGGACGCACCGCGATCCGGCGCATCAACCAGATGCACTACAGCTACGACATCGCCGACGACGACATGCGGTACGTGCTGTGCACCTTCGTGGTGACGCCGAAGCGATGGATCGACGCCTACGGATGGCGCAGGCTTTCCCGGCACGAGACGGTCGCATCCGTCGTGTACTACCGCACCCTCGGGCGGCACATGGGCATCACGGACATCCCGAAGACCTACGAGGAGTTCGAGACCTTCCTCGACGCCTACGAGGAGGCCCACTTCGGGACGGACGCGGGAGCCCGGCGCGTTTCCGACGCGACCCTGGACCTGATGGCCTCCTGGTACCCGCGCGCGCTGGCTCCACTGGTTCGCCTGGCGACGCTCGCCCTGCTCGACGACTCGCTCCTCGGAGCCTTCCGGTACGAGCCGCCGAGCGCCGCCACGCGCGCGTCGGTGCGCCGCGCGGTCCGTGTCCGCGGCCGTCTCGTACGCCTCATGCCTCCGCGGCGCGCTCCCCACTTCGCACGGCAGAACCCGGAGATCAAGGGCTATCCGAACGGCTTCCGCGTCTCCGCTCTGGGGACCCGTCCCGTCCCTGGTGTCCAGGGATGTCCGGTCCGGCGGACGGGCGGTGCGACAGGCCCGCCGCCCGAGTGAGCCGGACGTCGGCAGTTGGGGGGGTGCGAATCGGCCCGGGCGGAGGCCTGGGCGATGGCGCAGTCCGCGCCGTGAGGGCGGCCCGCCGATCGAACGGCGGACTGCGCTACGGCCGGGGCCTGGAGGCCGAGGACGCGGGCGCGGTGTGCGTGCCGGGTTCGACGCCAAGTCCGGCGACCCGGAGACGTGCTCGTGGCGGAGGTGGCTCCCCGGCTGCGGCTCAGCCCTCGCGGACGGCGACGGCGAGGAAACGTGAGTCCTCGTCGACGTACGACGTCATCCGCCAGCCCGAACCGGCCAGCAGAGGGCCGAGGTTCGCCTCGGCGCGCAGATCGTCGGGGGTGATGTGCCGGCCTTGCCGGGCCGCGAGCGCCGCCCGCCCGATCGGATGGAACAGCGCGAGCAGGCCGCCGGGCCGCACCACCCGGGCCAACTCCCGCAGATTCTCGGTGGGACGCGGCAGGTGGGCGATCAGACCGGCCGCGAACACCGCGTCCAGGGATCCCGTCCGGACGGGGAGCGCGGCCACGTCGGCGAGCAGCAGCAGGCCGTCGCGGTCGCGTCCGGCACGTACGGCGGCCTCCAGCATGGCCGGGGTGAGATCGGCGCCGAGGACGACCCCTGAGGCCCCTACGGCGGCACGCAGCGGCGTGAGGGCCCGGCCCGTGCCGCAGCCGGCGTCGAGCACGCGATCACCCGTGCGCAGTCCGAGACCGTCGACCGCCGCGGCGTACGCCGGACCGTCGTCGGGGAATCGCGCATCCCAGTCGGCCGCACGTGCCCCGAAGAACTCCTGGACGTGTGTGTGGTCGTCGCTCATGTTCCGCATGATTCCTCACCTCCACGAACGGTGCCGCAGTGCACATGTTCGAGCGTGATGCGATCGTTCCAGGACCTGACTGTGTCAGATTGCAACACCTTTCGAAATGCGCCCCCTCTGTGCGCTCGCGCTCCGACTAGCGTCCCGTGGCCATGGGACACATGGACCACGCCGCATTCGGCTGGCTGACACCCTTGCTGTCGTACGTGATGGCGTGCATAGGCGCGGCCCTCGGGCTGCGCTGTACGGTCCGCGCGCTGAGCGCCACCGGCAGGTCGCGTCGCAACTGGCTGCTCACCGCGGCCTCGGCGATCGGCACGGGCATCTGGACCATGCACTTCGTGGCCATGCTCGGTTTCGCCACCACCGGTACCGAGATCCGCTACGACGTGCCGCTGACCATCCTCAGCCTGCTCGTAGCCATGATCGTCGTAGGTGCCGGCGTCTTCGCCGTCGGCTACAGCCGCGACCGCGCCCGGGCCCTCGTCCTGGGCGGCCTCACCACCGGCCTCGGCGTCGCCAGCATGCACTACCTCGGCATGGCGGCGCTGCGGCTGCACGGGACGGTGCACTACGACCCGCTGATGGTGGGGCTTTCCGTGCTGATCGCCGTCGTCGCGGCGACGGCGGCCCTGTGGGCCGGACTGAACATCAAGTCGCCCGTCGCGGTCACCGTCGCCTCTCTCGTCATGGGCGCGGCGGTCAGCAGCATGCACTACACCGGAATGTTCGCAGTGAGCGTTCATGTCACTCCGTCCGGCGCGTCCCTTCCCGGGGCCACGGCGATGCAGTTCATCTTCCCCCTCGCCGTCGGCCTCGGGTCCTATCTCTTCCTCACCTCGGCGTTCGTCGCCCTGTCGCCGACAGCCGGGGAGCGCGAGGCTTCCGCGTCGGCCCAGCGACCCGTCGAGAGCGCAGCCCACTGACCGCGGGCCCGGACGACACGTTCCCGACACTCTCCGAGCGAGGAGTTCATGCGAACATCCCGTAGGGCCCGTACGGCCGGTGCCGGACCGAACCCCGCGCCTCCGGTGCGCGGCCGAAGGGCACACGCCGGCCCGCCGGCCGACGAGCGCCCCGAAACCGACGAGCCGAGGGGCACGGACTCCGATCCGCCCGTGCGTGCGGGACGCCGGCACATCCGCCCCCGTACCGTCCGGGCGAAGATCGTCTGCCTGCTGATGGTGCCCGTGATCTCCCTGCTCGCCCTGTGGGCCTACGCCACCGTCACCACGGCCCAGGACATCGCCGGACTGCGCCGGCTCCAACGTGTGGACTCCATGGTCCGCGCCCCGCTCGCCGACGCCGTGGCCGCGATCCAGGCCGAACGGGTGGCCGCAGTGCGTTATGCGACCGACCGTGCCGCCGAGCGTCCGGACGACCTGAAGGCCCTGGCCGGCCGCACCGACCGTGCCGTGGCCAAGTTGCGGCTCGGCGACCGCAACACGGTCGCCGACGGTGCCGATCTGCCCTCCGGTCTCCCCGGCAGGCTCGAGACCTTCGTCACGGGCGCCGAAGCACTGCGCTCCCTGCGGGGCGACCTTCTCGCCCATCGCGTCGGCTGGGACGAGACGTACGGGCAGTACACCAGGACCATCGCCGCGGCCTTCGCTGTGGGCGGCGCGCTCACCGACGTCCAGGACGCCGATCTCGGCTCCGACGCGCGCGTGCTGCTGGAGTTCTCCCGCGCGGGCGAGTCGCTCGCCCAGGAGGACGCCGTCCTCACGACCGCCCGCCTCGCGGGCACTCTCGACGGCGAACGTCTGAGGTTGTTCACCGGCGCCGTGGACACCCGGCGGACGCTGACCGAATCCGCCGTGGCCGACCTGCGCGGTTCGGAACAGGCCGCCTGGCAGCGGATCGCCAGGAGCGACGCATACGCCGACCTCGGCGCAGTCGAGGACAAGGTGCTGTCCGGGAAGCCCGGTGCCCAGGCCGTCGGTGCGGCGCCCGCGGCCACCTGGACCCCGGCGCACACGCGCGTGCAGGGCGGAATGCGGGACATCGAGACGGACGCGGGCCGAGGAGTGGCGGACCGGGCGGACCCGTTCACGCGCGGTGTGCTCACCCCCGCCGGTGCCGCGGTCCTGGTGGGCCTCGTCGCCGTCGCAGCCTCGCTCGTCATCTCCGTCAGGATCGGACGCGGACTCGTCGTCGAACTGGTCAGCCTGCGCAACGGCGCCCTGGAGATCGCGCGGCGCAAACTGCCCGAGGCCATGCGCAAGTTGCGTGCCGGGGAGGAGATCGACGTCGACGCGGAGGCACCGCCGGGACCGTCCGCCGAGGACGAGACGGGGCAGGTCGCCGAAGCGCTGGGCACCGTGCACCGCGCGGCCCTGCGCGCCGCGGCCGAACGCGCGGAGCTCGCCAGCGGAATCTCCGGCGTGTTCGTCAACCTGGCCCGGCGCAGCCAGGTCCTGGTGCATCGTCAGCTCAGCCTGCTCGACAGCATGGAGCGCCGCTCCGAGGACCCGAGCGAGCTGAGCGACCTCTTCCGGCTCGACCACCTCACCACGCGCATGCGGCGCCATGCCGAGAGCCTGATCATCCTCTCCGGAGCCGCGCCCGGCCGTGCCTGGCGCATGCCCGTCCCGCTGACCAACGTCGTACGGGCCGCCGTCTCCGAAGTCGAGGACTACGCGCGCGTGGAGGTGCGACGCCTCCCCGAAGCCTCGGTGACCGGCTCCGCGGTGGCGGACCTCACGCATCTGCTTGCCGAGATCATCGAGAACGCCGCCCAGTTCTCGCCTCCCCACACGCGCGTGCGCGTCAGCGGGGAGCCCGTCGGCAACGGCTATGCCATCGAGGTCGAGGACCGGGGGCTCGGGATGGGCAGGGAGACCCTGACCGAGGCCAACCGGCGGATCGAGCAGTCCGAGGCGCTCGATCTGTTCGACAGCGACCGGCTCGGCCTCTTCGTGGTCAGCCGGCTCGCGGCCCGGCACGGGGTCAAGGTACATCTGCAGACCTCGCCCTACGGCGGCACCACCGCCGTCGTCCTGCTGCCGACCGCGCTGCTGCACCACGGGGCGGAGGGGCGTCCCGCCCGGCCGGCCGAAGCCGAGCGGCACGAGGACCACGAGCACGCGCCCGTGGCCGCCGTTGTGCGCAAGGAACCGGTGGAACAGGCCCAGGAGCGGCCCGCGTTGGCGGCCTCTGCCCCGACCGGCATGCGGGCGTCCGCCGGAGCCCCACCGGACAAGGCGCCACCCGGGGTCACCACGTTGAGGCTGCACCGCAGCGGGGACGACTCGGAGGGCTCCGAGGACCTGCCGCGGCGGGTACGGCAGGCAAGCCTCGCCCCCCAGCTGCGCAAGCAGAGCGCGCAGGAACCGACCACGGGCCCCCGCGGCCCGGTGCGCGACGACGAGCGCACACCCGAACTGGTACGGGACCGCATGGCGGCCTATCGCGAAGGCTGGGTGCGTGGCGGGGGCCGCGCAGCCGGGCGGGCGGCAGGACACGTCGGCGACAGCAGCGAAGGAGACCCTGCATGATCCAGGACCCCGGTATGAGGACCGCCCAGCGGTCGGGCGAACTCGACTGGTTGCTGGACGACTTGGTGGTGCGCGTCAAGGAAGTGCGACACGCCGTGGTGCTTTCGAACGACGGACTGGCGGTGGGCGCCTCCTCCGATCTGAGCCGTGAGGACGCCGAGCACCTCGCCGCCGTCGCCTCCGGCTTCCACAGCCTCGCCAAGGGAGCGGGCCGGCACTTCGGAGTCGGCGGAGTCCGCCAGACGATGGTCGAGATGGACGACGGCTTCCTCTTCGTGGCGGCCGCGGGCGACGGATCCTGTCTGGCCGTTCTCACCGCCGTCACGGCAGACATCGGTCTGGTGGCGTACGAGATGGCACGGTTGGTGAAGCGTGTCGGCGAGCACCTCTACACCCCGCCCAGGGCGTCCGCCGGGCCGCCGGCCGCCGCATGACGGCCGAGGGCGGTCGCAGATGACCGACGACCGGACAGGCGCTCCGGACGTGCCGGGCAGCCAGTGGT
>Ga0102590_1003159_pt1 | contig 17197 bp, 19 predicted proteins | sample AraplaMF_Col_mMF_FD_76859 | JGI IMG/M metagenome (GOLD analysis project Ga0102590, IMG submission 76859) | Arabidopsis root microbial communities from the University of North Carolina, USA - plate scrape MF_Col_mMF | ecosystem: Host-associated > Plants > Roots > Endosphere | place: USA...
TGCTACGTCGCGGGCGCTGATGGGACGATCTACCGGACGCGGACGGCGTCGCTGGACGAACCGGAACTCGACAAAGTGGCCGATGACCTGCAGCAGTTCTTGGAGCTGCTGGAGCGATCCCTGACCCGCTTCGTCGCCGACGGCGAGCCGGGATACCAGTAGGGACTGTCACCAGCACCCACTCCGTCAGCCGCTGTAAGTCACTTCCCCCCAGGGACCGCGCCGGCCCCCGACACGCCCCGTTGAACCGTCCCGGGGCACAGCGCGCCGGGGTTCCTCCTACGCCGGCGCGGCGCTGCCACCCGGAGGCCGGCGGAGCAGGTGCAGACAGACGACCGAGGCGACGACGGTCCGCCGTTCGGAAGCGTTCAGGCGAGGGTCCGTTTCGACAACGTACTGCTGCAACCCCGTCCACGAATCAATGGTGCTCACCGTGACCCGGCCGAGGATCTCCGGCGCTGGGTCCTCTTCCGGATCGGTCTCCGTGAGATGCCATTCGACGTTCAGGAGACCCGGACGCGTAAGAAGGAGTTGGCGTCCCTCCTCAGTCCTGAGGCTCAGTTGCCGGGTCTTCATCAGTCCACCCGCACCGGCGGTACCGATGCGCCGGTCCTCGGCGTCGGTGAAGCGGAACTCCGCCGGACCGAACTGCTCGATACGGACGATGAACTCGCCGGACGTTTTCGTCAGGACGGAGAACGTGTCGTCGGTGTAGGTGACCCAGGCGAGCGGTGTCCCCTCCACGGTGGACACCGCCAGCGCTGGGCCCACATATCTGCGCCACCATGAACGCTTCGGCTGACCCACCACAAGGGCTTCCAGCCCGAACAGACCGGGTTCCGTCATCGGTCCCCCCTCCCCCGCAGCTCCGCATCAGGCGACACCGATCACACGATCCGCGGCCGGCTCGTCTCAGCAGTTCGCGCTATAGCGAATACAAGTAGGTGACGTGGAGTGGCTGTTGTCCCACTCCTGCCGCTCAGCCGCCAGTATCCCGCCCGCCAGGAGAGCCACCAATAGATGCGCGGCCACCGTCCAGCGGGCACGAAAGACTCCCGCGAGGGCTGCCAGGACGAGCACAGCAATCAGCAGTATTCGTACCCGATCCATGTGTGCGAGGCCGGCCGCGTCGATCCGTGCTTGATCGCCTTGCGCTGCCCATACCTCGAGGCCGAAGCCATATATCCAGTCCAGCGCGAGCCACGCGGTCTCCAACAGGAGCAACGGGATCGCGAAGGCCAGGTCCACGGCCGGGCGTGTTCTGTGCGACCAGGGGCGTCGCCGGTTCGGGGCGGGAAGGGTATCGGCCATGGATGCAGGATGCCGCGGCTGGTGGTGGTGCGCATGAGCACCCGTACTCAACTCCGGTCCCACCGTGTCATCGCCGCTGTCCAGATCTTCCGCGGGTCGGCGACCGGGGCACCGGGATAGGCTGCGCCGATGAAACGGATCTTGGTGGTGGGTGTCACCGGTGCCGGCAAATCCACGCTCGCGCAAGCCCTGAGCTGGCGCTCGGCTCTGCCGTATCACGAGATGGACGCGCTGTACTTCAACGGCCCCGACTGGGCGGTCAACGACGCTTTGGCCGAGGACGTGGCAAGTCTGACCGCCGAACCCTGCTGGATCATCGACTCACTCGGCTACCCGGAAGTCCGCGACCTGCTCTGGGACCGGGCCGACACGGTGATATGGCTGGACTACCCACGACGCGTCATCATGCCTCGCGTCCTGCGCCGGTCCTTCCGGCGCACCGTCAGACGCGAAGTCCTCTTCGGCGGCAACAGGGAGACCTGGAAGGGTTGGCTGAGCCGGGAACATCCGGCCTGGTGGGCGTGGTCCCAGCAGGGAACGCGTCGCGAAGAGATCGAGCGTCGTGTCCGCGATCCCCGCTTCGCCCCGCTCCAGAGCCTGCGCTTCCGCCACCCCAGGGAGACGGCGGCCTGGCTGGCATCCCTCTGACCCGGCGGCCAAGCCGGATCTGCGAAAGTGAAGACCTGGCCACTGCTGTTGTCCTACGGAAGCGCGCCCGCCTGCGGTCGCCCCACAGCCGGGGAGTGGGTGCGAGGCCACTCGTGAAGCTCACACGGCACATGCCGACCCGTAAAAACTGGCGGGTCAAGGGCGATCACCAGGCGATTCGGCCTTGCAGCCGCCGGTGGATCTCTTCACGGATGTCGGCCGCGAGGACCCCGGTCCTGCCCCACGAGACGACCAGCTCTGCCACATGGCGCAGCTTGATATTGGTGCACATCGATGTCTCGCGAAGCACGTCCCAGACCTCGGCCGGGGTCATACGTGTCATGGCGACGACGACTCCGATGGCCTGGTCGATCACGGCGTCGGCCTTCATGTCCCGTTCCAGCTGGGCGACCTGAGCCTCAAGCTGATCGGTCTGCCCGGGCGAGTCGGCGTTCGGCTCCGAAACCGCGTCAGAGAGCCCATCCGCGTGGATGTCCACGTTGCCTCCGTGGTGGGGGTGGGTATTCCACAGTGCGAGTGTCCAGCCTTGGGCCGTGTACGCCCGCCGATTTCGCCGTGATCACGGTACGGGCGGGTGTCGGTGGTGAGGGTCAGGTGAAGCCTGGCACCCCGGCTCCGGCAGAAGCCGTACTACTCCGGAAAACACCGACGGCACGGGATGAACCTGCAGGTGATCGCGGATACGGCCGGACCCCTCGTGCGGGCGCCGATGGCGCTTCCCGGCTCGGCACACGCCATGGTCGCTGCGCAGACCCACGGCATCATCGCGGCGTTGACCGATGTCGACGTGATGAACTTCGCGGACGAGGCGTATCACGCTGCCGACGATTGCACGCGTACCTCGTTCAAGCGGCACCGCTACCGGCCGAGGCCGTCGCCCCGGCAGAAAGCCGTGGGAACGAGAAACGCTCGGCCGTGGCGCCCGACCTTGGTGATGAGTTTTCACGCCCGCACCCGTCACACCTACGACGGAACACGACGAGGCAGAAGGATGACGTGATGAGTGCGGACGCACGGCTGGAGGAGCTGGACGTGAGCGGTCTGGGCGAGGTCGACGAGCCGACGTTCGCAGGCCTGACGGAGCGGCACCGGCGGGAGCTGCACGTACACTGCTACCGGATGCTCGGGTCGTTCGAGGACGCCGAGGACACTGTGCAGGAGACGTTCCTCCGTGCCTGGCGGCGGCGCGAGACCTTCGAGGGGCGGTCGACGTTCCGGGCCTGGCTGTACCGTATCGCCACCAACGCCTGCCTGGACCTGCTCGCCAAATGCCGCCCGGAGCCTGCGACCGGCGGCGAGGTGCAGTGGCTGCAGCCCTACCCGGACCGGCTGCTCGACGAACTGCCCGCGGGCCACGCGGACGAGCCGGAGACCGTAGCCGTCGCGCGGGAGACGATCGAGCTGGCGTACCTGGTCGCGGTCCAGCACCTCGCGCCGCGCCCGCGTGCCGTGCTGATCCTGCGGGACGTGATCGGCTGGCCGGCGAAGGACGTCGCGCAGCTCCTCGGAGACTCCGTCAACTCCGTGAACAGCGCGCTGCAGCGGGCTCGGGCCGGTATGCGGGGACACCTGCCCACCGAGCGGCAGGACTGGACCGGCGGCGAACAGGACACCGGGACGCGTGAGCTGGTGCGCCGCTACACCGACGCCAGCGTGGCCACGGACGTCGACGGGCTCGCCGCAATGCTGCGGGACGACGTCCGCTGCTCGATGCCGCCCACGCCGGGCCTGTGCGTCGGCCGCGACGCGGTGGTGCACGACTGGGTCGAGAGCGGCTTCGAGGGTTTGCAGGGCCTGCGCGCCGTCCTCACCTCCGTGAACCGGCAGCCCGCCGTCGCCTTCTACCTCTGGCGGAACCAGGAAAGCGCGTACCTCCCGCTGACGATCGACGTCCTGCGTGTCACCGACGGGGCGATCACCGAGATCGTCACGTTCCATGACGACCAGTTCCCGCGGCTCGGGCTGCCGGAGCGCCTGCCGGCGGAGGGCACCGAGTAGTCCCGCTACGGACGCTCGCGCTACGCGGTGGCGCGGGCCGCGGTGGTCGCGGCGGGGTGGTGCGACGCTCTCGGCGTTGTCACCCGCGGGTGCAGGTGGAGCCGTATGACGGCGAGCCCGGGCCGGACCTCGGACGCGACGCCGGGTTCCGGCTCCGCGCCACCGGCGTCCGCGCCCTGCGGAATGCCGGCCATCGCGCGGCGAGGGTGCGCGTGGCCACCCCCAGCGCCAGGACCGTCACATGCCAGTCAACACCCCGTACGCCACTTACCGAGTGATGGAGGAACGACATGAACAGCATGAACGACACCGAGGTCGTCGTAGGGACAGTAACGGACCGGACCCCCCGCACCCACCGACTCCGCCGACTTGCCGGTACCGGCTTCGTTGCCACGCTCGGGGCGATGGTGGCCACCACCCTCGCCGCGGCGCTTGCCCAGGCCGTTGGCGTCGACTTCCAGGTGCCCGATGGTGGCGAAACGATCCCGTTGTCCGGGTTCACCGTGGTGACCGGCTTCTTCTCGGTCGTGGGCATCGTCATCGCCGCGATTCGTGTGGACGACAGTGGCTCTGACCGCGATCTCGTTGGTCCCGCCCCTCCTCTCCGGGGCGAACACCGCCACCATCACCGCCCTCCTCGGGCTGCACCTCGTCGCTGCGGCGGTGGTGATCCCCACCCTGGCTCGCAGCCTCCGCACCCGGACCGATTGACGATCCCGCGACGGACGCACGTGCGGCGCGAGGCGAACACGAGCGCACCGAGGTGGTCCCGGGCGCTCCGACCGTCCATTCCAGGTTCCTATTCTTGATCAATTCGAGAGCTGAGTCGCTCGTGCGGAGACGGACAGGGCACCTTGCGAGATGAAGACCAAGCGCCACTCGAGCAGTCACCGGCGACCCGGCGACCGTTCCACCACGCGTGACCGACGTAGACACCGGGTCGGGGCAGCCCGGTCATGCCTGCTGGACCGAGCGTCAGCCGGCTCACGACGAGTTCGCCGGTTTCGGACTCCAGTGAAATGCCGGTCCAGCCCTCAGCGTCCGTAGGGGGATCCTCGGGGCCCTCCCAGATCCGGATGGTGATCTCGACGCGCAGGTCGGGCTGCACGGTGCGGAGGTACACGTGGTAGCCATTGCCGGCGACCACCTCGGCACGGGCCCTGACGGCCGCCTCGCGAAGAGGCGCTGGACCGGACCCCGTTGGACACCCCGGCGCCGCCTGGCCAGGGCAGGACCGCACGCCACCCACCGGGCGCCCGGCAGGCATGGGCTGAAGGTGCCTCGAGGGTCAGGAAGTGGTTCCGGCATACTGCGCGCATGAGCCTGCCCGCCGTGCGCGCGTCTGCCTCTGCACTCGTGATCGCGTTCCTCGCCCTCTCCGGCTGTCGTGCCGAGACGTCTGACGGCGAGGCTTCGGCGTCCCGCGGTGCCGCAGCCGTGGCTCCCCTCGCGGACTCGGCGGTGGGGGCGGCGCTGGCCGACCGGGCCGGGCATCCGTACTCGGGGCGGTTCGTGACGAGCGGGGGCGTCCAGCGCATGGCGGGCTTCCTGAACCTCGGCGCCCGTACCAGTGGTGAGTTCTCCATCTCCTCGGTGTCGCCGGACCAGTACAAGGAGACTCAGGAGGTTCTGCTGCCCGACCACGCCTACTTGCGGCGGGTGACTGACCGCGGTGAGACCGTGAAGGGCTGGTGGCGCGACCCTCTCACGAAGGCGCCGCCCGGCAACCAGATCGTCGAACTGCACACGCTGGCCCGCCTGTTGGCACGTCAGCCCGCCAACGCCCACGCACGTCCCGTCCGAGCCCCGTCCGGCACGACCGCATACCGCCTCACCGGCTGGATCGACACCGCCGCGCTCAAGGACACCGACCCGAGGACGTACGTGATGCTGGCGCCGAGGCCCGACGTCCCCGGCGCGAAGGGCGTCAGGTGCACTGCTTGGGTCGACATGCGGGGCCGGGTCGTGCGCTTCGACGAGGACCTCGCCTATCCGGACGGCAGCGAGTACCGCAGCGTCACATCCCTGACCGGGTTCGACGACCCGCTTCCCGTACATCCACCAGCCACAACGCGTTGACGGCCCCGGGCAGGCTGCCGATTCCGCCCTTCCCGTGGCAGGCACCGGCAGCCGGACGACGGCACGTCCCGCATGCACGGGGCGAGTCGTGGACCGTCACACATCCATCTACGGTCCGCACCGCATCGTCGCTCCCTTCGGTCCCTGAACGCTCGACCGTCGACCGCTCATGAAGCCCGGTCGCGCAGCACGGCTTCTTCGTCTTCTTCGCCCCCGCACGAATGGTCGCTGTCCGTGCGGCGCACATGATCCACCGCGCGCGGCAACGCCCTGCGGATGACCTCGGGCAGCGGTCCGCCGGCCGGCCATTGGACCAGAACGCGCGCCACCTCGCGCAGCTTGACGTTGGTGTGCTGCGAGATGTGTTTCAGCACCTCCCAGCCCTGCTCGGGCCGCAGACCACCGACCGTGACGACCACACCGATCGCCTGGTCGATGAGAGCGTGCGAAACCACGGCAGAGCGGAGCTGCTCGACCTCTTGCTGCAGGACCGCGACCCGGTCCGTGTGCTCGCCGCGCTCGATCATGTCCCCAAGCTGCCGCGGAGGCGTTGTCAGGGACAGCCGTCAGGCGAACGATTTCACCACCGGCAGTACAAGAAACGAAAAACTCCTGCTCACGAATCACATGCCGAAGCCGGTCGCGGGCATCAGGCAATCCATGGAGACGCTGACCTTCGACAGCGACAACCTGGAAGAGACCGAGGAATTCCTCAGCCATGCCTATGCCAGGATGCGCATCGGCAGCAATACCGCCGGCCCCAGCCGGGCCCGTATCCACCGCACGGGCATCGACGCGGTCAGCGTCGACGAAATCGACCTGGACTTCGAGATGAGCTACGCGGTGACGCCGCTCGGCAAGCTCTGTCTGTGCGTCGTCCATGACGGCACGGTGCAGGATCACACCTTCCAGGGAGTCGAGGACGCCTTCGGCCCTGGCGACGTGGTGCTGTTCGCGCCCCCGGACCTGCCCTATGCCGGACGGATCTGCAATGCGCGCTACACCATCACCATGCTCGAGCCCGCACTGCTCGCCCAGGTGGCCGGCTCGACCGGACCGCACGGCGACGAGTCGGTCAGGGTGACAGGGCACCGGCCGCACTGCCCGGCGGCCGCACGGCAACTGAACCACGCCATCAACTATCTGCGTGATCACGTCCTTGCCGACCCGGCCGTCGCCGACCAGCCTCTGGTGGCGTCCACCGCCGCGCAGCACCTGGCAGCCAGTGTGTTGTCCGCCTTCCCGAACACCGCGCTCCCCGACGACGGGAGTCCCGAGAGGGATGACGCGCACCCGGCGGTGCTCCGCCGTGCCCTCGCCTACATCGACGACCACGCCGACCAGCCGATCACGGTCGCGCAGATCGCTGCGGCCGCCCATGTCACCCCGCGGGCACTGCAGTACGCCTTCCGGCGCCATCTGGACACCACCCCGCTCGCCCATCTGCGCGGCGTGCGGCTCGCGGAGGCGCATCGGGATCTTGTGGCCGCCGACCCCGCCGAAGGTTCCACGGTCACCGGGATCGCCTCTCGCTGGGGCTTCTACCACCCGGGCCGGTTCGCCTCCCTCTACCGGGACATGTATCGGCGCGCTCCACGTCAGACGCTGAACGGCAGTTGAGCCGGCTCTGTGCCCGCGCAGGTGGTGCCGACGGGCGGTGGGCGTCATCTCCGCATGAGGAGTTGATCGAGGGCGGCCAGGATGTCGTTGACAGGACCGAAGCTGATCATGGCGGTCGTTCCACCCGCGATCTCGCCGCGCAGAGGGAAGAGGGCGTCATGCGCCTGTGTGGCGAGTGATCGGTCCTGGAGCAGGACCGCTGTATGGGCGTTGACCGCCCAGAGCGAGTCATACAGGTGGTCGGCGGGGGGTCCGGGCAGGACGGCGGCAGCTTCGCGGGCCGCTGTGAGGTTGCCGCGGGCGAGGTCGAGGAGGGGCTGCGCCCAAGGACGGTAGGGTCCCCAGTCGAGGGCGGGGTCCGCCTGCGCGGGACGCTGATGGCGCATGCGCAGTGAGAGAAGCGCAAGCGGCAAGAGGCCCGCTTCCACTCCGGGCATGCCGGCGCCGGCGAGGTCGGTGGCCACCGTGCGATAGGCATGAGCGACCTCGGCGGGGTCGTCCGAGCGTGTCGCCAACCGCATCGCCCGGAAAGCGGCGGTGAGGACGTGAACCAGCGGGGTCTCGTGAATCCCGGCGAGGCGCTCGGCCGTCTCGACGTGGCGTTGCGCGGTCTCGGTGTCGCCGCGGGCCGCGCAGACCTGGATCTTGATCAGATGGCCGAGCGTCTCGAACATCGGCAGATCGTGCCGGGTGGAGAGATCTATGAGTTCGCCGGCGATCACATCGCGTTCTCCGGTGCGCCCGGGGTGTTGGAAGGACTGTACGAATCGGGCGTTGAGCGCGAGTACGAGCACGCCGGGGTCGTGGAGGTCTCGGGCGAGTCGTTCGGCTTCCCGCGCTGCCTCGGCAGCCCAGCCGTCTCGGCTTCCGCGATGCTCCAGCCCGATGGTGGCGAGGAGACGTGCGCGAAGCGCGGGTGAAGCCCCTGGCCCCAGTCGGTGCAGAGTGCGCCGAGTGGCCGCGACCAGTGCTTCGGACCGGTGGGGATCATCGGAGCGCGTCCAGATGGTGGGGACGTCGTACGCCGCGATCACTCGGGCAGTGAGGCCGGGGTCAGCGGTCCGTTCCGCTTCCGCCACCGCCGCGGCGCGTTGCTCTTGGGCAAGGACCAGGTTGGTACCGCCTGTGACCGCCGCGGCCCGGGCGACGGTGCTCATGGAACGCAGCCGGGTGTAGGTCCCCGTCGCTTCCGTGCGGGTGAGCAGACGCAGCCGGTCCTCGTCCCGAGGTGCGGGTGTGAGGTGCGGAGCGTGTCGCAGGATGTCGCGCTCGAGATGGTCGAGGCTGTCCGCCGACTCCAGTCCGAACCGATCCAACAGCCTGGCTCGCGCGTCACGCAGCGAGGCCAGCGCATCGACCTGGCGGCCGGCTTGGTAGAGAGCATGGGCCAGCAGAAGCCAGGCGTGTTCCCGCCACGGGTGTGTGGTGGCGAACGCCTCCAGTTCCGGGACGAGTGGCGCGCCGCGTCCGAGGTCGAGCATCGCTCGGGCACGCAGTTCGACGGCTTCACGGTGCAGTTCTGCGAGTCGGGCACGCTCCGGCGTCAGCCAGGGCGAGGCGTCGAGGTCTGCGTACGGCTCGCCCCGCCACCACGACAGCGCTTCGCTCAGCCCACGGGCAGCGCGGCCGTCGGGCCCGTCGTGCGCGGCCCGAAGGGTGTCCTCGAATCGGTGGGCGTCGACGTGTGCCCGCGGAATCCGCAGGGCGTATCCGGTGCCGACGGTCTCGATGGTGAGCGAGCGGGTTCGCGGAGGACGATCGGGTTCGAGAGCGCGGCGGAGTTCGGCCACGAACGTGCGGACCGTCCCTGCCGCAGCGGGCGGCGGGTCCTCCCAGAGATCTTCGACCAGCACCGGAAGCGGGACGGCCCGGCCGCCGGCCGCGACCAGCCGTCCCAAGAGTTCGCGGCGACGCCGGCTGCCCACCGCTACGGGGTTGCCCTCGGCATCCGTGACCTCGACCGGCCCGAGCACGTTGACGAGGATCTCCATGTCCTCATTGTCGTCGGTCTCGGTCTGCTGCTGATCCACTGCTGATCCGGCTCTCGGATCATTCCTGTCGTTCACGCATCCGTGTGTGAGTCGCAGCGACTCACACGTCCCAGGAGAAGGAGACGACAACGATGGGCATCGGCATTCCGGGGTTCGAATCAAGGTCGATCGCTGTGGCCGACGGTGTGGAGCTGAACGCGGCGGTCGGCGGAGAGGGACCGGCCGTTGTGCTGCTCCACGGTTTTCCCCAGACCCATCTGATGTGGCGGCATGTCGCCCCCGCCCTGGCCGGGCACCACACCGTGGTCTGTCCCGATCTTCGCGGTTACGGCGCCAGCAGCAAGCCGCAAGCGGTCACCGAGGACATCTACTCGAAGCGGACGATGGCCGCAGACATCGTCGGCCTGGCCGACGCACTCGGGTTCGACCGTTTCGCGCTGGTCGGGCACGACCGCGGTGCGCATGTCGCCTTCCGGGCCGGTCTTGATCACCCGAATCGGATCAGTCACCTGGGAATCCTGGACATCATTCCCACTCCGGACACCTGGAACGTCCTCCACGGGGTCGGCGCGGCGGTGGCCTTCCATCTGTATCTGATGGCTCAGCCGCCCGGTCTGCCCGAGCAGATGATCGCGGGCAGCGCCGACGCGTTCTTCGGCCACTTCCTCGACGTCTGGTCCATGAGCTCCGACGCGATCCCAATGGACGTGCGCGCCGAGTATCTTCGCGCATGCCGGGAAGCCGTTCCGTCGATCGTCGCGGACTATCGTGCCACCGCGACGGTCGACATCGAACATGACCAGGCCGACCTCGACGCCGGCAACCGGCTCACCATGCCGGTGACGGTCGTCCAGCAGGACTGGGGACGGCAGTTGGGGTTCGACGCCACCGCGACCTGGCGGCCGTGGAGCACCGACCTCGAGCATTTCACCACCCATGCGGGCCACTTCATGGCCGAGGAGGCTCCGGAGGACATCGCCACGCTGATCCTGAACCTGGTGAAGCGGTGATCGTCGCGGAAGGGCCGTCATCGGCCGCACTCGCCCACGGCACGGATCGGGAACCGCACAGCCCACCTGTGCCGTTGCTCAAAGCTTTAGTGGCTTTCAGCATTCCAGGCATTCCGGCCCGGAAGGTCCGTCTCGTCACCGGAGCGTGAGGGCTTCGGCGTGAGTACGGTCTCTCGCTTGTGTCTGCCGTTGGTGCGGCAGGGTTGCGCCACCTGCCCGCCCCGCCGTGGCCTTGCGGCTGCGGCGGGTGGCGCGGGTCTTCTGGTCGGCTCCACGAGGCTTCGACACCTTGACGGCGTCCTGGTCTCCGGCCACTCCGGTACCAGTCGTGCAGGCCCTCGCGAGGGCGGCGAGGTTGAGCGCGGCGTTGTCGTCCCGGTCCAGGACCAGGCCGCAGGCGTCGCATGCGTAGGTCCGGATGTGCAGCGGCAGCTTGGCTTTCACCGCGCCGCACCCGGAGCAGGTCTTGGAGGAGGGGTACCAGCGGTCGGCCACGATGATGCGGGTGGCGTGGCGCTGGTGGGCCTTGTAGCCGAGCTGGCGGCGGATTTCGCCGAATCCGGCGTCGGCGATCTGGCGTGCGAGACGCCGGTTGCGGAGCATACCGGCGACGTTCAGGTCCTCGACCACGACGGTGCCGTATTCGGCCGTCACGGCGGTGGTGAGTTGGTGCAGGGCATCCTGGCGGATGTTCGCCACGCGGTGGTGCAGCTTGTTGCGGGCGGCGTTGGCCTTCTCCCATCGCTTCGACGGCTTGCGACCGGTGCGGCGGTCGGGGCCCTGGCGTCGGGACACCGTCCGGCAGGCGCGGCGCAGCAGCTTCAACGCACCATCGTAGTGCCGGGGGTTGGGCACGGTACGGATCTCGCCCGTCGAGTCGGCCATCACCGCCAGACTCTTCACCCCCAGGTCGATACCGACCGCCACGTCCGGACGCGTGACGCGTTCGACGTCCCGCTTGACCTCGGCCTGGAACGAGGCGAACCAGCGTCCGCGCTCGTGCCGTACGGTCACGGACAGGATGCGTGCTGTCCCGGCCTGCACCCGAGTGAGGAGGCCGGCGGTGGGCTCGTGGCTGCGGATCGTGCCCAGCCTGGGCAGCGTGACGTGTCGGCCGTCAGCGTCCACACGGATGGTGCCGGTGGTGAACCGGCAGGCAAGGCGCGCCTTCCGCTTCGACTTGAACCGCGGCGCACCCAACCGCTTGCCGCGCCGCTCGCCGCTCTTCGACTTCGCGTAGTTGTCGAACGCGGCCGACGCGTTCGCCAGGCCGGTGTTGTACGCCTCCTTGGAATTCTCCTCCCACCAATTCGCGAACCGCGGGTCAGTCTTCTTGGCCTCGTTGAACGCCTTTCGCAGCGACGGCAGCGACCACGGCCGCCACTGCGTCAGCATGGTCTCGGCAACGCCGTAGGTTTCCTCCGCCTTGCGCTGCCACCACGAGGCGGTCACCCAGCCGACGGCCCAGTTGTACGCCGCGCGGGCCGCACCGCAGTGGGAGCGCAACGCGGCCTCCTGGGAGGCGTTCGGGTCGAGCGCGAACCGGTACGCCTGCACCACGAACCCGGGCTGCGGCCGGAACCTCTTCACTCGGCGGCCTCACCCATCGCCAGGGCCACTGCACGCGCGGCCCGGTTCTTCGCCGCCCGCCGCCCGTACAGGCGCGCACACATCGACGTAAGCACCTCGGTGATGTCCGCCACCAGGTCATCGGTCATCTCAGCAGAGTCGAGGACGACCAGGCGCCGGCCGGACGCCGACAGTACGGCTTCGAGGTGCTCGACGCCGAACCGGGCCAGCCGGTCACGGTGCTCGACCACGATCACAGCGGCGGACGGGTCGGACAGAACCCGGTGCAGCTTGCCCCGACGTCCGTTCAGCCCCGAACCGACCTCCGTCACGACCTCCGCGACCGGCAGGCCAAGACCAGTGGCCCCCTGGACCACACGGGCCACCTGGCGATCAAGGTCCGGCTTCTGGTCCGCCGACGAGACCCGGCAGTACGCCACAACGCGACCGGACACTGGTGAAGTCGGCTCGTCGACCAGCCACGTCCCGGACGGCGTCTGACGAACCGGGACCGGCATACGGCCCTCTTTCGCCCACACCCACGCAGTCTGGTAGTGCACACCGTTGCGCGCCGCCCACTCAGAAAGCTTCACACCATCAAGATAACAATTGAGAAAGACTGACGTCCGCTGATGCACCATCCAACAGCTGTTAACCCCGGGAAGCCCGACGAGTGGGCGGGTGCGGAGAGTGACATCCGATCGGCGAAATGTGCGAGGGTCGGGAGTGCAACCCCGACGCCGCAGCTAGATCGCATTGGGGCCTGGATCCAGTAGATAACGGATCATTGTCCAGATATTGAACATTTCTGGCAAAGTCAGGCATGCGCTGAGAGGGTGGGAAGTGTGATGCCCGAGGTGACTGCGGGAAGTGACCGCAGGACCGAGGGAGAGTGTGATGGCGCAGAATCGGATGTGGTTGGCCGAGGTTCTGGCCGCGGCGGAGGACGCCGCGCCGGTGGCGTCCCTCGATGTGGTGGCGCGCAGTCTGCGTGAGCGGTTCGGTGCGCAGTGTGTGTCGTTCCTGTTCGCCGACATCGTCGGCCGGAAGATGGTCAGGGTCGGCGAGGACACCGACTCCCAGCGAGGGCGCCGTGCCGATCAGATTCTTCTGGCGGGCAGCCTCTACGACGAGGTCCTGCGCAGCCAGAAGCCGGTGCAGGCGCTGGACGGCGGGCGAGGACACCGAGTGGTCGCCCCCGTCACCAACCGCGGTGACGCCATCGGTGTACTGGAACTGTTCCTGCCCCATGTGACACAGCAGGTGCTGGACCAGGTCGAGGGGACGGCGCACGCGCTGGCCTACATCCTTGTCACCGACCGTCGTTTCACCGATCTCTACCACTGGGGACAACGCACCGTCCCGGTGACCCTGGCCGCCGAGATCCAGCGCCAGCTCCTGCCGACGGCTCCCTCCTGTGAAGCCGCCGAGTTCGCCCTCGCCGCCACTCTGATCCCCGCCGACAACTGCGCCGGCGACAGCTACGACTACACCCTGGACCACGACACCCTCCACCTGTCCATCTCCGACGCGATGGGCCACGACGTTGATGCCGCGCTCATGGCGACTGTCCTGGTGAACGCCTCCCGTGGCGCCCGGCGCGCCGGAGCCGATCTGGCCGAACAGGCCCGCCGAACCCATCAGGCCCTCCTGGACCACGGCCGCAGCTCTTTCGCCACCGGACAGCTGCTGCGGGTCGCCCTGGACGGCAGTGGCGCGCAGGCCGTCAACGCCGGTCATCCCTGGCCACTTCGGCTGCGTGACGGCAGCGTGGAGATGCTGCACCTGGACGTCAGCCTGCCCTTCGGCTTCAGGTCTCCTTCCCCGTACCGGGTCCAGGACCTCGACCTGCGGCCCGGGGACCGTCTGGTGCTGTACACGGACGGCATGCAGGAACGCCAGGCGGAAGCCGTCGACCTGCGGCGCGTCATCCACGACACCGCAACCGAGCATCCCCGCGAGGTGGTCCGGGTCCTGACGTCCGCGGTCACCGACGCGTGCGAGGGGCACCTCGCCGACGACGCGACGGTCATCTGCCTGGACTGGCACGGCCCCTGTCACGAGGGTCGACACACAAGAGCCGGCGCCGACCGCTGACAGCCGGGGCGGACGACCGTAGCGAGGCCGGTACGGGGTGTGCGTCGGCCACGACGCCCACGGGTACCCCGCACATATCGCCCCGTCGCAGCTTCAGCACGGAAGGACCGCGCACGGGACGTGCAGGCCCGGTCGGCCGGCACCCTCGTGCCGGCCGACCGGTCATCACCGGGCTCGGCCCGGCTCGAGTTGCGGTCAGGACAGGCGGGTGGCGGAAATCCCGCCGTCCACGTAGAGCGTGATGCCGTGGACCATGGCCGCATCGTCACTGGCGACGTACAGGACGCCCTTGGCGATGTCGTCCGGCCGCACCACAACGCCCGCCGGTGTGGCGGCCGTCAGCGCGTCGAGCTGCGCCCGGCCCGCCTCGTTGCCGGGTGTGAGGGTCGCCCCGGGCGCGACGGTGTTCACGCGCACGCCCCGCGACCCGTATTCCGCGGCCCAGCTGCGGGTGAGCTGCTCGTCCGCCGCCTTGGTCGCGGTGTACATCGCCGCGAAGGGGCTGCCGACCCGGGCCATCCAGGAGCCTATGTTGACGATGACGCCGCTGCCCCGCTCGGCCATGGACGGCGCCATCGCCGCGACCAGGACGTGCGGGGCTCGGATGTTGACCGCCAGCATGGCGTCGAGGTCCGCGTCCGGCAGGTCCTCCGTCTGCGTCGCGGGATAGATGCCCGCGTTGTTGACCAGGATGTCGACCCGTCCTCCGAGCACGTCGGTGGCCTGTGCCGCGAAGGCGCGCAGCTGCTCGTAGCTTCCTGCCAGGTCCGCCGGGACGAAGTCCGCGCTGCCCCCGGTCTGCCGGATCTCCTCGACGACGCTCTTTCCGCGGGTTGCCTGCCGGCCGCTGACGACGACGTGTGCGCCTTCGCCGGCCAGTGTGCGGGCTATCGACGCACCGATCCCGCTGGTCGAGCCGGTGATCACAGCGGTGCGGCCGGAGAGCCGGGCGCCGGTGGCTGCGGGGGTGCTGATGTTCGTGTGAAGGGAAGTCATGGGTCCCTTTCTAGGGCGGCCCGCTGGTATCGGGCCAGGTCAGGACGAACCTGGGCATGCCAGGACCACCCAGCGGGCCGATGGGCCGCCTACCCTGGAGCCATGTCACGCGACCGCGCCGCGCTCGGGGCGTTTCTGCGCTCCCGGCGAGACCGCCTCACACCCTCCCAAGCCGGCATCGAGGCATTCCCCGGGGCCCGACGGGTGCCTGGGCTACGGCGCGAGGAGCTGGCCGTGCTGGCCGGTCTCAGCCCGGACTACTACAGCCGGCTCGAACAGGGACGCCAGGCCAATATCTCCACCGAAGTGCTCGACGCGCTGGCGCGGGCACTGCGTCTGGACGAGGTCGAGCGCGCACATCTTCGGGACCTCGCCGCGCCCACCGCACGGCACCGCGCCGCGACCTCGCACGCCCTCCAGCGCCCGGATCCCGGCCTTCTGCGGCTGATGCACACCCTCGATCATGTCCCGGTGCTGCTCCTCGGCCACCGAGGGGAGGTTCTGGCCCGCAACGCCCTGCTCACCGAGGTGCTGGGCCGTCCGCTGGAACCGGGGTCGTCGTTCGTCCGCTTCATGTTCCAGGACCCGGTCGCCCGTGAGCGGATCCTGAACTGGGCGGACTTCGCCTCGGCCACCGTCGCCACGATGCGCCGGGAGATCGCCCGCCGCCCCCATGACAACCGGCTCACTGCGCTCGTCGACGAGTTGCGCACCACCGATCCCGATGTCGCCCGGTGGTGGGACGACCACGCCGTCCGCGACTACGCGTCCGTGACCAAGCGCATCCAGCACCCCGCGGCCGGCCCGATGTCGTTCGATATTGAGATCGTCTGCGCGCCCCACGAGCCGGACCAGCGGCTCGTCGTCTACACGGCCGAGCCCGACTCCCCCACCGCCCGCGTCCTGCCGCTCCTGGCCAGCTGGAACGCGACCCCCGTCGTACGGCCCGACACGCGCACCGGTGGGTGATCCGCCCGCGTGTTTCGTGGGCAAACTCCGGATACTGCATTCGGCATGATTCCGAGGCTGTCAGTGATGCTCTTCCGGAGTCGGAGGTCTTCGCGTATGCCGTGCAGACGACCGGGCCCGACGACGGCACCGCATGCGGGGCCTGGACGGTGCGCGACATCCTGATCCATCGGACTGACAACGCTCCGGCCCGAGTTCCCACCGCTCACCCGACCGGCGCACCGGTCAAGACGCGAGAGCTCCATCAGGCAACGTCAGAGCCCTGTGCGCCCTGCTTCACGACCGCCCGTTTCCTCAGCCGATGGCGCCAGCTCTCCGGACGACGGCGCGAGCTCGCCCGGTTCCGTCCAGCAGTCCGGTCCGCCGCCCTTGCGCGGCCAGACCTCCGGGCCACCGCCGTGCCACTCGATGAGATCCGACTCGGCCACGTCCAGCTCGTCCCCTCCCACCAGACCGACGTAGCGAAGGAACACCGTCAGGTCGTGCAGCGAATACGCCGTGCCCAGGGTCTCGCCATCGATACAGACCCGCCGACCGCCGGATCCGCTTGGCCCCCGCACGATCACGCAATGCTCGACCATGAGCTCAGCCTCTAACATTCGCAAACCGAGCGCATTCTGTGGGGTGATCCACGGCGGCGGGCGTCGCAACCGTCGTCGACAGCGACTGACTGCGGGTGTTGCCGGCATGGTGTCCCTGTCGGCTCGCAAGCCTCCCGCCATCCCGTCATCGTGATCGACCCCTGTTCGACGCGGTTTTCGGGTCGACTTGGGCCACAACTGATGCAGGGCGAGGGCAAGGCGTGCATACAGGAAACCCTGATCACGGCAGAGAACCGGGAGTTGATCCCGTCAGGAGGCACGGCGGAACTTTGCCGCCGGACCGATC
>Ga0102590_1003163_pt1 | contig 17163 bp, 18 predicted proteins | sample AraplaMF_Col_mMF_FD_76859 | JGI IMG/M metagenome (GOLD analysis project Ga0102590, IMG submission 76859) | Arabidopsis root microbial communities from the University of North Carolina, USA - plate scrape MF_Col_mMF | ecosystem: Host-associated > Plants > Roots > Endosphere | place: USA...
TCATCACCATCCTGTCGTACCTGGTGTGGCTGCACCACTTCTTCACGATGGGTTCGGGCGCCAGCGTCAATTCGTTCTTTGGCATCACCACGATGATCATCTCGATCCCGACGGGCGCGAAGATGTTCAACTGGCTGTTCACGATGTATCGCGGCCGTATCCGCTACGAACTGCCGATGATGTGGACGATCGCCTTCATGCTGACCTTCGTGCTCGGCGGCATGACCGGCGTTCTGCTCGCGGTGCCGCCGGCCGACTTCGTCCTGCACAACAGCCTGTTCCTGATCGCGCATTTCCACAACGTGATCATCGGCGGCGTCGTGTTCGGCGCCTTTGCCGGCATCAACTACTGGTTCCCGAAGGCGTTCGGCTTCAAGCTCGATGTGTTCTGGGGCAAGCTGTCGTTCTGGTTCTGGGTCGTCGGCTTCTATCTCGCCTTCATGCCGCTCTACGTGCTCGGCCTGATGGGCGTGACCCGCCGCCTCCGCGTGTTCGACGATCCGAGCTTGCAGATCTGGTTCGTCATCGCCGCGATCGGTGCCTTCCTCGTCTTCCTCGGCATCCTCTCGATGCTGATGCAATTCGCGGTCTCCTTCCTCAAGCGCGAGCAGCTCAAGGACGTCACCGGCGATCCCTGGGACGCGCGCACGCTGGAATGGGCGACCTCCTCGCCGCCGCCGGACTACAACTTCGCCTTCACTCCCGTCGTTCACGACAATGACGCGTGGTGGGACATGAAGAGGCGCGGCTACCAGCGTCCTCTCACCGGGTTCAAGCCGATCCACATGCCCAGCAGCACCGGCACGGGCGTCATTCTCGCCGGCTTCGCCACCGCGATGGGTTTCGGCCTGATCTGGTACATCTGGTGGCTGGCGGCTGCGAGCTTCATCGCGATGCTCGTCGTCGGGATCGGCCACACCTTCAACTATCATCGCGACTTCGACATTCCGGCCGACGACGTCATCCGGACCGAGGACGCGCGAACCAAACTGCTCGCCGGAGCCAAGTAAATGACTGTCGCTGTCAATTCCTCGCAGGCCGGAGAGCCGGTCTTCTATCTCGCCGACGAACACCCGCATCCGGAAGGCTACAGCACCTCGCTGGGCTTCTGGATCTACCTGATGAGCGACTGTCTCATCTTCGCGATGCTGTTCGCCGCCTTCGGCGTGCTCGGCGCCAACTACGCCGCCGGGCCCGCACCAAAGGACCTGTTCGACCTCGACCTGGTCGCGGTGAACACCTCGATGCTGCTGCTGTCCTCGATCACCTATGGCTTCGCCATGCTGACGATGCAGCAGAACAAGATCGCGCAGACGCAGATGTGGCTGGCGATCACCGGCCTGTTCGGCCTCGCCTTCATCGGGATCGAGCTCACCGAGTTCGCCCACATGATCCATGAAGGCGCCACACCCCAGCGCAGCGCCTTCCTGTCCGCCTTCTTCACCCTGGTCGGCACCCACGGCCTGCACGTCTCCTGCGGCCTGATCTGGCTGGTCACGCTGATGGTTCAGGTCTGGAAGTTCGGCCTGATCGAGGCCAATCGCCGCCGGCTGATGTGCCTGTCGATGTTCTGGCACTTCCTCGACGTGGTCTGGATCGGCGTCTTCACCTTCGTCTATCTCCTGGGAGTTCTGCGATGAACACCGATACCCACGCCGCTGGCGCGCACGACCATCACCACGACGACGGCCACGCTCACAGTACGTTCTCGGGCTATATGCTCGGCTTCGTGCTCTCGGTGGTGCTGACCGCGATCCCGTTCTGGCTGGTGATGAGCGGCGCGCTGCCTAGCAAGCAGATCACCGCACTCGTCATCATGGCCTTCGCGGTCGTCCAGATCGTCGTGCACATGATCTACTTCCTGCACATGAGCCCCAAATCCGAGAACGGCTGGACCATGATGGCGCTGATCTTCACCATCGTCATGGTGGTGATCGCGCTGTCCGGTTCGCTGTGGGTAATGAACCACCTCAACAGCAACATGATGCCGATGCACGAGATGACGGGAATGAAGTGAGCGAGGCTCTGAATTGAGCAAGACCAGGACCGCGGCGAGCGAGACAGAGGGGGCGCGCGACGAAACCGCGCGCTCCCCGTCCTTGTGGCTCGCGGTCCTCTCGCTTACCGCCTTTGCCGTTCTGATCGCGCTCGGCGTCTGGCAGGTCGAGCGTCGCGCCTGGAAGCTGGCGCTGATCGACCGCGTCGAGCAGCGCGTTCACGCCCCCGCCCAGCCGATCCCCTCGCCGGCGGCATGGTCCGCGGTCACCGCCGCGAACGACGAATACCGGCACGTCAGCCTCACCGGCCGCTTCCTGCACGACCGCGAGACGCTGGTACAGGCCGTCACCGAGGAAGGCCCCGGCTATTGGGTACTGACGCCGCTTCAGCGCGGCGACGGCACGCAGGTTCTGGTCAACCGCGGCTTCGTGCCGTCCGAGCGGCGCGACGCATCGGCACGCCGGGACGGCAATCCGGACGGCCCGGTCGAGATCACCGGCCTGTTACGCATGTCTGAGCCGAAAGGCGGCTTCCTCCGGAACAACGTCCCCCAGCACAACCGCTGGTATTCGCGAGATGTCGCCGCGATTGCCGTCGCACGTGGCCTCCACGAGGCCGCACCCTTTTTCGTCGACGCCGACGCCGGATCACAATCAGGCGGTGGCCCCATCGGCGGATTGACCGTGGTCCGCTTTCCCAATAACCACCTGATCTACGCGCTGACGTGGTTCGCCCTGGCTTTCATGCTGGCCGGCTGGCTTTTCGTCACATTCGGCGGCGGGCTGTTCCGTCGCCAGCGCTTCGTCCACGAACCGGCCGGCGGCCCCGATGCCTCCGCCCGCAGGACGGGATCAGATGCTGGAACGATCGTCGAGCAGAGCTGACGACGGCAGGACGCCTCCCCAGGCACTTGCCAAAGAGCTGGGCGGGTTCGCCGTCACGCTGCAATCGCAGGCGGACGCGCGCGGCGAGCTGATCGGCGCGGCGCCGACCGACGACGAGACCAACCGCAAGAACATGGCGTTGCTGATCCAGCTGCGCTGGACCGCGGTGGTCGGCCAGATCTTGACCATCGGTGGCGTGCATTTCGGGCTCGGCATCCCCTTGCCTCTCGAGCGGATGGGCGCGGTGATCGGCGCGCTGCTGCTGCTCAACGTTTCGAGCCTCGTTTGGGTACGCCATCGCGCCGCGATCACCAACAACGAACTGCTGGTCGCGCTGATGCTCGACGTCGCCGCGCTGACCGCGCAGCTCTACCTCAGCGGCGGCGCCACCAATCCCTTCACCTCGCTGTTCTTGCTCCAGGTCACGCTGGGCGCGGTGCTGCTCGATGCCCGCTCGACCTGGTCGCTGGTCGCGCTGACCTGCGCATGTTTCGTGTGGTTGACGCTAGCCTACAGACCGCTCGACCTGCCGCCAAATCCGCTCAGCGAGACCTATTCGCTCACCGTCGCCGGCATGCTGCTGGGCTTCGCCCTCAATGCGGTTCTGCTGGTCGTCTTTGTCACGCGCATCAACAGGAACTTGCGCGAGCGCGACGCCCATCTGGCGGCGCTGCGCCAGCATGCGGCCGAGCAGGACCACATCGTGCGCATGGGCCTGCTCGCCTCCGGCGCGGCGCACGAGCTCGGCACGCCCCTCGCCTCGCTCTCGGTCATCCTCAGCGACTGGCGCCGCATGCCGGATCTCGCCGCCGATCAGGAGCTCGCCGAGGATCTTTCGGAGATGGAGACCTCGCTGCAGCGCTGCAAATCGATCGTGACGGGAATCCTGGTGTCGGCAGGGGAAGCGCGCGGCGAAGGCTCTTCGCCGACCACGGTGACGGCTTTCGTCACTGCGCTGGTGGAGGAGTGGCGCGACGCGCGCTCGGCGCGCACGCTCTACTTCGTCAATACGTTCGGCGAGGATGTCGCGATCGTCTCGGACGTTGCGCTGAAACAGGTGATCTTCAACGTGCTCGACAACGCCTACGAGGTCTCGCGTGATTGGGTCGAATTTCTGGCCGAGCGCGAGGGTGACAATCTCGTGCTATCGATCAGCGATCGCGGTCCCGGCTTCGCTCCGGAAATGCTGGCGCAGCTCGGAAAGCCCTACCAGTCGAGCAAAGGCCGCGCCGGCGGCGGGCTCGGCCTGTTCCTGGTGGTGAACGTCGTGCGCAAGCTCGGGGGCAGTGTGACCGCCGAGAATCATCGCAAGCGTGGCGCCACCGTCCGCCTGACGCTGCCGCTCGCAACGCTCGCGATCGGAGGCAGCTTTGACGCCTGACCGATCGCTCATCGTCGTCGAGGACGATGCCGGCTTCGCGCGCACGCTGAAGCGCTCGTTTGAGCGTCGCGGCTACGATGTCGTGCTCGCCGCCTCGATCGAGGAGGTCCGCAAGGTGCTGGAGGAACGGTCCTTCGGCCACGCCGTCGTCGACCTCAAACTCGGCGGCGCCTCAGGCCTTGCCTGCGTCGAGCTGCTGCATATACATGATCCGGAGATGCTGATCGTGGTGCTAACCGGCTTTGCCAGCATCTCGACCGCTGTCGAGGCGATCAAGCTGGGAGCCTGCCACTACCTGGCAAAGCCGTCGAACACCGATGACATCGAGGCCGCCTTCAACAAGGCCGAAGGCAATGTCGAAGTCGCGCTCGATGCGCGGCCGACCTCGATCAAGACGCTGGAATGGGAGCGCATCCACCAGACGCTGATCGAGACCGATTTCAACATCTCGGAGGCAGCGCGGCGGCTCGGCATGCACCGGCGCACGCTGGCACGGAAGCTCGAGAAGCGGCCGGTGAAGTGAGCTGCCGTCCCGGCTGGGCCTCGCGCAGGTCCGGACGATACTGACATTGCGGCCCGACTTCGCCGGCTCGCTCCAGTGCCCGAGGCCAGCCGATCTTGACCGCGCAATTGCGATCATCGATGATCCCGCCGGCAAGCAGCGATGGATCGATACATCCTGGACGTGAATTGCACTCTGCTGCGGTGACTACATGTCTGTGAGAACGCGCACGGACGAATATTGTTTTTCAGATCATTTTTGGAGGCCGAGATGTTACTGGCGCGCGCGCGATGGTGTTCGCTTCTACTTGCTGCAAGCTTATCCCCGGCGCTGGCGCAAGGCGCCGCACCGCAACTGCGTGGCAAGTCAGTGACGGCGGGATGGACCGAGGAGAGGCTTCAGCGCCTGGGCGGCATGGGCGAGTTTGCGCCGAAGAGCTTTTCGCACACGCTCAGTGCCTACGTGTCGTCGGAGGGCCGCGTGTTCGCGCGGCGGACAGTTTACGGCGGCGGCAGGGGCAGGCCGAAAACAGGCCAGGCCAGCAGTGTCGGATCGGATGGCGCGGGAAGTCAGCAGGCCCGGATCAGCGGCCGGTCTCTGATCGTGACGACCCAGTTTGCCGGCGGTGTTCGTCTCGTGCGGATCGAGTTCAACGCGGACTTCTCGGGCTGTACCGCCAATGTGGTACTCGGTCGGGAAAACGGCACCGCAATCGCGCGGGGACGCTCCTTGATCAACGGAGCGAGGCTCGAGATCAAGGAGGCGCATGTGAGCAATACGAGCTGCTCGATCCAGGCCGGCAACGTCTTCGAGCACTAGGCTGAAACCGGATGCCGAGAGCGCCCCGCCATTTCGACCATAGCGAGCCCCATTCATGAAGACGTCGCACAGTGTCACCATCGCGCTGGCCGCGTTCGCGGTGCTTTCAGCCGCCACGCCGGGCCAGGCCGAGCAGGCCACGCCGACCTGCGTCTACGCCAGCAGGAGCTACAGCGACGGCGCGTTCCTGTGCGTACAGAAATCGATTGCCCTGATCTGCCGCTCGGACGGCGGACGCTTCACCTGGACAACCGTCGCCGACAAGGATCTGGCGGATCGATGCACCGCTTCCGTACCTCATGTCCGCCCGCGTCATGTGCGGGTCCGGACGGCGGCCTATCGCGTGCACCCCCGCGATCCCTCGATCAGCGCCGCCAAATGCTTCGACTTCAACGGCAAGCGATATTGCGAGTGACCGGTCTGCGCCGGACGGCGCGAAGCCCGGCGCTGAGCCGTCGATACCAAAAAGGCGACAACAAAAAGCCCGGCCGAGCGGCCGGGCTTGATGTGTTGCGATCGACGCGATGAGAAGCTTACGCGGCCTCGTCGGCGACGGTGGTGTCGCCATCGGTCTCGTCGGTCTCGCCCTCGGCATCCGCCTCGCCTTCGCCCTCGGCGGCTTCCGCCTTGGCGTTGCGGCGCGGGCTCTTGGCGAGCTGGGCCTCGATCTCCTTGACCGCTTCGGTCTCGGTCGAGTGCTGCACGACCGCGATCTCGCGGGACAGACGATCGAGCGCCGCTTCATAGAGCTGGCGTTCGCTGTAGGACTGCTCAGGCTGCGATTCGGAGCGATAGAGGTCGCGCACGACTTCCGCGATCGCGACGATGTCGCCCGAGTTGATCTTCGCTTCGTATTCCTGGGCGCGACGCGACCACATGGTGCGCTTGACGCGGGCGCGGCCCTTGAGGGTCTCGAGCGCCTTCTTCACCAGCGTCGGCTCGGACAGTTTGCGCATGCCGACATTGGCGACCTTGGCGGTCGGCACGCGCAGCGTCATCTTGTCCTTGATGAAGTTGATGACGAACAGCTCGAGCTTCGCGCCGGCGATCTCCTGCTCCTCGATGGCCAGGATCTGGCCGACGCCGTGAGCGGGATAGACGACGAATTCGTTGGCCTTAAAGCCCTGACGCTGGGTCACGACCTTCTTTTCCTCGACCTTCGGCGCGGGTGCAGCGGCCTTCACGGCCGGCTTGGCAGCAGCAACGGGGGCCTTGGCAGGGGCGGCAGCAACAGGGGCCTTCGGAGCAACGGGCTTGGCAGCGGGAGCCTTGACGGCAGCGGGCTTGGCAGCAGGCTTTGCAACGGTCGCCTTCGCGGCCGGTTTGGCAGTCTTGTTAGGCATTGCGCTTCTTTTGTTCTTCGAGGACTTTGCAGCCGGCGGCGCCTTGGCAGCGGCCCGACCCTTGGATGCGCTACGGCTGGCCGCGGCGACTTTTTTGGCCTCCTTATGGGAAGCCCTCGCGGAAGTACTCTTTTTACGCGTTTTCTGTGACACAGCCTGCGCGCGGAAACTGCCACGCCCCTGTTCGACATTTGGTTTCACGGGAACCCAACGGGGCCAACTGGGCTGACGGGGGGTTCAGCTTAATGTGCCCAATATAGCACATTTCCCGCAAAAATCAATGATTTAGGGGTCTTCAGGGCTGTTTTCAGCGTTCACGAAGCTATTAGGGTTAAGTTTGAGCCCGAATTAGTCTCCGGAGCCGGGGTTCGGGGAGAAATATTTCTCGAACTTGCCGTCCATCCCGTCGAATTCCTTCGCGTCGTCGGGTGATTCTTTCTTCTGGGTGATGTTCGGCCAGCTCTTGGCGTAGTCGGCGTTGACCGACAGCCACTTTTCTAGGCCCGGTTCCGTATCCGGCTTGATGGCGTCGGCGGGGCATTCCGGCTCGCACACGCCGCAGTCGATGCACTCGTCAGGATGGATGACGAGCATGTTGTCGCCCTCGTAGAAACAATCGACCGGGCAGACCTCGACGCAGTCGGTGTACTTGCACTTGATGCAGTTTTCAGTGACGACGTAAGTCATCCAACGCTCCGAAAAGCTCTTTTAAAAGTCGCGGCTTGCGTAGCGCGGATGGCCCGGCGCTGCAAGGTCGGGAACGGCCGATCATGACGGCTTTGTGCGTTTGACGGACCAAGAAATGAATTCAAAGCGCAATTAATTGCGCCGAGAATTCGGATCGGCTTCACCGAGCTCCTCGTAGAGTACGCGGGCCGAGGCGGCATCGCCACGGCGCTCGTTGAAGGCTGTGACTTTCAACACCCGCACGGTGCGGTCCAGCGCGATGGTGAGCACGTCGCCGGTCTTGATCGCGTGCCCCGGCGATGTCTCGCGCGCGCCGTTGACGCGGACGCGGCCTTTTTCGACGAGCTCAGCCGCAGAGGTGCGCGCCTTCACCACCCGCGCATGCCACAGCCATTTGTCGAGGCGCTGCCGCTCGGACGTAGCTCACTCCATTTGACGCGTTGTCTTCACGCGAACCGCTCCACGCTTCGCCTGAAACCGCTATTCCTTGCGCCCGGCAAGCTGCTCCTTCAGCGCAGCGAGTTTTGCGAAGGGCGAGTTCGGATCGACCGGACGATCGCGCTCGCGCGGGTTCGCGCTCGAGGCGTAAGGCCGCAGCGAGGGACCACCCTGACGATCGCGGCCCTTGTCGCGGCCGCGGTTGTCTCGGTCGCCACCGGGCTTGCCCTTGTTGCGATCGCCGCCGAACTTGCCCTTGTTGCGATCGCGATCCTTGTCGCGATCCTTGCCTTCGAAGCGGCGGTTCTTGTCGTCGCGTCCCTCGGGACGCGGCGCGCCTTCTGCACCACCCTCGCGTGGCTTGCGGAAATCCCTTCCGCCGTCTCTGCGACCACCGCCATGACGATGGCGCTCACCTGGCTTGCCGCCTTCGGCAGCTTCGCCGGAGGCAGCCTCGGCCGGCGCGGCGCCTGCTTCGGCGCCCGCCTGCGGACGCTGATTGTGATGGCGCTGGTGGCGATGGCGCTCGTGGCGCGGCTTGCGATCCTCGTGACGGCCAGCCGGACGCCAGACCTCGATGAGCTCAGGCTCCGCGGGAGCGGCCGCGGCTTCCGCAGGTGCGGCGGGATCGGCCGATGCGGCGGCTTCCGGCGCGGCAGCCTCTGCCGGGGCAATCTCGGCCGGAGCAGTCTGAGCTGCAGCAGTCTCAGCCGGATCAGCCTCAGCGGCTTCTTCCGCAGGCGGCGCGATGCCGGGGGCGTCTTCGGGCGTGACGGGCGCCTCGGGGGACGCTTCGAGCGCCGGCTCTTCGGGGGCGGGCTCGTCGTGCTGCTCCATGCCGGGCGCGTCTTCGACGGTCACAGGCTCGGCGGCGGCTTCGATCGCGGTGTCCGTAGGCACGGCGGCATCCGCGGCCGGCGTTTCGGCCACGGCGGCTTCAGCCTCGGCGGCCGGCGCCTCCGCAGCAGCCACGACCGGCTTCGGCGGCAACGGTGCACGCTTCTCCATGCGATAGCCGAGCGCGCGCAGCACCGAGGCGAAATCCTCGCCGGCCGAGCCGGTGAGCGAGGTCATCGCCTGCGTCACGATGAAGCTGCGGCCGTCGAACGTGCCGGCGGGCTTTTCGCCGGGCGAGTTCTCGCGCCAGGCCAAAGCCGGACGGATCAAATCGGCCAGGCGCTCCAGGATGTCGACGCGCACGGCGCGCTCGCCGGCCTGCTTGTAGCCGAGCACGCGATAGGCATCGCGCGGCAGCTGCTTGTCGACCGGGAACGAGGTGCGGCCCGAAGAGGCCAGATGCTGCGCGCCCGACAGCGAGGACAGATCGACATTGTCCTGCTTCAGCGCCCACAGCAGCGCGGCGAGCGCACGGGCGGCCGGCTTCAAAAGCCCGGGGAAATAGATGTGATAGGCGCCGAAGCGGACGCCGTATTTGCGCAAGGTCGCGCGCGAGGACTGGTCGAGATCCTTCAGCTCGCTCGCGATCTTGGGACGCTCGAGCACGCCGAGCGCCTCGACCAGCTGATAGGCGATGCCGCGGGCAATGCCGGTGACGTCCTCGGCCTTGGACAGCTCGAACATCGGCCCGAGCAGCTTTTCGATATGGGTCTTGAGCCAGAGCTCGAGCCGCGCCTGCACCTTCTCGCGCGGCGGGCCGGTGAGACGCTCGTCGGAGATGATGCGGATGCGCGGATGCAGCGCGTCCTCTGCGGCAGACAGTCGCGCCACGGCGTCGCCGGTCCAGCGGATGGTGCCTTCCGACGTCAGCACGAACTGCTCGTCGGGCGCTCCGCCCAGTTTTTCGGCACGCGCGTTGATCTCGCCGGCGAGCACCGCTTGCGCGGCAGCCTGCAAGGCTTTCGCATCGGAGCCGGCTTCCGCCGCATCCGGTGCAAAGGTGAAGCCATCGAGACGGCCGATGACATGGCCTTCGACGATGACTTCGCCGGTCTTGCCGATTTCCGTATTCAAGCTCGTGTTCTCCCGCAGGCGGCGCATCAATACACTGGTCCGACGATCAACGAAACGCTCAGTCAAGCGTTCATGGAGCGCATCCGATAATTTATTTTCGACCTCGCGGGCGATTCCCTGCCAGCGTTCGGGGTCTCTCAGCCAGTCCGGACGGTTGGCGACGAAGGTCCAGGTGCGAATCTGCGCGATCCGGGCCGACAGCGTGTCGATGTCGCCGTCGACGCGGTCGGCCTGGTCGATTTGGGCCGCGAACCAGGAATCGGGGATGCAGCCCTTCTGCATCAGGAAGCCGTAGAGCGTGGTGACGAGCTCGGCATGGGCCGCGGGCGACAGTTTCCTGTAATCGGGGACCTGGCAGGCCTCCCACAGCCGTTCCACCGCGTCCTTGCCATGCGCGATATCGCGCACATCGGCGTCGCGGGCGGCGTGGTCGAGCACGCGCATGTCCTCGGCGATCGGCGCGCGCGTCAGCGCCTCGTGGCCGGGCGACTGGTTCAGCGACACCTGGAGCGCGCCGAGCGAGGAGAAGTCCAGCTTCGAATTGCGCCATTGCAGCATCTTCACGTGATCGAAGGTGTGGTTCTGCAGCGCGTTGACGAGCTCGGGCTCGAATGGCCCGCAGCGGCCCGTGGTGCCGAAGGTGCCGTTGCGCGTGGCACGGCCGGCGCGGCCGGCGATCTGCGCGAATTCGGACGGCGTCAGGCGGCGGAACTGATAGCCGTCGTATTTGCGGTCGGAGGCGAAGGCGACGTGGTCGACGTCGAGATTGAGGCCCATGCCGACGGCGTCGGTGGCGACGAGATAGTCGACGTCGCCGCTCTGGAACATCTCGACCTGCGCATTGCGCGTGCGCGGCGACAGCGAGCCCAGCACCACGGCGGCGCCGCCATGCTGGCGCTTGATCAGCTCGGCGATGGCGTAGACCTCGTCGGCGGAGAAGGCGACGATGGCGGTGCGGCGCGGCTGGCGGGTGATCTTGCGGTCGCCGGCGAATTCCAGCTGCGACAGCCGCGGACGGGTGATCATCGAGACCCCCGGCAGCAGCCGCTCGATGATCGGGCGCATGGTGGCTGCGCCGAGCAGCAGCGTCTCGTCGCGGCCGCGTCGGTTGAGGATGCGGTCGGTGAAGACGTGGCCGCGTTCGAGGTCAGATGCGATCTGGATCTCGTCGACGGCGAGGAACGACACATCGAGGTCACGCGGCATCGCCTCGACGGTCGACACCCAGTAGCGCGGATTCTTCGGCTTGATCTTCTCCTCGCCGGTCACCAGCGCGACGGCTTCGGGCCCGACCCGCGCGACGATCTTGTTGTAGACCTCGCGCGCGAGCAGCCGCAGCGGCAGGCCGATCACGCCGGACGAATGCGCGAGCATCCGCTCGATGGCCAGATGGGTCTTGCCGGTGTTGGTCGGCCCGAGCACCGCGGTGACGCCGGCGCCGGGCACGCGATCGGAACGGGCGCGCTCGGAGGCGAAGGGGGAGGAGGAAAAGGGCATCTGCTGATTAGGTAATGCCTGATGCGGCGAATGTCAGTGCTGTTTGGGGCGGCGAGGTGCTGACGCAGTCAGCCTGAGGCGCGAAGCGCTTGGAAGTCACCTCGCCCCGCTTGCGGGGAGAGGTCGAATTCGAGCGCAGCTCGAATTCGGGTGAGGGGGAGCTTCCGCGAATCCATCTGTCACCGCCTGTGCGGAGACTCCCCCTCACCCCAACCCTCTCCCCGCAAGCGGGGCGAGGGAGAAGAAGAATCCCGCGCAACTGTCTCACTTTGCGACGCTTTTCCCGCTGGCCTTAAGCTTCGGAACGACTCTAGAACGAATCGCGGCCGAATCGCTGACTCCCCCGAGAGTCCTGTTCCGTTCACGCAACATGTCGCGGCACTCTGATTTGACCAGCACTAGATGGAGTTTCGGCCTGTCGCACAAGCGACGATTTGATGACGGAAACCGTTAAGTTGGGGACGGCGCGGAGTCGAATCAGAATCGGAGAGGAGTCAAATGGATTCCCGGAATCGCACCCCTTCAAATTCGGTTCGGCGAAAACAACCCCATGCACAGTAGGAACGGCGTTGAAAAGGCGTGCTTTTCTTACCCTCCCCTGGAGGGGGAGGGTCGTGACGCCTGGAGCGCAGCGAAAGGCGTCGCGGGGTGGGGTGATCTCCGCTCGGGCACCGTTCGTGGGGAGAGATCACCCCACCCCGCTCGCGCTGCGCGCGATCGACCCTCCCCCTCCAGGGGAGGGTAAACAAGGTCACTGCGTCTTGGCGACCTTGGGCGGCTGGGCTGAGGTGATGAAGCTGGTCGCTTCCAGCATCGCAGGTCCCAGCGGTGTCGGCACTTTCAGCCAGAACGGGACCAGGATGCGGGTGCCGGCGATCGGCGCGAAGGCGACCTCGATGTTGCGCTGGGCGGCGAGATATTTGATCACGGGGCGGTCGGGGATGTAGCCGGCCACGGGCACGAAATACAGCGAGCAGACCACGACCGGGCCGCGATAGCCCTTCTCGGCCTTCACCGCCTCCATGCGCTTGAAATCGAGCTTGAGCTCGTAGCGCATGCGGCCGTCGAACACCGCGGCGTTGCCGTGGCAGGCCTCCGGCGACAGCACATCGCCCGTGCCCGCTACGCGCACCAGCGAAGCCGTCATCGGGTCCCAGACGCCGCGGCGATGCGCGTCGGTGACGACGATGCGGTCGGCATCGACCGGCGGCTCCGGCACGATGCCGAACTCCTTCACATTGCCCTTGTCGAGCGTGATGCGGATCTCTTCGGTCTTCTTCGAGGTGGTGGTGGAGGCCTGGTAGCCGGTCGCGACCAGCGCGCCGTTGACCACCCGCCCCTGCGAGGCGCCGGCGCCGGACCCGTTGGCGATCGATTTCAGCAGGCCCGAGGTGCCGCCGCTGGCCGCGGCCGAGAACACGTCGTCGCCGATGTCGATGTTCCAGACGCCCTTGCCGACGGGAATGCCGGCCAGCGTCGCCTCATACTGCGCCTCGAGCTTGCCCTGCGCCGCCGCGGGCGCGGCTCCCCACGCCACGGCGAGCCCGCAAAGGGCCGCCAGAGCCAGCCGGCCGGCAGAACCCGGCCGGGGCACGAAGGGGGAGGATGCGGGCACGAAACGATCCAATCGGAGTGCAGACGGTGGTTACTTAAGCCAAAAACCGCGGCAAACAATGCGTCTGGACATGTCAGGCGCGGAACTCCACCCGTTATCTCGGGGGTGAATACGCCCTTTATGTGATGGTAAGGTGCGGCAAACACTGCCGTTTTGGTGATCGGGGGGCAGCCTCCCCCTCGCCCCGCTGCGGGGCCGCGACGAGCTTCGCTCGCACTGGAGGGTCGGGGTGAGGGGGACTCTCCCCGGGGGAGGAGGGAATGGGGCGCAATCAACCGGCTCCTCCCTCGCGGAGACTCCCCCTCACCCGGAATCCGCGCTAATCGCGCGCATTCCGGCCTCTCCCCGCACGCGGGGAGAGGCGAAAGCCCCGCCCAAATCCTTGACTACCCGCCCCTTCCCCCCTATACGTCCGCCGCTCCCTGCAAGGACGAAAGAATTAGCCCCCGTGGCGCCCCGAATGGCGGCCGCACTCGTTGGGGATCGAACTCAAGGATTTATGCCATGTCTCGCCGCTGCGAACTGACGGCCAAGGGCCCCCTGGTCGGGAACAAGGTCAGCCACTCCAACATCAAGACCAAGCGCCGCTTCCTGCCGAACCTGGTGAACATCACCTTCATCAGCGAAGCCCTGGAGCGCAACGTGCGCCTGCGCGTCTCCACCAACGCGGTGAAGAGCGTCGACCACAATGGCGGCCTCGATGCTTACCTGCTCAAGGCCAACGCCGACGCCCTGTCGCCGCGCGCCCTCGAGCTGAAGCGCGCCATCCAGAAGAAGGTCGGCCCGTCGGTCGCGCCGGAGAAGAAGGCGAGCTAAGCGAATTTTTTGAATTGGGCGGGGGCTAGGTTGCGTCGCGTGGCGTAGGCTTAGCCAGTAAGAGTTTTGCGTGACGGCCGGATCGGAAGATCCGGCCGTTTTTGTTTTTGCGGGTCCAGCGTCCTTATACCTCAGTCTCCCTTGTCCTGAATCTAATGCTCGCTATGATCGAGCAAAACAATAATTCAACCAAGGGGGGGGGCAATCGATTAGGGCTCACCGTCAGCTAGCTGCGGGCTATTGCGCAGCAGCGCGATAGATATCAAACGCAGCTAAATCGGCTGAAGGCGCTCGGCAAGCAGACCTCCTGCATCGAAGCGGCAGTCTCTAAGCGTTTGCGATACTCTTGAAAGCGGCACCACATCATTCGTCATTTAATTAACGCACGGTCTCTGAATGGACGCGTTCGAACAAGTTGTGGCGGAAATTCTCTGGCTTCAGGGCCAATGGGTTCGAACGTCAGTCAAGGTTGATTTGAACAAGGAAGAAAAGAGGAAGATCGGACGACCATCTTCTCCCCGCTGGGAGTTGGATATCGTTGCCTATAGCGGCAGATCAAATCTGCTCTCTGTCGTTGAGTGCAAAAGCTACTTAGATTCGTTCGGCGTACACGCCAAGGGATTCAACTCAAAGGCACCAGAAGCCAGCCGGTATAAGCTCTTCAATGACGCCGTGCTGCGCGAGACTGTGTTTGGTCGTCTCAAGCGGCAGTTCTACGACGCCGGCTTCTGCCCCGAAAACCCAACGATCAAGCTCTGTCTTGCTTGCGGAAAAATCGCTGAGAAAAGCAGAGCATCGATCGGAGCGCACTTCCTGCAAAATGGCTGGGAACTATGGGATGAGACGTGGTTGAGGAAGCACCTCGAGCTCATCGCAAAGAGCGGCTACGAAAATCACGCTTCGGCGGTTGTCTCGAAGCTGCTTCTTCGAGGTGGACTATCTAAGCAAGCCGCAGTGGAAGGCTAGTACTGGCTGTTCAGACCTTCAAGGCGGCTGGCCTATCGCGATTTTTTAAAGAGTTGTTTCTATGATTGAATTGCACGAACGGCTGTCCGAGTTCTCTTATGGCTACGGCGCAACGCGAGAAGCGGAGGACCTTCTATCTGGCCTAGGCATTAAGACTGTTCCTTTCCTGCCAAGCCTAATCCAAGAGAAGGGTCTAGGATTCGACGTAAAATTCAACAAGCCAGGAGTGCCTCTTCTCCTTCAGTTCAAACTTGGGCAATCCGTGGAAAGATTTGTCCGGACGGATAAGCGCTTTCCTGCTCCAGCGGTTGAGAGGCCATTCTTCCGATTTACCATTGATACCGCCGAGCCTGATGGGCAGTTTGAAACACTTCTGAAAGCCGAAACGGACGGCGCCGAAGTCTATTATGTAGCACCTAGATTCGCAGATTGGCCTCAATACGCCACGTTCTTCGAGAACAAGGAGGTGCTCGATCGGTCCGTAATGATCTCTCCAACCAACATACGGAACGCGTTGATCGCAAAGCAGGCTCCTGATGGCTCGCACCGGATCGTGTACGATCAATCGTCCGTACACGTTTGCTCAGAACCATCAGAAATCGAAGAGATGCGTCCGGAATTAATTGAAGATAGAATCCGAGGCCGACTAAGTCACGAGGCGCGAACCCTCGAAGACGCGGTTTGGCAGGTTTACGAAGGCTTCGAAAATCGATCGGCGATAAGGCGGCCTCAACTGCGGGAGGAAAGCCTTCATTCGGATTATGCATCCATCGTTCGAACACCCGACGATAGCCGACGAGCACAGCGAATTGAGCGTCTTCACCGGTTGAAGACAAAAGCGCGAAGTTCAGAAGATGCTATGGGTGCCGCTTTGGGTCTCGAACTTTGGGCGCTGGGTATTCAGCTGCTCCTTGTAAGCAAGAACGACGATTGATCGAGAGAGATTGTTCGGAGCTTCGCCATTTGCGCCCCCGGTTGCCCTCCGCAGCATTCTCGATTGCGAAGCTTCTCTGACGTCGAATATCTGGGCAAGGTGGACATCGTGTAGCTGCCGCAACTCGCCCACGTTGGCACCGCGACTGCATCATTGACTGCTGATTTCACCCCCGCCCCCTACCCCCGAAAATCAATGCTCCGCAGCACGATCCCGGGCGGGGTGCCTTCGAACTCCGTCGCCTGATACTTCCGCTCCACGCAGGCTTCGATGCGCTCGCGCAGGCGGGTGAACTGGGCTTCGCGCTCACTGGGCCGGGCGCGGGGGCCGCGTTCGAGGTCGTCCATGGCGGAGGTCGAGATGGCGCAGGCGAATTCCTTGGCCCCGTCCTGCATCGAGAACTGGACGATGCCGCGGTCCTGGTCGTGGCCGATGAAGCGGCTGGTGGTGAGTGTCATGGGGTGTTCCTGTTGCACGAGAGGTGCGCTCCCTCTCCCGCTTGCGGGGGAGGGGCGGGGTGGGGGTGTCTCCGCAGGCGAGAGCCCCGACGTGGAGAGAGCCCTCACCCGCTGCGCGCGGGACGATGCTTCGCATCGCCCGGGGCGCATCGACCTCTCCCGCAAGCGGGAGAGGTGAACCAGCGGCTAACTTCCGTCTTCCACCGAGAGCCTGGCGAAATCGTCGAACAGCGCGGCCACCAGGGCGCGGTGGCGGGTGTCTTCGGTGGAGAGGCTCGCGGCATAGAGGTTGAGCAGATAGCGGGCCTTCACCGCGGCCTCGGGCCACGAGGTGGCGGGCGCCGACATCATGCGGTTTTCGAGATCGGCCTCGCGCTCGCGCAGCTCCCTGACGTTGTTCTCGACGTCGGCCAGCGCGCGGCGCAGATCGGTCGCCTTCTGGGCGGCCATGCCGCGATGCTTGTCGAGATCCACCGGGACGTCAGTCATGGGCAACTCTTGCCTCCAGGGCGTGGACATCCGAAGCCTGCGCGTCGGCCGCCTGCGCATCGGCGAGGTCGACCGAGCCGATCGACAGCATCTCGGTTGCGCCCCTGACGCCTTCGGACGGCACAGTGATCATGGTGGCGATGCGGCGCCAGGATGCGAAGGACAGGCCCTCGATCATCTCCTCGTCGGTGACGACCTCATAGGCGCCGGCCGGCAATTCGCGTTCGATGCCACGAATGTGGACCGGATGCCTGAATGTGATGGTTTCGCGCCGCGAGCGAATGGTCATGCAAGCCTCCCTTTCGCTGGTCAGGCCCCAACCGACGCTGCTGGGACGAACATGCGCCCCTTTCGCCGCAATAGCC
>Ga0102590_1003168_pt1 | contig 17128 bp, 12 predicted proteins | sample AraplaMF_Col_mMF_FD_76859 | JGI IMG/M metagenome (GOLD analysis project Ga0102590, IMG submission 76859) | Arabidopsis root microbial communities from the University of North Carolina, USA - plate scrape MF_Col_mMF | ecosystem: Host-associated > Plants > Roots > Endosphere | place: USA...
CGCGAAGGCGTCGGGCGTGGTGCTCGAGGCCGATCTGATGGCGCGCATCGAGGAGATCCTCGAGCCGGTCGCGGTCACCGACCCCAAGCGCGTGCACGACAACGTACCGGAGCGCCGTCACTGAGACGGCGACCCACGTCCTGTTCGCAGACATGAGCGACCGAGGCGGCCGGGACCCTGCTAAGGGCTGGGTCCCGGCCGCCTCGCGGCTGGGCGGCAGTCCCGGCCGCCCAGCACGCCTGCCGACTGCCCGGTGGCCGTCACCGGCCGGAGCCTTCCGGACCGGGAGCCTTCCGGACCGGGAGCCGACCGGTTCGTGCCGGAGTGCGGCGGCACGGGTCACCTGCGGGTGACCCGTGCCGCTCCGTGCATCAGGGGAATTGGGTGATCTTGGAGGGGACGGTGTCCGTTCCCGAGGTGGGGGCGCCGGTGTCGTTCACGACATGGGCGTACTGCCCCTTGCCACCCAGGGAGATGACCAGGAGGTCGTGCATCTTGATGCCTGTCTTGACGGGCACCTGGAAGCCGTGCGCCTGGACGATGCTGGGGTCGGCCGTGTAGTTGCAGTAGCTGCCCAGGCCCCAGGCCTCGTGGACGTTCACCGTGTCGGCGACCTTGTAGGCCGCGTAACCGACGATGCCGTCATGGGTGATGGCGGCGGCGTTGGGCGCGTCGTAGGCCTTCTCGTTCTGGAAGAAGATCGTACGGCCGCGTTCGCCGCTCCACAGCACGTCGTACTTGTTGAAGTGCTCCACGAACAGACCGGTGGCCAGGACGTCGTCGCCGTTGACACGCAGACCGTAGTCGGCGCGGTTGGTGTTCCATCCGACACCGTCACCGTGGTCCGCGCGCCAGATCCAGGTGTGGTCGATGACGACGTCGTCGCTGTTGACGACGACCGAATTGGTGGCCAGGCCCGGGCCCGCACCGCCGATGCGGATGAACACGTCCTGCATGGTGGTGGGGTTGGCGGAGTGATCGGCGGCAGCGCCTGCCGGGCCGATCTGCAGGAGCGTGTCGGAGTTGGTGGCTCCGGCGTCGATCAGGAAGCCCGCGAGCCTGACGCCGTCGACGTCCGCCACATGCATCGCGTCCACGCCGTTGTCCGGGACGAGGGTGGCGAGGCCGAGGCCGAGTACGACCGTGTCGGCGCGCGTCACCTCGAGCGTCCGATCCAGGTGGTAGACACCCGGAGTGAACAGCAGGTTGAGCCCCTGGGCCAGGGCCGCGTTGATCGTCGCCGCGGTCGCGCCGGGCTTGACCACGTAGAACTGGTCCAGCGGGATCGAGGTGCCGGCGTTGGCGGGCCAGGACACCCCGCGGGCGTTGGTGCGCTTGGCGGGTACGAAGACCTTGTAGTTGCTGCCGTCGAGGTAGAGGAACGGCTTCTCGCGGGAGACGGGCGTGGTGTCCAGCGTGGTGTACGGGCCCGTGTCGAAGTTGCTCGCCGGAGCGCCCTGGACCCCGGTGAACGTCATGTTCCACACACCGTTGGTCCAGCCGCCGACCGAGCTGTCCCGGGTGTACCACTGCTGCTGCGAGTAGGGCCCGACCGTGCCGTCGATCTTCGAGTCGGCGATGTAGCCGCCGGAGGCCCAGCCGTAGCCGTTCGGGGCGAGGTTGAGCCCGCCCTGGACGTGGATCCGTCGGAAGGGAGCGGCCTGCGCCACGGCCCAGCGGTCCGTGCCGTTGGAGGGCCTGATGGCGAGGTTCTCCGCCGAACGCCAGAAGTTCTGGGTGGCGTTGCCGTTGAACCAGCCCGCGTCGACGGTGATGTCACCGTTGATCTGGGTGTCGTCCGGGTTGAGGCCCAGTCCGGAGATCGAGGTGTAGAAGCCGAGTTGGGCGTTGATGCCGTTGTAGGTGCCCGGCTTCAGCAGGAACTGGTAGCGGCCGGTGCCGAACTGGCTGGACTCCTGCTGGGCGAAGACCTGGTCGAACTTCTGCTGGAGGTTGGGCGTCGAGGGGTCCACCACGATGACGTTGGGACCGAGGTCGCCACCGCCCTGCACGGGGGGAGTGGTGGAGGAACCGGTGTGGACGGCGACCTCCCACAGCGAGTACCCGTAGCCCGTGCCGCGGACCGTGCCGTTGATGCGGACGTACCGGCCCGAGCCGCTGACGTCGTAGGAGGCGCTGCCTCCGGTCGCTCCGGTGACGCTCTTGAGCGTGGTCCAGTTCTGGCCGTCCGTGGAGGCCTGGATCTGGAACTCCTTGGCGTAGGCGGCCTCCCAGGTCAGATCGACCTTGCACAGGTCCTGGACCGATCCGAGGTCGGCCTGCACCCACTGGGGGTCGGACGCCTGGCTGGACCAGCGGGTGCCGGCGTCGCCGTCGAACGCGGCCGACGCGGGGGTGCCGGCGTTCTCCGTGGAGGACGCCGAGGCGGGCCTGCCCTTCGCGGCGTTCGCCGTGCCGCAGGTGGGTGCGGTGCCACCACCGGTGGTGCCGAACACCTGGAACTCCCAGAGCGAGTAGCCCCATTGGGTGGCCCGGTGGACGCCGTACATGCGCACATAGCGGCCCTGGCCCGAGACATCGAGCGTGTCGACGCCGCCGTCGCCGGCGGTGACGGACTTCAGGTCGTTCCAGCTGCTGCCGTCCTGGGAGACCTGGATCTTGTAGTCCTTGCCGTAGGCGGCCTCCCAGTTGAGGACGACCTTCGAGATCGAGGCCGTGGTGCCGAGGTCGACCTGGAGCCACTGGGTATCGGTGGCGGCCGACGACCAGCGGGTGCCGGCGTCGCCGTCCACGGCGTTGCGGGCCGGTGTCCCGGCGTTCTCGTCGGACGACGAGGTCGCCGACCTGCCCTGGGACAGCGGAGTCTCGGCCGCGGCGGCCGGGACATGGGTGGTCGGCAGGGTGATCAGCGCTGCCGTGGCGGCCAGCGCGACACCCAAGGATCTGAGTCTCATGTGAGGTCCCCTGCGGGTGCGAAAGGGTCGGTGGACACGACGAGCGGAAGGCATTGAGGTGCGGCCCTGCAGGTGTGCGACCGGGCCCGAGGAACGCCCACCCGCGGTTGCCCCGATCGACGTGGGAGCTGAACAGGCCCGTGCATTCGCTTAGTTCACGACTTGATTTAACTGATGAGTCCTCACGGCAGGCAAGCCCCCGGACACGGGAATCTTTCAACTCATGGCCACATGGGCGGACGTCGTCGCCGTCATTGTGTTCAAGAAGTGGCGTGACATGGACGCTTCGACACCATCGGCGGACCCGACCGTGTCGTGCCGCCGGCTCGCGTGCCGCACCGGACGAGCCGTCGGGAGAGGGGCACGCCGAAACGGTGGCACGGCCACCGTTGTCACCGCGGTCCGGATGCCGAGGTCCGGTATCGGCCGAGCGGTCGGCGCGGCGGTGGTGATGTGCACGCGCGGTCGGTCACCGCGCTTCGGCCGGGAACGACGTCCCCGCCGAGCAGCCCCCGGGGCGTCGGCCCCGGGAGGTTCACGCCGACCCGAGCCCTGCCACGGGCGAACCGGCGGCCCGGCCCTGCCGAGCCGCCGGTCTGCCCGAGTGTCAGAGTCCGAGCGGTGTCATGGCCTGCTGTGCGTCAGTCGAAGTAGTCCGGCTGGGTCTGCACATTGAGCTCGGACAGACGCACCCGCTTGGCCGGGTCCGTACGCCAGTCGCTGATCTTCAGTACGTCGAAGCCCTTGGCGATGTCGTTCGAGTAGACGTAACCGTTGTAGTAGTACGCCGACCAGGAACCACCGGTCGTGAGGGTGTCGGTGGTGAGAGGACCGCGCTCGAAGTAGCCGATCTCCTTCGGGTGGCGGGAGTCGGTGAAGTCCCAGACGGACACGCCGCCCTGGTACCAGGCCTGCACCATGATGTCCTTGCCCTTGACCGGGATCAGTGATCCGTTGTGGGCCACGCAGTTCTCGGTGTCCGCCTGGTGGCGGGGGATCTTGAAGTAGCTGCGGAAGACGAGCTTGCGCTTGTCGCCCTTGCCGACGATGTCGTAGATGCCGTCGGCCCCGCGGTTCGGGCCCGTCGCCTCGTTGCAGGTGGCCCCGACACCGCCGCCCAGCTCGTCGGTGAAGACGACCTTGTTCGCCTTCTGGTTGAAGGTCGCGGAGTGCCAGAACGCGAAGTTGACGTTGTCCTGCACCCGGTCGATGACCTTCGGGTGCTCCGGGTCCTTGATGGACATCAGGATGCCGTCACCCATGCAGGCGCCCGCGGCCAGGTCCTGGGACTGCAGGACCGTGATGTCGTGGCAGCCGGTGGTCTTGGAGACGCCCGGGTTCGTGGGAGCGCCGGGGTTGCCGCCTCCGTCCGGGCCCTCACCCGGGAACAGCACCGGGAAGTCGACGACAGCCGCCTTCTCGGGCGCGTTGCGCGGCACCTTGATGACGGAGATGCCGTCGTGCGGCGGCTGGCAGTCGGGGAACGCGGCGTTCGGCGAGTACGAGGAGACGTAGATGTAGACGTTCTTGCGCTCGGGCACCAGCGAGTGGGTGTGCGAGCCGCAGGCGGTCTCGACGGCGGCGACGTACTTCGGGTTGGTCTTGTCGCTGATGTCGAAGACCTTCATGCCCTCCCACGAGGACTTCTCCGTCGTCGGCTGCGTGGTGCTGTTGCAACTGCTGTCGCTGCGCGAGGAGTCGGTGGAAAGGAAGAGCAGGTCGCCGGAGACGGACACGTCGTTCTGCGATCCCGGACACAGGACCTGCGCGACCGTCTTCGGGGACCGCGGGTTGCTGATGTCGAAGACGCGGAAGCCGTCGTAGTTGCCCGCGAAGGCGTACTTGCCCTGGAAAGCCAGGTCCGAATTGGTCCCGGGGAGTACGTCCTTGGGGATGTTGGCGAGGTGCTCGATGTTGCGGGAGTGGACGATCTCGTCCTGGCCGGGTATCTCGCCGTTCGTTATGGCCTGTCGTGCCTCGGCCTGTGTGCTGTTGGAGACCTCCTTGCGTGCGGTCTGGGCGTCCCCGGGGTCGGGTATCGCCGTGGCCGGTGCGGCCGTGAGGAGAGCTGCCAGCAGCCCGGCGGCGGCTGCGGCAACTCCCAGGCGTCTGCGCCGTGTTCGAGGGTCGTTCAACAGGATCACTGCTTCCTCCCTAGTTCCGTTCGCCTCGGAACGGTTCACACAACCCGCAGTATCGTCTTCATCATGCTCAGACCAACAGAGGGCAATGTACTTGTAATGAAGGTTTCTGATCAGTAACGCGCGGAAGCCTGCTAGGACTGTGACCGAGTACCACGCGCCGTCCTTCAACCCGCCTGCCACAGGAGGCTGTTGTGCTGTTCCGCCGTGCGTCACGGGCGACACGCGTCGCGATCACGCTGTCCGCTCTGGCCGTGCTCGGGGTCGGGGGGTGCGACTCCGGTTCGGAGGCCAAGTCGAGTACGGGGTCCGGTCCTTCGGTGATCGCGCCCGGTGAGCCCGGAGAGGCGAACCGCACCCTGTCCGCCGAGGACGCCGTCCAGCAGCGCGCGGAGGACGACTCTCCCAACTCGGCCGACGTCTCCTATGCGCGGATGATGATCGAGCATCACTCGCAGGCTCTGGAGATGACCGAACTCGTCCCGCAGCGCGCCGATTCCACTCAGGTCCGGCGACTGGCCGAGCGGATCGCCGCCGCCCAGGAGCCGGAGATCAAGGCCATGAAGGGCTGGCTGACGACATACGGCGAAACGGAGAAGAGCGGTGGTCACGAGCACGAGCACGCCGCAATGCCCGGCATGGCGACCGAGGAGCAGTTGAAGAATCTGCGTGCCGCCGACGGCAAGGCCTTCGACCAGCTCTTCCTCACATTGATGATCACCCATCACGAAGGGGCGATCACCATGGCCACCGATGTGAAGGCGGAGGGCAACAACATCCGGATCGAGGAGATGGCCGACGACGTGATCGCCCAGCAGTCGAGCGAGATCATGCGAATGCGCGCCATGCGGTGACCGTCTGCCGCGCCGTACGACGGAGGTGGCCGGGGCCGTTGCGGCAGGCGGTCCACCGAGCCCCGAGGGGCTCGGTGGACGTCAGGATTCCCGGGGCACCGCAGCCGCCCGCCCTGCCCCGGTGCTCATGGTGCTCGCCCCGTCCTGCCGGGTCAGAGGGCCGAGAGGTCGATCGCGCGGTCGACGTCGCTCGGCCGGAGCACGCGCAGGATTCCCTCGAGGAGGTAGTAGTCGGCATACGGAAGCGAGATCTCGATGCCGTCCTCGGCCGGCCGGTTCCGGGTGCAGCGGGCCACCACTGCCTCGGCGCGGGAGGAGTTGCGGGTCAGACAGGTCTCCGACAGAGCGGTCAGCAGTCGCAGTGCCACATCACGGTACTTCTGACTGCCCGTGACAGCGGACAGGTCGAGCAGTCCGCATGCCATGATCGCACCGGCCGAGGCGTCCTTGATGTCGTACGGCTGCTGCGGCGCACGGTAGTCCCAGACGGGGACGTGGTCCGAGCCGAGCGCGCCGATCGCGAAGTCGGCCAGCTTCCGCGCAGTGGCCAGGAACTGCTGGTTCCCGGTGCGACGGTGGATCGTGGTGAATCCGTACACTCCCCATGCCTGTCCGCGTGACCAGCACGAGGTGGGGCTGTATCCCTGCACGGTGGCCTGGCCGATCGGAGCGCCGCTGTCCGGGTCGATGTCGAAGGCGTGCGGGGTCGACCCGTCCGGACGGAGGAAGACCCGTTGGGCGGTCTTCGCGTGCTCCACGGCGATGTTCAGATATGTGTCGTCGCCGGTCTGCTTGCTCGCGAACGCCAGCAGGTCGAGGTTCATCATGGTGTCGATGATGATCCGGCCCGCGTTGTTGGGGTCGTTGAGCGCGCCCCAGGCCCTGATGAAGTGCCCACGGGGGTTGTACCGCTGGATCAGCGAGTCGGCCGCGCGAACCGCGCCCGCCCGCCAGGTGTCCTCGCCGGTCAGGCGCCAGGCCGTGACCCAGGACGGATAGAACAGGAAGCCGAGGTCGTGCGTGCTGGTGTCGTTCTGGCGGGGCGCGAGCTTCTGCGCCGACTCCAGCGCCCATGTGCGGAACGCATCGTCGCCGGTGTGGAGCCACGCCATCCACAGCGTTCCGGGCCAGAACCCGCCGACCCAGTCGCCGTTCTGCGAGTACACCCACTTCTCGAACTTCGTCCCGACGGGAAATCCGTTCACGCCCGGTGCGACGGAGCGGACCTTGTCCACCGCGTAGTCGGCGGCCGCGCGAAGGGTGCGCACGGTCGAGGCGGGGGCCGGGCCGGCAGCCGCCTGTGCCTGCTGCCCTGGAGAGGCGTATGCGGCAGCAGTTCCGGCCGCCGTCGCCAGCACGGTACGTCGTGACACACTCACGGGCGCCTACCTCTCGAACTAGCCGACGTCACAAGGGAGTTGGGGGAGTCTTGCACAGCAGTCACAGGGGAGTACACCCATCTGAGCCAAGTTCATCCACGTGAACACTCTGTCGCCACCGGTCATCCCCGTGCTCCGCGCCGGAATGTGAGACTCCATCCCCGGCAAAGGGCAAGATGACAGCGCGAGCGGATGCACGGTCGATGTGGAGGAGTGAGTGCGATGCAGCACGAACGAGCGGGCAGGCCGGCCGGCCCCGAGGACCTGATCGACGTCCCGCGGCTGGTGACGGCGTACTACGCGCTGCACCCCGACCCGGCCGAGCCGGGACAGCGGGTGGCCTTCGGCACGTCGGGGCACCGCGGGTCCTCGCTCGCGACGGCGTTCAACGAGGACCACATCGCCGCGACCAGTCAGGCCATCTGCGAGTACCGGGCGAGGCAGGGCACCGACGGTCCGCTCTTCCTCGGCGCGGACACCCATGCGCTGTCGGAGCCCGCGAGGATCACCGCTCTCGAGGTGTTCGCGGCCAACGACGTCACGGTGCTCCTCGACACGGAGGACGGTTACACCCCCACTCCGGCGGTCTCCCACGCGATCCTGACCCACAACCGGGAGCGCACCTCCGGCCCGGCCGACGGTGTGGTCGTGACGCCCTCGCACAACCCGCCCGGGGACGGCGGGTTCAAGTACAACCCACCGAGCGGCGGCCCGGCCGGCTCGGACGCGACCTCCTGGATCCAGGACCGGGCGAACGAGATCATCGCGGGTGGGATGAAGGACGTACGCCGCGTCACCTACAGCCGGGCGCTCGCGGCGCCCGGCACCGGCCGCTACGACTTCCTCGGCGCCTACGTCTCCGATCTGCCGAGCGTGCTGGACCTCGATGCGATCCGTGCCGCAGGCGTACGCATCGGCGCCGATCCGCTGGGCGGGGCGTCGGTCGCCTACTGGGGGCGCATCGCGGAGCAGCATCGCCTGGACCTGACGGTGGTCAATCCGCTGACCGACCCCACCTGGCGATTCATGACGCTGGACTGGGACGGCAGGATCCGTATGGACTGCTCGTCGCCGTACGCGATGGCGTCGCTCATCGAGCAGCGCGACCGGTTCCGGATCGCGACGGGCAACGACGCCGACGCCGACCGGCACGGCATCGTCACGCCCGACGCCGGGCTGATGAACCCCAACCACTACCTCGCCACCGCCATCTCCTACCTGTACTCCCATCGCACGCAGTGGCCCGCCGAGGCGGGTGTGGGCAAGACGCTGGTCTCGTCCGGCATGATCGACAGGGTTGCCGCCGACCTGGGCCGGCGGCTGGTGGAAGTGCCCGTGGGGTTCAAGTGGTTCGTGGACGGCCTGGTCGACGGTTCGCTCGGCTTCGGCGGCGAGGAGTCCGCCGGGGCGTCCTTCCTGCGCCGGGACGGTTCGGTCTGGACCACCGACAAGGACGGCATCATTCTGGCCCTGCTCGCCTCCGAGATCACGGCCGTCACCGACAGGACGCCGTCCGAGCACTACGCCGCTCTCACGGCGCGCTTCGGCGAGCCCGCGTACGCGCGCATCGACGCGCCGGCGTCCCGCGAGGACAAGGCGCGCCTGGCGAAGTTGTCCCCGGCCCAGGTCAGCGCCGACACCCTTGCGGGTGAGCAGGTGACCGCCGTCCTCACCGAGGCGCCTGGCAACGGTGCGCCCATCGGTGGCATCAAGGTCGCCACCGCGAACGCCTGGTTCGCGGCTCGTCCGTCGGGCACCGAGGACGTGTACAAGATCTACGCGGAGTCGTTCCTCGGATCCGATCACCTTCGCCATGTGCAGGACGAGGCGAAGGTCGTGGTTCTGCGGGCGCTCGGCGGCTGACGCGCAGGGGTTCCGGTGGTGCGAGGCCACCGGAACCGACGCCGGCCCTGCACTCGTGCACCCATGAGGGGCGTGTCAGCCGGTGGACTCGCGGATGCGGGCGAGCAGGTCCCGTAGCCGGGCGCGGTCTTCCGCGTCCAGGCCGGCCGTCGCCTCGGCGAGGGCGCGGCGGTCCACTTCCTCCGCCTCGTGATGGCGTCGCAGCCCCTTGTCGGTGAGGCGCAGCAGAAACGCGCGGCGATCGTGGGGGTGGCGGACACGCTCCACCAGACCGTCGCGCTCCAGGCCGTCGACGATGCTGGTCGTGGTGCGCGCCGCGACTCCCGTCATCTCGCTCAGGTCCCGCATCCGCAGGGGCTGCTCGGAGCGTGCGAGCATCCGCAGGGCACGCAGCCGGGCCACCGAGGCCCCATGGGTTCGCAACCGGGACTCCACAAAGCGGCGCAGCCGGTGCGTCGTCTCGTAGAGCTCGTCGACCAGGATGTCGCTGCTGCCGTGCACTGCCATGTCACTTCCTTGCCCCGCCGTTCATCCGATTCTATGACCATGCACATAGTGAGTATGCTCAGCATGTGCTGTCCTTCCGACGTCGTCCCTTCCTTTCCGTCCCCCCGGTGCAGCCCAGCCAGCGTTTTGTGGTCCCCGCCATGTGTGTCTGCGTGACGTTCATCGCGATCGTCGACGGGGCGATCACCACCGTGGCGCTACCCTCGATCGCCCGCCAGTTCCGGCTCACCACGGCCGCCCTGGACGGGGTGGTGGTGGTCTATCCGGTCTGCCTGGCGATGGCCATCCCCGCCTCCGCCTGGCTGGTCGAACGCTTCGGTGGCAAACGGGTCCTGCTCACCGCCCTCGTCGGCTTCCTCGGCTGCTCGCTGCTGTGCGGCGCGGCCGCCGACCTCGGTCAGCTCGTGGTCTTCCGCGCGCTCCAGGGGCTGTCCGCGGGTGTGCTCTTCCCCGCCTCGGCCTCCTTGCTGTTCCACACCTTCAATTCCTTCGAGCAGGTGCGGATCGCCCGGTACACGATCATTCCCCAGCAGATCGCCCCGGCCGCCGCCCCCATCCTCGGTGGGCTGCTCGTGGACCACCTGTCCTGGCGATGGGTCTTCTACGTCAACCTGCCGGTGGGTCTGCCGGCCGTGCTGTTCGGGCTGCTGTTCCTGGCCGAACAACACGGCCGGCGGCCCGGCCGGTTCGATCTCACGGGGCTGGTGCTGAGCGCGGCGGCCCTCGGTTCCCTGATGTTCGGCATCTGCGAAGGGCCCAACCGAGGCTGGTCCTCCGTCGCCGTGGTGACCTCCCTGGTCCTCGGCGCGGTCCTGCTCGCCGCCGCCGTCGTGTTCGAACTGCGCATCGCCGAGCCGCTGCTGAAGTTGCGACTTTTCGCGGACCGCCTCTTCCGGGACACCAACCTGATCAACCTGGTGGGCCTGGTGCCGATCCTCGGTGCCATGTACCTCGGCCCCCTCTTCCTGCAGCAGGGACAGGGCCGCAGCGCCCTGGAGTCCGGCACCAGCACCTTCCCCGAAGCCTTCGGCGTCCTGCTGACCGTCCAGATCGCAGGGGCCCTCTACGCCAGGGTCGGCCCGCGGGTCATCATCGGTTGCGGTATGGCCGGTGTCAGCGCGGTCCTGCTGCTGTTCGCCGCCTGCGACGGGCACACCGGACTGTGGACGTTCCGCGGCCTCATGTTCCTTCTCGGCGTCGCCATGGGCGGGGTCTTCATGCCGACGACGGTGGCCTCATTGGCCACCCTCGCCCGGACGGACCTGGCGCAGGCCTCCACTCTGAACACCGTCGTCCGACAGACCGGCGGAGCCCTCGCCCCCGCCGTGGTGACCACGGCCCTGGTGCTGAGCACCCCGGCGGGTGCCGCGGTGGACCCGCCCGTCTCCGCTTACCAGCACGCCTATCTCGCCCTGGCCGCGATCGCCGCGCTGACGGCGGTCTTCTCCTTCACTCTCCCCGACGGTCCGGCCCGCGCCGCGGCACGGGGCACCGCCGCCTCGAGCCGTTCCAATCCGTTTCGGCGCAAGCGGGTCGACGCCCGATGAGCCGGCCGTCGACCGCCCTCGGTCCGGGTGGAGCCGTTCGGCATCCCGGGCATGGTGCGGCGTGGCTCGGTGCAGCCAGGTGGCTTGCTGGTTAGCTGAGAACCGAGTGGATCATCGTGTGGAGTGAGGCGGGCATGACCGATGTGCAGGGCGTGAACGAGCGGGTCATCGACGAGTTCCGGTGCGGGAACGGGGCGGTGGGGGGCCGCTTCGAGGGCGCCCAGCTCCTGCTCCTGCACACGGTCGGCCGCCGTACGGGCCGGGAACGGGTGAACCCCCTCGTGTACGCCGCCGACGGCGACGGCTATCTCGTCTGCGGCTCGGCGCGTGGCGCGGAGAACGATCCGGCGTGGGTGGCCAACGTCGCCGCCATGTCCGAGGTGACCATCGAGGTGGGGGACCGCGTCATGAAGGCGACTCCCACCGTCGTGCTGCATCCGTCACCCGCGTGGGAGCGTCTGTACGGGATCTGGTCCGCATACTGGACCGACAGCGCGCACTACGAGGCCAAGACGTCCCGAAAGTTTCCCATCGTGAGGCTGCAGCCCGTCGCGTCGGCCGGTTGAGTCCCGGTGGAAAGCCCGGGTCCGACGGCGCCTGACTCGACCGCGAGGGCAACGCCTCGCAGGGTGACCGGTGTTGGGGGAGACGAGGCAGCCGCATACCGAGCGGCAGGTGTGTCCGGACCGGTGGCAGGATTCCTGTCATGACGGATGTCCTGGAAGTGGCCTGCCGCTCGCCCCGGAGAAGCACGCTCCGGTTGTTCGTCGGACTCGGTGCGCTCGGTGTGTGCCTGACCGCCGGGAGCATCGCTCTCGGGGGCGCGCTCCTTGTCGTGGGAGCGACCATCGGTCTGGCACTGATCGTGGCGGGCACGGTGTCGCTCCAGTATGTCTTCGCCCAAGTGCGTGCCGATGTGCACGGCGTTCACGTCCGCACCCTGCTGCGTCGCTCGAGTGTGCCGTGGAGCGATGTCACCGGCCTGTACATCTTCGAGAAGCCCGCGCGCAACGCCCATATCCAGCGTCGCGTCGGCCTCTCACGCCGTGGCGGACACAAGCGCCTTCTGCCGCTTCCGGTGGCCTGGTCGTACAACGATCCGGACTTCGACGCGACGGTGGATTCGCTGCGCGAACTGCACTGCCGCCACTCGGGCGCGGAGCCGGGCCGCCTCCCCGTCGTCACGCACCGAACCGCTGGGCGCGGCAGGATCGGGTCATTGGTTCTGGGCGCGGCGCTCCTGGCGGGTGCCGGCGTGGCCGCGTACTTCGTGCCGATCGCCGCCGCCGACGAACAGGCGTGGAAGGCGGCCGCCCCCTGCACCGTGCAGACGTCCCTCCGGAAGAACGGCGATTGCCTGTCCACCGTGCCGGCCGTCGTCGCGCGGACCGAGCCGCACCAGCCCAAACAGAGCAGCTGGCTGTACTTCACCGGCAGCCGGCCGTTGCACAGGCTGGAGGTCTCGGAGGAGGCCGCCGAGGAGTTCGAGGCCGGGGACCGCGTGGAACTGACCGTCTGGCATCACCAGGTGATGGAGGTGGCGGGAGCGGGGCACATCTGGCGCGAGCACATCACCGGGGGAGGGGAGGTCGCCGTCCTCTCCGCCGTGCTCGCCCTGGCCGCGGGCTACCCGGGCGCCCAGGTCCTGCTGCGTCTGCGCGGGCGCAGGCTGCCGGACGACGAAGTCCTCCCGTCCGCCCTGCCGTTCGCGGGCGCGCTCGTGGGAACCGCGCTGTGGCTGCTGCCGCTCTGCTACCTGCACCCCACGACCCTCCTCGAACCCCCGGCGGCGCTCCCCTGGTCGGCGGGGGGAACGCTGTTTTCACTGGGCCTGTTCGCTCTGGCCTGGCGCGCCACCCGGGTTCGCACACCAGGCGTGACCGAAGCAACCGATGGGGCCGTGCACCCGGACGGGGAGGTGTTCCTGGCCGCCCGCTTCCTGGAGCACACCGACTACAACCCGCACGGCTTCGGCACCCATGTCCTCCTCGGCGACGGGCCGCCCGCGGTGACACCCCACGCCGGCCCGGGCCGGTTCGCGGCGAAACGGATACCGGCGCAGCGGATCACCGTGAAGAACGTACGCCGCGCCCGGGGCGCCGACGGCGACACCGTCCCGAGCAACTGGCACATCGCCGAACTCGAGGACGAGGGCCGATCGGTACGCCTTGCCGCAGCCCCGGACGACCTCACGCGCATCCTCCGCGAGCTGGACGCTGCGAAGACCCCGCTGGACACCGCGAACCCCGAAGGATGAGAGACGGCCGCCGGACGACGGCCACGTCGGATCAGCCGGCTGTACGGGCAAGCGCCGCCCCGGCACGCGAGCCCGCACAGGCACGGACGGGCATCACGGCGTTGCGTGATGACTCCTAGTCGTCGAAGTAGTGGCCCTCTTCGAGGTCCGGGATGAGTGCGGGCTGCACGGGATCCCATCCCAGTCGCTTCCGGGTCAGCGCGCTCGAGGTGGGGTTGTCGAGCGGCACCGCGGCGGAAAGGAAGCCGAAGTGCTCGGCCGCGTCCTCGGCGGCGATGCCGGCGACCGGTACGTCCAACCGGCGGCCGATGACCTCGGCGATGTCACGGAAGGGCACACCCTCCTCGCCGGCTCCGTGCAGGATCGAGCCGGCCGGCGCGGCCTCCGCCGCCAGCCGGAACAGACGCGCCGCGTCGAGGCGGTGGACGGCGGGCCAGCGGTTCGATCCGTCGCCGACGTAGGCCGACACGCCCTTCTCGCGGGCGATGTCGATCAGGCGCGGTACGAATCCCTTGTCGCCCTTGCCGTGCACGGACGGTGAAAGCCGCACGACCGACGTCCGCACCCCGCGCCCGGCAAGCGCGATGGCCGCGCTCTCCGAGGCCACCCGCGGTCCCGTCGCCCCGGCGTCGGGCACGACCTCCTCGGTCCCGAGGCGACCCGGCGCGATCATCGTGAGCATCAATGTTCCCGAGGTGACCACGAGCGGCTTGCCGCTGCCCTCGAGCGCCGCCCCGAAGGTCTCGACGGCACGCAGGTCCTGCTTGCCGGCGGCGACGTAGTCCGAGAAGTCATGGCTGAAGGCGAGATGGATGACACCGTCCGCCGCGGCGGCACCGTCGTGCAGGCTGTCGAGGTCGTCGAGGGAGCCGCGTTGCACCTCGGCGCCGGAGTCCGTCAAAGCCGCGGCGGCCGTGTCCGAGCGGGCAAGTCCCACGACCTCATGCCCCGCATCGAGGAGTTCGCGCACAACCGCAGTTCCGATGAATCCGGTCGCGCCGGTGACGAATACGCGCATAGTGAAGATCCCTTGGTGATTCGAGTCGACCCGGCGCCAGAGGGCGACGGGCTCGTGCCTCCACGCTGGAACAGCCGGCTGCGCGTGTCCAAGACCTGTTTCGCAACGAGCCATACGAAACATGCATCACCACAGGTCACAGCCGCCTCGGGGCGTCAGCGGGCGGGCCGGTCGGCATACGATGCGGGTATGCCCGACTTGCCGCCGCCAACGGCAGACCTCGATCTGCGGTTGGTGCGCTACTTCACCGTCGTCGCCGAGCACCTGCATTTCGGCCGCGCGGCCGCCGCCCTGCATCTCGCGCAGCCGTCCCTGAGCCGGCAGATCCGCCGTCTGGAGGAGCAGCTGGGCGCCCGCCTGCTGGACCGGACCCCGCAGGGCACCCGGCTCACCGAGGCCGGGGAGGTGTTCCTGCCCCGGGCCAGAGCGCTGCTGCGGTCGGCCGCCCATGCGGCGGCCGACACCCGGGCCGCCGCCGAGCCCAGCCGGATCACCATCGGGTACACCGGGGGGATCATCGTCACCCCTGCGGTGCGCGAGCTGCGTCGTCGGCACCCCGACGCCGACGTGCACACTCTGCATCTGGCATGGAACGAGGCGCGTGCGGCACTGCTCGATCACCGGGTGGACGCCGCGGTGACCCGGCTGCCGCTCCCCACCGACCAGCTGCACGTGACCGTCCTCTACGACGAGCCCCGGGTGCTGGTGATCCCGCACGACCACCGGCTGGCCGGCAAGGAGTCCGTCACCCTCGACGACATCGCCGACGAACCCCTCCCACGCGTGCGGCAGTCCGACCCGGCCTGGAGCGCCTTCTGGCGCATCGACCCCCGTCCCGACGGCAGGCCCGCGCCCGACGGCCCCTTCATCGAGGCCGTCGAGGACAAGTTCGAACTCATTGCCGCCGGGGAGGCCGTGGCCATCGCGGCCGCCACCCACATCAACAGCCTCCGCCCCGACCTCACCACGGTCCCCCTGGAGGGCGTCGAGCCGAGCCACGTCGTGCTGGCGACGCGCGCCGGTGACCGCAACCGTCTGCTGGCGGCCTTCCGCAAATACGCCCAGGCCCACATCGCCGGGCCGGACCCGGCCGGACCGGCGGGCCCCCCGTCACGCTGACGTACGCGCAGGGCCTCCCTCGACAACTGCGCCGCACTCGGGAGAGCGGAAATTGAATTCGGCCGCGATTCGATTCCCGGCACCTCTCGTGGGTGGCGGCGGCCGGCGTTGTGGCGGGGGCGGTGCGAAAGAGCATACTGGAGGGATCGAAGCGGCCTCGTGGCCGGTGCATGGACATGATGCTTGCCGTGGCGGAGGTAGTCGTGTTTCACACTCCGTTGTGCGAACTCCTCGGAATCGAGGCACCCGTGATCGGTGCCCCGTTCGGCCCCTGGGACGAAGTCGCACTGGCGGCCTCCATATGCAGGGCTGGAGGACTCGGCAGCCTGGGCACAGCCGCACGCACCGTCGATGAGCTGAGGCATCAGTGGTCGCGCCTGCGTGAACTGACCGATCGTCCCTTCGCGATCAACCACACGATGCGGCCGTTCAGCGAGGAAGCCTTCGAGGCCACGCTCGAAGAACGCCCCACCGCCATCTCCTTCCATCTGGCGGTTCCGGGGGATCTGATCGAGCGGGCGCACGCGGCGGGGATCAGATGGATCCAGCAGGTGACCGATGCCCACCAGGCGGCTCAGGCGCTCGATGCGGGAACCGACGTCATCATTGCCCAAGGGGGCGAAGCCGGAGGTCACGGGGGTGATGTGAGCACCCTGGTACTGGTGCCGCAGGTCGTCGACATGGCAGGTGACACCCCGGTCGTCGCTGCCGGTGGGATAGCCGACGGACGCGGGGTCGCCGCCGCGTTCGTACTGGGCGCCCAGGGTGTGGCGATGGGCACCCGCTTTCTGGCTTCAACCGAGATGAACATTTCCGACGACTGGAAGCAACGCATCGTCGGTGCGGACGCGGTGGACGCCGTGAAGGTGCTCAACAGTGAACGGATTCTCCCGCCGTACTCGCGCCCCGAAAGTTACGGCGTTCCCCGCGCGCTGCGCACGGAACTGGTGGACACACTCCGTCATCATCCCGAGCAAGTGAAAGAGGATGTCGTTCCCCGGCTGATGGAGTCCATCAGCCGGGGTCGTGGAGATGAATTCCTGCCGTTCACCGGCCAGTCCGCCGCGCTCGTCCGTGACGTTCTCCCCGCGGGTGAACTGCTGCGCGGGATCCTGCGGGAGGCGGAGCACATTCTCGCTGCGAGAGCCGCGGAAGTTGCGCACGATCGCCATTCGAGTTGACGACGTCGACGGCGGGAGAGGGCCGAGCGATAGCGAGGGCCCACCGAGCGGGTTTGGCGGGCCTTCGCCGGCGCTGTTGTCGGCTCACTGAGCCGCAGCGAACTTCGGGTTGGGGCCGTACTCGTTTTCCTCCGGCTTGCCCGCGGTGGCGTAGAAGACGATCAGGGCGATCACACCGAACGGGACGAAGGTGAGCAGGAACCACCAACCGGAGCGGTCGGTGTCGTGCAGGCGGCGCACGGCGAGACCGAGGAGCGGCAGCGCGATGACGAGCGTATAGACGATGAGCGGGACGCTCGAATCGATGGCGCGGCCCGCGAACGTCACCACGTTGGTCGCGATCAGGT
>Ga0102590_1003169_pt1 | contig 17124 bp, 12 predicted proteins | sample AraplaMF_Col_mMF_FD_76859 | JGI IMG/M metagenome (GOLD analysis project Ga0102590, IMG submission 76859) | Arabidopsis root microbial communities from the University of North Carolina, USA - plate scrape MF_Col_mMF | ecosystem: Host-associated > Plants > Roots > Endosphere | place: USA...
CTGGTCGAGGCGGGCGCCCCGCTCCGGGTCGGCCAGATCCGTCGCTCTTCGCTGCATCCGATCTGGCAATGGCTCGGCCGTGATGGTGCTCCGGACAAGGTCACTGAATTCGAGGCGGCGCTGGCGCGCATGCCGGCTTCAGACAGCGCGGGCCAGGTGGAGGCGCTCGCGCAAAAGCTCCAGGCCGTAGCCGCGGACGCCATTTTCCAACTGACCGGGCCCGGCGGCGGCGATAAGTCGCGCGCGCTCGCCCGCGTCGGTCCGCCCAACGTGATCGAGGACCTCTATTCGATCGGCGCGGTGCTGGCCGTCCGCGAGGCCCTCGGCACGCTCAATGAAAAGCTGCCGCGCTTCCTGCGCGCGTTCGGCGATCCCCAGATCGCCTCGGTGACATCAGCGCTCAATATTCCCGTGCTCCAGACCCCGCAGATGCTGCCATTCGCACTGTCGGTGGTGGTCCAGCGCATGACCGCGCCGTGGCAGATCATTCGCCTCGCCATCAAGATCGCCGCGTCCGACGACGAGATCCGCGTCGCGGCGACGCCTTATGGCGTCGCCGTCACGATAGCGCTGCACGATCTCTCCCGCGTTGCGGCCATTTTGCGCATGGACATCAAGCGCGGCCATTTCGAAACTGTCGCCGACAATCTCAAGGCGCTGCACGACGGTGTCCGCGGCCTGCGCACGGAACTTGACCTGCGCAACGATTCCGCCTGGGGCAAGCAACTGACCTCGATCCGGGCCGACATCTCCAACGCGCTGCAATCGGAGATCGACAGTGTTCCCGGCCGCGTCCGCCGCATCCTGCGTCAGCGTCCGGAGAAGGATATTCCGCCGGGAGCGCGGATCGACAGCACCGAGGTCGAGGAAACGGTCGCGCTGATCGACTTCGTCGCAACCTGCCGCAATTACGCCAGCGAGCTCGCGATCAACGAGGTGACGCTGCGCACCTATTCCGACCTGCAGCAATATGTCGAACGATCAACCGAGCAGCTGGTGCAGTCGCTGCGGGCCGCCGATCATAAGGTTCGTACCTACCGGCAACAGCAGGTGCAGGCCGCGATCCGCTTCTGCCAGGTGCTGTTCGGGGACGATTATGCATCGCTGATGAGCCGCGCTGCCGAGAACGCGGTGACCGGCGAGCGCAAATCGACACGCGCGAGCTGATCCGAGCGCATTTTTTTTGAATCACAATTTATAGTTGACCGTGCCGGTCGTGGGCTCTACGGTCGCCGTGCAATTTTTGGAATTTCTATTTGTGGGCGCATGAAACCCGTTATCAGCTCCATTGAAATCGAAAACCGCGTCATTGTTGCCAAGTATCGAAGGCTGATGGTCGGTGCGAAGGTGGTGCTGGTTGATAAGGCAAGCGGTCGGCAATTGTCTGAGACCGTCACCAGGGTCGCATCACCCGTTCCGGTCGGGGCGCTGCGCATTCGATTGCCCGATGTGATCGAGCCTGGAACATACTTCTTGAGGGCCCTCAATGGGCACGGCGAGGACGCCGCGCAGAGCGTAGACTTCGAGATCAGCTAAGTCGTTGGATTTTCACCGTTTCGGGATTGTGCGCGCTCGCGCCAATTTGACAATTGTCAATTGCCGCATCGTCCGGCCGTGGTGTAAAGGCACCTATGGGCGCGGTTGACGCGCTGCCGGAAGCTTGCCAGATGACGCTATGGTTCGTGTGCGCGCTGATGACGGTCGCGGCGATATTCGCCGTGCTCTGGCCGCTCGGCCGTGGCGGGCCCGACCAAAATCAAGGCAGCGAGGTCACGGTCTACAAGGATCAGCTCGCCGAGATCGAGCATGATCTCGCGGCAGGCCTGATCGCGCGACCTGAAGCCGAGGCGGCGCGCGTCGAGATCAGCCGCAGACTGCTCGCCGCTGATAGCAGCGAGTCCGCCCTTGCGCCGACATCCAATCTCAAATGGCGCCGCGGGGCGGCCGTGCTGGCCTTGGTGGGCCTGCCGCTGGTCGCGGCTGCGATCTATGTTCCACTCGGCTCGCCCGCGCTTCACGACTTTCCGCTGGCGCAACGCGAGCCGGCCCGTCCCGGCATGGCGCAGTCGCTCGAGAACCTCGTCGCGCAGGTTCAGCAGCACCTGGAGAAAAATCCGACGGATGGCCGCGGCTGGAACGTGCTTGCACCGGTGCTGGAGCGGCTCGGCCGCTTCGACGAGGCTGTGCGCGCCTACCGCAATTCGATCACCTACAACGGCGAGAGCGCGGAGCGCCGCTCCGACCTTGGAGAGGTCATCGCGGCCGCTGCCGGCGGCGTGGTGACGGCGGACGCCAAGACCGAGTTTGAACGTGCGCACGCGCTCAACGCCGACGACCCCAAGGCGAACTATTTCCTCGGGCTCGCCGCCGAGCAGGACGGCCGCAAGGATGAGGCGGCCAACATCTGGCGTGCGCTGCTGGCGAAGGCTCCGGCGGACGCGCCGTGGCGACCGCTGGTGCAGACCTCGCTCGCCCGGGTTGGCGGTGGCGGCACGATGCCGGCCCTCTCGGACGAGACGATCGCGGCCTCCAAGGAAATGAACGACGGCGATCGCAACGCGATGATCCGCGGCATGGTCGAACGTCTCGCCACGCGGCTGAAGCAGAACGGCGACGATGTCGATGGTTGGCTGCGTCTGGTGCGTGCCTATCTGGTGATGGGCGATCGCGACAAGGCGCTTGGCGCCTCGACCGATGCTCGCCAGGCGGTCGCGAACAACGCCGAGCGGCTGCGCCAGCTCAACGAAGGCCTCAAGACTCTCGGGCTCGACGGATGACAGTCGCAGAACGGGCCGAGCGGAGAACGGATACGCCATGACGCGCAAGCAGCGACGGATGACCATCATCGGCGGCTCGCTCGCCGTTCTCGCGCTCGCGGCCGCGCTGGTGCTCAATGCCTTGCGCGACTCGATCGTGTTCTTCTCCACCCCCACCATGGTGGCCGAAAAGCACGTTCAGCCCGGCAAGCGCTTTCGCCTTGGCGGCCTGGTGCAACCGGGCTCGCTCCAGCGCGGCGACAATCTCGCCGTGACGTTTGAAGTTGCCGATGGCAGTGCGAAGCTGCCCGTCGCGTACAAGGGCATCCTGCCCGACCTATTCCGCGAAGGGCAGGGCGTCGTCGCCGAAGGTGCGCTCGATGCCAACGGCGTGTTCAAGGCCGACACGGTGCTTGCCAAGCACGATGAGACCTACATGCCCAAGGACGTCGCCGACGCCCTGAAGAAGCAGGGGCATTGGAAAGACGATTACGGCGCCCAAGCTTCTGACAAAGCGTCTGGTGGCGCCAAGCCTTCCGGCGATGCAAAGCCGGCGACGACGGCGCAGGGCAATTCGCAGGGAGCGGTGCGGTGATCGCGGAAGCCGGACATTACGCGCTGGTGCTGGCGCTCGCGCTGGCGCTGATCCAGTCCTTCGTGCCTGTCATCGGCGCGCGCTTGCGCGATCCCGCGCTGATGAACGTGGCGCGCTCCACCGCGCTGGCGCAGCTCCTGTTCGTCGGCGCATCTTTCATTGCGCTCGTGACGCTACACGTGAACTCGGATTTCTCGGTCGCCAATGTCTACGAGAACTCCCATTCCATGAAGCCGCTGATCTACAAGATCACCGGCGTGTGGGGAAACCATGAAGGCTCGATGCTGCTGTGGGTGTCGATCCTGGCGCTGTTCGGCGGCCTCGTCGCGGCCTTTGGCAACAATCTGCCGCTGTCGCTGCGTGCGCATGTGCTGAGCGTGCAGGCCTGGATCGCAAGTGCCTTCTATCTCTTCATCCTGATCACCTCGAATCCCTTCCTGCGTATCGCCAATCCGCCGATCGAGGGGCGCGATCTCAATCCGGTGCTCCAGGACATCGGCCTCGCCGTGCATCCGCCGATGCTCTATCTCGGCTATGTCGGCTTCTCGATCTCGTTCTCCTTCGCGATCGCGGCGCTGATCGAGGGACGGATCGATGCGGCCTGGGCGCGCTGGGTGCGGCCGTGGACGCTGGTCGCCTGGATCTTCCTGACGCTGGGCATCGCGATGGGCTCCTACTGGGCCTATTACGAGCTTGGCTGGGGCGGCTGGTGGTTTTGGGATCCGGTCGAGAATGCCTCGCTGATGCCGTGGCTTGCGGGCACTGCGCTGTTGCATTCGGCGCTGGTGATGGAGAAGCGCAACGCGCTGAAGGTATGGACCATTCTTCTGTCGATTCTGACCTTCTCGCTGTCGCTGCTCGGCACCTTCCTGGTGCGCTCGGGCGTCATCACCTCCGTGCACGCTTTCGCCAATGATCCGACCAGGGGCGTGTTCATCCTCTTGATCCTCTGCCTGTTCATCGGCGGCAGCCTGTCGCTGTTCGCGGGGCGTGCGACCTCGCTCAAGCAAGGGGGCCTGTTCGCGCCGATCTCGCGCGAGGGCGCACTGGTGCTGAACAACCTGCTGCTCACGGTGGCCTGTGCCGTCGTGCTGTTCGGAACGCTCTATCCGCTGGCGATGGAAGTGCTCGCCGACTTCAAGATGTCGGTCGGCGCTCCCTTCTACAATCTCACTTTCGTTCCGCTGTTCGCGCTGCTGCTGCTCGCCGTGCCGTTCGGGCCTATGCTGGCGTGGAAGCGGGGCGATCTGCTCGGTGTCACTCAGCGCCTGCTTGCCGCCGGCGTCGCAGGCCTCGTCGTGGTCGCCATCGTCTGGGCCTGGACACGGGGCGGCAGCGCGCTGGCGCCGTTGGCGATCGGGCTTGGCGTCTTCGTCATCGCGGGAGTCGTGACTGATATAGTTGAACGAACCGGCCTGTTTCGCCTGCCGTTCGCAACGGCGCTGCACCGGGCCCGTGGCCTGCCGCGTTCGGCCTGGGGCACGGCGTTTGCCCATGCCGGCCTCGGAATCGCGCTGATCGGGATCGTCTGCGAGACCACCTGGAACAGCGAATATATCGCGACCATGAAGCCGAACGACGTTGCACAGGTCGCTGGATATGATCTGAAGCTCGATGGTCTGCTCGAGCGCCAGGGGCCGAACTACCGCGAGATGGTCGCACAGTTCAATGTCAGCCAGGGTGGCGAAGCGCTTAGCGTCATGACGCCGTCGAAGCGCAGCTTCACCACACGCGGAGCGTCCACCACGGAAGCTGCGCTTTTGACCCGTGGCGCGAGCCAGCTCTATATCTCGCTCGGTGACGTCACCGCCGAAGGCGCGATCGCCGTGCGCATCTATCACAAGCCCTTCGTGCTGCTGATCTGGTGGGGACCAGTGCTGATGGCGTTCGGCGGCATGCTGTCGTTGTCGGACCGGCGCCTGCGCGTCGGCGCCCCGAAGCCGGCGCGGGCCAAGCAGCGCCTGCAGCCGGCGGAGTGATCCGATGCGCCGGATGATCGCCGCGATCGTTGCACTCGTGCTGCTGGCCGTACCTGCGGTGCACGCCGTGCAGCCCGACGAGATCATGTCGGACCCGGCGAAGGAGGCGCGCGCGCGCGACTTGTCGCGTGAGCTGCGCTGCATGGTCTGCCAGAACCAGTCGATCGACGATTCCGACGCGCCGCTCGCGCGCGATCTGCGGCTCCTGGTCCGCGAGCGGATCGCAGCCGGCGACAGCAATTCGCAGGTGCTCGACTTCCTGGTCGCGCGTTACGGCGAGTTCGTGCTGCTGAAGCCGCGCTTCGAGCGACAGACCCTATTGTTGTGGCTGCTCGCGCCGCTGCTGCTGGCCGGTGGCGGCTTTGCACTCTGGCGGCAGAATCGTCGTCGCTCTCGAAGCGGTGTAGATGTACCGGCGCCCCCGCTGACGCCGGATGAAGAGGCCCGGCTCGCCGCGTTGATGGCGGACGAACCCAAGTCTCCCTAGCCGCTCTCCCTGGCTGCATCAAAATCGTCCTGGCTAAGTAGTGCTACTTAGACCGCGGGCTGGCGCCGTGGTTCATGCTATCTTGATCTTTGTCTGGAAGCTTGTCGCAAGATTTGCTTCCAGATTTTGAGTCTCCCCATGTTCACGAAAAGCAATCTGACGATCCGCTTTCTGGTCGGCGCCGTTGTCGCTGCATTATTGTTCCTGCTGGGCATCGGCGGCGGCATCTGACGGAGCAGCAGCTGCACGAAGCGCAGCACCAGGCCGAGCGGTCGAGATACCTGGATGCCCGGATCAAGAGCTTCAACGATCTCGTCGCCAGCGTCGTCGACAGCGTGGCGTCGTCGGCCGAGCATCTGAAGCGCAACGCCGAGACGTGTCGGAGACCGCGAACGACACCAGCACCAAGGCTAATGCCGTCGCGAGCGCCGCGAGCCAGGCCAGTGCCAGCGTGCAGACGGTCGCGGGCTCGGCCGAGGAGATGACGAACTCGATCGGCACGATCAGCCGCCGCGTCACCGACGCGACCCAGCGGGCCGAGGGTGCGGCGACGCAGGCCGAGAAGAGCCGCGACACCATCCACACGCTTTCGGATGCCGCCGACAAGATCGGCGAGGTCGTGCAGCTCGTGCAGGCGATTGCATCGCAGACAAACCTTCTGGCGCTCAACGCCACCATCGAGGCGGCGCGGGCGGGGGAGGCCGGCAAGGGTTTTGCCGTGGTTGCTTCCGAGGTGAAGAACCTTGCGCATCAGACCAGCAAAGCGACGGAAGAAATCACCTCGCACGTCGCCAGCATCCAGGGCATCACCGCGGAGACGCGCGGGGCGATCGACGCCATCTCGAAGACGCTGTCCGAGATCTCATCGATCATGTCCGGCATCGAGGTGGACACCGCCCAGCAGCGCAACGCTACGCAGGACATCAGCCGCAGCGTCCAGGACGCCGCGCGCGGAACGCTCGAGGTCTCCAATCACATCGTCCAGATCACTTCGGCCTCGGCCGAGACCGGCCGGATGGCGGCCGAGGCCCGCGATTCCGCCGTGGATCTGTCGCAACAGGCCGAGACCCTGAAGCGCGAAGTCGACGAATTCATCGTCAGCGTCAGGGCGAGCTGAGGCAACGGAAAGGCGCATCCGTCGCTCGTCACCGGAACTCTGTTAAGTTCCTGTAAAAACGTGACTTTCGGGTTGCGGTAAACTGCCGCATCCGCGGCCGTCCTTCATTACGAAAGTTTAACCCCGCAGCCAGCGCGCGGTAAGGCGGAAGCCCCCATCTTCAGGTCCGTAAGGTGCTGCCATCAGGCACCAAAAGGATTTCAAGGCCCTGGAGACCTCTGCATGACCGACCGTCCCGATCTCACCAACCTTCCGTCCTACCGGCAGCCCCGCCGTTCGGTGTTGTCCGCCCGCAGGATTGCGCTGCTGGCCTCGGTCGTCGCCGGCCTCGGCGTTGCCGTCCACGGCTTCAGCCCGTCGACGTCGCCCGCCGATTTGTTCTCCAGCCCGGCGCACGCGCAGGTCAACAACGAGGTCAAGAAGGTCGAGCGTCCGATCGGTTTTGCCGACATCGTCGAGCGGGTTAAGCCCTCGGTAATCTCCGTCAAGGTCAACATCAAGGAGAAGACCGCCAGCAACGACGACGGCGATGATTCCTTGCCGTTCCAGCCGGGCTCGCCGATGGAGCGCTTCTTCCGTCGCTTCGGCGGTCCGGACGGCATCCCGGGTCTGAAGGGTGGCCGTGGCCGCGTCGTGCAGGGCCAGGGCTCCGGCTTCTTCATCTCGGCTGACGGCTATGCTGTGACCAACAATCATGTGGTCGACGGCGCCGACAAGGTCGAGGTGACCACCGACGATGGCAAGACCTACAGCGCCAAGGTGATCGGCACCGACCAGCGTACCGACCTCGCCCTGATCAAGGTCGAGGGCGGCTCCAACTTCCCCTTCGCCAAGCTCGCTGACGGCAAGCCGCGCATCGGTGACTGGGTGCTCGCGGTCGGCAATCCGTTCGGCCTCGGCGGCACCGTGACCGCCGGCATCGTCTCGGCCAGCGGACGCGACATCGGCAACGGTCCCTATGACGATTTCATCCAGATCGACGCGCCCGTGAACAAGGGCAATTCCGGTGGTCCGGCCTTCAACACGGACGGTGAGGTGATGGGCGTCAACACCGCGATCTATTCGCCCTCGGGCGGCAGCGTCGGCATCGCCTTCTCGATTCCCGCCAGCACCGTCAAGAGCGTGGTCGCCCAGCTCAAGGACAAGGGCTCGGTCAGCCGCGGCTGGATCGGCGTGCAGATTCAGCCGGTGACCTCTGACATCGCCGACAGCCTCGGCATGAAGAAGGCCGAAGGCGCGTTGGTGGCGGAGCCGCAGGCGAACGGTCCGGCGGCGAAGGCCGGTATCGAGTCCGGCGACGTGATCACCGCGGTCAACGGCGAATCCGTCAAGGACGCCCGCGAGCTCGCCCGCACCATCGGCGGCATGGCTCCCGGCGCCACCGTGAAGCTCAACGTGCTGCACAAGGGCCAGGACAAGGTCGTGAACCTCACCCTCGGCCAATTGCCGAACACGGTCGAGGCCAAGGCCGACACCGACAACGACAGCGGCAAGGGCGCGAGCAAGGGTACTGATGTGCCGAAGCTCGGCATGACCGTTGCGCCCGCCAATTCCGTGGCCGGCGCCGGCAAGGACGGCGTCGTGGTCACCGAAGTCGATCCGAAGAGCGCCGCGGCCGATCGCGGCTTCAAGGAGGGCGACGTGATTCTCGAGGTCGGCGGCAAGAGCGTGAGCACCGCTGGCGATGTCCGCGACGCCATCAACACGGCGCGGTCCGACAACAAGAACAGCGTCCTGATGCGAGTGAAGAGCGGCGGCCAGTCGCGCTTCGTCGCCGTGCCCATCGCCAAGGGCTGAGAAGGGCTCAGCCTCAGGAGGCTTACGAGATGAAGGGTGTTGCCGGCATCAGTCGCCCCCGCCGCCGACGCTCTTCCGGGGAGCTGAGCCTCGCTCGCTCCCCACGCCTACCTTCCGGTGGAAACACGCCCCCCTCCGTCGGAAGGCCTAGGGCGGTGAGGTCCCCCCAGCTTCACCGCCCGCCTTTTTGCCTAGCCAAGTCTCGTCCGCCTGGCTTGCATGCGATTGCCGCTCGCGCCATGTTTAGAGAAGGGTGACCTCCTTGACCGCCGCCGAACGCACGATGCGCCTCCTCATCATCGAAGACGACCGCGAATCCGCCGACTATCTCGTGAAGGCGTTTCGCGAGGTCGGACACATTGCCGACTACGCCGGTGACGGCGAGGAGGGCCTCGCGATGGCCGAGAACGGCGATTACGACGTGTTGGTGATCGATCGCATGCTGCCCAAGCGCGACGGCCTGTCGCTGATCGGAGCGCTGCGCGACAAGGGCGACACGACGCCGGTGCTGATTCTCTCCGCGCTCGGTCAGGTCGACGACCGCATCAAGGGCCTGCGTGCCGGCGGCGACGACTATCTGCCGAAACCCTATTCGTTCGCCGAACTGCTTGCCCGCGTCGAGGTGCTGTCGCGCCGGCGCGGGGGACCTGCGGAGGATACGCTCTATCGTGTCGGCGATCTCGAGCTCGACCGACTCTCTCACCGCGTTGCGCGCGGCAAGGACGAGCTGACGCTCCAGCCCCGCGAATTCCGCCTGCTTGAATATCTCATGAAGCATGCCGGCCAGGTGGTGACGCGCACCATGCTGTTGGAGAATGTCTGGGACTATCATTTCGATCCGCAGACCAACGTGATCGACGTGCACATTTCGCGGCTGCGCTCCAAGATCGACAAGGGTTTCGAGCGGCCGCTGCTGCACACGATCCGCGGTGCCGGGTACATGATCCGTGACGGGATCAGGTAAGGTCCGGTTCGAGAACAAAAGCCCCGCCTAGGCGGGGTTTTTATTTGTGAGCGGTCGGTATCTATCCCAGCGACCGGGTTGCACCGGGGTTGCGCACATTAAAGAGGCCGCGTGATAGCTCGGAGCTTCGTGTATAAAGAGACGGAAAACGCAGCTGCGCCGGCACCGTCTCAATGCGGGAACGAACGACTTGAACCACGGTCCCAAGCACGGATGCGATCACGTTGGTTATCTTGATGACGATCGTCGTGATTTGCGTCTCGACGCCTGTCGCGGGCTCGCACTCTGGTTCATTTTCATCGACCACATTCCCGGCAACACTTTTGACTGGTTGACCCTTCGGAACTACGGATTTTCCGATACTTCCGAGATTTTTGTGTTCGTGTCCGGCTATACCTGCATGCTTTCCTATGGCGGGGCGCTGCGGCGGCAGGGTTGGCCAACCGTCGTTGTCCGCAGCCTGCGGCGGAGCCTGGAAATTTACGCTGCATTTGTGCTGCTGGTGATCGCCTATCTCGCTCTGGTCTGGGTCACTGGAAGTGCCCTCTATCGCGACGAGACCAATACCAGGGTCTTTTTTGACAATCCGGGAATTGCCCTCATCCATCTTCTGGCGCTGCAATACACACCTGTGAATACAGATATCTTGCCGCTGTTTGTCATGCTGCATTTCTGTTTTCCGCTCGTGCTGTGGCTCGTGATTCGCAATGCAACGCTCGCGCTCGGCGCCTCCTTTCTGCTGTACATGATGGTGCAGCTCTATAGCTGGAATTTGCCGGCGTGGCCGGGCCGTGAAGCATACTTCAATCCGTTGGCCTGGCAGATGTTGTTCGTGATCGGCGCTTACTCCGCAACTCCCGGCGCCGCCCGGCTCGCGGGTATCTCGTCGTCTCCGGTTGTGGTTTCGGTTGCCGCGAGCGTCGTCCTATTCAGCCTTGTCGTCACGCTGAGCTGGCGTATCGAACAGCTCAAATGGCTGGTCCCGGACGCAGTTGTGGGCTGGATCTATCCGATCTACAAAACTCATTTGGCGCCGCCCCGGCTCGCGCACTTCTTGGCCCTGATGTTCGTGGGACTGCGCTTCTTATCACCGATCACGCATGGCAAGCTGAAGCCGTGGGCGATTGCAATGGTTCGCTGCGGAGAAAACTCATTGTCGATCTATTGCTTCAGCGTACTGGCTTCATTTCTCGGCTTCGTCATCTTGAAAGAGATCTCCGGCGGACTGGCAATGGAGGCCATTGTCAGCGCCTCAGGAATTATCTTGATGATCGCGATTGCAAGCCTTCTTGCTTGGGAGGCCAAGCTGGACCGGCGCGGTCCGAAACCGTTTTAGCGTTCCATAGCGAGAGTTCGAGGCGTGATGTTGATTCTCCTCAAACAGCCGGCCGGTTCCGGACGATAATCATCATGCGATGTGGAGCCAGACCAAATCCATAGAGCGGGTGCTGCGATGGAGCTTGGTCGCGATCGCAATCGCGGGATTGTCCGCGGGTGTTCTTGCGCGAGTGGCGGGCCGGACCGATCTGGCGGATCTTGCGTGGGAGGTCGGCGCCGCGCCGGTGATCGGCGGATTGGCGATCTCGATTGTCAGGGATCTTCTGAGCGGTCGCTTCGGAGTGGACGCGATTGCGCTGCTGTCGATGAGCGCAGCGTTGGCGCTCGGCCAGCCACTTGCCGGAGCCGTGGTTGCGCTCATGTATTCCGGTGGCAACGTGCTGGAGGAGATTGCGATCGCACGGGCGGAGCGCGACCTGCGCTCGCTGGCGGATCGGGCACCGCGGCAGGCGCACCGCAAGAGCAACGGTAGGATCGAGGACGTTCCGGTTGACGCAGTCTTGGTCGGCGAAGAGCTCCTCGTAAGGGCGGGCGAGATCGTGCCGGTCGACGGCATCGTTGGCTCGCTCGTGGCTATCATCGACGAATCTGCGGTGACGGGCGAGCCCATCCCTGTCGAGAAGACGCGCGGCAGCGCGGTTCTCTCCGGTTCGCTGAATGTGGGCGAGGCTTTCGCGTTGACCGCGACCGCACCGGCAGGCGAGAGCACCTACTCGGGCATCGTGCGCATGGTGACCGCGGCGCAAACCGCGAAGGCTCCCTTTGTTCGGACGGCTGATCGCTTTGCGCTGATCCTTCTACCGGTGACGCTCGTCGTTGCCTTCCTGGCGTGGCGCATATCCGGTGATCTGACGCGCAGCCTTGCTGTGCTGGTGGCGGCGACGCCTTGTCCCTTGATTCTGGCAGCACCGGTCGCCTTCATTGCCGGGGTGGCGCGAGCGGCTCGGCGCGGCATCCTTGTCAAGGGTGGAGGGGCGCTGGAGGCGCTGGCCCGCGCTCACACGGTGCTGTTTGACAAGACCGGTACCCTGACCGTCGGAGGGGCACGGCTGCTTTCGATAGAGGTGGCTCCCGGTGAGGACCCTGACGAGGTCCTCTGGCTTGGCGCATCGCTCGAGCAGGCTTCGCATCACGTGCTCGCCAAGACCGTCGTCGCCGCGGCGCTCGATCGCGGGCTCAAGCTCAAAGCACCCGAACAGGTCAAGGAGACCATGGGCAGCGGCTTGTCGGGGCTGGTCGATGGACGCCAGGTCACCGCGGGCTCGCGAGAGCTGCTTCGCTCGCATGGCGAACCGTCGCCTTGGGAGCTGCGGGCGATCCGGCGCGCGTCATGGCGCTCGGCACTGATCGTCTTCGTCGCCCTGGATAGCCGTCCGATCGGCGCGCTGCTGCTGGCTGACGAGTTGCGGGCCGATACGCCGCGCGCGATCCGCCTGCTGCGCGATGCGGGCATCGCGCGAATGGTGATGGTCACGGGCGATCGCGCGGCAGCAGCGCAAGCCATTGGTGCAGCGCTTGACCTCGACGCCGTGCTGGCCGATCGCGTTCCTTCGGACAAGGTCGAGGCGGTGCGCACCGAACAGCGGCTGCATCCGACCATCATGGTCGGCGATGGCATCAACGATGCCCCGGCACTTGCCGTGGCTGATGTCGGAGTTGCGCTCGGCGCGCGCGGCGCGACCGCCTCGTCCGAGGCAGCCGATGTGGTGATTTTGGCCGACCGGCTCGATCGCGTCAGCGAAGCGATCATCATTGCGCAGCGGGCGCGACGTATTGCCTTGCAAAGCATCATTGTCGGCATGGGGTTGTCATTGGTGGCAATGCTGGCGGCCACCGTTGGCTGGCTTGATCCCGTACCTGCGGCCATCGTCCAGGAGGTCATCGACGTTGCGGTCATCCTGAACGCCCTGCGGGCGCTCACTCCGGCGCTTATGAGGGGCGGAGCGCACATCAGCGCGGAGCAGGGGCTGGCACTTCATCACGATCATCAGGCCCTGTTCAAGGACCTCGATCGTTTGCGCAAGGTCGTCGATGCGCTCGATGATGCGGCCCCCGAATCTGCCGCGGCGTTGATCGGCGATGCTCAGCGCATCGTTCAGAGCAGCGTTGTCATGCACGAGCGTGCGGATGAGGACAGTGTCTATCCGAAGCTTGCTGAGGTGCTCCGCGAACGCCACGGCCTCTCCGCCATGAGCCGCGCCCATCGCGAGATTCTGCACCTTACTCGGCTGCTCGATCGGATCGTGGAGGATCTGCCGTCAGAGAAGGTCGATCGCTATCTCGTCCGCGACGCTCAACGGGTGATCGAGGCGATCGAAACGCTGGTGCGCATGCACACAGCCCAGGAGGAGGATATCTACGAAGCGGTGTCTGCGTGAGCGATGCAAATTCAATGTTCCAACGGTCGTCAGGCGGCTTGGTCAAATTCATCTTCGGCTGCGCTGTCGCGGTCGCCAGCCCTGGCGAACTCCATCTGCGCCCGCTTGCCCTCGGGGGACGGAACGCCCACACCGGTCACCACTCCTGCGGTCCACCGCGTGGGGTCCCCACAGTGTCCGCGTGACCGCCAGCTTGCGGGGAATTAACTTGGTTGGAGTTGAGTGGCACTTTAACGTTCCCCTTCCGCTTACCACCTACCGTCACGGGTGCTTTGCGCGTGTTCGGCGATCTTAGGCGATCGCAGACAACTGGTTATGAAGCCAAGGCATTGTAAACAAAGCAGAATTTAAAGAGTGGCGATGCTCGGTGATATCAGACGCGGTATCGAAATTGGATGCATGATCCGTGACGGCATTCGGTAAACTCGTTCGTACCACTGCGTTCCGGCTGACGCTGGTCTATCTGCTGCTGTTCGCGATGTTCGCGGCTTCGCTGCTCGGCTATTTCGCCTGGAATACGCGGCGGCTGATCACCGAAGAGATCACGCAGACGGTAAATGCCGAGACTTCGGAGATCAACGACATCTATGGTCGGCGCGGCTTGCGCGCCCTCGTGCTCGCGATCGAATACCGGGCGCTGCGTCCCGGCGCCAACCTCTATCTCGTCACCACGCCGACCGGGCAGGCGATCGCCGGCAATGTCGGCTCGCTCGCGCCCGGCGTGATGGCGACGCGTGGCTGGTCGGAGACCGCCTACCGGCGGATCGAGGATGCCGATGACCGCGACCATCGCGCGCTGGTGCGCGTCACCGAACTCGAGAACGGTTTCCGCCTCCTGATCGGCCGCGACCTCGCCGAGCGGCGGCGCTTGTTCGGCATCGTCGCCAAGGCGGCGCAATGGTCGATCCTGATCGTCGTCGTGCTTGGCCTCGGCGGTGGCGTCTTCGTCGCGCGCAGGGTGCTGACGCGCATCGATGCGATGTCCGGTACGGCCCATCGCATCATGACCGGCGATCTCAGCGAGCGCCTGCCGGTCGGCCGCAGCGGCGACGAGCTCGACCGCCTCGCCGAGAACCTCAACGCCATGCTGGAGCGGATCGAGGCGCTGATGTCGGGGCTGAAGGAGGTCTCCGACAACATCGCCCATGATCTCAAGACGCCGCTGACGCGCCTGCGCAATCGTGCCGAGGAGGCGCTGGCGAAATCGGGCTGCGAGGCGGATTACCGGGCCGCGCTGGAGCGGACCATCGAGGAATCCGACGGGTTGATCAGGACCTTCAACGCGCTGTTGATGATCGCGCGCGCCGAGTCCGGCCAGGCCCGCGGCAACATGGATGATTTCGATGCCGCCGAGGTCGCGGGCGGCATCCACGAGCTCTATGAGCCGCTCGCCGAAGAGGACGGCATGACCTTGAAGGTGAGGGCGGAGCCGACTCCGGTTCACGCCAACCGCGAATTGATCAGCCAGGCGCTCGCCAATCTCGTCGAGAATGCGATCAAGTACGGCAAGCCGGTCGCGCAGACCGGTGGAACCGTGGTCAGCATGGATTCCAGGCAGATCACGATCGAGGCCAAGCGCGAGGGCGATCAGGTGCTGCTCAGCGTTGCCGATCGCGGCCCCGGCATCCCAGAGGCGGACCGCAAGCATGCCGTCGAGCGTTTCGTGCGGCTGGAAGCGAGCCGCACGCTGCCGGGCTCCGGCCTCGGCCTCAGTCTCGCCTCGGCGGTTGCGACCTTGCATGGTGGCGAATTGCGGCTCGGTGATGCTCAGCCGGGTCTCATCGCCACGCTGGTGCTGCCGGCGCGGGCGGGCGCCGGCGACAGGGTTGCTCCGCCAATGCCGGATGTGCCACAGAAGGTGGCATGAACCACTCCGCGCCGGGAAACGCGGACAAGACTGGGAAGAGTCTGGCCGCACGCTTCGCGGAGGCTCCCCATATTGCCGCTTCCGCAACCCTCGAACGACGTCTTGAAGCATGGTTGGCAGAGCTCGAGCCGGCACATCAGGCCCGTCTCGAAGCGCTGCTGGTCCATCCTTTCGCCCGGGACATCCTGGCCGGCATCGCGGAATTCTCGCCTTATCTGTTCGATCTGGTGCGCGCCGATGCGTCGCGCCTGATCCGGCTGCTCGAATGCGATCCGGACGCACATCTTGCCGCGCTGATCGCGGAGGCGAGGGCTGCCGTGCTCGCCGCCCCCGCCGAGGCTGAGGTCATGCGGCTGCTTCGCCGCATGAAGGCGGAGGCGGCGCTGCTGATCGCGCTCTGCGACATCGGCGGGGTCTGGCCGGTGATGCGGGTGACGGCGGCGCTGACCGATCTTGCCGTCTCTTCGGTGCAGGCGGCGCTTCAATACCTGCTGCGACAGGAAGCCGCACGTGGCAAGCTTTTGCCGCCCAATCCGGAGGCACCGGAAGAGGGCTCCGGCGTGATCGTGCTTGCCATGGGTAAGATGGGTGCGGGCGAGCTGAACTATTCCAGCGACATCGATCTCATCGTGTTCTTCGATCCCGACGCCACGACGCTTGCGCCCGACATCGAGCCGCAGCCGTTCTTCGTCCGGGTGACGCAGGGCATGGCGCGCATTCTTCAGCAGCGGACCTATGACGGCTATGTCTTCCGCGTCGATCTGCGGCTGCGGCCCGACCCGTCCTCGACGCAGGTCGCGATCTCGCGAGATGCCGCGCTGAACTACTATGAGCGGGAAGGGCGCACCTGGGAGCGCGCCGCAATGATCAAGGCGCGGGCCTGTGCCGGCGATTCCAGGGCGGGCGAGGCCCTGCTGGCTGAAATCGCTCCCTTCGTATGGCGCAAGCATCTCGATTTCGCCGCGCTCGCCGACGTGCACGACATGAAGCGACAGATGCAGACCTATCGCGGCCAGAGCGAGATCGCGGTGGAAGGGCACAACGTCAAGGTCGGCCGTGGCGGCATCCGCGAGATCGAATTCTTTGCCCAGACCCAGCAGCTGATCGCAGGCGGTCGCCATCCGGAATTGCGGGTGCGGCCGACGCAGGCTGCGCTCAACATTTTGGCGTCCAGCAACTGGATCACCTCTGCCGCGCGCGACGAACTGACCGCAGCCTATGAATTCCTGCGCCGGGTCGAGCATCGTCTCCAGATGATCGCCGACGAGCAGACCCACACGCTCCCCGAGGACAAGGAGGCGGTCGAGCGCTTCGCCTGGTTCTTCGGCTATGACAGCCGCGAGATCTTCGCACGCGACCTGCTGCGCCAGCTCGAGATCGTCCAGGGACACTATGAGAAGCTTTTTGAAGGCGACGATCCGACCGGCACCGCCAAACTGCCGGCGCTTGACTACGGTGCAGGTCCCGAAGATCCGCGCATGCTGCAGCACCTGGCCACGCTCGGCTTCAAGAAGCCCGCTGCGGTCGCGCAGACGGTTCGCGACTGGATCACCGGCGACTACCGCGTGTTCCGCAATGAGGCGACGCGCAGCGCCTTCGTCGAGTTCGTGCCGGCCCTGATCGACGGTCTCGCGCATGCCGAGGAGCCGGATCGCGCCGTCGTGACATTCGATCAGTTCCTCGGAGCGCTCCAGCGCGGTGGGCGGCTGATCACGTTACTCGGCCAGAACCGCGACCTCGTCGCGCTTGTGGCGCTCGTGCTTGGCGCGGCCCCCCGGCTTGGCGAGATGCTGGCGCGGCAGCCGCAGCTGATGGACGGCCTGATCGACCCGCGCTTCTTCGGCGC
>Ga0102590_1003175_pt1 | contig 17088 bp, 23 predicted proteins | sample AraplaMF_Col_mMF_FD_76859 | JGI IMG/M metagenome (GOLD analysis project Ga0102590, IMG submission 76859) | Arabidopsis root microbial communities from the University of North Carolina, USA - plate scrape MF_Col_mMF | ecosystem: Host-associated > Plants > Roots > Endosphere | place: USA...
AGATGATCAACAGCGACAAGGTCGTGGTCTTCGACTGCCGCGTCGAGAAGCACGAGAACTGCCTGCCGATGATCCCCTCGGGCAAGGCCCACAACGAGATGATCATGGGCGACGTCGAGGACATCGGGAATGTCATCGGCGCGGCGGGCGCCGGGCTCGTCTGACACGCGGGCTCTGCTATAGCTTGCGGCGGCATTCGTGGGGGACGCCATGTCGCTGCAACTCTTTCTAGCCGTCGCGCCGGTGGCCTTCGCCGTGGTGGCCGGTCTGTTCAGCCTCTTCCAGTGGCTGCTGGCGGCGCGGGAGCGTTCGGATGAACGGGACGACGAACTGCTGGCCTGGGGAGCCAAGGTGATGGACGCCATGGCCGAACTGGAAACCCTGTGCGCCAACCCCGCCTCGCTGTGGCCGGGCGTCGAGTTCGATCGCGAGCGCCTGGCCATCGCCGCGCGCCTATCCAGCCTGGTCGACCAGGGCCGGATGTTCTTCCCCAACGTCCAGTCCAAGGGCCAGCAGCGGGGCGACAAGCCCGAGGCCTATCGCGGTTCGCGGGTGGTGATCCTGGATCAGGTGATCGTCGGCTATGATGTCGCCCACCTGATCCCCCAGGCCGGCCCGGAACGGAAGGGGCGGCTGCAGCAGCCCCTGCGCGACGCCCGCCGCGAGTTCGTATCCCTGCTACAGAAGGAGGTCGGCTCCAGCCGGCGCTCTTCCGCCGCCGTCCGCCAGACACGCCCCGCCATCAAGATCCGCTTGGAAGACCTGTCATGACCGACCTTCAACCCGCCTCCGCCTACGACATGGCCCCGAACGAACAGGTCGAGCAGACCGCCACCTTCGCCCTCCTGGTGGACAACGAACCGGGCGTGCTGCACCGCGTGGTCGGCCTGTTCGCCGCGCGCGGCTACAACATCGAAAGCCTCACGGTGGCCGAGACCGACCGCAAGGCCCACACCAGCCGCATCACCGTGGTGACCCGCGGCACCCGCCAGGTGCTGGACCAGATCGAGGCCCAGCTGAACAAGGTGGTCAACGTCCGCCGCGTGCACGACGTGACGCGCGACCCGAACGGCGTCGAGCGCGAACTGGCCCTGGTCAAGGTGCGCGGTTCGGGCGCCGACCGCGTCGAGGCCCTGCGCATCGCCGAGATCTTCCGCGCCAAGCCGGTGGACACCACCCTGGAGAGCTTCGTGTTCGAGATTTCGGGCGTGCCGTCGAAGATCGACAAGTTCCTGGACCTGATGCGGCCGCTGGGTCTGGTGGAACTGTCGCGCACCGGCGTGCTTTCCATCGAACGGGGTGTTGAAGGGATGTAGCCATGACGGGCGCGATGCTTTTGGCCGGCCTCCTGACGGGGCTCGCCCTCGCCGGCCAGCAGCCCGCGCCCCAGACGCCTCCGACCACGCCGCCCGATCCCGCCGTCTGGTGGTCGCCGGAAATCCCCAAGCCGCCGCCCGAGCAGGACCCCTTCCAGGGCCGCCGCCTGCGCAAGGGCGAGCAGTTGGTCCCGATCGACAACGGGGTCGATCCCCTGCTCTACCGCCTCTGGGGCCTGCAGCCCCTGCAGAGCCAGCTGATCAAGCCCGGCGAGCTGGTGCTGGAGGTCTGGGCCCGGCCGGCCACCGGCGTGCGCCAGGCGGTGGTCCGGGTGACCGTGCGCCGCGACGGCCGCGCCTTCGTCCAGGCCCGCGCCGGCCTGGGCTGCTGTACGCCGGAGATCGGCCGCCGGGTCGACATCGACGCCGAACTGGCCACCCAGCAGATCCCGCCTCTCAAGGCCCTGGTCGGCGCGCCGATGTGGGCCCAGCCCCGCTCGGTGATCGTCGACTACGGCGGCGGGGCCGTGGAGCCGGTGTGCCTGGAGGGCGTCTCGTGGGACGTCACCCTGCTGGTCCCCGGCCAGGCCCGCCACCTGCGCCGGGCCTGCGACGACGCCGAGGTGGGCTCGATCGCCCCGGCGCTGACGGCGGCGCTGTCGGCGGCGTCGGGCCGCGACGCCCGGTTCGACGCGATGTTCGCCCGCGGCGGCGACTTCTCGCGCCAGCAACAGGCCTACGACTCGCTGATCGCCTCGGGCGGGCGGCTCAAGGCGGGAACCGGCAGCCGCGCCCAGCCGGCCGCCGTGCCCGTGGCGCCGGACGACACGCCGGATGCGCCGCCCCCGACCTCGCCCTAGCGAGCAAGACGCGGGTCCACGCCTGGAAATTGCAATTTCTGGATAACGCCGTTATCAAACTTGACCATAACTCCGGAGGGAATCCATGGCCAAGACCGTCGTCCTGAAATCCATGCTGGCCGCCGCCGGCCTCGCCGCCGCCCTGGGCGCGACCGCCGCCCAGGCCCAGGCCGTGCCGAACACGCCCCAAATCCAGTTCGTCCCCTCCGCGGAGGTCCCCTCGATCCCGCCCGGGCTGCAGACCGCCTGCATCAACGCGCCGGTCGATGGCGCGCCGACCAGCAAGACCTGCCCGGTCGTCTACTACGGCTCGACCAGGACCTGGATCTTCAGCTACGGCGACAACCGCACCTCGTTCGCCGTGGTCACCTTCGACTCCACCGGCAAGGTCCTGCGGAACGTCGAGGTCCGCGGCGCGCGCTACATCTTCGACGTGTTCAGCGACGACCAGGGCCAGAAGCTGACCCTGGTGGGCCAGTCCAAGAACTCGGTCGTCATCAACTGGTCCGACCTGCCGCACTAGGCCAAAGCGCCCACCACGCCGACTGGGCGCGCCTCAGCCGACCTTCAGCAGGTTGAAGCGGTAGAGCAGCGCGCCCAGCACCGCCCCGATCGCCGGGGCCACGAAGAACAGCCACAGCTGCGCCAGGGCCTGGCCGCCGACGAAGACGGCCGGGCCGAAGCTGCGGGCGGGATTGACCGAGACGCCGGTCACCTGGATGCCGACGATGTGGATCACCGCCAGGGCGATGCCGATGCCCATCCCGGCGAACCCCGGGGCCGAGTCCGTGCCGGTCGAGCCCAGGATGACGATCACGAACAGGGCGGTCATCACCACCTCGAAGACGAAGGCCGCCTCGACCCCGTAGCCACCGCCATAGCCCGCGCCCCAGCCGTTCTGACCCAGGCCGTGGGCCGTGCCCCCCGCGATCAGCAGCAGCACCGCCGCCCCCGCCGTCGCGCCGACGAACTGGGCGATCCAGTACAGCCCCATCTCCTTGGCGCTCATCCGCCCCGCCACGAACGCCGCCAGGCTGACCGCCGGGTTGACGTGGCAGCCCGAGACCGGCCCGATGCCATAGGCCATGGCCACGATCGCGAAACCGAACGCCAAGGCTATGCCAAGTTGTCCGACATGGTCGCCGCCCAGCACCGCCGCGCCGCAGCCGAACAAGACAAGAGCAAAGGTGCCGATGAACTCGGCAACAATTTTTGACATTTCGCGATCTCCCTCTCACGCCGGCGCTTCACCTTGAAGACAAGCGCCGTGAGCTTGTCTCTATTTGGCGAGTCCTGGAATAGGGGAAATGCCTCCCGGCGATCGGGAAAGGCGAACCCGCGCGTCAGGTCTCCAGCAGCATGTCCGGCCGGGCCCGCAGGCGCGCCGCGTCGCGCAGGGGCGGGGCGCCGAACAGCCGGGCGTATTCGCGGCTGAACTGCGAAGGGCTGTCATAGCCCACCGCGTGGCCAGCCGACCCGGCGTCCAGCCGCTGGGCCAGGATCAGCTTGCGGGCCTCCTGCAGGCGGATCTGCTTCTGGTATTGCAGCGGGCTGAGCGCGGTGACCGCCTTGAAGTGGCGATGCAGGGCCGACGGGCTCATCCGCGCCTCGGCCGCCAGTTCCTCGATGCTGAACGGCTGGTTGAAGTGCTGGGTGATCCAGCCGATGGCGCGCTTGACCTGGCGCATGCGGCCGTCGGCCCTGGCGATCTGGGCCAGGCGCGGCCCCTGGTCGCCCAGCAGCATGCGGTAGAGGATCTCGCGCTCGATCAGCGGCGCCAGCACGGCGGCGTCACGCGGCGTCTCGACCAGCCGGACCATCCGCATCACCGCGTCCAGCAGGGGCGGGTTGACCTGGCTGACGGCCATGGCGCCGATCAGCGGCCCGGCGTCCTGGGCCAGGGCCGGCTCGCCGCCCAGCTGCAGCAGGAGGTCGCCGATCACCGCCGGGTCCAGGGTCATCCGGAACGACAGGTACGGCGCCTCAGGCGAGGCCTCGACCACCTGGCCAATCACCGGCAGGTCGACCGACGCGACCACATAGTTCAGCGCATCGTAGACCAGGACCGATCCGCCGCTGAGCACTTGCTTGCGCCCCTGGGCCACCACGCAGACCGCCGCGCCGAACACCCCATGGGTCGGCTCGCTGGGCTGGCTGGCGCGATGCAGGGACGCCTTTTCACAGACCTTGTGGTCGCCATCGTCAGGCGCGTATCGTTCAATCAGAGCGGCGAGTTCGCCTGGCTCGACCATCGACATTTCCTTTTGCTGATGGCGCTTGTCCTACGCCCGGCACGGCCGCCCGTCACGCCCGCCAGACATGATGTGCAGGATCGTGCAATCAAGGGGCAGCATCGGTCTATCGCGAACGGCGATCCAGGAGTCATGGTGGGGACGTCCCGCCTCGTCGCCGTCGCCGCCCCTTCCCAAGCCCGCCCCGTCCCAGGGCGCGGGCTCCGGGACCGAGCGACACGGCGGCCGTCCGCCCCCGAGGATATCATGACCCGCTACACGCCCCGCCGGCCCCAGGCCGCGCCCCGGTGGTTCGTCGCCGCCTGGCTGACCGCCACCGCCCTCATCACCGCCGTCTCCGCCGTGGGAGCGGTCCATTGATCGGTCGCCGCGTTTCCGGCGTCTGGGCCAGCGCCAACGGGGCGGTGAGCCTGGAACTCCACCTCGACGGCCGGTTCGAGGAACATCACGACGGCGAACTGGTGTTCGAAGGCCACTACGAGCTGGTCGGCGACGACGTGCGCCTGTTCGAGGACGGCGGCGGACAGCTGGCCGGCCGGCTGACCGAGGGTCGCCTGAGCCTGACGCCGCCGCCCCGCGCGCAACGTCGCCGCCATCCCGGACAGGGCCAAAGACACGGGCGGCCTTCCATCCGGGAGCCCCAGCCCCTATATTGAGTCTGTTCGGGTTCGCCCGGACTATGGGGATAAACGCGCACGTAATAAGCGGACTGGACCCGGGTGCGATTCCCGGCGGCTCCACCAAGACCTCCCGAGTTATCACGGGAATGCATGGGGCCGATCAGCATCGACAGACGTGTAAAGGTGTATGCTTTCTCTCGGCGTGGCTCACCGTATCGGGCCGCTAAACTAACTGCGAACGATAACTTCGCTGAAGAGTTCGCCATCGCCGCGTAATGCGGTGCGGGTGATCTCGCCTCTTAAGTCCTAGGGGTTCAGATCCCTAGGCGGGGCCCGGAGGGAGCCTGCCAACAGAATCCCTCCACTTCCTCCCTCGCGAAGCGGGGGAGGTGGCACGGCGCGAAGCGCCGTGACGGAGGGGGCTAGCGCCGCCGTCCTCTTTCTTCCAATTTCCCCTGCGCCCCCACCTTCTCGCCGCCCCCGCGACACGCTACTCTCCGCGCTTCGTTCCAGTTCTCGCTTTACGATGGACCGCATGGCCCAGACCAATCCGCCTGAAGATCTGATGCAGTACGAGGCGATGGCCCAGGACGCCCTGCGCGGCGTCGTGAAGGCCGCGCTGAAGAAGGCCGCCGCGCCCGGCGGCCTGCCCGAGCCGCACCATCTCTACATCACCTTCAAGACCCAGGCGGCGGGCGTGTCGGGTCCCCAGGACCTGCTGGGCAAGTATCCCGACGAGATGACCATCATCCTGCAGCACCAGTACTGGGATCTGGCGCCGGGCGAGACCTTCTTCTCGGTGACCCTGAAGTTCGGTGGCCAGCCCAAGCGGCTGTCGGTCCCCTACGCGGCGGTGACCCGGTTCTACGACCCGTCGGTGCAGTTCGCCCTGCAGTTCGAGGCTCCCGAGATCGCGCCGCAGGAGCCCGAGCCCGAGCCGGAACCCGAAGTCGTCGCCACCGCCGAAGGCGGCGAGGACGCGCCGAAGATCATCTCCCTCGACCAGTTCCGCAAGAAATAGCCGCGTGAGCGACATCGCCCCAAACGACATCGTCTCTGCAACGCCGCAGACCCTGACGGACGAGGCGATCCTCGCGCGGTTTCACGCGTCCAGGAACCCACCGGGCAGCGCCCGCACCCTGGGCTTCCACATGCTGTCGGTCAGCCAGGCCGAGCGCCGGGTCGAGATCGCCTTCGACCCCTCGGTCGAGGCGGTCGGCAATCCGATGGGCCAGGTCCAGGGCGGGTTCGTCTGCGCCATGCTGGACGAGTGCATGTCGGTGGCCGGCATGATCACCTCGGGCATGACCTGCGTGGTCCCCACCCTGGAGATGAAGACCAGCTTCCTGCGTCCGGCCATCCCCGGCCCGCTGAAGGGTGTCGGCTGGGTGGTCAAGTGGGGCAGGACCGTCTGCTTCCTGGAAGGCGAGCTCTACGACCCCGAGGGTCGGCTGCTGGCCAGGGCCAGCGCCACGGCGATCCCGACACCGTTCTCGAAGTTCAAGACCTGACGGGCCATGCGGCGGTTCGCGAGCCTGGTCCTGGGTTTGCTGCTGGCGCCGCTGCTCGCCGCCGCGCCGGTCCGGGCCGACACCCCCGCGTTCTCGAACTGGGCCGCCGTCGTGGTGGCCGGCGACTGGCGCGCGCACTCCGGGGGGCCGACCGAAGCTTTCGACAACGCCCGCCGGGACGTGAGCGCGACCCTCCTCGACCTCGGCTTCTCCCCCGGCGCCATTCGCCAGTACTCGGTGCGCCCCAGGCGCTATCGGGCGCCCAGGCCGCGCAAGACCGACCTGCGCGCCATCCACGACGACCTGCGCGACCTGGCGACCAGCAACACCGCCGGCTGCCTGGTCTATCTGACCAGCCACGGCGCGCCCGAAGGGGCGGTGCTGGGCGAGGACGTCCTGCCCCCCCGCCTGCTGGCGGCCGTGATCGACGACGCCTGCCCGGCCCGCCCGTCGATCGTCGTGGTCTCGGCCTGCTTCTCGGGGGTGTTCGTCAAGCCGCTGCAGCGCGAGGACCGGATGATCCTGACCGCAGCGCGGGCGGACCGCGCCTCGTTCGGCTGCAGCGAGGACGACAAGTACCCCTATTTCGACGACTGCTTCCTGTCGTCGGCGCCCACCGCCCACGACTTCGCGGCCCTGGGACGGGCGGTGCAGGCCTGCGTCGCCCGACGCGAACATGACACGGGCGCCGAGCCGGCTTCCGAGCCGCAGCTGTGGATCGGCGCCGGCCTGAGGCCGCTGTTGCCCCTCTACGCCTTTCCGCCGCGAGCCCCCGCAAAACCCGCCGTCTCCGTCAAGCGACGCTGAGCGAGCAGGCGTCCACGGGAAAGGCGCCCAGGCCGGGCCACATCCCCTTTGATCCCCGGCCGGGGCGCCCTAGAAGTCTGCTCACCCTTATTTTCTTGAAGCCGGCGAGGTCTTGTTCGTGACGCTGCGTCTTTCGTTCAGGGCCGTTCTTTCGGCGGCGATCATCGGTTGCGGCCTGTTTGGCGCGACGATGGCTGAAACCCAGGACGCCACCCCCGCCGCGCGGCCGCTGGCGGCGACGACCGCCGTCCTGCCCTCCGCGCCGATCCCCTACAACTCGACGGTTCGCCGCCGCCGCGCCCCACGCCCCGCCCCACGCCCCGCCCCGCCGGCCGCCGCCCGGACCGCTCCGACGCCGGTGGCGACGCCAGTGACGACGGCCGCCGCCACGCCCGCGGCGACGCCCGCCGTCCCGGCCCCGGCCCCGCCGCCGATCCTGGCCAGTCCCGCCGCCCCGTTGCCCCCCGCCGACCTGGAGGCCTATGTCGACGGCGTCGTGCGCGACCGCATGGCCCGCGACCACATCGCCGGCGTGACCGTCGCCGTCGTCCAGAACGGCCAGGTGGTGCTGAAGAAGGGCTATGGCGTCGCCAGCCTGAAGGACGGCCGCAAGGTCGATCCCGACACGACCCTGTTCCGCGTGGGCTCGATCTCCAAGACCTTCACCTGGATCGCCCTGATGAACGAGGTCGAGGCCGGGCGCATGCGCCTGGACGCCCCGATCAATGTCTACCTGCCCGAGAAGCTGCAGTTGAAGGACCAGGGCAAGAAGACCCCGGTGCGGCTGCGCGACCTGATGACCCACACGGCCGGGTTCGAGGATCGGGCCCTGGGCCAGTTGTTCGAGCGCGACCCGCGCCGCGAGCGGCCGCTGGAGCTGTACCTGCGCCAGGAGCGCCCCAACCGCGTGCGCGAGCCGGGCCTGCTGCCGGCCTATTCCAACTACGGCGCCGGCCTGGCGGGCGCGGCCCTGGCCAATGTGACCGGCCAGCCGTTCGAGAAGACGATCGCCGACCAGGTGATCCTGCCCGCCGGCCTGACCCACACGACCTTCCGCGAGAACCGTCCCTGGCGAGACGACCTGCCCGCCCCGATGGCGCCGGCCCTGGCGGCCGGCCTGTCGGACGGCTTCCGCTGGACTCCGCTGGGCTTCCAGACCGAGGCGCCGGAGTTCATCGGCCACATCGCGCCCGCCGGCGCCGCCTCCAGCACGGCCGGCGACATGGCCCGCTACATGACGCTGCTGCTGAACGGCGGGACGATCGACGGGAGGACGGTGTTCTCGCCGAAGACCAGCGCGATGTTCCGCACGCCGATGTACCGCCCGGCCGAGGGCGCGCCGGGCTGGAACGCCGGCTTCATGGATATCCCCCTGCCCGGCGGCCGCCGCGGCTTCGGCCATGCCGGCGCGACGCTGTGGTTCCACTCCAACCTGGTCATGGTCCCCGAGCTGGGCCTGGGCGTGTTCGTGGCGGTCAACACCGATACCGGCGCCGACCTGCCCGCCAGCCTGCCCGCGACGATCATCGAGCGCTTCTACGCCCCGCGCTCGGAGATCCCCGCCCCTAGCCGGATCACCCACGACGAGGCCCAGGCCTACGAAGGTCAATTCCTGACCACCCGCCGCGCCTATGGCGGGCTGGAGGGCTTCATCGACCGGCTGATCGGCGAGGCGACCGTGCGCGCCGCGCCGGACGGCCGCCTGACCCTGACCATCGATGGCAAGTCCAGCCAATGGACCGCGACCGACCAGCCCGACACCTTCGCGCCGGCCAGCGGCGAGGGCCTGCTGGTGTTCCAGCGCGAGGACGGCAAGGTGGTGCGGTTCTTCTCGCCGACGGGCGGGGCGGCGTTCGAGCGCATCGACTTCCCGCACCAGCCGGGCCTGCTGACGACCTTCGCCGTCCTGGCGGCCCTGGCGGCCCTGGCCACCCTGATCGGCGCGGCCACCCGCGACCGCCGGGAGGCGCGCCAGACTCCCACCCAGGCCCGCGCCAGCCTGTTGCAGACCATCCAGGCCATCCTCTGGCTGATCGCCCTGGTGGGCGTCGGCGTGTTCGCCAGCGGCGCCGGCGACCTGGCCCGGGTGTTCTATGGCTGGCCCAGCGGCTGGCTGCTCAGCGCCTCGGCCTGCGCCTTCGTGGCCACCCTGCTGACCATCGCCACCCTGGCCATGCTGCCGGTGGTGTGGCGCGGCGGCCGGCGGGTCGACAGCTGGACCTCGCTGCGCAAGCTGGCCTTCACCTGCACGACCCTGATCTTCCTGGGCTTCGCCCTGCTGTTGGCCGCCTGGGGCTTCCTGGAGTTCTGGAACGCCTAGGACCCGACGGGGACAGGCCCATGGGCCTGTCCCCGACCGTTCCTCAGTCTTCGAGCGTGGCGCGCAGAAAGCGCGACTCCAGCCTGCGCACCACGACGACGATCCGCTCGCGCTCGGCCGGGCGGCGCTCGACCAGCAGCCGGGCGACCTGGGCGTCGTCGTGGAAGGCATAGCCCTTGATCGCGTCCAGCAGGGCCTTGGCCAGGTTGTCCAGGTCCATCCACGGCGGCTCGCCGACAAACTCCATGCCGATCTCGACCGAGAACTCCCCCCAGGCCGGACGCGAGCCGCGCCAGACCTTGCGGAAGAACTCGTAGATCAGCGGCTTGTAGTACTTGGCCTGGGTGGTCAGGCCGTCGACCACCAGGGTCAGTTCGCCGCCGACCTCGCGGGCCCTGACCTTGCCGTGGTGCGTCCAGCCGTCATCCCCAGGCGATGGCATGATCAGGCGATCGGTTCGACCTTGACGGCCGTGCCGTAGGCCAGCACCTCGGTGATGCCTTCCATGATCTCGTTGGCGTCGTAGCGCATGGCCAGGATGGCGTTGGCCCCCATCTCGGCGGCATGGGCCACCAGCAGCTCGTAGGCCTCCTTGCGGGCCGCCTCGGCCAGGTTGACATAGATCGACAGCTTGCCGCCGAAGATCGACTGGATCGAGCCGCCGATATTGCCGATCACGCTGCGCGAGCGGACGGTGACGCCGCGCACCAGGCCCAGGTGGGCGACGATGCGGTGGCCGGGCAGGTCATTGGTGGTGGCGACGAGCATGGAACATCTCCTTGGCGTGAAACCGATATAGCCAAGGCCGGTGCGCCGCGTCCCCTACAAACCAACCATGGCCGCCAGCTTCAGCACCGTGTTCCAATTGCGGGCGGTGCCGAGCGGGGACCTCTTGGTCTTCTTCCAGTCCCGGTCGAGCATCGAATGGCCGACGTCGTCGGGATAGTCGATATAGAGCTCGCGTGTCCCGACCTTGAAGGTCTCTGGACCGGTGATCGCCGCGCGCAGCGTCGCCTCGTCGCCGTCCGGCAGCGGCGCCTTCATGAAATGCACCAGCAGGTGGTTGGGGTGGCTCTTGACCTCGTCCGGATAGGGGTTGGCGTCGATGATCGCCTTCAGTTCGGCGGGGGTGCGGACGAAGAACTCGGTGCGCAGGCCCATGCGCTTCTCCAAGCCGTCCTCCAGCCGGCTTTCCAGATGAAGGTCCGCCTCGGCCCTTCCCCACAGCACCAGGTTGCCGCTGGCCAGCAGGGTCTTGGCGTCGTCGAAGCCCAGGTCCTTGGCCAGGCCCAGCAGGTCGTCCTTCAGCACCTTGCGGCCGCCGACATTGACGCCGCGCAGCAGGGCGATGTGAGGGCTCATCAGACGAACTCCGTTCTTCGAACGTTCTTGTCGTAGCCTCGCCGTCGCGCCTTCGCAAGCCGGGAGCGTTGCCCTCCGCGCGCCTTGGGTCTAGACCCCGCTCGACCGTTTTTCCGGGAGACCCGCCGCATGACCGCCACGCGCAACGAGACCGACACCTTTGGCCCGATCGCCGTCGAGAACGACAAGTACTGGGGCGCTCAGGCCCAGCGTTCGCTTGGCAACTTCAAGATCGGCTGGGAGAAGCAACCGCTTCCCGTCGTCCGCGCCCTGGGTATCGTCAAGCGTGCCGCCGCCGAGGCCAACCTGGCCCTGGGCAAGCTGGACCCAAAGATCGCCGAGACCATCGTCGCCGCGGCCAACGAGGTGATCGAAGGCAAGCTGAACGAGCACTTCCCGCTGGTGGTCTGGCAGACCGGCTCGGGCACCCAGTCGAACATGAACGCCAACGAGGTGATCTCGAACCGCGCGATCCAGATGCTGGGCGGCGAGATGGGCAGCAAGAAGCCCGTCCACCCCAACGACCACGTCAATATGAGCCAGTCGTCGAACGACACCTATCCGACGGCGATGCACGTGGCCTGCGCCGAGCAGATCGTCCACGACCTGCTGCCGGCCCTCAAGCATCTGCATGAGGCCCTGAAGGCCAAGTCCGACGCCTGGGCCAAGATCATCAAGATCGGCCGCACCCACACCCAGGACGCCACCCCCCTGACCCTGGGCCAGGAGTTCGGCGGCTATGCCCAGCAGGTGGCCAACGGCATCGAGCGCATCGAGCAGACCCTGCCCAAGCTGATGCAGCTGGCCCAGGGCGGCACCGCGGTCGGCACCGGCCTCAACGCCCCCGTCGGCTTCGCCGAGAAGGTGGCCGAACAGATCGCCGCCATCACCGGCCTGCCCTTCACCACCGCCCCCAACAAGTTCGAGGCCCTGGCCGCCCACGACGCCATGGTCTTCAGCCACGGCGCGATCAACACCGTCGCCGCCAGCCTGTTCAAGATCGCCAACGACATCCGCTTCCTGGGCAGCGGCCCGCGCGCGGGCCTGGGCGAGCTCTCCCTGCCGGAAAACGAGCCGGGCTCGTCGATCATGCCGGGCAAGGTCAACCCCACCCAGTGCGAAGCCCTGACCCAGGTCTGCGTGCAGGTGTTCGGCAACCACGCCGCCGTCACCTTCGCCGGCAGCCAGGGCCACTTCGAGCTGAACGTCTTCAACCCGGTGATGGCCTACAACTTCCTGCAGTCGGTGCGCCTGATGGCCGACGCCGCGATCAGCTTCACCGACAACTGCGTCGTCGGCATCGAGCCGCGCGTCGACAACATCAAGAAGGGCGTCGAGAACAGCCTGATGCTGGTCACGGCCCTGAACGGCAAGCTGGGCTACGACATCTGCGCCAAGATCGCCAAGACCGCGCACAAGAACGGCACCACCCTGCGCGAGGAAGCCGTCGGCGGCGGCTACCTGACGAACGAGGAGTTCGACCAGTACGTCCGCCCCGAGAACATGATCTCGCCGGGCTGACCCTTTTGCTCCAGCTGATCCGGATCTCTGAAGACCTGCCGGACGGCTTTCCCGCCCTCCTCGCCGACGCGGCGAGCGAGGGTGTCGGCAACATGGCGCGGCTGGCCGACGGCTGGGCCAGCGGCGACCAGCGGTTCAGCGGCGACGGCGAGGCCTTGCTTGGCGCGCTGCTGGCCGGCGAGCTGGCCGGCGTCGGCGGCCTGTCGGTCGAACCCGCCGTCCGCGAACCGGCCCGCCGCGTGCGCCGCTTCTATGTCCGCCCCGCCTTCCGCCGCCAGGGCGTGGCCCGCGCCCTGGCCTCGGCGCTGGCGCAGGAGGCCCTCGACCAGGTCGACCTCCTGACCTGCAACGCCGCCGCCTCCCCCGGCGCCGCGCCGTTCTGGGAAGCGCAGGGCTTTTCGCCCGATGCTTCAGGCCCTTGGACCCACGTGCTGCGGCGGAGTCTCGGATGAGCGCGCCCGCCGACCTCGCCCGCAGTGGCGCGGTTCATGTCCCGAACGTCCTGTCGCCCGAGGACCTCGTGGCCCTGCGCGGCCTGGCCGACCAAGCAGTCGGCGCTCGTCCCGGAGCACGACTGCGCGACGCCGCGGTCCTCGACATCGTCCTGGCCACGACCGGCCCCGTCGGCGCCCTGGCCGCCCGCCTCACCTCTTCCGCCGCCCGACCAGTCCGCGCGGTGATGTTCGACAAGACGCCCGAGGCCAACTGGGCGATAGCCTGGCATCAAGACCGCACCGTGCCCGTCGCCGCCCGCATCGAGGTCGAGGGCTTCGGCCCCTGGTCGACCAAGGACGGCCTGCTGCACGTGGCTCCGCCGTTCGCGATCCTCGCGCGGATGATCACCTTGCGCGTCCACCTCGATCCCGTCGACGCCGGCAACGCGCCCTTGCGGGTGGCCCGGGGCTCGCATCGCCTGGGCCGCGTCGCGGCGGAGGACGCGGCTGCTCGCGCCGCCGAGCATACCGTGATCGATTGCCTGGCCGAGGCCGGCGACGTCTGGGCCTACGCCACGCCGATCCTGCACGCCTCGGACCGCGCCGATCCGCCAGGCCGGCGGCGGGTGCTGCAGGTCGACTACGCCGACTTCGAGCTTCCCGGCGGGCTCGCATGGAGGGGACTGGGCGAGGATCACCCGGCCTGTTGACCGGGCTCGGGCCGTGCTAGCCTTTCTCCCATGGGCAAGCTCGAACCCGACATCGGCATCGATCCGGAACTGCTGGCGCAGGCCAAGCGGCTGGGCATTTCCGTCGCCGGCATGAGCGAGACCCAGTTGCGGCTGCACCTGCAGAAGGTCGATCCCGCCGGGGCCGAAGAACGTGCAAGGCGGTGGGCGGAAGAGAACGCCGAAGCCCTCAAGGCTTATCGCGAGCGGATCGAGAAACGCGGCGTCTTCGGGGACGACCTGCGGACGTGGTGATCCGCCAGTTCGACGTCTTCGCCAATCCATCGCTCCGCAGTCGCGATGAAGCGCCTTATGTCGTCGTTCTCCAATCACACCACGCTGGCGATCTGCCCAGCGTGGTTGTTGCGCCGCTTTACCGGACAGAGACGTTCGATGTTCTGACCAAGCTTTCGATCGAGGTTCGTTGCAACGGTCTCGATCTGGTCGTCTGCATTCCCGAACTGGTCGCGATAGGCACGGTCATGCTTCATCGAAAGATCGACAGCCTCGCCGCCTACGAAGACGAGATCCGTCGCGCGATCGACCGCCTGTTCACCGGCTTCTAGCGCCGGCCCACCACCGTCCGGCCAATCGGGGCGATGGCCACGATGGCCAGCTGCAGGTCCTTGATCGCGAACGGGATGCCGATGATCGTCACCGCCTCCGCCACGGCGATCATCAGGTGAGACAGGGCGATGTACCAGCCGCCCAGCACGAACCAGATCACGTTGAGCACGCAGCCCACGCCGCCGGTCCCAAGGTCGCCCTGGCCGGTCACCATGTCGCGCGGCAGGATCTCCTTGCCGAACGGCCAGAAGGCGAACCCGGCGATGCGCCAGGCCGCGCCGGTATAGGGCAGGCCGACGACGGTGATCGCCAGCAGCAGGCCGCCCAGCAGCCACAGCAGGCCGCTGATCCATCCGCCCATGACGAACCACAGGATGTTGAGCAGCAGGCGGATCATGACGGTCTCTCCACAGGGGCGCGGCCTAGCCGTGAGACGAATCGCAGCCGTTGTCGAGCTGGACCGTTTTCGCACCCTACGGACGTGACCTTGCCACAAGCTATCGCTATGTGACGCTCGAGAAACAAAAGGTCGCCGCGCCGATTCCAGACGCCGCGCCGCCACGAGGGCACGATGGGTCTGTTCCGCAAGAAGAAGCACCAGGCGATCTCGCTGCCAGTCGGCGTCGCCCCCGTCCCCGCTTCGGTGAAGTTCCGCGGCTGCACCTACCGCATGCCCGACCACTGGGTGATCACCAAGCAGTTGCAGGACGGCAAGGACTACGAGCCCTGGGTCCTGGACTACTTCCTGCAGACCCTGAAGCCCGGCATGACCGTGCTGGACGTCGGGGCCAGCTGGGGCGCCTTCGCCCTGCCGGCCGCCCGGAAGATCGGCCCCGCCGGCCGGGTGATCGCCATCGAGATGAGCCCGGGCAACGGCCGGGTGATCCTGGAAAGCGCCAAGGCCAACGCCATCGACAACATCCGCCTGATCCTGGTGGGCGTATCCGACACGCTGGAGACGGCCTTCCTGCGCCGCCAGACCATGCACAACAACCACCAGCTGGAGCCGGCGGGCCAGGCCGCGCCCGACGACCTGAACGACTACGACTTCGCCCCCGTCGTGCCGATCGACCTGCTGCGCGGCGAGCTGGGCCGGGTCGACGTGATGAAGATCGACATCGAGGGCATGGAATATCGCGCCTTCATGGGCGCCAAGGCCTTCATGGCCGAGCAGAAGCCGATCACCTTCCTGGAATACTCGCCGCGCTTCCAGGCCGAGACCTCGCGCGCCGAAGGCTCGGCCCTGCTGAGCTTCTTCCTGGACCTGGGCTACGGCGTCGAGATCCTGCACCGCAAGAAGAAGCGCGAGACGGTCAAGGGCGCCGACGCCGCTGAGGTGATCGCCAAGGTCGACGCGGCCTGGACCCGCCACGTCGAGGACGACAACGGCACGCACCTGGACCTGTGCCTGAAGGCGTTGGCCTAGCCGAGCCTCGAAGGACGCAGGGCCGTTTTGCCTACCGGATCAGCTGCCACCGCTTGGCCCACCGCCCCTTGCCGAAGCGCGTGAGGATCAGCAGATAGAGGCCGGCGTAGATCACCGTGCCGACGCCGATGATCGCCATCGCCCAGGGCCCTGGCGCGCGCCAGGGCGGCGGCAGCAGCCAGTCGTGCGGCGGGGCCGTCAGCTCCAGCCAGAGCCCGCCCACCCAGGCCAGAGAGAACAGCAGCACGGCCGGATAGCGCAGCAGCGGGCTCTTCTGGATCAGCAGCAGGAACTGGACGAAGGCCACGGCCAGGCCCGCGGCGACGGCCGCGCCGGCGGTCAGCCAGCCGTTCCGCGCCAGGGCCTCGACCCGGACCGCCGCCGAGACGCCCGCCCACAGCGGGGCCCACAGCACCGGGCCGAACATCAGCAGCAGGACGCAAAAGCCGATCACCACGCCCAGGCCGCCGCCGATCACCTGGCCGGCCGCCTCGCCGGCGCGGTGGGCGTGGTCGCGCGGCTCGTCGTCGCGGTTGTCGGGCGTGGCTCGCGAGGAGGCGCCGTCTCGCCGACCGGCTCTCGCCACGTCAGGCCCGCCGGCTGACCGCGAAGTCGGCCAGGCTCTCGAGGCTGGAGCGCCAGTCGTTGGCCGGGAAGCCCGCCAGCGCGGCCTTGGCCTTGTCGGCATAGGCGGCGGCCAGGTCCAGCGTGGCCTCCAGCGCCCCGGTGCCGACGATCAGCTCGCGGGCCCGGCGGAAGTCGGCCTCGGTCTGCTCGCGGCGGCCGATGGCCCGCTCCCAGAACTCGGCCTCGCGCGGGCCCGAGCGGGCGATGGCCAGCAGCAGCGGCAGGGTGGCCTTGCCTTCGCGGAAGTCGTCGCCGGCGTTCTTGCCCAGCGCCTCGGTCGTGCCGCCATAGTCCAGGGCGTCGTCGGCCAGCTGGAAGGCCAGGCCGAGATTCATGCCGTAGGCGCGCAGGGCGTCCGACTGGGCGGCCGAGACGCCGGCCGAGACGCCGCCGGCCTCCGAGGCCGCCGCGAACAGCTCGGCGGTCTTGGCGCCGATGATTTCCAGATAGAGGGCCTGCGACAGGTTCAGGTCGTGGCTGCGGGTGAGCTGCAGCACCTCGCCCTCGGCGATGACCCGGCTGGCCTTGGCCAGGATCTCCAGCGCCTTCATCGAGCTTGTTTCCACCATGAGCTCGAAGGCCCGGGCGAACAGGAAGTCGCCGACCAGCACGCTCTGCGCCGCGCCCCAGATCAGGTGGGCCGCGACCTTGCCGCGCCGCAGCTGGCTGCCGTCGACCACGTCGTCGTGCAGCAGGGTGGCGGTGTGGATGAACTCGACGGCGGCGGCCAGCTTCAG
>Ga0102590_1003177_pt1 | contig 17086 bp, 14 predicted proteins | sample AraplaMF_Col_mMF_FD_76859 | JGI IMG/M metagenome (GOLD analysis project Ga0102590, IMG submission 76859) | Arabidopsis root microbial communities from the University of North Carolina, USA - plate scrape MF_Col_mMF | ecosystem: Host-associated > Plants > Roots > Endosphere | place: USA...
CGACGCCGGTGCAGGATATATTACGGTGGCCTTGCTCTGGCGCGCAGTCGGGTTGGCGGTGGTAACCGTACCCTTGACTACATTGGCCGTTTCTTCACTGGAGCCTAAAGATATACCGCAGGGCGCCGCCCTTAATAACATGATGCGCCAGCTGGGAGGCTCTTTCGGTATCGCCCTCGTGAACACATATCTGCATCAGCGCAATGCCGTGCACCGTTCAGACCTGGTGTCGAATCTTACGCCGGATAATCCAGTGGCCGTACAACGTTTGTCTGCATACACGCATTACTTCACCAGCAAAGGCGCTACGGCCGAGCAGGCATACCATCAGGGACTGCAGCTATTGGACCTCAATGTAACAAAGCAGTCCAATCTCATGAGCTTTAATGACGCTTACCTGGTAGTGGGGCTGATCTTCCTGGTGGCATTGCCCCTGCTGTTGATGGCTACACGTAAAAAAGGAGCAAAACCGGCAGTGGTATTGTCTGATCACTGATCGGTGGTTTTGTCCAGTTTTGCTTTCAGCACTTCCAGCATCCTGGCCTGTTGGGCTATCAACTGTTGTTGTGCAACCAGTTTCTCGTTCAGGTCGATCATGTATAATGTCAGCTCTTCTATCTTTTGCAGCAGCTTCGTTTGGTTGTCTCCAACATCGAGCCCTTGTTGCTGCATGTCAACAGCCGGCTGTATACCGGGTAAGTGCCTGTGTTGCTGAATATACTTGCCTAGTTCACTCAAGGGAAGCAGGTTGTAGGCGGGATCAAATACGAAATCTGCGCCAGTAGTATTTACCACCATTCTATTGGCACGGATATTACCGTTAACGTCCAGCTTGTAGCTGGTATTGGTTTGAGTGGTTTTCCCTATTAATACATTACCATTGTCTGAGTTAATATAGAAACTTGGGCCCGCCCATAAGCCATCTGATTTTTTCCATCCTCCAATAGCAAAATCGCGTTTATTGTAGGTGATCGTAAAAACATCGGGCCAGGTGGCCCATCCACCGGTAAAGGCGTTCCCCCTTCCGATAAAGCCAACGAAGTCTGTCCCTTCGTAAAAGCTGGTATAAACAGAACGTATACCGCCTGTCACGTCTAGCGGGGTTTGAGGAGTAGCCGTGCCAATACCTACTCTGCCGGTGGTAAATACAAGATTAGCTCCACTGACCTGCCAGCTTTGGGCATTAGCAATACTCGCTGTAAAGATCATCGCTATGATCAAAATTCCTGTTATAGGGCGCATATGTTTCGGAGATTAAAAAATAAATAAGTCTGGGTAACGGTTTACCGGGTTAAGAATGCCACGAATGTAATAAGGATAATTAAAAAGAGCAAGCGGATTCCCGTATATTAGTGTAAACCAAAATAGCAGCAGCACTTTTTTGATTTACCCTAAAACGCGAAACGCATGTACAGATCCTCCTTTGCCTCTGGAATACGTCGTATTTTGCTCATGTGGTGTATATCAGCTTGTATAGTTACCGGCCTTGTACAATGTAAAAATAATCCCCCGACTGCCCTGCCCCCCGGCGATCCTGATAACGGAGGGCTCATACTGCCGGGCAATTTCCAGGCAGTGGTGGTGGCAGACAGTATCGGCCGGGCCAGGCATCTTACCGTGAACGATAATGGTGATATCTATGTAAAGCTGGTCTATAACGATGTAATGCAGGGCGCCGGTGGTACCGTTGGCCTGCGCGACAGCGATAACGACGGCAAGGCAGACATCATCGCCTACTTTGGCGGCTATAAAGATGAAGGCGGATTACCCGTTGGGATGATGATCCACAAAGGTTACCTGTATACTTCCACGCTTCGCCAGGTGCTCAGGAACAAGCTGAAACCGGGCCAGCTCATACCCGATAGTAAAACTGAGATCATCCTGAACGATACCAGTAGTGACATCCGGCGTCACTGGCACACTGCCAAACCCATCGCTTTTGATAACAAGGGACATATGTACGTGCCTTTCGGTGCGCCTACAGATGCTGCACAGGATATTGACAAAGCAGGCCCCGGTGGCATGCCTGGCGGCAAAGGCCTGGATCCCGCCCCTGATCTGAAATGGCATGGCGGCATCTGGCGCTTTGATGAAGATAAGGAAGGTCAGACGCAGCAGGATGGCTACAAATACGCCACCGGTATCCGCAGCGTGCTGGGCATCGCCTGGAACCAGGATGACGATTGCCTCTACGTAGTCATGAATGGCATGGATAATTTTCATACCCGGCATCCGAAGGTATTCACTTCCTGGCAGGCGGCTGTACTGCCTTCAGAGCCTTTGTTGAAAGTAACGGAAGGCTCCGACTTTGGATGGCCCTATGCTTATTTTGATCATATGCAGGGAAAGAACATCCTGCAACCCGGCTATGGGGGAGATGGTAAGATAATAGGACGGGCCTCAAAATTTGATGTGCCGGTGATCGGTTTCCCCGGCCACTGGGCGCCCATGGATCTCTTGTTCTACCGCGGTAATCAATTCCCTGAACGCTATAAAAAAGGCGCATTCGTTGCCTTCCACGGTTCTACGGATCGTTCCCCTTATCCCCAGGGGGGCTACATTGTTTGCTTTGTACCTTTTGAGAATGGAAAGTCTGACGGCAAATGGGAAGTCTTTGCAGACGGCTTTACCGGTGTAGATACCGTTGTAAATACCAGTGATGCCGTATACCGGCCCATGGGCCTTGCAGAGGGGCCTGATGGTTCCCTGTATATCTCCGAATCCAACAAAGGAAAGATCTGGCGGGTAATGTATAAAGGAGATAAAACCAAATTTGGAGAGGCACAATTAGCTGTTATGGAAGCGCGCAAATCACGCACTTATATCAAAACACCCCATGAAATAAACGACAACCTGGGTAAAGGCGGAGAGATGCATGGCCATATGCTTTATAACGCTTACTGTACCAGCTGTCACCAGCGCGACGGTAAAGGCGATAATAACCGCTACCCGCCATTAGTCGGCTCTGAATGGGTAAATGGAGATAGAGAACGTCTGATCAGTATTGTCCTTAATGGCCTGCAGGGAGAGATCAAAGTGAACGGCAAAACCTACAACGGTGTAATGCCTGCCCATAGAGATGTATTAGACGATCACGCAGTCGCTTCCATCCTTACTTTCCTAACCAACCGTTTCGCTGATGAAAATAAACCTTTTACATTGGAAGAAGTGAACAAAGTGCGTCAGGCTACTGGCAAAAAGTAATGGGTCTTCCTCAGCGATGTCTTAAAATGAGGGGGAAGGGTCACTCCTTCTTCCCAATCACCGCCGTGGCCTCCACCTCTATCAGCACATCATCCCTATATAACTTACTCACCTGCGCCAGCGTACTCGCTGGTGGCTTCTGCTTATTAATAAACTCATCCCTCACTTCCCTCACCTTTGCCAGCTCCGCTACATCCGTCATTAAATAAGTCAGTTTAATTACATCATTCATACTCCCGCCCATCTCTTCCACAATATGCTTAATATTCTGAAATACCTGCCTCGCCTGCATCCCCACATCCCCTTTCCCAACTAATTGCCCATCCTTATCCAGCGGCACCTGGCCAGACATGATCACCATCCTGCAATTCCCCAGATCCACCACCGCCGCCTGCGAATACCCTTTCGGCGTAGCCACACTTGCCGGGTTCACCAATTCAACAATATTGTTTTTTGTTTGCGAAAACACCGTCGCCGTCATCAGCAGCGCCGGTATTAAAAATATATGTTTCATCATTTCAATAACTTTTCCGGTAATATCGGCAGATCCCGTACCCGTATACCCGTAGCATGATACACCGCATTGGCAATCGCTGCCCCCGCAGGCCCCTGTACTGCCTCACCTGCGCCCAGCGGCTCTTCCGCCGGACGGTCTATCAATGCTACTTCCACTTCCGGCGCCTCACTGATCGGCAACACCGGGTAAGAAAACCAATCCAGGCTCCTGATCTGCGCATCATACTTCACCTGCTCACGCAGCGTCCAGCTGGCCGCCTGTACCATCCCACCTTCCGTCTGGTTCTTAATACCATCCGGATTTATGATCTCTCCCGCATCCACCACTGCCCACATCTTCTGCACCCTCACCATGCCCTGGTCCACCTGTACTTGTGCCGCTACCGCGGCATAAGCAGCCGTATTCTTATACCGCGCAAACGCAACGCCGATGCCATTACCCTTACCGTCTCCTTTCACCGGCGCCATCGCCTGCAGCTTTCGCAGTACTGCAATAGCCCGTTCATCTTCCAGGTGCATCAGCCTGAATGAATATGCATCCTTTCCTGCCGCCACCGCCAGCTCTTCCATAAAAGATTCTATCGCAAAGATGTTGGCAAAGGCCCCGAGGCTGCGCAACGCTGATACACGTAAAGGCCCTTGAAAGGAATGTGCCTTTATATCTAAATTGGGGAAATTATAATAAGGCTCTGAGTTGCGCGACGCACCTCCGCTATAAGTAGAACCACCTGCCGCGAAAGGTTTTTGCAGATACCGCGCCGGTAGTAGATTTTCTGCCTTCCCACCAGGGCGCGTACTATGCGTATCCGACCATAAGGCATATTGCCAGTGACTGATCTTTCCATTGCCATCCAATACCGCAGCTGCATCCATCAGCATCGCGCTGCCATATGGTTCCCAACCATGTTCCTCCTGTCTTGACCACTGCAGGCGTATATGCTTTCCCGGTACCTGCATCGCCAGCAGCGCTGCTTCCGCTGCTACATCATCAGCGCCGTTATGCCCAAAACACCCCGCGCCCGGTACCCCCTTGATGTGGATACGTTCAGCGGGTAACTGCAGCAGGTCCTTCAGCGATTCCCTTAACGGATACACGCCCTGGCTATGCGTCCAGATATGCAGCTGCTCCTTTTCATACAGCGCTACCGCACAGGACGGACCTGAAGCGCCGTGCATGATATAAGGCTTGAAATAACTGGCGCGCACCGTTGCTGCACCGGTTAACATCTCCCCCTTCTGTTGTACGTTCTGAGATTTCACAGGCAATTGCCTGAGGTGGGCTGCCGGGTCTTTACCGCCTTCCAGCGGTTTAACAAAGGTCCATTTTGTATTTTCAGCCAGGATCTTCTGCGCCTGCATAGCAGCATATTCACCCTTGGCAATCACTGCCAGAAAACTGCCGTTCACCACTATTTGCTGCAGGGCCGGCACTTTTGATCTTACATTTTTTTCAGAAAAATTATCCAACTTAGCCTCATAAACAGGCGGCCGTACAATACGTGCATGCAACATACCCGGAAAGTGCAGGTCATGCACAAATATCGGCCCGCCGTTCACCATCGCACTAAGGTCCTGACGGGGAACAGACTTGCCGGAAAACCGGTAGGCCTCTTTCGCTTTCAAGGGTACTGGCATCCTGATCTCACCGTCCAGCTTTTTGCCATCCAGCACTTCGGCAAAGCTAAGTGTGCGCCTACCGGTCTTGGAATGGATCAGGCCTTCAGACATGTATAATTCTTCCACGGGCGAACCTAAGCGGGGGGCCGCCAGCTGCAGCAACCGTTGCCTGGCAGCCGCGGCTGCATATCGTACAGACATAGCGCTGGTTTCGATGGAAGCGCTGCCCGCAGTATAAGATTCATTCGGCGTTACACCAGTCTCAGCCAGTGAAACGCTCACCTTGCCGATATCAAGGTCCAGCTCTTCTGCTGCTACTTGTGCAATGGCAATACGGATGCCCTGTCCCAGCTCTAATTTACCGGTGAACACACGTACGCTGCCATTAGCCAGTACTTCCAGCCAGGCGTCTATATTAGGGTATCTTTGAAGGGATCCGGGAAGCTCCTGCAAGGGTAGCGTGGAACCAGCAGGGTAAAGAGCGCTGAGGGAAAATCCTATCGTCAGGCAACCGGCTGTTTTCAGGAAATCTCTTCTGGACTGATCCATGGTGAATGGGTTTTGTTGTAGCCGCTTTCAATGTAATTAAAAGTAAAAAATAATCGGCCAAGGGCAAAGCTTAATCTTATCTTATTGCTATTTCACCGCAGGTATTTTAAATTCGCCTCCCGTAATCTTCGTAGTAGCACAAGACTTCTTAACATTTAAAAACCCGCACAAATGAAATATACTACACTGGGTAATACAGGCCTCATTGTGTCCAGGCTTTCCTTTGGTTCTATGACTTTTGGTAACGACCCATCCCTGACCGCTATTTATAAAGTAACACAGGAAGATGCACAAACCATGGTTGACAAGGCCCTGGACGCCGGTATTAACTTTTTTGATACAGCCGATGGTTACTCTGGTGGCCAGTCAGAAATAATGCTGGGCAAAACACTGGCTAAACGCAGGCAGGATGTGGTGATCGCTACCAAAGTTGGCTTCCGTACCGGCCAACCGATCACCCAGGCAGGGCTTTCCCGCCGTCATATCCTCTACTCCTGCGAGCAAAGCCTGAAGCGCCTGAACACAGATTATATTGATCTGTACATTCTGCATAAAGAAGATCCTTACACGCCACTGGAAGAAACCCTCGAAGCGCTCAATTCCCTGGTAGTAGCAGGTAAGGTGAGATATGTGGGCTTCTCCAACTGGACTGTCTGGAAAGCAGCATTAGCCTGGCAGATCCAAAAGGAGCGGGGATGGGCGCCCTTCTGTAACGGTCAGCTGTACTACTCCCTGGTAGGCCGCGATGTAGAGCATGACATGGTTCCCTTCATGCAGCACGCAGGCATCGGCATGACCATCTGGAGCCCGCTGGCCAGTGGTTTCCTCAGTGGTAAATATACCCGTGAGAACCTGAAAGACCAGGATAACCGCCTCTCCGGCTTCGACATCATTCCTTTCGATAAGGAAAAAGGTTTTGCGGTAGTGGATGTAATGAAGAAAATTGCCGCCGCCCGCAATGCATCACCTGCACAGGTGGCGCTGGCCTGGCTGCTCAGCAAGCCGGTAGTGTCCAGTATTACTGTAGGCGCCAGCAAGATTCACCAGTTGGAAGATAACCTGAAGGCGGTGGATGTTGAATTGAACGAAGAAGATCTCAAACAGCTGAATGAGCTTACTCATCCAGGTACCCTGTACCCGCATTGGTTCCTGCAGAACCTCGTTGATCCGCAGCACAAAGAGATCTTGGGCGCAAAATGATCAGTGTTTCAGTTTTAATTTGCCAGGCGGATAACCGAAGTATTTCTTAAAAGCCTTGGAGAAATTATAGCTGTCCGTATACCCGAGCACATAACCGGCTTCAGCTACCGTGCAGGCAGATTCTAACAGCATCTGCCTGCCGTAGTTCATCTTCAGCTCGTTCAGATAACCGAATACCGTCGTCCCAAACAAAGCCTTGAATCCCTTCTTCAGCTTAAAATCATTCAGCCCGCAATGCCTCGCCACCTGTATCAGGCTGAGTGGCTCAAACATATGTTCCTTCACATAATCACGGGCGGCATATAAACGTTCCTTATCTGCAGGATGCAGGGTAACTGCAGCGCCACCCGCCAGGCGTTCGGCCTGCTCTGCCTGCATCAGGAACAGTTCCATGATCTTGGATTCATAATACAGCATCTTCATATGCCCGTTGTACGGGCAGGCCTGAATGTCGCGGATGACCTGCTTTTGCTGCCAGGTAAGCGCCATAGGCACTTCGGACAGCTCCGCCATCTGCCCGCTTGAGATCCTGTCCCAGAAACGTTTCAAACAATCCAGGTCCGTGATCATCAGGCGGTGCATATAGCTGTTGTCTATCTCTATGCAAAAGCCTTCCGCTTCTTTACCTGAGATGGTATAATACCCGTCAAAACGCGGCGTATATATCACACCGTGGTGATGACTGTTGATCTCTGATAACAGTCCGTTGGCAGTATCTGCCGCGCTGCTGTGACCCTTGAGGGAAAAATACATATCCAGTCTGGGCGAATCTTTTGTTTCAGGAAAATGGGTGCTCCGTTCCTGCATTATCCTGGCAGAAATGATCTTTACACCCGCAAAAGAAGCCATTGTTATATCGGCCAGTGATGTGTCATATTGATGCTGTATGGTTTGTTCAGTTAATGGATAGGCAGGGGAGTAGACAGTACAGTTATTATAGGTCATAATAAAAGTATTCAGCAAACATACACAAAAAAAAGCTTCCCGAAATGCCTGATCCGTTCAGGAGGATAATGAATCCGCCTGCACAGTTTTTGTAAACAAGGTTTTGCGGAACTTGTGCAGGATTCAAAAATATTTTCACGTATGCAGCAGGAATATATCAGGATCAAAGGCGCCAGGGAAAACAATCTGAAGAATGTTTCCCTGGAAATTCCGAAACGGAAGATCACTATTTTTACCGGTGTATCGGGCTCAGGTAAATCATCCATGGTGTTTGATACGATAGGGGCTGAAGCGCAGCGCCAGCTCAATGAAACCTTCAGTATGTTTATCCGTAACCGCCTTCCACGGATCAGTCAGCCGGAAGCAGATGCCATTGAAAACCTCTCCACCGCCATTGTCATTGATCAGAAACGCCTGGGTGGCAACTCTCGTTCTACCATGGGCACCATTACGGATATCTATGCCGTGCTCCGCTTGTTGTTTTCCAGGATAGGGAAACCCTTTATCGGCTATTCCAATGCATTTTCGTTTAATGATCCAAGTGGCATGTGCCCTGAATGTAAAGGTCTGGGTTATAAAGTGGAACTAGATCTGGATAAGTTCCTCGATAAAACGAAATCCCTCAACGATGGCGCCATCCTCTTCCCTACTTTTTCCGTTGGCTCCTGGTATTGGAAAAGTTACGTATACTCCGGCCTGTTAGACAATGATAAAAAGCTGGAGGATTATACACAGGATGAGTGGCAGACCCTGCTTTACGGTAAAGGCTCTTTCGAAGCAAGACTGGATAACAATATTCCAATAACTGCAAAATTTGAAGGACTAGTAGATAAGTTCAACCGCCTCTATATCCAGAAAGACAGCACCGAAATGGCGGAAAGCACCCGTCAGAATGCAGAACGCTACATGAAATTCGGACCCTGTCCTTTATGTAAAGGCGCCCGGCTCAGCCAGGCAACACTGAGCTGCCGGATCAATGGCATGAACATCGCTGAAATGGCGGCCATGGAAGTGTCTGATCTGCTAGAAGTAGTACGACCGCTCGAAGATCCCATCGCCGGCCCCATGATCGCTTCCCTCGTCATGCGCCTGGAACACCTGGTGGATATCGGCTTAGGCTACCTCAGCCTGGACCGTGAAACCGCCACCCTCTCCGGTGGCGAGTCGCAACGCATCAAGATGGTAAAACACCTGAACAGCAGCTTGGCAGACATGCTCTATATCTTCGATGAGCCCAGCATCGGCTTACACCCCCGCGATGTGCACCGCCTGAATGAACTGCTGCAGAAACTCCGTGATAAAGGCAACACCATCCTGGTAGTAGAACATGATCCGGATGTCATTAAGATTGCAGATCATATTGTAGACATGGGACCCAAGGCAGGCAGCAATGGAGGAGAGATCGTTTACCAGGGCGATTACAATGGCCTGCTGCAATCAGACACCCTCACCGGCCGCTTCATGAACAGGGCGATCCGCATTAAGGAAACTTTCCGCCAACCCACAGATTTCATGCATATAAAAGATGCTAATCTGCATAACCTGAAGAACATCTCCGTGGCCATACCTACAGGCGTATTTACTGTAGTCACCGGCGTTGCAGGTTCTGGTAAGAGTTCTCTCATCAACGAAGTTTTCCTGTCGCAACATCCCGAAGCGATCGTCATCGATCAATCAGCCGTAGGCACTTCCATCCGTTCCAATCCTGCCACTTACACGGGCATTATGGACGATGTACGTCAGCTCTTCGGCAAGGCCAATAAAGTAAGCCCTTCCCTCTTCAGCTTCAATTCCAAAGGCGCCTGCGAAGGCTGCCAGGGGCTTGGCTTCAACTATATAGACCTGGCCTTCCTGGAACCGGTACGCACCGTTTGCGAAATATGTAACGGCCGCCGTTTTAAAGAGGACGTACTGCAATATACCCTCCACGGCAAAAACATCTCCGATGTATTGAACATGACCGTACTACAGGCAGAAACTTTCTTTACCAAAAAAGACCTTGTGAGCAAGCTCTCTGCCATGAACGATGTAGGCCTGGATTACCTTACATTGGGTCAGCCCCTGAGCACACTCTCGGGCGGTGAATGTCAACGTATCAAGCTCGCCGGCGAGCTGCATAAAAAAGGCAGCATCTATGTAATGGATGAGCCTACCACCGGGCTGCATATGTCAGACACCGGGCATCTCCTGGAGATCATTGACCGTTTAGTGGATACCGGTAACACCGTGATCGTCATCGAACATAACACCGATGTAATCTGTAATGCCGACTGGATCATTGACCTCGGGCCTGAAGGTGGCTCTAAAGGCGGCACCATATTGTATGAAGGAACGCCCGCAGGCCTGCTGCAGTCCCCCGCTTCGCTCACCGGGAAACACCTGCGCGAAATGCAGCAACAATCCGTAGTTTTGTAAATACACATGAAAGCGCTCACCGTCATAAAGGACCGTTTTACACCTTCACAGCCTGCTGTTAAAGCAGGGATGAACGGTGTGCGCTATCATGAATACACACCCGATATTTGCTTAACCCATTACATATTCTGTTACTGGCAGCTCGCCACTACTGCACCCTTACAGGAAGATTTTCTTTACCGGGTAGTGGCAGATGGTTGCATGGATATCTTTTTTGAAGCAGATGCGCCATGCGATAATTACGTAATGGGATTTTCTACTGCCTTTACAGAATTTCCGCTGGGCCGCCATTTCAACTACATTGGCATCCGCTTCCTGCCCACTGCCTTGCCCTTGTTGTTTAACATCGATGCCGGGGAGCTCACAGATAAAGTGGAAGCATTATCCACCTTCCTGCCCAATGTAGCGCGCCAGCTGGGGAATATCGCCAGTGAAAAGCATTTCCTGGAATCTGTAAAACCATCGCTGGACAACCTTCTGCTGCGCCTGTTAGCAGGTATCAACCCTCATCCCGACAAGCGTTTATATGAGGCGATAGATGTCATTCTCCGTTCACAAGGGGTGCTATCCATCGAAAAAGAATTACAAACAGGCATAAGCCCCCGGCAACTAAGACGTCTCTTTGAATTATATATTGGTGATACGCCCAAGATGTTCAGTAAAGTGGTACGCTTTCAGCAGATCCTGCATGCTAAACCATCCAGGCAGGCCCTGCGCAGGAACAAGCTTTTCTTTGACTATGGTTATCATGACCAGGACCACTTTATTAAAGAATTTAAACGCATGTACGGCTTAACGCCTACCATCGCACTGGATTAGGTTTGTCCGTTTTTTACAATGTCTGCCCGGCAGACTGGTGTAGTTTTGTAAGCATCAATAAAACAAAACACCATGAAACTGAACGCTGGTATTATCACAGACAATTTACAGGCTACGAAAGATTTCTACGCAGGGCAGCTGGGCTTTGGCGTAACTTTTGAAAACGAATGGTATCTGCTGTTACATACGCCGGGCCACAGTTCAGAGATCGCTTTCCTGAAGCCCGGGCTGCCCACACAGGCGCCCGTCTTCCAGCAGCCCTTTAATGGCCGTGGCGTTTATCTCACGATTGAAATGGATGAGGTAGATGCCTGGTATGAAACCATCAAAAGCAAAGGCATTCCCATTACTGTAGCGATCAAAGACGAGCCATGGGGCGACCGTCACTTCGCGATCATAGACCCTAACGGCATCGGTATAGACTTTGTGCGGTACCAGGCGCCGGAATAATAAAACTGAAACATATGACCAGGACTTTCTATGCTGTTTTAGTGAACTCGCTCACTGCATCACTCACCAATACCATCGTATGGTTTGCAGTCACCTTTTGGGCATACCTGGGAACAAGATCGGTATTTGCTACCTCCATCATGGCGGGCATCTACCTGGCCACGGTGGCGCTCTCAGGTTTTGCTCTCGGCTCGCTGGTAGATCATCACCGCAAAAAGAAGGCTATGATGATCTCCAGCATTTGTTCGCTGCTGCTGTATGTGCTGGCCTTCCTGGTATATGTAAGCACGCCTGAAACAGTCTTTAAGAACCCCTCCAGCGTGATGCTCTGGATATTTATTATCCTGAATCTCCTGGGCGCCATCACAGGCAACATAAGAACGATATCGCTTGCTACCCTGGTCACCATCCTGGTCCCTGAAGATAAAAGGGACCGGGCTAATGGGATGGTAGGCACTACCAACGGTATCTCTTTCCTGGTGGCCTCCATCTTCAGCGGACTGCTCATCGGCTTCCTGGGCGTATTCTGGATGCTGATCTTTGCCATCGGCTTTACCATACTGGCGATTATTCATCTGTGGACCGTATCTATTCCTGAAAAAGAGATCGTTCATACCCATGCAGAAGAAGGCGTCAAACATATTGACATCCGCGGTACTATTAAGGTGATCCGCCTGATTCCAGGGCTGTTTGCACTCATCTTCTTCAATACCTTCAATAATTTCCTGGGTGGCGTATTTATGGCGCTGATGGACGCTTATGGCCTTTCCCTGGTATCTGTACAGGTCTGGGGCATCTTATGGGGAGTGCTCACACTGGGCTTTATTGTTGGCGGATTGGTGGTCTCAAAGAAGGGCCTGGGAGAACGGCCTTTGCGTACACTTTTTCTGGCCAATATTGTGATGTGGACGATCTGCATCTTCTTTACCATACGTAGCTCTATTGTACTATTGGCTTGCGGCATGTTTGTGTATCTCTGCCTGATCCCGGTGGTGGAAGCTGCAGAGCAGACCATCATACAGAAAATGATCCCGCAGGAAAGACTGGGCAGGGTGTTTGGCTTTGCGCAGAGTATAGAGCAGGCTGCATCCCCTTTAACCGCTTTCATGATAGGCCCCATCGCGCAATTCATCTTCATTCCTTTCATGACAACAGGCGCCGGTGTTGAATGGATCGGCAGCTGGTTCGGTACGGGCACAGACCGCGGCATAGCTTTGCTGTTCACCGTTACAGGCGTTATCGGACTGATAGTTACTTTATTCGCTATGCAGTCTTATGCCTACAGGAACCTGGCCATGAACTATCAGAAAGCGGAATAGCTCACTGCTTTAACCATTGATGGCCTTCGTAATGAAATAAATGTTCAACCCGATGTATGATACCAGCATGATCTGTGCGATGATCAGGTCATATTTGTTGGCGGCTTTCAGGTTTTTGCCCTTTGTCAATAACAGGGAAATAGCCGAAGAGGTGATCACTGCAAAAATGTAGAAAAGCGTAATGCCATGCAGGGTATCTACCAGCGTGAAGCTCGAAGAATCCGGTAACGATGAATCAATGACGTACTTATTACCGATGGCGGCAAACAAGGCGCCTACGCTTAAGCCGAAGCGGGAATCTATATGGTCGGCATGAATGTAGAAGCACATGTAAGAGATCAGGAAAGAAACATACATGCCCAGGAACATTTTCCAGAACAGCTCCGTAGCGCTGCGGTCAATCGCTATTCTCACTTTGAAAGTGCTGTACTCCGAATGGGGTTTTTCCAGGCTTTCATCGCCAAAACCCGTTTCATAGGCCTTTACACCGGTAGACACTACAAAGCTGTCTATATTCCACCCCCTTAAAGTAAAACGGGGATCAAAATGTTGTCCCAGGGTATCTGCTGCAAATACCAGCGAGCTGGCGTCAAATTGTGAGTTTTCAATACCCAGCCGCAGGCGTTGCCGGTCAAAAGGGAAATTGTTGATGCGCCAGGAATCTTTCATGATGCACTGCAGCTTCATCAGCATATAGATCTTTCCATCGCTGCTGTCAACCGTATAATATGATTTGGTGAAGGATTTGGCCTGTGGTATTTCCAGGTTCTGCCAGAAGTCAAATTTCTTGTTCTTATAGGTTAACCACAACCACATGTTGATAGTATACTCATTCTCTTTAAAATCAATATCATGTATGCTGATCACGTAAATACCCGTTTTTACGGTATCCGGTGGTGCGTCTGGTTCCTCCTTTTTCGCAAAGGCGCTCTCAATAAAGATGGTGCAGTGTAAAAGGCAGCAGATGGAAAGCAATATTGCTTTTCTCATTTTGGTATTCTTTATAATATGTAAGGTATGTAATTATATTGAAAAGTCAGAATACCCCTCCTAAATTGGCGCATATACCCACCCGGCTTTCCGGTGAATTCAGGTAGCTTTATTACGTATAAAATCCGACATATGTTATTACAGCACAAGAACGCCATAATCTACGGGGCTGGAGGCTCCCTGGGAGGAGCAGTTGCCCGTGCCCTGGCCGCCGCAGGCGCCAAAGTATATCTTACCGGCCGTAACCTGGGCTCTGTTCAGAAAGTAGCCAATGAGATCATTGCCGCCGGCGGTCAGGCCGAAACCGCCGAACTGGATGCGCTGGACGAGCAGGCTGTTAACGGCTATGTTGGTTCCATTGAGCAGGCAGGCGCCCTGGATATTTCTTTCAATGCGATTGACTGGCAGGTGGTGCAGAATATACCTTTGACAGATATGACCCTGGATGGTTTCATCCGTCCTATCAACATCGGCCTGGAAGTACAGTTCATTACCGCTACGGCTGCCGCCAGGGTGATGATGAAACAGGGCTCCGGCGTCATCCTCTCGCTTACCGCCACTCCCGGTGGAATAGGCTATGCTAACACCGGTGGCTTTGGCCCCGCCTGTTGTGGGGTGGAAGGCTTTTCCCGCAACCTGGCAGCGGAGCTGGGCGCTTACGGTGTACGGGTGGTCAATATCCGTTCCGGCGGCTCTCCCGATTCCAGGATCTTCAAAGAAGCCATAGATGCCGGTGGCGATGAGGTAAAGGAGTTTATTGAGAAGATGGCCAACGATACGATGCTGAAGAAGATGCCTCCCATGCAGGATATTGCCAATACGGCTGTATTCCTTTCCTCACACATGGCGGCTTCCATTACCGGTGTTACGATAGATGTAACCGCTGGTACCACCAGTGCATTGAATTATAAAATCACCAACATCGCCTTTTTAAAAGCAGACCAGGCCTGATCCGGTCTTACCGGAGCCTGCCCTATATCTCGTGGTATTGCTTTAATATTGCAGGATAGGAAAACTACAGGCTCATGGAATTTGGTATCAGCACATTTGGAGAAGTTCACCCGGAAGGCGTTCCCGGAAATGCAAAGGAATCCTACCTGCGCATGCAGGAGTTAATAGCCGAAGCCAAACTGGCAGAAGCAGTAGGCCTGGATGTATATGCCGTAGGCGAACATCACCGGCCGGATTTTGTAGTCTCATCCCCCGAAGTGGTATTAGGCGCGATTGCTGCCGTTACACAAAAGATTCGTTTATCCAGCTCGGTTACCGTGCTCAGTTCATCAGACCCTGTGCGGGTATTTGAACAATTTGCAACAGTAGACCTGCTCTCCGGCGGCCGTGCAGAGATCCTGGCAGGCAGGGGCTCATTTACGGAATCCTTCCCCCTCTATGGATATAGCCTGGCGGATTACGATGCGCTGTTCGAAGAAAAACTGGAAATGCTGCTCTACATCAATGAGCATGAAATTGTTTCCTGGAAAGGCAAATTCAGGCCGCCGCTGAATGAGCGTGGTGTATATCCCCGTCCTTTACAATCATCCTTACCTGTCTGGATCGGATCCGGCGGTACGCCTGCTTCCTCCAGGAGAGCCGGGAGACTGAACCTTCCGCTCGCACTGGCTATCCTGGGTGGTAAGCCCAGCCAGTTTGTTCCCCTGGTTGAACTGTATCGCAAATCAGCCCGCGAAGCAGGGCATGATCCTGCGCAGCTGAAACTGGCGATTAACTCTCAGTTCTATGTAGCAGAAGATTCTGACCAGGCGGCAGAAGAGTTTTTCCCTTCTTATGAGATTTTGATGAACCGTGTGGGAAAGGATAGGGGTTGGCCTCCCTTGACCCGGGAGCATTTTGAATATATGCGGATGCCTGAAGGCCCCTTGTTTGTTGGTAGTGTACAGGAAGTGATTGATAAGATACTGTACCAGCATAAACTGTTTGGTCATAACCGTTTCCTGGGCCAGTTGGTAAAAGGCTATATAGAACATGATAAGGTGCTCCGTGCAATTGAGCTGTTTGGTACGAAGGTGGCGCCGGCGGTGAAGCAGGCTTTGAAGGACAAGTAAGGGGCAAATACGCACTTACATTGCGCAATTCGCAAATAATATTACACTTTACTGAGGAACTTTTGATCTCATCGGCCATAGACATGCAGATTGTTGAGATTAGCTTAAAATGCCATTTTTTAATGGTATTTGTTGGTAAATTGGTATAAATTTGCCACTTATGTGTGATGTTGGATAAACAATGACTAAATTTGTCTAGGCAATGACTACAAAGGCTGAAGTAGAGGAGTTTCTTAGGAACATAAAAGATAAAATCAAAATATTTGAAATAGCCTTTAGGCCAAGGGATAAAAATAACAGCGCACTTGCTGAGTTGGACATATTGCCTAGAGATCGTATTCAGTATATTATGGAGTTAACGGCTGAGAACTACTACTCCGGTCCGTCAAAAGATACATACGACCCCGGAAAACCGGATTACTACGAATTTGGAATACAAATAAAAAACAGAGAAGTATACATAAAATTAAGCCTGGGATTGCCAAATAAACGTGTTGATTGTATGTCTTTTCACTTAGCCGAACATCCTATCACATATCCACTAAAAGGTTAATAAGCATGAAAGTTAGAATAGAATGCCCTTATTGTGACGGTATTGCTGTCTTACAGAGACAGCAGCGGGAGCTTGTTTATCGTAAAGAGCAATTCAAAGTAGTTGAGTATTTTTATAAATGTGAGAAATGTAGTGAAGAGTTTACGACAACGGAGACCGACACTGTCACTTTATTGCAGGCACATAATCAATATCGTGAAAAGCATGGCATCCTTTTTCCTGAGGAAATTGTAGAAATAAAGGAAAAGTATGAATTGTCTGCTGCAAAAATGAGTGAAGTATTGGGGCTGGGTATAAATGGCTACAGCAATTATGAAAATGGAGAAATACCCAATGCCGCAATTGCAAACCTGATAAAAACGGTATCTAACCCTGAGGTTTTTTTGGAGCTTTTAGAAAAGTCAAAGCATATCTTTTCAAAAAGCTTATTTGATAAAACAAGAAGT
>Ga0102590_1003178_pt1 | contig 17079 bp, 14 predicted proteins | sample AraplaMF_Col_mMF_FD_76859 | JGI IMG/M metagenome (GOLD analysis project Ga0102590, IMG submission 76859) | Arabidopsis root microbial communities from the University of North Carolina, USA - plate scrape MF_Col_mMF | ecosystem: Host-associated > Plants > Roots > Endosphere | place: USA...
CTGCGCGAGGGCCTGGACATCCCCGAATGCGGCCTGGTCGCCATCCTCGACGCTGACAAGGAAGGCTTCCTGCGCTCGGAGACCTCCCTGATCCAGACCATCGGCCGCGCCGCGCGGAACGTCGACGGCAAGGTCATCCTCTATGCCGACCGCGTCACGGGCAGCATGGAGCGGGCCATGGAGGAGACCGCCCGCCGCCGCGAGAAGCAGCACGCCTACAACCTCGAGCACGGCATCACGCCCGAGAGCGTCAAGCGCGACATCAAGGACATCCTCGACAGCCCCTACGAGCGCGGCGACCGCATCCTGGTGCCGATCGGCGGCATCGGCGACGGCAAGGACGCCAAGCCGTTCAGCGGCGACAACTTCAAGGCCGCCCTGAAGGACCTGGAGGCCAAGATGCGCGAGGCCGCCGCGAACCTGGAGTTCGAGACGGCCGCGCGGCTGCGCGACGAGATCAAGCGGATGAAGCTGATGGACCTGGAGTTCGCCAACGAGGCGCTGACGGCCCCGGGCGAGGCGGTGGACAAGGCGATGCCGAAGCGGGTGCGCGCGGAGCTGAGGGCGGAGCAGGCGGAGGCGTTTCGGAAGGGGCGGTTGTAGGGGGCAACGACCAAAATTGGCGCCGCCTCCTGAGACGACCAACTAGTCTAGATTTAGCTTTCGCCAAGATTGGGATGCCGATCGACAAAGCTCCTTGGCCTTCGCCACAATCGTTTCCTCAGATGAAAAATAGGAAAGCACAATCTCCCTATAAGCTTGCGAGTTAGCCTCCAACTCTTGCCAACCACCAGATTTCATATTGGATCGAATTTCAGACCCTCTACCCGACCAATATTTCCTGACCGTTTCGAATTTCTGAGTTCCATCGAAAGATTTTCGGACAGACAACTTGACTCCACGCTCTCCATTATAAATATACTCGGCGACATCCAACTGTATACCCCTGGCTCCAAAATAAGTACCTGAGCCATTAATAGAATCCCACAAATACTGATCAGATTCTATCGTTTGAGCAAGCATCTCCTCAGCCACCGCCTCCAGAGACACAGAATCATAAATTCTATGGATTTCAGTTACAATATCAACATCTCTAAGCTTTTCCAATAATTTCAACTCATTCACAACGATATTGAAATCATACCGTAAATCCTGATTTGGATCAGTTCCGTGATCGATCAGTCGACGCAAACGTGGAACCCAGCTCTTCCATTTTCTTTTATCGCGAATTCTCGCACCCAGCCGACCAATTGTTTCCCCCCAATCGCGCGCGCCCCTCTGCTGGTAACCTGGATGATTTCTTTCAAGCAGAAAGAACAAGGTCATACAAAGGCCGTAAGAATCAACTTTTGAGTTACGCGCACTAACAGATAGATCTTGTAAAATCTGCTCTGGCGCAAGATACCCCAATACCGTGGTCATATTTGGACTGATAGGGCTGTCTCCATCCGCACCCTCGTGCCATGACAGATCGAAATCCAACACAAATACGCGATCATCAAGATTTTGAGAGACACTTTCCGGCATGATCATAATATTCGAAGGGCGAATATCCCTATGCAGAACTCTCTCTGGGAGTTCGTGAGCGCATTTGACAATTTCACCAACCCGCCTCGCTATAGAAATCCCCTCATCAACGAAGGAAAAGGCGGGGTTGCTTGCAGCCTTCTCGAGATTTTGCCCGTCAACAAACGGCATAATCACACAAGGCGGAATTTCGTAGGCTTGATCGTAATAGACCATTCCGTCGATTTCTCGATCGGACAAGATTTTCATGGAAGAGACGCCACGTCGAAAGCTCCGCAGCATTGTTGGATCGTCTCGCACCTCATTTCGGACCAGCTTAACAGCTCGCTCCGATTGCCCGTCAGGCGAGGCCGCCCGAAAGACGCGGGAGAAGGCCCCACTTCCAATTTCCTTAGAGATCGAGTGACCAAAGAACAGAGCGCCAGGATCCTTCGGAACGAATGAGGCCACCGCAATAGCGGGACCGTAAGCGTCCAGAAAAGCTTGATATTCAGTAGCATCCCCTTCAAGGATTGCACTGGCATATCGAGAGAGCAGATTACGCGCCTGCTCCGGCTGCAACGCCTGCACGCGCTCTGGCGGTAACCGATCCATCGTTGGCGGAGCCATCGGATTTACGGGATCAGGATCCGGTTCCCGGTATTGATAATCTTGTAGGTATTTGAAAGTTTCGCGTATTGCCTGATAGTGAGCATCACTTTTTTGCTTTTCAGTCAAATTTTCATCTATCTTGTATTCAATAGTGCTTATTCCGAGAGTAGATAGATCCACCCTTCGCTCCGGAGAAAGCTCCCCCTCCGAAACAACCCAATAATGCTGCAGAGGCAATCCCGTCAACGTCTTCAAGTGTTTAAGATGCGCCGCCACAGCAATGTCATCTGGAGAACATCCAAAAAATACTATTCTCTTTGAACTCATTAAAGTCTTACAGAAATGATCATATCTTTCGTCGCGAAATAGTCTTTGGCGCTCACTTTTCGTAAAGATCCATGTCGACTCATCATCAACACTTCCGTGTAGCTGAATTAGAAACGGCTTGTATTCAGACAAGATGCGCGTCGCAGCGCGAATACCATATCCATTCGCCTTAACGACATCGCGACGCCCGGCAAACACAGACGAAAAGGCGCGCGACGCCAAACCGTCCATATTGAGCGTAACCATTCCCTCGATGTTGCTATCGGACCATATATCCCGCAATGCGGAAGGGATGTCCTCCACACCACTATCATCTAGTGCCATGCGAATGGCGTTGACGTACTCAGCGGGCGGAAGCCTAGCCTTGAGTGCTTCGAACGCATCCCAGTGATCAGGCAGTGAGCGGATATGGGAGACTACTCCCATGCGCTCTTCAGGCGTCAGAATGGGCATAGCCCGAGCTGCGATGGCGCTTAAGCGGCCTTCGAGCTTCTTGCGTAGCTGCTCCCAACTTGGCAGCCCAACAGCCCGACTGATCCCGCTGCCAGTCCACGCCACAAATTTACGACCATAAGCAAAATCGCGGGCAAGCGCTGCCAATGCCGGTGAATTTTGGTCGATGATCATCGAGCTCCCCCGAGCAAAATACAACCAGTAATGAACTTTTTCTGGGCTGACAATGTAGGCGTTTATGGCAGAATCCGGCGACTATCGCCCATCGTTGTCGGCATTTAAGATTGCCAGTCGGTACATCTTAGGCCGCCCTTCTTCTCCTCATCCGCCCAACTTCTCGGGCCGCCTTTCTCGTGTAGGTGGAGAAGGATTCTTACTCCACGCCCGCCACCAACTCCGCCGCCTTCACCCCCAGCGTCCGGGCCAGGCCGAAGATCGTCGTGGCGCTGGGGTTCCGCTCCCCGCGCTCGAGGAAGCCGACATAGTTGCGGTGCAGGCCCGCGCGCTCGGCCAGGGCCTCCTGGCTGAGGCCCAGCGCCTTGCGATGACGGCGGATTTCGCGCCCCAGGGCGAGGAGATCGTCTTTGTCGGCCACGCCGGACCGTTGCCTTGGTCGGCGTTGCGTTCTACATACTGTCAGTGTGTATTTTCTCAACCCTGAGGCAAGCGCATCATGAAACCCACCGCCGGCCCCCATCCCGTCGATGTCCATGTCGGGCGGGCCGTGCGATGGCGGCGGAAGCTGCGGGGGTTGAGCCAGCAGGCGCTGGCCGAGCGGATCGGGCTGACGTTCCAGCAGGTCCAGAAGTACGAGACCGGCGCCAACCGGATCAGCGCCTCGGCCCTGCACGCCATCTCCGGAGCGCTGGAGGTCCCGATCGCCTTCTTCTTCGACGGCCTGCCGGAGACGGTCGCCGCCGCGCCGGACGCCGAAGCCTCGCTGACGGCGCGGATGCTGGGCGCGCCCGGCGGCCTGGCCCTGGCCGAGGCCTGGCTGGACCTGCCGCCCGGCCCGCTGCGCCACCGCCTGGCGGCATTGGTCCAGACGACGGCGGCGGCGTTGCGGGGCTCGGCGGCGTGAGCTGGATGCGCGCCGGGGACGCGCACTCACGGCACGGCGCCGGTGCGCTTCGCTCGGGGCCCAAGGTGAGTGCGTGTCCCCCAAGTCGTCCGCTGAGGTCGGGATCCAGGCCCACCGGCGCCCTGGGCGACGTAGGGGACACGCACTCACCTCACGGCCGTGAAGCAACCGGCAAGGCCTTGCCGTGAGTGCGCGTCCCCAGCCCGCGAGGGAGGGGCCGATCTTGGCGCCCGTCCCTCCCCCTTGTGGGGAGGGTGGCGGCGAAGCCGACGGGTGGGGGATCGGTGCAGGGGGGTTGACGGGTCTTGATCTGGTGAGTCAGCAGCCCCCACCCGACCCTGGCCCCGCCAGGGCCACCCTCCCCACAAGGGGGAGGGACGGGCGGCTTAATGCTCGGCGGATAGCGGACGGAGTTCAGCGATTTCAACGCCCTGGATTTTTTCGACCCGATTTGTCCTCACCCTCCCAGACGCCCGTATCCTTTACCCACCTCGTCGCAGGGAAAGGGCGCATGGCCAGCGACCGATGCGGCGGCGGGGGGCGATCGAGCGGGACTGGGCTGGAGGGGGTTACTCCAGCGTGTCCGGGGACTTCCATCGTTGGGGAGCCCGCCCGCCGTCGGCGTCGAACGGGGACAAAGCGCGTGTTCGCCCTTAGGCCCGCGCCCCCGGCGGCCGGGAAAGCTGGAAACAGCCGCCCCGGGTCCGGCTAAGCCTCAACAGGGCTGCCCACCGGACGCTGGCGGATAACGCATCGCGCGGAGCGACTGGCTTCGTCGAAACGGTAACAACACACAGAACTCCGGACGTCGTCCGGCGCTCCGCGTCCCTTTCCATCAGCTCAGCGGCCTTCCGCGTGAGGCGGCGAAGTCGCGCCATCCAAGTCCCTCCCCCTGTGGGGGAGGCGGCCGAAGGCCGGAGGGGGGAGTGATCGGATGGCGGCCACAGCCCGGATCCTCGATCCTATAACTCCCCCCACCGATCGCTTCGCGATCACCTCCCCCACGGGGGGAGGGACTTGAAACAGGGAGAGTCCCGATGGTCCAGCCCCGCCCCAAGCGCCTCCGCCGGCCCCGGCTCAAACGCGCCATGCAGCGCTATATCAAGGCCGCGCGTCGGGCCGCCTTCGTCCGGGCGGCGATCGCCAAGATCGCCGAGATCCGACGCGACCACCCCGGGCAGGAACGGGACGCGGCGAGCTTCCTGCCCCACTGGGTGCAACAGATGGCCCTGGACGGGACCCAGCCGCCAGAGCCCGACATGTGGTCCTTCTACTGGCGGGGCCGGGGCCAGAAGAACCGGGGCGACCCGACTATTCTCCCCGCTTCAGCCGCTCGCGATACGCTCCCGAGCTCGCCACATAGCCCTCGGCGTCGCCATAGGCCTGGTAGGTCCGGTAGCGGTCGTGGCTGCCCTTGACCTTCAGGGCGTGCTTGATCGGGCACCAGTACTGCTCGGTGCGGGCGGTGATCTCGCGGGCGTAGGCGATGACGCCGTTGCCGTAGCCGCAGAACACGCAGTTGAGCTTCTGGATCGGGTTCAGGTAGCCCAGCCGATGGCGGTCGATGACCACGTATTCCGAACGCTTGACCCGGGCGATGCCCCAGGCCGTGAAGCAGCCCAGCTGGTAGAGGCTGACGCTGAGGTCGAGGATGAACAGCGGCAGGGCCATGCCGTAGATCAGCGGCATGGTCAGCAGGGTGGGCCAGGGCGTGCGGGCCACGTTCAGGCCCTTGCGGTGCGCTTTCTGGCGCCGGAGCGCGTCGGCCTTGAAGCAGGGCTTGCCGTCCTCGATCGTGAAACCGGCCTCGGCGGCCCGGGCGGCGTCCCGCGCGGCGAACGCCGTCTCGATCTCGGCCTCCACGGCGCGGAGGCGGTCGATGAGCTGGTCGAGGGATTGGTCGGGCATGGGGGACTCCGCTTGCCGGAGACCATGGAGCGAGTCGCCGCTTGCCCCCACCTGGCGGCTTCGCCGCCTGTCCGCCCCCGCAGGGGGCGGAGCCTCGCGCTCTTCCCCCTCCGGGGGAGGAGGGCCGAAGGCCCGGAGGGGGCAAGTGTTCGCCGCGCCACGGCCCAGCTCTTGCTCCTCCCAACCAACAACGACCCATTTCGAGACAAGGCCGCCGCCATGTTCGCCAAGAAGAAAGACACCGCCCCCGCCCCGGCCTTCACGCCGCTGGCCCAGAACGAACCGGTCCAGCTGGTCTCGCCGGTCCAGGCCCCCGTCCCGCCGCCCCGTCCCAAGCCGGCCTCGATGCTGGCCCAGGGCGTGGCCATCAAGGGCGACGTGATGGGCGACGGCGAGGTGCACCTGGACTGCGTGGTCCAGGGCGACATCCGCGTGGGCAAGCTGGTCCTGGGCCCCAACGCCCGGGTCGAGGGCTCGCTGCACGCCCAGGTCATCGAGATCCACGGCCGGGTGACCGGCCAGGTCTCGGCCAAGCAGGTGCGCCTTTATGGGACGGCCGTCGTGGACGGCGACATCACCCACGAGCAACTGGCCATGGAGAGCGGCGCCCAGTTCCAGGGCCGCAGCCTGAAGTTCCAGCGCCAGGCCCCGGCCCCGACGGGCGCTGCGCCGGCCCCCGCCGCGTCCCAGGCGCCGGCGCCCGGCGTCCAGTCGCCGTCCATGGCCGTCTATCCGGGCTGATCGCGCGTTGAGGTCTCGGGCGGCGCGGCGAGGGCATGGGGTCTTTGCCGTCGGCCGCCGACCGCGCTAGGATTTGCCATGCGTTCCTTGGTCCAGAACCCGCGTTTCCTGGTTCCGATCCTGTTCGGCCTGGTCGTCTCCGGAGTCGCCGGCTGCTCGCGGACCGACGACCGCGCCGGCGCGCCGGGCGCGGCGGGCTCCGGCCCGGTCCCGGCGACCGCCCAGGACGCGGCCCCCGCCGCGGGCGGGCCGACCACGCTGAAGCCCGGCCTCTGGAAGACCGTGACCCAGTCCCCCGGCGGGCCCCAGGAATCGACCCAGTGCGTGGCCGAGGGCTTCGACCCCGGCGCCGAGGCGGCCCGCAAGGTCTCGCCCTGCGGCAGTCCCCGGATGACCCGCACCGTCGACGGCTTCCGCATCGACCTGGCCTGCCAGAAGAACCACATCGACTACGTGCTGACCGGCACGGCGCGCGGCGACTTCGTCACGACGGCGCAGACCGACCTGCAGCTGGTCGTCTCGGCCTTCGGACGCCGCCAGACCCTGCACGCCCAGGCGACCAGCACCTACCAGGGCCCGTGCGAGCCGGGCGCCCGAGTGGCGGGCAAGGCGGCGGGCCAGGAACCGGGCCAGGAACCGGGCAAGACGGGCGCCCGATAGCCTCCGAAACAGGCGCCGGAATCCCCCTGGGCGCGAAGCTGTGGCAGGCAGGACACTTAACCCGCCCGATCGCACGGATCAGGCGAAACCCGGGGAACGGCCGCGCTCCGGCGCACCTTGTACTCTCGAGGGCCGGCGCCGCGTTTGGACGCCGCCCGAGGAGCGAAGACGTCCATGAACGGCCCGCTTTTGACCGTGGTCCCCGACCAAGTCGAGCCCGTCGAAGTCTACAATCTGAGCCGCGGTCCCGAGACCACGACCCAGCGCGTCCGGCGTTTGCAGCAGGAGGCCCGCCTGCTGGCCCGCGAGCAGATCGAGGCCATGGGCCGCGATCTGGACGACCTGGCCGCCCGGGCCCACGAGATCGCCGAGGGCGGCGACGCCTACGCCGTGGGCGTGCGGGAAATGGCCTCGCGCCTGGCCGCCGACCTGCCGCAGAAGGCCCAGGGGCTGCGCGCCATCCTGAACCGTTCGGGCAAGGACTAGGCGTCGGCGAAATCCCGGGCGGAAGGACGCGGCGGGCTGGTCAAACCGTCACATCGGCGCGCTAGATGGCCGACATGACCCTGCTGACCCGACGCGCCCTCACCACCGCCGCCCTGGCGGGAACCCTGGCTCCGGGCCTGAGCTTCGCTCGCGCCACGAAGACGCCGATCGTCATCGCCCACCGGGGCGCCTCGGGCCTGCGGCCGGAGCACACCGCGCTCTCGTACGACCTGGCCATCGACCAGGGCTGCGACTTCATCGAGCCGGACCTGGTGCCGACCAAGGACGGCCACCTGATCGCCCGGCACGAGAACGAGATCGGCGGCACCACCGACGTCGGCTCGCGCGCCGAGTTCGCCGACCGCAAGGCGACCAAGACCATCGACGGCCAGTCGGTCACCGGCTGGTTCACCGAGGACTTCACCCTGGCCGAGATCAAGACCCTACGGGCCCGCGAGCGGCTGCCGCAGCTGCGGCCCGCCAATACGAAATACGACGGCCAGGCTCAGCTGCTGACCTTCGACGAGGTCGTGGCCATCGCCAAGGCGGGCAGCCAGCGCACGGGCCGGACGATCGGGGTTTACCCGGAGATGAAGCACCCCAGCTACTTCGCCGGCATCGGCCTGCCGGTCGAGGATCGCCTCGTGGCCCTTCTCAAGAAGAACGACCTGGACTCCGCGACGGCTCCGGTCTTCGTCCAGTGCTTCGAGGTCACGCCGCTGAAGACCATCCGCGCCAAGACCAAGGCGCGCCTGGTGCTGCTGACCGCCGGCGAGGGCGGCCCGGCCGACCTGCCGAACGTGACCTATTCCCAGCTGGTCAGCCCCTCGGGCCTGAAGGAGGTCGCGCTCTACGCCGACGGCCTGGGCCCGGAGAAGACCCAGATCGTGCCGCAGGACGCCACCAACCTGCTGCCGGCCACCGCACTGGTGAAGGACGCCCACGCCGCCGGCCTGGTGGTCCACCCCTGGACGGTGCGGGCCGAGAACTACTTCCTGCCGTCGTCCCTGCGCCGGGGTGACGCGACGGCGGACAACTACCTGGCCCAGCCGGGCGACGTGACCGCGGTCTTCAAGGCCCTGTACGCCGCCGGCGTCGACGGGCTGTTCAGCGACTTCCCGGGCCTGGCGGTCGCGGCGCGGGGCTAGACCCGCGCTTGACCCCGCGAGGGTCGCGAGCGGATGCTGGCGCGATCCAAGGGGGGACGTCCATGCGTGCGAAGATCCTGGCCGCCGGCCTGATGGCGGCCCTCGTCCCGGGCCTGACCCAGGCCGACATGGCCGCCCCGCCGATCCTGGCCATGGGCCTGTGCGCCTCGGGCGCGGGCGACGTCGCCGCCGCGGCCTCGCCGCCGCGCCGGACCGAGCTGATGAACGGCTACGGCAAGGTCCACTGGGAGATCGCCACCGCTTCGCCCGAAGCGCAGGCCTTCTTCGACAACGGCCTGGAGCTGGGCCACGCCTTCGCCCACAAGTCGGCCCTGGCCGCCTTCGAGGAGGCTTCGCGCCGCGATCCGGACTGCGCCATGTGCCTGTGGGGCCAGGCCTGGGCCGGCGGGGCCACGATCAACTTCACCGTCGACGCCAAGACGCAAGCCAAGATGGCCGCCCTGATGGCCCGCGCCACGACCCTGGCCGCGAACGGCCCGCCCCGCGAGCGCGAGCTGATCGCGGCCATGACCCTCCGCTACAGGAACGGCGGCGGCAAGGGTCCCGGCGACGACGCCTACGCCAAGGCCATGGACGCCCTGGCCCGCGCCCATCCGGACGACAACGAGCTGGCCGTGCTGGCGGCCGACGCCCTGATGGTCCCGGCTTCGCTGCGCAACGCCAAGGGCAACCTGCCCCGCGCCGTCGAACTGCTGGAGGGCGCGCTGAAGCGCGATCCCGACAACGCCCCGGCCATCCACTTCTACATCCACGCCACCGAGATGAGCGGCTTCACGGCCCGGGCCGAGCCCTATGCCGACAAGCTGGAGGGCCTGGCCCCGTCGGCCAGCCACCTGGTCCACATGCCCTCGCACACCTACTACTGGGTGGGCCGGTACGAGGACGCCCTGCGGTCCAACGCCCAGGCGTCCAAGCTGGACGAGGCCAACGCCAAGGCCCAGGGCTTCACGGGCGACGGCGCGGCCTTCAACCTGTTCTATCACGGGCACAACGTGCAGTTCGGCATCGCCGGGGCCCTGATGTCCGGCGACGCGGCGGGCGGCCTGGCCCTGGCCCGTCCGGCCGTCGCCAACGGCCCCAGGCTCAAGCCCGACGACGCCTGGAACCAGATGGTGGCCGGCGCGGCCTACGACCTGATGGGCCGCTACGCCCCGACGGACGAGGTGCTGACCCTGGCCGACCCGGGCCAGCCCTATCTGCGGGCGATGTGGCGCCACGCCCGCGCCGAGGCCCTGGGCCGCGACGGGGACATCGCCGGCCTGCGCCGCGAGGCCGCCCTGGTCGAGATCGACAAGGGCCAGCTGAAGGCCTTCGGCCGCTACGCCGGCCAGATGGCCGAGGTCACCAGGCTGGCGCACCTGGTGCTGGAAGGCCGCGCGGCCATGCTGGACGGCCAGCCCAAGGTCGCCGTCGGCTTCCTGCGCAAGGCGGCCGAGCTGGAGGAGAAGCGCTTCGCCGACATGACCGATCCGCCGATCTGGTATCCGGTGCGCCGCAGCCTGGCGGCCGCCCTGCTGGCCTCGGGCGACGCCCAGGGCGCGGCGACGGAGGCGCGCGCCGCTCTGGTCCGCCGCACCGGCGACCCGGTCGGCCTCAGCGTCCTCTCCCAGGCCGAGCGCGAACTGGGCCAGGCGCAGGCCGCCGACCAGCATCTGGCCCAGGCCCGCAAGGGCTGGATGGGCGGCGACCTGTCGAAGCTGCCCCTGGCCCAGAGCTAGCTCGCTTGCGCCGAGCGAAGGGGCGAGGCAGCTTGCCCGCCTTCTTCGTTCCGGAACGCCTTCGATGATCCTCCGCCTCGCCGCCGCGACCGCCGCCCTGGCCCTGCTGGCCGCCCCCGCCCTGGCCGCGCCAAACGAGGGCGCCAAGCTGGACGTCATCGCCCAGGACTTCGTGCGCCTGACCCTGGAGGCCGGCGAGCGCGAGCCGGGCTATGTCGACGCCTATTACGGCCCCGCCGAGTGGGCGACCGCCGCCAAGGCCAAGCCGCGCGAGGTCCCGGCCCTGCGCGCCGAGGCCGACCGCCTGGCCGCGGCCCTGAAGGCCGTCGACGGCAAGGCGCTGAGCCCCGACGAAGTCCGCCGCAAGGCCTTCCTCGCCGGCCAGGTCAAGGCCGCCCAGACCCGCCTGGCCATGCTGGCCGGCCAGAAGTTCAGCTTCCAGGACGAGGCCGAGGGCCTGTTCGGCGTGCGCCCGCCGCTCAAGCCGCTCAGCGCCTACGACCCGATCCTGGCCAAGATCGACAAGCTGGTGCCCGGCGAAGGCGACCTGGCCACGCGCGTCAGCGCCTTCCAGGCCCGCTACACCATCCCGACCGACCGGCTGGAGCCGGTGATGAAGGCCGCCATCGCCGAGTGCAAGGCACGCACGGAGACCCACATCGCCCTGCCCAAGGGCGAGCGTTTCGACCTCTCGTTCGTCACCAAGAAGCCGTGGAGCGGCTACAACTGGTACAAGGGCGACGCCCACAGCCTGATCGAGGTCAACACCGACCTGCCCACCCCGATCAGCCGCGCCGTCGACCTGGGCTGCCACGAGGGCTATCCCGGCCACCACGTGCTGAACGCCCTGCTGGAAGAGAAGCTGACCCAGGGCAAGGGCTGGGTCGAGTTCAGCGTCTATCCGCTGTTCTCGCCGCAGTCGCTGATCGCCGAGGGCAGCGCCAATTACGGGATCAAGCTGGCCTTCCCGGGCGAGGAAAAGCTGAATTTCGAGCGCAAGACGCTCTACCCGCTGGCCGGCCTGGACCCGGCCACGGCCCAGACCTACGACGCGGTGACCGGCGCCATGGCCGACCTGGCCAGCGTCCAGAACACCATCGCCGACCTCTACCTGTCCGGGAAGCTCGACAAGGAGGCCGCCGTCGCCGCCCTGGCCAAGTACGCCCTGAGCTCGCGCGCCAAGGCCGAGAAGTCGCTGAGCTTCATCGAGACCTACCGGAGCTACGTGATCAACTACAACCTCGGCCAGGACATGGTCCGCGCCCACGTCGAGCGCGCCGGCCCGTCGCAGGACGCCCGCTGGACGCGGATGGAGGCGGTGATCTCGCAGCCGACCACGCCGGCGGATTTGGCGAAATAGACGACGAGGGGGACACACACTCGCTCCAGGGACCTAGCCGGATCAGCAAGGCCTCGCCGCGAGTGTGTGTCCCCACCTTCACCCCCCTACGGAAGAGGGCTTAGCACCCGTCCCTCGTCGGCGCTCGACGTACCGTCCACCGCAGCCGCGTAGGCCTCGGCGACCGCCTCCGGCCCGGCGCCCTCGACGACCCTCAGCCAGCGCGGCGCATCGGCGACGAACGGGGCCCAGGCGGCGTCGTGGCGCTCGTCCAGCCCGCCCGGCCCCCAGTCGGTCGCGCGCTTGCGGATGCGGTCCGGCGCGAAGAAGAACACCGGCTTGGGGCCGGGCATGACGCCCGCCCCGCGCTCGCCCTCCCAGTGCGTGCCGCCCACCAGGCAGGAATAGGCCAAGGCCTCGCCGAACCGCTCGTGCGCCGCCCTCAGAAGGGCCGCGTCGCCGGCGAAATCGACCAGCACGACCGGTTCCTCGATCGGCGCGGTCGCCAGGTCCTCGTAGACCACCACCTGGTCGTAGAAGCCCAGCCCCTCGACGAAGGCCCGGTTGCGGGTCGAGGTCAGGCCGACGACCTTGGCCTTGCCGCGTTGCTTGAGCTGGAAGGCCAGGCTGATCGCGGTCTTGGACGAGGCGCTGGTCAGCACCACCGACCGCGCCCCGAACAGCGCGTTCTCGTCCAGGAAGTCCTCGATCAGGAAGCCGGTGATGAACAGCGGCCGCAGCAGGGCCTGGTGGTCCTCGGACGGATCGGCCGCCCCGACCGCCTGGTACTGGTTGTAGACCGGCGGCAGGCCGTGGCGATGCGGCGCGATGTCGGCGAAGCCGGTCCGGGTCTTGCGCGGCGTCACGGTCAGATGGGTCGACATCGGCCAGTAGCCGTAGAACCGCTGGCCGATCGCGAGCTCCGGATGGTCGGATGCCTCGACCCGCGCGAAGCCCCAGACCGGGATCCGGCCCCAGCCCTCGGCCGCGGGGAAGAAGTCCCAGTAGCGCATGGCCTCGCCGAACAGGGCGTAGGTGATGTTGTTGGAGGTCAAGGCGAAGCGTTCGATCGCCAGCCGCGCCTGGCCCTCGCCCAGTTCGGACGGCGGGGCCTCCACGACCTCGGCCCGCCGCAGATCGCCCTTCGACACCACGAAATCCCAGGCTTCCATCGTCGTCGCTCCTCTGCTGGCGACCATGGTAGGCGCGTCTCGCGACAAAACGTCAAACATTTGTTTGAATCGGTCCGACGAACCGCCGCTTCATTGTCACGGGAGACAATGTTTTCGTTGCGACGCCGGGCGCGAGGCCCCAAGTCCGACCCATCTGTCCAGCTCGCGATCGGACCGCGCCCATGACCGACACGCCCCTGCCCCTTCGCCATTTCCTGCTGGCGCTGGCCGTGGTGGCGGTCTGGGGAACCAACTTCGTGGTCATCCGCGTGGCGCTGGATCACCTGCCGCCGCTCTTGTTCGCCGCCCTGCGCTTCACCCTGGTGCTGTTGCCCATGGCGTTCTTCGTCAAGCGGCCCAAGGTCCCGTGGACCAACCTGGCGGCCTACGGCGTGCTGATCGGGGCCGGGCAGTTCGGCCTGCTGTTCGTGGCCATGAAGGGCCACATCTCGCCGGGCCTGGCCTCGCTGGTGGTGCAGACCCAGGTGTTCTTCACCATCGCCATGGCCATGAAGATCAGCGGCGAGCGGGTGAAGGGCTTCCAGATCGCGGCCCTGCTGCTGGCCGCCTCGGGCATCGTGCTGATCGCCGCCCATGGCGGCGGGGCGGCCACCCCGCTGGGCGTGATCCTGGTGCTGGGCGCGGCCGCCAGCTGGGCCGGCGGCAACATCGTCGCCCGCCAGGCCGGGACGGTGAACATGCTGGCCTATGTGGTCTGGGCCAGCCTGTTCTCGATCCCGCCGCTGTTCCTGATGTCGCTGTGGCTGGAGGGCTGGCCGGCCATCGTGGCGGGCGTGGCCCACGCCGACGCCCTGACCTGGGGCGCGGTGGCCTGGCAGGCCGTGGGCAACACCATGTTCGGCTACGCCGCCTGGGGCTGGCTGCTGGCCCGCCACCCGGCGGCGACGGTCACGCCCATGGCCCTGCTGGTCCCGGTGTTCGGCATGGGCGCCTCGGCGATCCTGCTGCACGAGAGCCTTCCGGGCTGGAAGCTGCTGGCCGCCGTGCTGGTGCTGGCGGGGCTGGCGGTGAACATGCTGTGGCCCAAGCTGCGGATGCGGTTCCTGGCGCCGGCCTGAGGCCCTCCAAAAACCGCTCATCCCGGCGAATGCCGGGACCCAGATGGAATGGCTTTGAGGCTGACGCCAAGCGCTCTGAGCCTGTCCAACCCGACACACCGCTATGGGATCTGGGTCCCGGCGTTCGCCGGGATGAGCGGAGTTGGAGGGTTATCCACAGCCCCAAACCAGTTCTGGACGAACCGTTCATGCGACGTGCGAAAATCGCACATTCCGCATATGCTGACGCCAAGCCGCCATGCGTTTCGACGACCACTTCCTCGACGAACTGAAGCAACGCCTTCGCCCTTCCGACGTGATCGGGAAGACGGTGAAGCTGCGGCGGCAGGGGCGCGAGTATGCGGGGCTGTCGCCGTTCACCAAGGAGAAGAGCCCGTCGTTCTTCGTCAACGACGACAAGGGCTTCTACCACTGCTTTTCCAGCGGCAAGCACGGCGACATCATCTCCTACCTGCAGGAGACCGAGCGCCTGACCTTCACCGAGGCGGTCGAGCGGCTGGCGGCCGAGGCCGGCATGGCCCTGCCCGAGCCCGACGCCCGCGCCGCCCAGGAGGACAAGAAGCGCGCCGGCCTGTCGGACTGGATGGAGCTGGCCGCCGCCTGGTTCGAGGGCGAGCTGCGCCGCCCCGTCGGCCAGGCCGCCCGCGACTACCTCAAGCGCCGGGCCCTGCCGGAGGACCAGTGGAGCCGCTTCCGCATCGGCTTCTCGCCCAACGGCCGCACGGCGCTGAAGGACTATCTGATCGCCAAGGGCGCCAAGCCGGCCGAGCTGGTCGACGCCGGCCTGCTCATCGCGCCCGAGGACGGCGGCCAGCCCTATGACCGGTTCCGCGACCGGATCATCTTCCCGATCACCGACACCCGGGGCAAGGTCGTCTCGTTCGGCGGCCGGGCCATGGATCCCGCCGCCCGCGCCAAGTACCTGAACGGGCCGGAGACCACGCTCTTCCACAAGGGCCGGCTGCTGTACGGCCTGTACGAGGCCCGGAAGCTCCTGCACGCCGCCCAGGCCGCCGCCCCCACCGAACAGACCCCGATGCTGGTGGTCGAGGGCTATATGGACGTCATCGCCTGCCAGCGGGCGGGCCTGCCGGCCGTGGCGCCGATGGGTACGGCCATGACCGAGGAGCAGATGGAGGTGCTGTGGCGCCTGCATCCCGAGCCCACCCTCAGCTTCGACGGCGACAAGGCCGGCCAGCGCGCCGCCAGCCGGGCCATCGACCGCGCCCTGCCGCTGCTCAAGCCCGGCCGCTCGTTCAAGTTCTCGATCGTGGTCGGCGGCAAGGACCCCGACGACGTGCTGCGCGAGCAGGGGCCGGCGGCGCTGAAGAGCCAGCTGACCCAGACCACGCCCTTCGTCGAGGCGCTGTTCAACCGCGAGCGCGACCTGGAGCCGCTGGACACGCCCGAGCGCAAGGCCGGCTTCAAGCAGCGCCTGCGCGCCGCCGCCGGGACCATCGCCGACAAGGACCTGTCGGCGGCCTATCGCGACGACCTCTACGCCAAGCTGGACGCGCTGTTCCCCAAGCCCAACGCGGGCGGCGGGCAAGGCGGCGGCGGGTCCTGGGGCGACGGCGGCGGCCGGCCGTTCGTCCCGCGCGGCCAGTGGCGGGGCGGCCGCGACCGGGGTCCGCCCGATCCGGGCATCCGGGGCGTGGCCCGGGCCGAGATCACCACCCGGCTCAAGCCCTTCCACGCGGCGGTGGCGATCGCCGCCCTGCGCCATCCGGCCTGGGCGCGGCCCTATGACGAGGCGATCGAGCGGGTCGGCTTCGGCGATCCGCGCCTGTCGACCCTGGCCCACGAGCTGTTCGAGGCCCTGGCCGACGACATCGGCGACGACGCCCCGTTCCGCGCCATCCTGGAGCGCAAGGGCCTGGGCGATCACGTCGCCGAGGTCGAGCGCGTAGCCTCGGCGATCGACGCCCCGTTCCTGGACCCGAAGATGGAGCCGCACCGGGCCAAGGCCCTGTGGTCGGCCTGCTACGAGGCCCTGGTCGAGATCGGCGACAGCGAACGGGCCCTGGAGGCCCTGCGCCGCGAGGCCGTCACCGCCGGAACGCTGGCCGCGACGCGCGACCTGCGCACCCGCATCGGCGCGCTGGAGCGGCAGATCAGCGGGCTGGAGTTCTGGCAGGCGGCTTCGTAGGGCGCGCCCGCCCAACCTCCGCACCCGTTGAAATAGAACGATACTGATCACTACCCATCTTGACTCCTGCGTCATGCAACGCCATCTGGCGACTCAAGGATTTGCCACGCAGCTGATTGACATCGCCCGGGCCGCCGTCGCGCGCGCCCTCCTTGAAACAGGATGTCACCCTCGCCGCCCCCAAGTCCCAGTGGCTGCCGAAAACCCCTCAAGGGCCGACGCTGACCGCGCGTGAAGACAGCCCCTCCGCAAAGAGCCCAGCTCGCGGAGCGTTAGGTCATGGTTCTTTCGCGCGTCTCAGGCGTTTCTTGAGAATATTTTCAGCGGTTGGCTGGACAGCTTGCACGGACGACGGGGCGCAAAGCGCGGGCGACCCATCACGGACACATTTCTCGACGCGCGCCACGTTTCGGCGCCGCGTCGTTTCGGAGACCTGAATGAGCAACAATTCCTCGGCCGAGACGGAAGCGCCCGAAGCCACCGGCGGCGATGGTCCCCTGCTCGACCTGACCGACGCCGGCGTAAAGAAGTTCATCAAGCAGGCCAAGGCGCGCGGCTACGTCACGATGGACGAGCTGAACAAGGTCCTGCCGTCGGAAGAAGTGACCTCCGAAGCCATCGAAGACACCCTCGCCATGCTGAGCGAGATGGGCGTCAACGTGGTCGAGGCCGAAGAGGA
>Ga0102590_1003183_pt1 | contig 17047 bp, 19 predicted proteins | sample AraplaMF_Col_mMF_FD_76859 | JGI IMG/M metagenome (GOLD analysis project Ga0102590, IMG submission 76859) | Arabidopsis root microbial communities from the University of North Carolina, USA - plate scrape MF_Col_mMF | ecosystem: Host-associated > Plants > Roots > Endosphere | place: USA...
CTCGCCTTGCGCATCGCGCCGATCCTAGCTAATGGAACGACGTTCGGAGCGTGGCGCAGCCCGGTTAGCGCACTAGTCTGGGAGACTAGGGGTCGGAGGTTCAAATCCTCTCGCTCCGACCATTTTTCTCAAAGCATCGGTCGGGTGGCTTAACGGTCGGGATTGGCCCGCTGCGGACGCTGACCCATGTTCGACGGTCGCTCTCAACCCTCGCCCAGAGCCTGATCCAGCATTTCCCTGCAGGCAACGAGGTCGGCAAGCGCCCGTGCCAGCCGCTCGCGGTCCAGTGCGCTGGGGCCGGCGGGTGCGGCCGGGGTGCCGCCCTTGCGGAAGGTGGTGAGGATGTCCTCGTCGTCGACCTCAGTGAAGCGGAAGTCGATGCCTTCCTCTTCGTCGCCCTGGTAATCGTCCTCGTCGGCCTCGGTGACGCCCTTGATGGGCGACTCCTCCTCGGGCTCCATCAGGCTCGCCCCGATGGCATCCTCGATGGCGCCGAACGAGACCGCGGCCGAGCTGTCGGCAAGGCCCTGCACCGATTTGACGCCGTGCTCCTTGAGGATCCGCTGCACACCGCGGATGGTGTAGCCCTCCCCGTAGAGCAGGCGGCGGATGCCCTTGAGCAGGTCGACGTCGTCGGGGCGGTAATAGCGGCGTCCTCCGCTGCGCTTCATCGGCTTGATCTGGGAGAATCGGGTCTCCCAGAACCGCAGCACGTGCTGCGGAATGTCGAGTTCCTGCGCTACTTCGCTGATGGTTCGGAACGCATCCGGCGCCTTGTCCAAATGCCTAATCCTTCGCGCGAGGCGGCTTAAGCCTCGGGTTGCGCCTTGGTGGCGTCGCCATTGGCCCGATGCTGGCCATTGATCCGCTGCTTCAGGATCGCCGACGGCTTGAACACCATCACCCGCCGCGGCGAGATCGGCACCTCGGTTCCGGTCTTCGGGTTACGGCCGATGCGCTGACCCTTCTTGCGCACCATGAAGGAGCCGAATGAGGACAGTTTCACCGTCTCGCCCTTCTCGAGGCAGTCGGTGATCTCCTTCAGCACGAGTTCCACGAACGCGGACGATTCCGTCCGCGACAGCCCCACCTTCTGGTAGACGGCCTCGCAGAGATCAACACGCGTTACGGTTTTACTTTGATCAGTCATCGCCCTGCCCCACATCACGGCGAACAATTGTTGTCTGAAATTATGAGGTTACGATACGGCGGTCAACAGCGCTCATCAATGCAGACGCATCGATAATGGGTGCTGATTCCGGCAAAATTTGATCGATTGCGGCGCTACCAGCGCACCAGGGCCGAACCCCAGGTGAAGCCGCCGCCCATGGCCTCCATCAGGACCGCGTCGCCACGCTTGATGCGGCCGTCCCTGCGCGCCACCGACAGGGCCAGCGGGATCGAAGCGGCCGAGGTGTTGCCGTGACGGTCCACCGTCAGCACCACCTTCTCCGGTGCGATGTGCAGCTTGTGGGCGGAGGCGTCGATGATTCGCTTGTTGGCCTGGTGCGGCACGAACCAGTCGATGCTGTCGGCATTGAGCCCAGTCGCCTCGAAGGCGTCGACGATCACGTCGGTGATCATGCCGACCGCATGCTTGAAGACCTCGCGGCCCTCCATGCGCAGATGGCCGACGGTCTGGGTCGAGGACGGCCCGCCGTCGACGAACAGTTTTGCCTTGTGGCGGCCGTCGGAGCGCAAATGCGTGGTCACGATGCCGCGGTCAGTCGCTGCATTGCCAGGCTGCTCCTGCGCCTCCAGCACGACCGCGCCGGCACCGTCGCCGAACAGCACGCAGGTGCCGCGATCGTTCCAGTCGAGGATGCGCGAGAAGGTCTCCGCGCCGATCACCAGCGCGCGCTTGAAGGCGCCGGTGCGCAGGAAATTGTCGGCCGTGGCGAGCGCGAACACGAAGCCCGAGCACACCGCCTGAAGGTCGAACGCCGCGCCATGGTTGATGCCGAGCCCGTGCTGCACGGCGACCGCGGTCGCGGGAAAAGTGTTGTCGGGCGTCGAGGTCGCCAGCACGATCAGGTCGATCGACTGGGCGTCGAGGCCGGCATCGGTGAGCGCTGCCTGCGCCGCCTTGATCGCCAGATGCGAGGTGAACTCGCCCTCCGCCGCGATATGCCGTTCGCGAATGCCGGTGCGCTGCACGATCCACTCGTCGGACGTGTCGATGCGCGCCGCCAATTGGGCGTTGGTCACCACCTGCTCCGGCAGATAAGAGCCGCAGCCCAGCACGACCGAACGAATTTGAGTCACGAAACATCCTCCGGCGCGGGCTGCACGAAATTGAGTGCACCACCCTCGCGGTTGAGCATCTGATTGATCTTGTTCAGGAGATCGTAGTGAGCCATCTCATAGCCAACATCGATCGCATAGGCAAAGCCTTCGGCGCTGGTTCCGCCATGGCTCTTGACCACCAATCCGTTCAAACCCAGGAACACGCCGCCGTTGGACTTGCTCGGGTCCATCTTGTTGCGCAGGGCCTGGAAGGCGCTGCGCGCAAAGACATAACCAAGCCTGGACAGCCAGCTCCGCTGGATCTCGTTGCGGAGCAATTCCGCCATCTGCCGCGCGGTTCCCTCGGCGGCCTTCAGGGCAATATTGCCGCTGAAACCTTCGGTGACGATCACGTCGGCGAGCCCCTTGCCGATGCCGTCGCCCTCGATGAAGCCGACATAGTCGAGCTCCGGCAGGTTACGCGCACGCAGGATCTCGCTGGCTTCGCGGATCTCCTCGTGCCCCTTGATCTCCTCGGCCCCGATGTTGAGCAGGCCGACCGTGGGCCGCTTCTTGTCGAACAGCACGCTGGCCATCGCAGCGCCCATGACCGCGAGCGACACCAGATGGTGGGCGTCGCCGCCGATGGTCGCGCCGAGGTCGAGCACGACGGACTCGCCGCGCTTGGTCGGCCATATCCCCGTGATCGCCGGACGGTCGATGCCCTTCAGCGTGCGCAGGTGGAAGCGCGACATCGCCATCAGCGCGCCGGTATTGCCGGCGGAGACCGCGACATCCGCCTCGCCCTGCTTCACCGCGTCGATCGCAAGCCACATCGAGGATGTCCTGCGGCCGCGCCGCAGCGCCTGGCTCGGCTTGTCCGAGCCGCTGACCGCGACATCGGTATGGATGATCTTCGAGACCGCCTTGAGCTGGGGATGCCGATCGAGCTCGGGCTCGATCTTGGCGCGGTCCCCGACCAGCAGGAACTCGGTGTCGCGATGCCTGCCGAGCGAGATGGCAGCGCCCGGAATGACCACGGCGGCGCCGGAGTCGCCCCCCATGGCGTCAAGCGCAATGCGAACCTTGCTTGGCATAAAAGTCCTGGAAAACCTGATCTGGTGCGGTCTTGAACGAGCGGGGCCGCGGGAATGGGTGCGCCATGGACATGGCGACCGGTCAGGCGCCACGCCGCGCCCCGACCGGGGCGCGACAATAGCGTTTTGCTATCCCGAAACAACCTCTTGCCCCCAGCCTTTTGCATGCCGGGCGATTTGTCGGCACAGACCTGATTTCAGAGAAACACATGAAAATCAGATAGATAACTGGACCTTCCAAACTTCTCCTGCAAGTGCCTCGCGCTCCGTAGCAAAGCGGGTGCAGCGGGGAATGCCCAGCTATTTGCCCTTCTTCCTGTCCTGAAGCGCCTTCAGCGCCGCGAACGGATGGTCCTCCGGATCGGGGGCGATGACTTCGGCCTCGAACACGGCCCCCTCCTTGCGCGGATAGGGATCGACCGCCAGGAACAGCGCGTCGGTCGCGATCCGGCCAAGGTCGATGATTCCATTGCGGATCGCTTCTGGGGGATCGACGACCTCGGGCGGCTCCGCGTCGTCCTCGCCCTCCTCGATCAGGTCGGACATCTTCCGAACCTCGGCTTCGGGGGCGAACACCAGGTCCACCTTCTCGTCGATCTCGCTCTCGATCGGGTCGAGGGTGACCACGCAGGTCTGGCCGATCCGGGCGCGGACGTGGCCGGTGACCTCGAATCGGCCGCCGCTCCTGGGCACGACGTCAAAGGCGGCCTCGGCGGAGAGGACCTCCCGCAGCCCTCCGACCTCGGCGATGGCCTGCAGTTCGTCGGCCGATGCCTTGAGCTTGCGATGCAGGCCGGTGTCGGGGATCTGCACGACGCTGACGGGAGACCGCCAGGGATCGGGTACGGATTCGGCGTTCGGTCGGCTCATCGCGTCATGTCCTCGGTCAGCGCTGGGGGAAACCTGAAGGAGGCGCCCAGCAGGGCTGCTTCATCGGCTCGGCCAAGATCGGCCTCGGTGGCCCGGGCGTAGGCCGCGAGCTGCCGCGCCTGGTCGAGGCCATCCCCGTTCAAGATATTCCTGCAAATGGCCGACGCCAGCGCCTCGCTGCCGCTATCCGCGGCCTGGTCGTAGGCCTGCATGCGGCCGTAAAAGGCCTCGCCGAAGGCTCGCATCCGCTTCGGCACGGTCTGGTCGCCCACCCCCATCTCGCGCAGGTTGTCGTCCATGTCCTCGCAGAAGCGGTCGAACAGCGCTTGCGACAGCTCGGTGGCGCCTTGAGCCGTGCGCAGGCGGCGCAGCAGCAGCCAGAGATGAAGCAGCAACAGGTCGAAACGCCCGTTAACCGTATCCGGTACCCCCAAGTCGCGGTAAAATATGGGTTCTCGTGCCTGCGTCACGATCATGCCATAGATGGCTTCAATGGTGCCGCGCGGGGCTTGCCGGGGTTTCCTGAAGTGATTGAACGGCCAAACCATTGTGGGTTCCGCAAGCGGGCGTGCGCGTGTTGCAATTGCAGCCTCCGCCCGGTACTTCAGCGCCTCGCGCGACGCAAGGGGACGGAATCAGTTCCGCTATGACGATAACGAACCAGATCAGCCGGCGCGCGGACAAGCTGCGCGGCTTTCAAGCACGCTGGCGCGGCCTGCGCCTGTTCGCGGCCATGGCGGTCGTCGGCGTTGCGCTTGCGGGCTGCACCGGCGAGCAGTTCCAGAAGGGTTACATCCTGCCGCCCGGCGCGCTGGAGCAGATTCCGATCGGCGCGAGCCAGGATCAGGTGCTGATCGTGATGGGCACGCCCTCCACGGTCGCAACCCTCGACGGTGAGGTGTTCTACTATATCTCGCAGCGCTCGGAGCGCGTGGTCGCCTTCATGAACCAGAAGGTGGTCGACCAGCGCGTCATCGCCGTCTACTTCGACAAGAATCGGCGTGTGCGCCGGCTTGCCAATTACGGCCTCCAGGACGGCAAGATCTTCGACTTCATCAGCCGGACCACCGCGACGTCGGGCCAGGAGATGAGTTACCTCGCGCCGCTGTTCAAGCTGCTCAGCTTTAACTGAGCTTTCAGCCTGCGGCGTCGTGCCGCCCTCCGCGCGGCACTTGTCGTCGCGTGCGACTTGCCGTTGAGCGTCGGGTTCCATACGCTCCCTGCAAAGCAAAAAGCAGGGAGTGGATTCGTGCCCAACAAACTACCCAAGAAACTCGAGACAAAATTTCTGTCCCGCCGCCAGGTGCTCACCGGCGCCGCGGGCCTCTCGGCCGCTGCGATCCTGCCGCGATCGAGCTTGGCGGACTGGAAGCCGACCGAAACGGTCCGCATCATCGTGCCGGCTGCGGCCGGCGGCTCCACCGACGTCATGGGCCGGCTTCTCGCCGCGCATCTGCAAACCGCCTGGGGCCAGTCGGCCGTCGTGGAAAACCGCTCCGGCGGCGGCGGCACGATCGGCACCGCCGAAGTGGTCCGCGCCAAGCCGGACGGCCAGACCATCCTGGTCGGCAATCCCGGTCCGAACGCGATCGCCTACAGCATCTTCAAGAACCTCACCTACAAGCCGGACCAGCTCCAGCCGGTGTCCAACATGATCCGGATCCCGAACATCGTCTCGGCGCATCCGAAGACCGGCATCAAGTCCATCGCCGAGCTGATCGCGTATCTGAAGGCCAATCCGGACAAGCTCAGCTACGCCTCCTCCGGCGTCGGCCAGAGCCCTCACCTCACCGGCGCCTGGTTTCTCCAGCTCACCGGGTTGAAGATGACGCACATCCCGTTCCGCGGCGCCGGTCCCGCGCTCCAGGCCGCGCTCGCGGGCGACATCCAGATCCTGTTCGACAATCTCTATCCGAGCCTGCCGCAGGTGCAGAACGGCACCCTCACCGGCCTCTGCGTCACGACGCCCGAGCGCAGCGACCTTGCGAAGGATTTGCCGACAATGCGCGAGAGCGCGCCGGAGCTGGCCAATTTCGACGTGTCGTCCTGGTTCTCGGTGTTCCTGCCGAAGGGTGTTCAGCCGGCCGTGCTCGAGGCGCTCAACCTTCAGGTTAAGGCGATGCTGGAGCGCGACGACATCAAGAAGAACATCGCCGCCATGGGCGCCCGCGCCGACTACAGCACACCGGAGCAGTTCTCCGCCTTCGTGGACGCCGAGACGAAGAAGTTCGCCGGCATCATCCAGAAGGAAGGGCTGCAGATGGACGTGCAGTAGGTCTCTCCTTCGTCATTGCGAGGAGCGCAGCGACCAAGCAATCCAGACTGTCTCCGTGGAAAGATTCTGGATTGCTTCGCTGCGCTCGCAATGACGCAGTGAGAGCGTCAAACCCGTCAATCAAAAACCCCGCGGCTCGCGCCGCAGGGTTTCGTCTTGGTCATCGGAGCCGCTCAGTGCGCCAGGATCGCCAGCAGCAGTAGGGCCACGATGTTGGTGATCTTGATCATCGGGTTCACCGCAGGTCCCGCCGTGTCCTTGTAGGGATCGCCGACGGTGTCGCCGGTGACGGCGGATTTGTGGGCATCAGAGCCCTTGCCGCCGTAATGGCCGTCCTCGATGTACTTCTTGGCGTTGTCCCAGGCGCCGCCACCCGATGTCATCGAGATCGCGACGAACAGGCCCGTCACGATCACGCCGAGCAGCATCGCGCCGACAGCGGAGAACGCCGCCGACTTGCCGGCCGCGCCGCCGCCCGCGATGACGTAGATCAGGAAGTAGACGACGATCGGCGACAGCACCGGCAGCAGCGAGGGGATGATCATCTCCTTGATCGCCGCCTTGGTCAGCAGGTCGACCGCCCGGCCGTAGTCGGGCTTGTCGGTACCCTGCATGATGCCCGGCTTCTCGCGGAACTGCCGACGCACCTCCTCGACGATCGCGCTTGCCGCGCGGCCGACCGCCGTCATGCCCATCGCGCCGAACAGATACGGCAGCAAGCCACCGAACAGCAGGCCCACGACCACATAGGGATTGTTCAGCGAGAAGTCCGGATTGACGCCCTTGAAGTAGACGTGGTTTGCGGAGTCCGCGATGAAGAACTTCAGGTCCTGGTTATAGGCGGCGAACAACACCAGCGCGCCGAGACCGGCCGAGCCGATCGCGTAACCCTTGGTCACCGCCTTGGTCGTGTTGCCGACCGCGTCGAGCGCATCGGTCGACTTGCGCACCTCCTTCGGCAGGCCCGCCATCTCGGCAATGCCGCCGGCATTGTCAGTAACGGGGCCGAAAGCGTCGAGCGCGACGATCATGCCGGCCAGCGCCAGCATGGTGGCGGTCGCGATCGCGATGCCGAACAGGCCGGCAAGGCTGTAGGTGACCAGGATGCCGGCGATGATGACGAGCGCGGGCAACGCGGTCGCCTCCATCGAGATGGCCAGACCCTGGATCACGTTGGTGCCGTGGCCGGTCACCGACGCCGCCGCGATCGACTTCACCGGCCGATAGTCGGTGCCGGTGTAGTACTCGGTGATCCAGATGATCAGCGCGGTGACGACGAGACCGACGATGCCGCACTCGAGCAGCGCCATGCCGGTATAGTCGACACCGTCGAGCTTGCCGAAGCCGATCAGGGCGTAGATCACCCCGGCGATGCCGACCAGCGAGAGAACGCCGGTGGCAATCAGGCCCTTGTAGAGCGCACCCATGATCGACTGGCTCGGCCCGAGCTTGACGAAGAAGGTGCCGATGATCGAGGTGATGATGCAGATGCCGCCGATCGCAAGCGGCAGCGTCATCATGCTCATGAGGATCGGCGTCTTGGCGAAGAAGATCGCCGCGAGCACCATGGTGGCGACCGCGGTCACCGCATAGGTCTCGAACAGATCGGCGGCCATGCCGGCGCAGTCGCCGACATTGTCACCGACGTTGTCGGCGATGGTGGCCGGGTTGCGCGGATCGTCCTCCGGGATGCCGGCCTCGACCTTGCCGACGAGATCGCCGCCGACGTCCGCACCCTTGGTGAAGATGCCGCCGCCGAGACGGGCGAAGATCGAGATCAGCGAGGCGCCGAAGCCGAGCGCCACCAGGGCGTCGACCACGACACGGCTATCGGGCGCAAGCTTCAGCGAGTGCACCAGGAAGCCGAAATAGAGCGTCACGCCGAGCAGAGCCAGACCCGCCACCAGCATGCCGGTGATGGCGCCTGCCTTGAAGGCGAGCTCGAGGCCGCCGGCGAGCGAGGTGATCGCCGCCTGGGCGGTCCGCACATTGGCGCGGACCGAGACGTTCATGCCGATGAAGCCAGCCGCCCCCGACAGGATGGCGCCGATGGCAAAACCGATCGCGACATAAAGACCGAGGAAATAGACGAGCAGCACGAAGATGACGATGCCGACGATACCGATCGTGGTGTACTGGCGCCGGAGATACGCCTGTGCGCCTTCGCGCACCGCTGCCGCAATCTCCTGCATGCGCGGCGACCCCGCGTCCGCACTCAACACCGAAGACGTCGCCCAGATCGCGTAGACGACGGAAAGCACTCCGCAGAGCACTATCAACCATAATGCTGTCATGTGATTTTCTGCCTCAGATCCTTGATGTGTCCCCGGCGCCTTTTGTTGTCCGTCTTGCGGTGCGGCGCCTTGATTTTGAACAACCCCGCCTCTTTCGCTAAAGAGGTGGCGTTAGTCGGCCACAAGCTTGCCAAAATCGCATTGAGGGTGCAACGCCGGAAGCGGCCGAAAAGGCGAACTCGGCAGGTATTTAGGTCGTAGACGCCCGCTCCGAGGAAATCCCTCCAGGCACCTCTTCGACACGGCGATGAGCGCCAGTCCCTGCCTCGGCCTCAGGCGGCGGACCTGACGGGATGACGGGAGCTGGATGTCATTTCCAGGGTCTCCCCCTCGGCTGTCGAGCGCCGGTTGAATATCTTGACGTCGTAGACGCCGCCACTGGGGCCGGTCTCCAGCGTTACCGAAATGACCTGCTCGGGTTTGAGGATGCCGATCGTCACATCCTGATCGGGCAGAATGAGCGTCGCCTGCTCATTGACCAGCACCACAACAAGATGGCCCTTCATCATGTTGGTCTTCGCCAACCCGCGCAGCTGGCCGTGATAAGGCTCCCGGGTCCAGGCCGACGGCAGGCCGGGATCAACCACGACATGGATGTTATTGGTATCGGGGTGCAAGGTGAGCACCATTTTCGACTGCTCGGGCTTCCATTGCATCGACATCGACGGCATGGTTTTCCAGAGACAATTGAACGCCGCGCACTCGTTCGGCAGCTTGTCGTGGATCGTGCAGCCCCGGCCGGGCTTGCAATGCGAGCACCACTTGCCGGCGGCCTTGCCGAGCTCGACTACGTTGTAGACCTTGCAACACAGCGTGCAGCTTCCGCACTCCCTCCCGGGGACAGCCTGTGCCTCGCTCGCACTCGAAACGGCCGCCGTCATCGAATCAAACCCTTGGCTGCTTGTGCATCAAGGGCGCTGATACATCGGCTTGCTTACGCCGGGGTTGCGACAACCGGCGACCGGACAACGCTGAAGGGCGGATGGGGGTCGAGGCGGATTTGAATTCAGAAGTGACTGTAGGACAGGCGCGTCAGGGCCAGTTCCTGGCCGTGCCCGTCGAGAAAGCGCGGCCGCTCATCGCCCGCGACGATCGTGCCGATCGCCGTGACGACCACGCCCGCCGCCCGCCCTGCGGCAATCAGCGCATCGCTGTGCGCCGGCGGCACCGTGCACAGCACCTCGTAATCGTCGCCCCCGGCAAGCAGCGTCTCAACACAAACGACGTTGCGCGCGACCAGCCCGGCCGCCGCGGCAGACAGGGGCACGCTCGCCACCTCGACCGTGGCCGAGACACCGGATGCCGCACAGAGCTTGGTCAGGTCGCCGGCGAGCCCGTCGGAGACATCCATCGCGGCCGAGGCATGCTCGCGTACGGCCTGCGCCAGAACGTTGCGGGGCTGCGGAACACGATAGCGCGAGACCAGTGCCTCTCTTGCGGCGGGATCGGACGCGAGCGCCGCCGCCGCCGCGCCGCCGGTGAGCACGTCGAGACCAAGCGCCGCATCGCCGATCGTTCCCGTCACCAGGATGCGGTCGCCCGGCTTGGCGCCGGTGCGGCCGACCATCCGCCCGTTCGGGACGCGGCCGAAAGCCGTGATCGAGATCATTTGCGGTCCCGGCGTCGACACCGTGTCGCCGCCAAGCAGCGGACAGGCGAAGATCCTGGTATCCTCGCCGAGGGCATCCGCGAACGGTCTGAGCCAGGCATCTTCCTTGCTGCGCAACGCCAGTGTCAGAACGAAGCCGGCGGGGGCCGCGCCCTTGGCGGCGAGGTCGGACAGGTTCACCCGCAGCGCCTTGCGCGCGATGGTGTCGGGCGGGTCGGAGGCAAGATAGTGCACGCCCTCGACGATGGCGTCGGTGGTGACCACGATGTCGTCGCCGGATGAAGACAGGACCGCGGCATCATCGACAAGCCCGAACGCGCCGGGATCGGTCGCCAGCGGCTTGAAATAGCGCGCGATGAGGGAGTCTTCGGCGGAGCCCTGTGTCACGGTAGTGGACCCGTCATCCTGAGGTGCGAGCCCTTGCGAGCCTCGAAGGATGCACGGCCGAGGTCCCACCTCAGCGGCACGCCGTCGTCCTTCGAGGCCTCCGCTTCGCTCCGGCACCTCCAGCGACAATGGCTTCGCCATTGCGCGGGGATGACGGCTACGGCGGAAGTCAGCGTCACAACTTACCCCCGCCCGAACTCGTCGCCGCGAAACTGGCGGCCGATCTGGTCGAGCACGGCGTTGACCATGCCGGTCTCCTCGCGGTCGACAAAGGCGTTGGCGACGTCGACATATTCGGAGACGACGACACGGCCCGGCACGTCCTTGCGGTGCTGCAGCTCATAGGCCCCTGCCCGCAGCACGGCGCGCAGGATCGCCTCGATCCGCTTCAGCGGCCAGCCCTGCGACAGCGCCTCGTCGATCAGGGGATCGAGCTTCTTCTGGTCGCGCACGACGCCGGAGACGACATCACGGAAGAAGGCGGCCTCCGCCGGCAGATAGGTGTCGCCCTCGACCTCATTGCCGAGCCAGTGGCTCTCGAACTCTGCGAAGATGTCGTTGATGCCGGCGCCGGCGATGTCCATCTGGTACAGCGCCTGGACGGCCGCGAGCCGCGCCGCACCGCGCCGGTTCGCTTTCTTCTCGGTGCCAGCCGGCGGCTTTTTGCTGTTATCGGCCATGATCAAGCCCGCGCCAGCCGGCGCTTGATGCGCAGCATCGCGATCGCCGCGCGCGCGGCATCGCCGCCCTTGTTGAGCTCGCTGGCGCGCGCCCGCGCCCATGCCTGGTCTTCATTGTTGACGGTGAGAATGCCGTTGCCGAGCGGCAGCTTGCGCGCCACCGCAAGATCCATCAGCGCACGGGAGGACTCCTGCGAGACGATCTCGAAATGCATGGTGTCGCCGCGGATGACGCAGCCGAGTGCGATCGCCGCGTCATAGGGCTTGCCGTTGGCGGCAGCCGCATCGACGGCGATGGCGATCGCCGCCGGAATCTCCAGCGCACCGGGAACAGTGATGACGTCATGGGTCAGCCCGGCCGCCTTCAGCTCCGCCACCGCGCCGTCGAGCAGCGCATCCTGGAGATCGTCGTAGAACCGCGCCTCGACAATCAGCGCGCGCGCGCCGGAAATGTCGGTCTGGTCCTTCAGGGGTGCGCGCCGCGCGTCTGCCATCGTTCAATCCGTTTCACAGGGGTTGGCGCTATGTAGTCGCCGCAGGCGGGTAAGCCAAGTTTTAAACTGTCATTTCCGTCAGGCGCGCCGCGTAGCGGGCCATCAGATCGACCTCGATATTAACCTCGGCTCCCGCTTTCCAGCCGCCGATCGTGGTCACCGTCAACGTATGCGGGATGATCAGCACGGAAAAGGTCGTATCTTTCACCGTATTCACCGTGAGCGAGACGCCGTCCAGCGTGATCGAGCCCTTGATGGCGATGAAGCGCGCCAGCTCCCGGGTCGTCGACAGCTCGAACCGCGCCATGTCGGGCAGGTCCTCGCGGCTGACGATGGTGGCGATGCCGTCGGCGTGGCCGGCGACGATGTGGCCGCCGAGCTCGTCGCCGATCTTGAGCGCGCGCTCGAGATTGAGCCGCGTGCCGAGCTTCCAGTGCTTGGCCGTCGTCAGCGCCAGCGTCTCGGCCGCGGCATCGACGTCGAACCAGGTTCTGCCGCCTTCGACGCCGGAGGCAACCACCGTGAGGCAGACGCCGTTGTTGGCGATCGAGGCGCCGTCGGCGATGGTGGCTTGGTCATAGTGGCAGGCGATGCGCAGACGGTGCAATTGCCCCTGCGCCGTTGGCGTGAAGCCGATGACCTCGCCGATGTCGGTGACAATGCCGGTGAACATGTTAGGCGCGCTCATAAATGGTGAGAGTATCCTTGTCGAATGCCTCGCTAGCATGAACCTTGTAGGCCTGCGACTGCGTGATTTTCGTCAGGGGCAATGCGTCGAGCGCATCTATTCCGCCGGGCCCAACCGCTTCCGCTCCGCGGAACAGCCAGATTTCGTCGACGAGGTCGGCCGCAATGAAAGATGCTGCAACCCGGCTGCCGCCCTCGACCATCAGCCGCGTGATGCCCTTCCCGGCCAAGGCATGCAGCACAGCAGGGAGATCGAGCCCGGAAGCGCTCCCGTGCGGTATGCGGATGATCTGCGCGCCGGCAGCGCCAAGGCGGGTCGCGGCGGCGGCTTCGGCGAGTTCGGAGCTGACGACCCAGAGCGGCGTTTCGCGCGCAGAACGGACCAACTGGCTCGTGGCCGGAACGCGCAGACTCTGGTCGAGCACGATCCGCACCGGAGAACGCGCTTCCATGCCCGGCAGGCGGCAGTTGAGCTGCGGATCATCCGCCAGCACCGTGCCGATGCCAACCAGGATGGCGTCGCATTGTGCGCGCAGGAGGTGCACACGGTTGCGTACCGCTTCCCCCGTAATCGCGAGCGGTTTGCCGCCGGCCGCGCCGATCTTGCCGTCGGGCGAGACCGCGAGCTTCAGGATCACATGGGGGCGGTGGTCGCGGATGCGACGAAAATGCCCGGAATGGTCGAAGGCCGCCTCCGCCGCGCACAGACCGACGTCCACGTTGATGCCGGCAGCGCGCAAGCGCGCGTGGCCCTGACCCGCCACTTCCGGATTGGGATCCTCGATCGCCGCGACCACGCGCTTGATGCCGGCTGCGATCACCGCATCGGCGCAGGGCGGCGACTTGCCGAAATGCGAGCACGGCTCGAGCGTGACGTAGAGCGTGGCGCCGCGCGCCGCTTCGCCGGCCCGCCGCAGGGCTTCGGGCTCGCCATGCGGCCGCCCGCCCGGCTGGGTCCAGCCGCGGCCGACGATGATTCCGTCTTTCACGATGACCGCGCCGACGGCCGGATTGGGCCAGGTTCGCCCCTGCCCGCGCCGGCCGAGCGCAAGGGCCAGCTCCATGAAACGGCGATCGGCGTCCTTGGCCTCGCGGGCCTTTTGCGCGAACTGATCCTCCAGGATGCGGAAGATCATTTGCGGATCGCGGCGAGCCGCGCTTCCTCCTCACCGGAGAGTTCGCCGAGCACGTCGGCGAAATCCTTGGCCTCGCGGAAATTGCGGTAGACGGAGGCGAAGCGCACATAGGCGACGTCGTCCAGCGTGCGCAGATGCTCCATCACGGTCTCGCCGATCACCTCGGAGGAGATTTCGGCCTCGCCGCCGGTCTCGAGCTCGCGCACGATGGTGGAGACCATCTTCTCCACCCGCTCCGGCTCGACCTGCCGCTTGCGAAGGGAGATCGACACCGAGCGCATCAGCTTGTCGCGGTCGAACGGCACGCGGCGGCCGTTACGCTTGATCACCGTGAGCTCGCGCAATTGCACGCGCTCGAAGGTGGTGAAGCGGAAATTGCAGGCGACGCACACGCGCCGCCTGCGGATGACGGAAGAGTCCTCGGTCGGACGCGAGTCCTTTACCTGCGTATCGAGACTGTTGCAGTTCGGGCAGCGCATCCGTTGTACCTTAACCGGTTTTCTTGGCCTTACTGATAGATCGGGAACCGGTCGGTGAGCGCCTTGACCCGTTCCTTGATCGCGGCCTCGACCAGCGGCGCCTTGCCGTCGTCGGACTGTGCGATCGCGTTAAGGACCTCGGCGATCATGCCGCCGACCTGCTGGAATTCAGCGACGCCGAAACCGCGGGTCGTCGCCGCCGGCGTGCCGAGCCGAATACCGGAGGTGACGAAGGGCGATTGGGGATCGAACGGAATGCCGTTCTTGTTGCAGGTGATGGCGGCGCGAACGAGCGCCTTCTCCGAGACGTTGCCCTTCAGCGCCTTCGGCCTGAGGTCGACCAGCATCAAATGGTTGTCGGTGCCGCCCGAGACAATATCGAAGCCGTGGCTCTTCAGCGTCTCGGCCAGCGCCTTGGCGTTCTCGACGACGTTCTTGGCATAGACCTTGAAGTCCGGACGCAGCGCCTCGCCGAAGGCGACCGCCTTCGCCGCGATCACATGCATCAGCGGGCCGCCCTGCAGGCCCGGGAAGATCGCCGAGTTGAACTTCTTGGTCAGCGCCTCGTCATTCCACAGCATCAGGCCGCCGCGCGGACCGCGCAGAGACTTGTGCGTCGTCGTGGTGGTGATGTGGGCATGCGGCACCGGCGAAGCATGCACGCCGCCGGCGACGAGGCCCGCGAAATGCGCCATGTCGACCAGCAGGTAAGCGCCGACGCTGTCCGCGATCTCGCGAAAACGCTTGAAATCCCAGGGACGCGAATAGGCCGAGCCGCCGGCGACGATCAGCTTCGGCTTGACCTCTTCGGCCTGCTTGGCGACCGCGTCCATGTCGATGATCTGGTCCTCGCGGCGCACGGTGTAGTGCGCGGCCTTGAACCACTTGCCGCTCATGTTGACGGGCGAGCCGTGGGTGAGATGGCCGCCGGCCGCAAGATCGAGGCCCATGAAGGTGTCGCCGGGCTGGAGCAGCGCCAGGAACACCGCCTGGTTCATCTGGCTGCCGGAGTTCGGCTGCACATTGGCGAAATTGGCGCCGAACAGCTTCTTGGCGCGATCGATCGCGAGGTTCTCGGCGACGTCGACCCACTCACAACCGCCGTAATAGCGCGCGCCCGGATAACCCTCTGCGTACTTGTTGGTCATCACCGAACCCTGCGCTTCCAGCACGGCACGGCTGACGATGTTCTCGGAGGCGATCAGCTCGACCTCATGGCGCTGCCGGCCGAGCTCGCCCTTGATGGCGGCGGCGATTTCCGGGTCGGCCTGGTCGAGCGTGGCGGTGAAAAACGAGTCGGGCGCGGAGGCGGTTTTGGCGAGGGTCATCTTGCGAATATCTCCACCGCCGCAGCCTCTTGGCGGGCTGCGGACGGGTCTGGTGTGGCGATCGGAAGCGGCGTGCGCGATCTACCACATTGCCCGCAACAGGCCAAGTAGTTGCGGGTCGGACCTGATATTTATGCAAGATATGGTGGGATGGAAGAACGGTTCTCTGAAACCGCCCCCATTCCGAAGAGCCCAAAGGGTCCGGTTTGGACCCTAAGGGCCGTGCGCGCCGGGCCGGTAACGGCGGGTGCCCTACAGCCCGGTATACCCCGCCTTCACGGGATCGACGCTGCCGTCGAGCTGGCGCAGATAGGTCAGGCCGCACACCGTCAACCTGTGGGTGTCTTTTTCGCCCGCTTCAATCAAGGTATTGAGATAGTTCGTCACCTTGGTCCGCGCCTCTGCGCTCGCCGCGGAGGTGCGGTTGGCGAGCAGGTCATAGGTCTGCATGATGCGGTCGATGGCAGCTTCCATGGCACCCTCTGGTTCTTGTGTGTTTTGGGAGTTTCGATCAGGCAACCGCGCGGGCCCCGGACTGGGCCTCGAACCGGCCAATCGCCTTGTTCGCGAGCCTAATCTTGTTGAGCTCGCCATGCTGGAGCAGCTTGACGATGATCTCGAGCAGCCGTTCGTTGGTGACGAGCGTGTCGGGAATTGCACCGGAGCGGCGCAGGTAATTCGCGGCGATGGCGTAGGCATCGCTCACGAGCTCGACGTTCATAGCCTGCAACCCGCGTTCGACCAGCATCGCATCCTCCGATCCCAAGAGATAACCGCGAGGCAGGGAACTGGTTCCGCCGGGTCGTCGATTTTTTCGCAACCGCGAGACGACAAAACGCACCGGTCCGGGACAAGCCGGGCCGGCGCGCTTGGGGAAGTGAGGCACGTTTGGCAGATATTTTCGGGAGGGCTGCCGGTCTTGTTATGGGCCGGCTTGGCCTTGATCCCCCGGAAAAACTCAGAGCCGATACAGGATCTGGTCGGTCCAGAACCGCTCGAGGCGGTGCAGCGACTTGTTGAGGGTCGAGAACTCCTCGCCGGAGATGCCGCCGACCTGTTCAACGGTCTTGACGTGCTTTTGGTAGAGCGAGTCGACGATGCGGCGGACTTCCTGGCCCTGCGGGGTCAGGCGGATGCGGACCGAGCGGCGATCAACGCGCGAGCGCTGATGGTCGAGGAAGCCGAGCTCGACGAGCTTCTTCAGATTGTAGGAGACGTTGGAGCCGAGGTAGTAACCGCGCGTGCGCAGTTCGCCCGCGGTCAGCTCCTTGTCGCCGATGTTGTAGAGCAGGAGCGCCTGCACCGAATTGATGTCCGCGCGACCGCGGCGATCAAACTCGTCCTTGATGACGTCGAGGAGCCGGCGATGCAGCCGCTCCACCAGAGTCAAAGCTTCCAGATAGAGCGACTGCACCGAACCCTGCTGGCCGGAGACGCGCTCTGCGGTATCTGCCGCAGTTGCGACGGCTTTCATCATGACACTTC
>Ga0102590_1003186_pt1 | contig 17028 bp, 14 predicted proteins | sample AraplaMF_Col_mMF_FD_76859 | JGI IMG/M metagenome (GOLD analysis project Ga0102590, IMG submission 76859) | Arabidopsis root microbial communities from the University of North Carolina, USA - plate scrape MF_Col_mMF | ecosystem: Host-associated > Plants > Roots > Endosphere | place: USA...
TGGAGCCGCTCGGCTCCGGCGAGTTCGGCGCCCTCCTCGACCGGGACCGACAGAGCCACGGGGGACAGCAGGAAGGGGCGCGTCTGGGCACCGCCGAGCCCGCCGTGCGAGCCGATCTGCTCCTCGAATGCGAGGACCTCGCCCTCGTCCGGGTCGTACCAGGAGTTGACCATGATGTCGGCGGTGTGCGGGAAGGAGTGCGTACGGCGTATGGCGTCGGCGGCGCCGGGGCCGAAGCCGGTGAGCGGACCGGTCTCGTCGGCGAGCAGGTCGACCGGGACCTCCGCGCCGTGCGCGGCGAGCACCACCCCGCCGTGCTGCTCGCTCCGTACGAGGAGGAAGCCGATGCCCGGGTGGTGGGCGAGCGTGGACAACAGCGCGGGGTGGCGGCGGTCGATCTCCTCCTTGGTCATCCGGTGCGGCACGTCCGGGAAGGAGACGAGTCCGAGGTTGCCGGAGGCGAGCACGACGGGCTCGTTGCGGCGGCGGGCGGGCCGGTGCTCCGCACCACCCTCCTCCACCGGACGGCGCAGCGCGGCCCGGACCGCCGCACGCGCCTCCGTCCCGCTGTGGGTGCGCTCCACCCTGCGCGGCACGGGCAGTCCGCAGCCGGCCCGCACCAGATTGGCGAGGCTCAGCCCGTAGCGGGTCCGGAAGGTCTCGCCGGGGCTCTGGCCGTGGTCGGAGAGCACCACGATCCGGTACGGACGCGGGGCGTGTTCGGCGACCTGCGCGAGCAGCGCCAGCGACCGGTCCAGCCGCGCGAGGACCTGCTCGGCGTCCCGGCTGTGCGGACCGGAGTGATGGGCCACCTCGTCGTAGGCCACCAGGTCCGCGTAGATGGCGTTGCGCCCGGCGAGCATGTCGCCGATGACGGCGGCGACGACGACGTCCCGCTCGACGACGGTGGCGAAGGCGCGCACGAAGGGGTAGAGGCCGCCGCGCTTGACCCGCGGTCGCCGCCGGGTGAGACGGGCCCGGACGGACTGGCAGGTCTCACGGCCGACCTCCGCCAGGAAGGACAGCGCGGTGCGGACGGCGTTGGCCGGATCGCTGAAGTAGGCGAAGTACCCCGCGCGGGACCGGTTCTCCCGACCTCGCCTGACGGCGATGGACAGCACGAGGGCGACCTCGTCGGCGCCACCGCTGAAGAGATTGCCTCGGCTCGCGCCGTCGACGGTGAGGAGTCCGCCGTCACCGGTCCGTTCGATGGCCCGGCGCTGGAGTTCGGCGGCGCTCGACGGCCGGTTGCACACCACGACCTCGCGGTGTTCCTTCTCGTACCACCGGAAGGCCGGCACGTCGTGGTTGCTGCCGTGCAGGATGCCGAGCTGGCTGGCGCCGGTCTGGCTGGACCAGTCGGTGCGCCATGCGCTGAGCCGGTGGGTGGGTCCGCGGCCGTCGCGGGGACCGAGCCAGGAGGCGACGGTCGGCATGAGCCCCTTGTCGACGGCCGCCCTGAGCACGTCGTGCCCGACCCCGTCGAGCTGGATGAACAGTGCCGCCGGGCTACCGGGCCCGGCCCGCCCGTCACCCCGCCTGCGCCGGCGGGCCGCCAGCCGGTACAGCCGCCTGCGGTACGCGTCGTCGTCCCGTACGGCGAGGGCACCGCCCGTCGCCGAAGCGACCGCGGACATCATGGCGGCGACCACGACCGCCGTCTCGGGCGCCGCCTCGCCCCGGCCGGAGGGGTTGAGGCGCAGGGCGAGCAGCAGCAGGGACCCGTTGAGGAAGAAGACCAGCAGCCCCAGCACGAGGGCCGGCACGAGCAGCAGCAACCGGACGAGCAGTGGCCACACGAGAGACGACAGCAGACCGAAGACACCGGCGCCGGCCGCTGCGGTGAGGGCGATGCGGGTGACGCTGTCACCGGCCGCGGACTCCAGCCGGAAGTCGGGGAGGACACCGGCGAGAACGAGCAGGGTCACGGTGGACGCGGCCCACACGGCGACGCTCCGCCCCGCTCCGCTGATCAGTCTCCGCCAGCGCTCCTGCCCCACGCCCCGCTCACCTCACGTCCCGGCCGCCGCGATCCCCTGGGGACCCGCCCCACCTTGTCACATCGCCCGGGATCACCCGAAACGCGCCGGGCGCGGGCGGCCACGCCCCGGTGGTCAACGACCGTCGTACCCCGCGGTCGGCATCGACAGACGGCGGTGGATGCGCGCCTTCATCTGGGCGTCGTACAACGGCTCCGCGCAGCCCACCGTCTCGACGCGCACGCCCCGCCGCGCGCACTCCGCGGCGAACTCGTCCACGGAGGACAGGGCCCGCTCCAGGACCCGCCGGCTCGGAGCCACGAACAGATCGACGAGGCCCGCCTCCACGTCCGACCACAGCGCGCTGTGGTCGGGGCGCAGACTCCGCACGAGCAGCTCCCGCGTCACCACGTACCCCCGCTCCGCCGCCCAGCGCGCACACATCGCGTGCTGGCTGCGGGAGTCGACGAGGAAGGGGTCCGCGTCCAGCTCCTCCAGCGGCGTCAGACTGGCGATGGCCGCCACCCGTACCGCTCCGGGCCGGTCACAGCCGTCGGGCGGGCCGGAGGTACCGTACGCATCTCCCATGGGGTCCCCCTCACCTCAGGGTTTCGCCGCCGACCCTACTCCTGCCCGTAGGCTCGAGGGGAGTCGCACGAAGGAGGCAATGGAGTGCCGGTGGAGATCACATGGTGGGGTCACGCCACCTGCACGGTCGAGGACTCCGGTACGCGGGTGCTGACCGATCCGCTGTTCGCGCGCCGTCTCGCACATCTGCGCAGGCGCCGCGGGGCGCCGCCGCCGCCCGAGGCCCGTGTCGCGGACGTCGTGCTGGTCTCGCATCTGCACGCCGACCATCTGCACGTGCCCTCGCTGGCCCGCCTGGCCCCGGGCACCCGCCTGTTGGTGCCGCGCGGTGCCCTGGCCCAGGTGCCGGGGCTGCGCCGACTGGGCCGTCTGCGGCTCACCGAGGTCGCGCCCGGGGACGTCGTACGCGTCGACGACCTGGTGGTCCGGGTCGTGCCGGCCCGTCACGACGGCCGCCGGCTGCCCGTCGGGCCGCACCGGTCCCCCGCTCTCGGCTTTGTGCTCGAGGGCGGCGCACGGACGTACTTCGCCGGGGACACCGGCCTGTTCGAGTCGATGGCCGAGGAGGTCGGACCGGTCGACGTGGCGATCCTGCCGGTCGGCGGCTGGGGGCCCTACCTCGGTCCCGGGCATCTGGACGCGGGGCGCGCGGCGGAGGCCCTGGCCCGGCTGATGCCGCGCAGCGCGGTGCCGGTGCACTACGGCACGTACTGGCCGATCGGGATGGATGCCGTGCGACCCCATGAGTTCCACACCCCGGGCGAGGAGTTCGTACGTCTGGCCGCGCACCGTGCGCCGGAGGTGTCGGTGCACCTCCTGGCCCACGGGGAGAGTGTCCGGCCGAAGGTCGCCCGGTGATGTTCCTCGGTACCGCCGGTACCGGCGTGCCCCCGGAGTCGACGCAGCAGGCACTCGGATATCCGTCGCTGTTCCTGCTGGTGCTGATCGGTGCGCTGGTCCCGGTGGTGCCGACGGGCGCTCTGGTGAGTTCGGCGGCGGTCGTGGCCTTCCACCAGACCGCGCCCTTCTCGCTCGCCCTGGTGTTCGTCGTCTCGGCGTTCGCGGCCTTCCTCGGGGATGTCGCGCTGTATTGGCTCGGACGCCGCGGAATGCGGTCGAAGAACGGTTCCCGCTGGCTGGAGACGATCCGCGACCGGGCCCCCGAGGAGCGGCTGGCCCAGGCGCAGCAGAAGCTGAACGACCACGGCATCGCGGTGCTGACCCTCTCCCGGCTCGTCCCCGCGGGCCGCATACCGGTCATGCTCGCCTGCCTGCTGGCCCGGATGCCGCTGCGGGACTTCGCCCGCGGCGACGCCCCGGCCTGTCTCGCCTGGGCCGCGACCTACCAGTTGATCGGGATCCTCGGCGGCTCCCTGTTCCGGGAGCCGTGGGAGGGCGTGGCGGCTGCGGTCGTGCTGACGCTGGCCGTCGGCGCCGCGCCCGGCATATGGCGCCGGATACGCAGGACCGCCGCCTCGTGAGCGCCGGTCGCACTCAGTCCAGCACCCGTGACGCCCCCACCGGCAGATCCCACAGGTCCTCCCGGGCCAGGCCCGCCTTCTCCCAGGCCGCCCGCACCCGCGTCAGGGGTTCCATCACCGGCTCCGCCGACAGTACGAACGTGCCCCAGTGCATGGGCGCCATCCGGCGTGCGCCGAGCTCCCGGGTGGCGCGCACCGCGTCCTCCGGGTCGCAGTGCACGTCGCTGAGCCACCACCGCGGGTCGTACGCGCCGATCGGCATCAGCGCCAGGTCGATCCCGGGATAGCGGCGGCCGATCCGCTCGAACCAGTGGCCGTGTCCGGTGTCGCCCGCGAAGTACACACGCTGTCCGTCGGATGCGGTCATGATCCAGCCACCCCACAGCGAACGGCAGGTGTCGGTGAGGGTGCGCTTGGACCAGTGATGGGCGGGGACGAAGTCGAAGCGCACGCCACCCAGTTCGGCGCCCTCCCACCAGTCCAGCTCGGTGACGCGGGTGAACCGGCGGCGCCGGAACCACAGGGCGAGGCCCGCGGGCGCGAACACCGGTGTGTCGAGCGGGAGTCGGCGCAGGGTCGGTAGGTCCAGATGGTCGTAGTGGTTGTGGCTGATGACGACCGCGTCGATACGCGGCAGGGCGCTCCAGGCGATGCCGACGGGGGTGATCCGGGCCGGGGTGCCGAGGATCCGGCGGGACCAGACAGGATCGGTCAGAACGGTCAGCCCGCCAATCCGCACCACCCAACTGGCGTGCCCCGCCCAGGAGACGGCGATCGTGCCGGCGCCGACCCGGGGCAGCGGCGCCGGCTCGTACGGCAGCAGGGGGATGTCCCGGAGGCCATCGGGGCCGGGCCTCACCGCGCCCTCGCGGGCGAAGCGGGCGAAGGCCTTGAGCCCCGGAAGCGGCGCGGTCAGCCGGTCCACGAAGGAACGCGGCCAGATGCGGTGTTCGCCGAGTGGTCTCGGTTCGGTGATCGGCGGAAACGGGGTCCGCGGACCGGCATCCGGACTCAGCAGCGAGGTGGACACGGGCTCACCGGCGTCCGGTCGGATCGAAACGGTGCTCGTGGTCGGCTCGGACTGCTGCGTCATCGGGGAGGCTCCCATCGCTGAGCGTCGTCGCGTAGATCGTCGAAGACCGATCCCACGAGGTTCAACGCGCGTTGCACGTGCGGCAGTTCCAGCGGCGTGGGCGAGACGAGGCTCTGGTGGCGTTCCTCGGCGGTGTCCCCGAGGAAGGGCCAGGTGGACAGACGGACGCGCAATGCGGCCAGGTCGTCCCCGAAACGGTGACCGCCCGGCGCGGGCATGCCGAGCCGGGCGGTGAGGAAGTCCTCCAGCTCCTGCGAGTCACCGACGTCCCGGGCGTCGAGCGCGGAGCGCAAGGGGCCGAGGTCCGCGTAGAGGTGGCGGCCCGCCTGCGGGGGCCGGACGAGGGCGCCCGCCGCGACGAGGGACCGGTGCCCGGCGGCGGCCACCTGCGCGTGCAGCGCGATGCCGGTGGCGAGGCGCTCGGTGACGTCGTCGGGTTCGTCGAGGGCGTAGGCGGCCGCGGCTGCGACCGGATCGGCGACGCGGGCGCCGAGGGCGGTGAGCACATCGAGGACGCGGGCGCGCAGCGCGGCGCCGTCGGTGGTGGCCGGGAAGCGGGCGACGGCCGCGGGCCAGCCGGCCGGCAGGAACGGCCCGGCGAGATCGGTGACCACGGTGATCCGGTCCGGGAGCATCTCGGCGGGGCTGAGCAGCACGGTCTCGTGCGGCCGGTGCACACAGTCGCGCCAGGTCTCGTCGCTCACCAGATGGAGTCCTTCGCCGGCGGCGGCCTCGACGGTCTCGTGCACCACCTCGGGCGGGGCCACGGTCGCGGTCGGGTCGTCGGCGACCGCGAGCACGAGCAGGCGCGGGTCACCGCCCTCCGCCCGGATCCTGCGGACGGTCTCCAGAAGTGCGTACGGATCCGGGACCCCACCACACTCCGCGGGCGTCGGCACATGGAACACGGAGCGGCCGAGCGCCCGTATCTGGGGCGCCCACCAGGCGGGACACGGCCGCGGTACCAGCACGTCGCCGCCGAGCGCGGCGGTGACCGCCGCGAACAGGGTGGGCGCGCCGGGAGCCGCGGCCACGGTGTCCGGGTCGGCCGGCAGTCCACGACGGGCGAAGTAGCCGCTGGCGGCGTCCAGGAGGGCGTCGGTACGCCCGGAGGGGAATGCGCCGTCGTGGTCGGCGGCTTCGGCGAGCGCGGCGGACAGACCGGGCAGCAGGGGCAGCCCTTGACCGGGAAGGGGCGGACCGTAACGGACGGGACCGTGCCCTTCCGGATCCGTGCGCCGCATATGTGCCTCCACGCCGTCCCTGGTGCGGTGGCCGGTCCCCCGGGGCTCCGGCTCGCTCAGGGCCATCGACCGTGACCGTGGTCCGCGCTCATGCTCCTGTTCCTCCCCGGTGCGGGTGATGCCCTCGGGGTCTGAGTACCCAGGGATCCGGAAGGTCATGGCCGTGCCTGCGAGGCGCACGCGACACGGGTCAGCGGTCGACGCTCAGGCCGTGGCGGCGCAGCCGGTGCGCCGCGGCCCCGAGCGCGGCCGCGCCGGGCGGCCCGCCTGCGACCGGTGACGGTACGGAACCGCCGAAGGCACGGCCCATGCCGGCCTGCGAACCGTGCTGGATCCCGGGGGGCGACTGTCCCTGCCCACGATCGTCGTAACCCTCCTGGCCCTGGCCCTGGTACTGCCCCGCGACCCCGCCCTGATACGGAATCCGGCCCTGAGTCTGCCGCCGACCCGGGATCCGGGCCCGGAACGTGCCGCCGGCCGGGATCCGGGCCCTACCGCTGTACACGACGGCGCCCGGGTTCCTGGCCTGCATGCCGCTTCCGTCGGCACGGTCGCGGCCGCCGACCCGGTCCGGCCGGACACTGTCCTCGTCGAAGGCGTATGAGGTGGCGTCGATGAATTCGGGAAGGGTGCCGCCGACGGCGTCGCAGGACACCGAGACGGTGTCCGGTCCGCCGGGTGCGACCCTCCGCGGAGTGCTGCGCGCGGCCGGGTCGGCGGTCGTGGGTGCGGCTACGGCGCCCGGAGCGGCACCGGCCACGGCGGCGGACAGGACATGGGCGCTGCGGCGCATGCGGCGGGCTCCTTCGGCCGGGTTCCTCCGGGCACGGTGAGCGTGCCCTCAAGCCCATGACAGCCCGCCCGGCCGCGGCCCGCGCGCGGCCGGACCCCATTCGCGCTACCGGGGCAGCCGGGCGGGTGACGGAGCAGGCCGCAGGGGATCCGGTCGGGTGCCCCCCGGCGGCGAGGGGCACCCGACCGGATCAATGGCCCCGAAGGGCCACGGGGCCCTCAGCGGCGGCACGAGCGCGAAGGCGACGTGATGTCCCGTCGCCTTCGCGCTCGCTCCCGGTTCGCGGACCTCAGGCGGCGTCCCTCATGACCTGCTCCCGGAGCTGGTTGCAGCAGCGGCTGATCAGCCGGGACACGTGCATCTGGGAGATGCCGAGGCGCTCGGCGATGACGCTCTGGGTCATGTCGTCGAAGAAGCGCATGTAGAGGATGGCGCGTTCACGTTCGGGCAGGGCCTGCAGCCGGGGCTTGACGGCCTCGCGGTCGACGACGGTGTCCAGCGCGGGGTCGGGCGAACCGAGGGAGTCGCCGAGCGAGTAGCCGTCCTCGCTGCCCGGCAGTTCGGCGTCCAGCGAGAGGGCCGTGAAACTCTCCAGGGCCTCCAGTCCGACCAGCACGTCCTCCTCGTTCATGTTCGCGTGCTCGGCGATCTCGGCGACGGTGGGCCTGCGGCCGGAGATGGTCTGTGACAGGTCCTGGTTCGCGAACCTCACTCGATTGCGCAGGTCCTGAACGCGGCGTGGCACATGCAGGGTCCACATGTGGTCGCGGAAGTGGCGCTTGATCTCACCGGTCACGGTGGGCACGGCATAGCTCTCGAAGGCATGACCGCGCTCGGGGTCGTAGCGGTCGACGGCCTTGACCAGGCCGAGCGCCGCGACCTGACGCAGGTCCTCGTAGCTCTCGCCGCGACTGCGGAAGCGTCCCGCGAGCCGTTCGGCCATGGGGAGCCAGGCCTCGACGATCCGGTCGCGGAGCGCGTCGCGCTCCGGGCCCGGGGAGAGCGTGGCGAGCCTGCGGAAGGCCTCAGCGGTGTCCGGGGCGTCGTCATGGGGATGGTTCTTCACGCTCGCACGGTTCGGCATGGTGGGTCGCAACTCCCTTTACTGGTGCCTGGGGTGGACAGTCACCGTGGGAGGGGCACCCGGGCCGGACGGGCACACCCGTGGCGGGTCTCGATCACTCCCACGGACGTGCCTCCTGTCCGAAGCACTGAACTCCGCCTGCCCTGACCCCTGGACGGCAAACACCCGAATGCGGGAGGGGACGGCCGAACACCTGTGAAGGGCGCGACCGGACGGCGCCCGACGTCCCCGTTCGCACGGCGGGCGCCACGTCGAGGCGCAGAAGTCGCCGCTCAGTTCGCGCCGACGGTCTGCTGCGCCCAGACGGTCTTCTCGTCCGCGTAGTAGCGGGTGCCCCAGTTGTCGGCGAGGTTGGCGATGATGAACAGCCCCCGGCCGTTCTCGTCGATCGTGCGGGCGTGCTTGAGGTGCGGGGCGCTGGACGCGGTGTCGCTGACCTCGCAGGTCAGCTGACGGTCCAGAATGAGGCGCAGCCGGATGGGCGGGGCGCCGTAGCGGATCGCGTTGCCGACGAGTTCACTGGCGATGAGCTCGGTGGTGAAGGCGGTCTCCTCGTCGATCTTCCAGGTCTCCAACTGGCGGCGGACGGCGGCACGCGCGAGCGGTGCCGCCCTGGGTTCGGCCGGCAGGGGGCAGGTGAGCACCTGGTCCGCGGGCAGCGCTTCGATGCGCGCCAGCAGGACCATCTTCTCCTTGTCGTTCGCGTCCCGGAGCGCATAGGCGAGTGCGTCGCACAGGTCGCCCAGGGGCCGGCGCGCGCCCGTCTCGAGGAGTGGGCCCAGGGGCACGGGAAGGTCCTCGTTGATCATCACGATGGTGCTGCCCGGGGGGAGGGAGACCGCGGTGGCCGGGAACGGCGCGCTGCCCTTGCCGGCGAGCACAGGGCCTGCCGATACACACATGGTGGCCGCGCTGCCGTCCGGGAGCACCGCGAGGGGCTTCGGGTGCCCCGCGCGTACGATGGCGCACTTTTGTTCGACCGAGTCATAGACCACGATCAGGCAACCCGCGGCGAGCGGCACACGGTGCAGGGGGTCGGCGCTGGGCAGTGCCTCCCGCTCCTCGGCCAGACGGGCCGCGGTGTCGCTCAGCCGTGCCATGAGTTCGTCCGGTTCGAGGTCCAGGGCGGCCAGGGAGTGGAGAGCGGTCCTCAGCTGCCCCATGGTGGTCGCGGTGTCCATTCCGCGTCCGGACACATCGCCGAGGATGAGGGCGGTCCGCGCCCCCGCGAGTTCGATCACGTCGAACCAGGCGCCCCCGCCCCCCGGTCCGGGGATGTGCAGGTGGGAGATCGCCACCGTGGACGGTGTCGCCGGCTGCTGCGGGAGCAGTCTGCGCTTGACGGTGGCGGCGATGGTCCGCTCCCGGGTGTAGCGGCGGGCGTTCTCGACGCACAGCGCGGCATGCGCACAGATGTCGGACGCCAGTGCGACGTCCGCTTCGTCGAACGGTTCCTCCTCCCGGTAGCGGTAGAAGCTCACCACCCCGAGCGCCTCGCCCCGTACGGAGAGCGGGGCGACGATCAAGGAGTGGGCGCAAGAACGCTGGATGGACTCCGCTCGGGGCGCGTCCGCCTCGAGCCAGATGCTGTCCGGCTCCACGGGCACGAGCCGTGGCCGCAGATCGGTCAGGACGCGCGAGAAGGGAGTACCGTACGGCAGCTTCCGCACCTCGCCCACCGGATACGCCGACCGCAGCCCCCGGAAGGCGGCCCGGCGCAGGGGTATGTCCCGGTCGACCGGAGCCAGCGGCGGCTCCTCGCCGCGCACCACGTCCTCGATCACCTCGACCACCACGATCCCCGAGAACGCCGGTACGACCGCGTCGGCCAGTTCCTCGCAGACGGCCACGACCTCCAACCGCTCCCCCACACATGCGCGCACATGCTCCAACGTCTTCAGGCGCTGCAGGGCCCGCTCACGTTCGGTGACGTCCACATTGGAGACGATCAGCCCCAGAACCTCACCGCACTCGCTCTCCAGCCGGGCATAGGACACCGAGTAGACCCGGGGCCTGCGGCCGACGGCCCCCACCATGGAGCGCACCAGCCGATTGAGCACCGGCCTGCCGCTCGCCAGGACCTCACGGGCCGTCTCCTCCTCCTTCTCCGGGGCCGTGAGCCCGAACACCTCGGTGAACACCCGGCCCACCAGTGATTCGGCCGGGACATCACGCAGTCCACGTGTCGCCGTGTTGACGCGCACGATCCGCAGCCGGTCGTCCAGGACGTGCAGGCCCACGGGCGACTGGTTGAACATCGCCCGCAGGATCGCCAGATCCTCCTTCGACACGGCGTCTGCGGCCGCACACACCTCCCACACCACCGAGGAACCGGCCGGCACCGACCTCACCAGCATCGAGTCCGCGCCCCCGCAGCCGGGCCGGTGTCGTTCGCCCTCGGCCGCAGCCTCGTTTAGGAGAGCACCGACGGAACGGCCGGCCACGTCCGCCGCGTCCCATCCGAACAGCTCACAGGCCAGCGGAGAGCACTCGATCACCCGCCCGGCGTCATCGATTCGCATGAACATGTCGCTGCCTGCCATGGCACCACACACCTCCGTCCCACCGGCACGTGGACCGCAGGGCGGCTCAGCCGCGATCGGCCGTCGAACCACGCAACGCACCCACCTCCCCATAGTGGGATCCGCACGCGGGCCACCGCCAGCAGAAGCGGCCCGCCGACGCCCGGATCTCGTGGTCCGTGCGCCGGCGGGCCGGGGGGCGTCCGCCCGGCTCCCGGCCACGGGGGCGGCGAGGGCCGCGGCTCCCGCCGTCAGGCCGCGGACGGCTCGTCGATGGACAGGGCGACGTCCCGCCAGGCGGCCAGCACGTCCCTCGTCGCGGCCAGCTTGGCCTCGACGTCGTGGACGGTGGCGGCGCCGAGAGGGAGGCGTATCGGCAGCGACGGGCCCCGAACCGCGGTGATCACCGCCCGGGCGGCCTTGACCGGGTCGCCCGCCTGGGCGTGGTTGGTGTCGTCGGCCCAGGTCCTCGAGGCACCGGAGCTCGCCGTGTAGTCGCCGATGACGTCGGCGGCGCGATGCAGCGACGAGCCGTCCAGGAAGTCCGTACGCAGCGGCCCGGGCTCGACGGCACTGACCTTGATGCCCAGCGGAGCGAGTTCCAGAGCCATCGCCTCGGTGAGGCCTTCGACCGCGAACTTGGTGGCGCAGTACAAACCCCAGCCGGCCCAGCCCACGAAGCCGCCGACGGAGCTGATGTTCAGGACCGTTCCGCTGCGGCCGGCGCGCATGACCGGCAGTACGGCGCGGGTGACGGTCAGCAGGCCGAAGACATTGGTGTCGAAGACACTGCGCGCCTCGGCGTCGGAGGTCTCCTCCACGGCTCCGACCAGCCCTCGTCCGGCGTTGTTGACCAGCACGTCGATCCGGTCGAAGCGGTGCAGCGCGGCGGCGACCGCCGCCTCGGCCTGCTCGGGGTCGTTCACATCCAGGGGCACGGCCAGCAACCGCTCCGGGCGCCCCGGCAGGGCGTCGGTCACGGCCTTCGGGTTGCGGGCGGCGGCCACGACGTTGTCACCGTCCGCCAGGGCCTGGCGGGCGATCTGCAGTCCGAAGCCGCGGGAGGCGCCGGTGATGAACCACGTACGCATGAAAGAGACTCCATGAGGGGGGTGAGGATCCGGTCGCTGCCACGACCGGAGCGGACCCTCCCCATACGACCGGAGACCGGGGCGGTGTCCCAGCGGTTGTCGGGCTCCGGTGTTCCTGGTTCCGGCAGACCCCCCTTCGCCCTGGCAGGCCGATCACCGGCTGCCGATACTTGAGGACATGGCCGAGCACACCGAGTTGCGCGAGTTCCTCAGGTCCCGCAGGGCTCGCCTGACCCCTCCGGACGTAGGGCTTCCCTGGAACATGGACGGGCGCCGGGTCGCCGGGCTGCGCAGGGAGGAGATCGCCGTACTGGCCGGGGTGAGCGTGGACTACTACACGCGGCTCGAACAGGGTCGGGCCCGTAACGTCTCCGACCAGGTCCTCGCCGCGGTGGCCGCCGCGCTCCGGCTCGACGGGCTGGAGCGGCAGCACCTGTTCGACCTGGTCAGGGCCGACGCGGGCCGCCCCGACCGAACCGCCGCCGCGCCGCCCGGTCGTTCCGCTCCGGCCCGCCCGAGGCGCACTGATCAGCTCCTCCTCCGCGATCACCGGCCGTGCGCGTCCCTTCCCACCGCCCGGTTCGGCCATCCGGCTCACCTCCGTGTCGATCGCGGCCCACCGGGTACGCGAGGGTCCACCCCGAAGATCTGGAGGGAGTCATGCAGCGAGGCAGTGACCGCCTGAGCGTCCATCGTGACGACGAGATGAAGCACGAATTGCAGGGCCTGCTGCGGTCCGGTCACCCGACCAGGACCGAGGAGTGGTACGACCCCGAACCGGTCGCCGACGACGACCCGGCGGTCTGGCGCGGAGCGGTGGTGCCCGGCGACTCACGGACGGCCCTGGAGGCTGCCCGCCTGGAGCTGGCCCGGTATCTCGGACGCAGCAACTTCCCGGCGACGCCGAGTCATCTGGCCCGCGTCCTGCGGAGCAAGAACGCGCCCGACCCCCTGCTCGAGGCGGTGGAGCGGCTCCCCCGCCCGGCCCGCTACGCCAACGCCGAGGCGCTCGCCGAAGCCGTCGTGCGCAGCTAGCCGGCCGTGCGCGGAAGGCATGGACGTCCGGCCCAGGGGTACTGCGGACGTCGCTGCGCCGCAGCAGTACCCCTGCCGGCCGCCGCCCCGGGCCGCCTGAGGGCTGCGCGCGACGGCGCACCGGCACGCGCAAGCAGAGAAAGGACGAGTGACCGTCATGCGTATCGCGTTCCTGACCGCGCCCGAAGGCGTCGAGCAGGTGGAACTCACCGATCCCTGGCAGGCCCTGACCGAGGCCGGCCACGAACCGGTTCTGGTGTCGACGAGGACGGGCCACATCCAGGCGTTCGATCACCTGGACAAGGCGGACACCTTCCCGGTGGACGCGGTGGTCGGCCAGGCGCAGGCCGAGTCCTTCGACGGGCTGGTACTGCCCGGAGGCGTGGCCAACCCCGACTTCCTGCGGACGGACGAACGGGCCGTGGAGTTCGTGCGCTCCTTCTTCGCCCAGGGGCGTCCTGTGGCGGCGATCTGCCATGCGCCGTGGACGCTGGTCGAGGCCGATGTCGTACGGGGCCGCACCCTGACGTCCTGGCCCAGCCTGCGCACCGACATCACCAACGCGGGCGGCACCTGGGTGGACGAGCAGGTGAGGGTCGACCAGGGCGTCAACAAGCTGATCACCAGCCGTAAGCCGGCCGATCTCAAGGCGTTCGACGAGGCGGTGCTGACCGAGTTCGCCGCCTAGCGGGACACGACCGCCGTAAGCCGGTTTCCCCGGACGTAGGCGCCACGGCACCGACGGTGAGGGACGGCGGCCGGTCGGCGCGGACGTCTCCGATCAGGGGGATGCGCGCGACGCGCGCTCCCCCGGCGGGCGCAGTGCCGGTCGGCCCCGCCGCTCCGAGAACCGCGGCACGCCCGTGTCAGCGGGCGGGCTTCACCCGTTCGGGTTCCGCACTTCCGAGTTCCGTCAGGCTCGTCCCCCGGTCGCGTTCCCGGGCGCCGTCGCGCGTCCGGCTCGCGGCGATCACACGGCGGGGATGGCGGAGCAGGTACTCGCCTTCCAGCTTCGCCATGCGGTCGTTGTGGGCCCGCAGCGCGTCGTTCGATCCGTACAGCAGCGTGTCGTGCCGCGTGCGGTGGATCGTCTCCAGCTCCTTCATGAGCTGCTGGTCGGACAGCCGGCCCGGGTCGACTCCGGTCATCGTGGTACCCCGCTCGTCGTGTTCCTCGGTGCGGTCCGGGTACCCGCCCGGACGAAGCACTACCCCGAGCGGCATCCGGGAGGGAGCCATGGATCTCGCCTTTCTCCATCCACTGTACGAACATCCCGGACCCTGGGCCTCCGTGTATGTGGACACCTCCCGGCACACCGAGTCCACCCCCCACGAGCGCGCACTGACCGCTCAGGCGCTCGCCCGTGACCTGGACTGGCAGGGCGCGGACGAGCCCACGTGCCGGGCCGTGCGGACCGCCGTCGAGGAACTGGCCCACTCCCCCGAACCGCACGGCAGGGCGCTGTTCGCGCGGGCCGGCGAGGTGGTCCTGGATCCGCCGCTGGCCGCCGTCCCCGGCGAGTCCTCGGCGTCCTGGGCCGCTCTGCCGCACACGGCTCCACTGCTCGACCTGGCCAACGAGGAGCCGGTGTGCGTGGTGGCGTACATCGAGCGCAAGGGCGCCGAATTCGAGCTGCGCGGGGCGCTGGGCAGCAGCGACGCCGGGAGGGTGACCGGGCAGGAGCGGCCGCTGCACCGTACGACCACCGGTGACTGGTCCGTGCGCCACTTCCAGCTGCGGGTGGAGAACATCTGGGAGCACAACGCGGCCGAGATCGCGGACGCGCTCGCCGTCTGCCAGGAGGAGACGGGCGCCGACCTGGTGATCCTGGTCGGCGAGCGGCGTGAGCGGCACTCCGTGCACGAGCGGCTGCCGAACCGGCTCCGCGGGCAGATCGCCGAGGCGCCGCACGGCCCGGGCAGCCGGCTGCTGGACGAGGACGTGGAACGGATCCGCGCCCAGCATGTGCGTGCCCGGGCGGCCGAGGAGCTGGAGCGCTTCCTCGCGGCCCGCGCACCGGACACAACGGGTCGGTCGCGGGCGGCCGAGGGCGTGCGGGCGGTGGCCGAGGCGGCACGCGAGCACCGTATCGACGAACTTCTGATCCACCCGTCCGGCTCCGACACGCACCGGGAGGTGTGGATCGGAGAGGACCCCGACCAGGTCGCGGTGCGCCGCGGGGACCTCACGGCGCTCGGCGAGCGGTACCCCGAGCAGGCCCGGGCGGACGACGCGCTGCTGCGCGCCGTGGTGGAGACGGGAGCCGCCGCGATCTCGGTGCCGGCCGTACGGCCGGGCGAGGCGCCGGTGGGCGGTGTGGGGGCGCTGCTGCGCTGGGCGTAGCGCGCGGGGCCTCCGGCACCCCTCAGCGCGCCCGCTCCACCCTTCGCTCGTCCCAGACCGGTTCCGGGGTCTCGCGGATCCGGCCGTCGCTGCCGAAGACCAGGTAGCGGTCGAAGGAGCGGGCGAACCAGCGGTCGTGGGTGACGGCGAGGACCGTGCCGTCGAACGCCTCGAGGCCCGTCTGGAGCGCCTCCGCGGACTCCAGGTCCAGGTTGTCCGTCGGCTCGTCGAGCAGCAGGGCCGTGGCGCCCTCCAGCTCCAGCAGAAGGATCTGGAAGCGGGCCTGCTGCCCTCCGGACAGCCGCTCGAAGTTCTGCTCGGCCTGCCCGGTCAGCTCGTAGCGGCGCAGTCGGGACATGGCCGCGCCGCGGTCCTGGGAGTGCTCGAGCCACAGGATGTCCAGGAGGGTATGGCCCTCCAGCTCGGGGTGGGCGTGGGTCTGGGCGAAGTGCCCCGGCACGACACGCGCCCCGAGTCGCCATTCCCCGGTGTGCGCCACGTCGCCGCCCGCCAGCAGCCGCAGGAAGTGCGACTTGCCCGAGCCGTTGGATCCGAGGACCGCGACGCGCTCGCCGTAGAAGACCTCCAGGTCGAAGGGCTTCATCAGGCCCGTGAGCTCCAGTCCCGCGCAGGTGACGGCCCGGACGCCGGTGCGGCCGCCCTTGAGACGCATCCTGATGTCCTGCTCGCGCGGCGGCTCGGGCGGCGGCCCGGCCTCCTCGAACTTCCGCAGCCGGGTCTGCGCGGCCTGGTAGCGGGACGCCATCTCATGGCTGACGCTCGCGGCCTGGCGCAGATTGAGCACGAGCTTCTTGAGCTGCGCATGCTTCTCGTCCCAGCGCCTGCGCAGTTCCTCGAAACGTGCGAAGCGCTCCCGCCGGGCCTCGTCGTAGGTGGCGAAACCACCTCCGTGCACCCAGGCGTCGGCGCCGGTGGGGCTCGGCTCCAGCGAGACGATCCGCTGTGCGGCGCGGGACAGCAGCTCCCGGTCGTGGGAGACGAACAACACGGTCTTGCGGGTCTCCTCCAGCCGCTCCTCGAGCCAGCGCTTGCCGGGCACGTCGAGGTAGTTGTCGGGCTCGTCCAGGAGCAGGACCTCATCGGTTCCGCGCAGCAGCGCCTCGAGGACGAGCCGCTTCTGCTCGCCGCCGGAGAGGGTGCGGACCTGGCGCCACTGGGCCTTCTCGTACGGGACGCCGAGGGCCGCCATGGTGCACATGTCCCAGAGGGTCTCGGACTCGTAGCCGCGGACCTCGGCCCAGTCGGACAGGGCCTGCGCGTACCGGAGCTGGGCGGCCTCGTCGTCGACCGTCATCACGGCGAGCTCGGCGGCGTCCACGGCGCGGGCGGCCTCGCGGATACGAGGCGGGGCTACCGAGGCGAGCAGGTCCCGCACGGTCGTCTCGTCCCGTACGGAGCCCACGAACTGCCGCATGACCCCGAGCCCGCCGCTGGTGGTGACACCGCCGCCGTGCGGCTTCAGCTCGCCCGAGAGGAGCCGCAGCAAGGTGGTCTTCCCGGCGCCGTTGGGCCCGACGAGCGCGACGACCGCCCCGTCGCCGACCCGGAAGGACACGTCGCCGAGCAACGCCCTCCCGTCCGGGAGGTAGTACTCGAGGTGCGCGGCTTCCAGGTGTCCCATGGGGCGCATTGTGTGCGGGCGCGGGGGTGCCGGGCAATCGTTTATCGCTCCGGCGGCGGTCCGGGCAGGGTTCGACCTTCTCGGGGTATCCGCGTTCCATGACCCCAGATGTCGACCTCACCATGCGTCCGCC